>Ga0207683_10001769_pt1 | contig 19124 bp, 21 predicted proteins | sample KBSM73metaG_FD_184333 | JGI IMG/M metagenome (GOLD analysis project Ga0207683, IMG submission 184333) | Miscanthus rhizosphere microbial communities from Kellogg Biological Station, Michigan, USA - KBS M7-3 metaG (SPAdes) (version 2) | ecosystem: Host-associated > Plants > Roots > Rhizosphere >... | reverse complement strand
CGCTCGGCCGCGCTGAGCGCCTCGGCGGCCCCCGGCTTGCTGTAGATCAGCAGGGCGTACTGCATCTGCGGCTCCTTCCTCCCGGTAGCTATCTTGTCGTGCTCATGACGAAGAGGGCGTGCCCGGGGGGACAGCGGCGCCCAGCTTATTTTCCCCGGCTATCGGGCCTGGGCTCGTGCGGCGGGCCGTCCGACGGGAAGACCAGGCCGGCCTGGTAGGCGGCTGGACGCGGTCCATGCCCGGCATCCGGATGTCCATCACCACCAGGTTGGGCCGGGCCTGCCGGGCAGGCTGGACCGCCTAAGCCCGCTGGCGTACTCCCGTGGGCTAATACGCGGCGTCAGATGTGGCCTTCAGCCCGATGCGGGCGACCGCCGGACCGCGACAGATTGAGGAGGTGACACGGGGATTCACGGGGCGGCGATACCGGCGCGGGCGCGCCGCAGGGTCGACGGGATGCTGATGCGGCCGGACGCGCACGTGATGCGCACGGTGCGGGTACTCGGCCCGGTGCTGGTGGGCCTGGTGGCGATGGCGGCGTACGCGCTGCCCTGGCTGGCGGCACCGGCGGCGCACTGGCCGCTGTGGGACGTGCGGGTCTACTGGTGGGGCGGCCGGCAGGCCGCCGCGGGCGGCTCGGCGCTGTATGCTCCCGGCGCGCCGTTCAGCTTTACCTATCCGCCGTTCGCCGCGCTGCTGTTCTCGGCCGGGGCGGCCGCCCAGGCCGGCGCGATGAAGATCGCCCTGACCGCGGGGAGCCTGGTCGCGCTGACGGTGCTGTGCGGCCAGGCGCTGGCCGCGGCCGGGATCCGGCGGCGCCCGGAGGTCGTCTTCGCGGTATCCGCGCTGGCCCTGCAGACCCGGCCGGTCGCATACTCGCTGCACCTGGGCGAGGTCAACCTGATCCTGGCGGTGCTGATCGGCGCGGACCTGCTGCGGCGCAGGGATGGGGCATGGTGGCAGGGCATCGGCACCGGGCTGGCCGCCGGAATCAAGCTCAGCCCGCTGATCTTCGTGGCCTACCTGGCGCTGACCGGCCGGCTGCGGGCGGCGGCGGTCGCGGCCGGGACCTTCGCGGTCACCGTCGCGGCGGGATTCAGCGGGCTGCCCGGCCCGTCCCGGACGTTCTGGCTGGGCCGGGTGTTCTACGACCAGAACCGGATCGGCGACCCGGCCAACCCGTCGGACCAGTCGCTGTCCGGCGCGGTGGCCCGGCTAGCGGGCACCGGGGATCCGCCGCGCGTCTGGTGGCTGGTCGCGGTGTCCGCGGTCGGCCTGGCCGGCCTGGCCGTCGCGATCTGGGCGCACCGGCGCGGGTACCGGATGGCCGGGTTGCTGTGCTGCGCCGTCACCGGCCTGCTCGTTTCGCCGATCTCCTGGACGCACCACTGGGTCTGGGCCGTTCCGCTCCTGGTGTGGCTGGGCGCGGCGGCCTGGCGACGCCGGTCCGCGGCCTGGGCGCTGGCGGCGGTCACCGCCGCGGTGGTCTTCTTCGACTACACGCCGCTCCCGTGGCCAGGCCATCCGGCCGACCCAGTGAGGATGGTCGCCAGCGACCTGTACGTGCTGTTCGGCTTGGCCGTGCTGGGGACGGTCGGCGTGGCGCTGGCCCGGGAGCGGAGTCCGGACCTACCGGAGGGCCCTGACTCGTGCGATCAGCTTGAGCATGAGCGAGGACAGCGTGGGCTTGGGCGATGTGACGTTCAGCAGGCTGCTGTCGATCATGTAGACGTTCGTGCCGACGATGGTCCACAACGCCTTGGTCACCACGCGCGCACCCGGGACCTTCGTGTCCGTCAGGTACTCGGTGAGGAGCAGGGACGGGTGGCCGCCCACGCGCTCCGCCTTCCGGGCATGCACGGTCTCGCGGATCGTTCCGCCGTTACCGTCGGAGAAGCTCACCGACTTGCATGACTTGTACTTGGCGCTGATCTGGCCATTGAGCACGGTGGCCGCGTGGTGGCTCGCCGACTGATAGACGGCCTGCGAGAAGATCTCCAAGATGGGCGCCTTGCCCGACTTGCTGGTGGCCGACTCGGTCGCGAAGGCGGTCTCGCCGAAGCCCTTAACATGGCCAATGAAATTCCAGAAGTTAACGCACTTCATAGACGGGATGTGGAAGACGGTGCTGTGTTCGAGCTTGCCGCCGGAGTTGCCGGCGAAAATCGTGCTGTAGCCGGGCTGGAAGCGTGTAGGGGGCAGCAGCGCGGTCTTGAGCTTCTTCCCGGTCACCTGGACGGGAGCGTGAGACACCCCAGCCGACGCCACCGCCGCCGGCGCGAGCAGCATGCAGACAGCGGCGGAAACGGCAATGGCGCTGGCTTTGACGCGAAAAGACATGACAGGCCTCCTGGTTCGCCCCCCAATTTTGAGGGCGCCAGCATATCGGTGATTTCGGTGCGGGCGGGGGGATTCGAACCCCCACGGTGTCGCCACCAACAGGACCTAAACCTGCCGCGTATGCCATTTCGCCACGCCCGCCAGCGCCAGCGCGAGGCTGGCCTTTGCCACGGTACCGCCTAGGCGCCGACTTCGGCCCGCAGCCGGGCGACGTGGCCGGTGGCCTTGACGCCGTACAAGGCCTTCTCGATGGCGCCGTTCGCGTCGACGACGAACGTGGACCTGATCACGCCGACGGTGGTCTTGCCGTAGAGCTTCTTCTCGCCCCAGGCGCCGTAGGCCTCGAGCACCGCGTGATCGGGATCGGAGAGCAGCGGGAAGGTCAGGCCTTCGGAGTCCCGGAACCTGGCCAGCTTGGCCGGCTGGTCGGGCGAGATGCCCAGGACGGTGATGCCCGCGGAGTTCAGGCTGGCCAGGCTGTCACGGAAGTCGCAGGCTTCCTTGGTGCAGCCGGGCGTCATCGCGGCCGGGTAGAAGTACACGATCACCCGCTGACCGCGGAACGAGGACAGCGAGACCTCCTTGCCGTCGGCGTCCAGCAACGTGAACTCGGGCGCCGGGTCGCCCGGCGCGAGCCGCTTGTCGGTCATCGGGCCTCCTGTGGGGTGCGGATTGTCACGCGAGTGTCCTTATGAACGGGGTCAGCGCGCGGAAGGCCCGGCCGCGGTGGCTGATCGCGTCCTTGGCTTCCGCGGTCATCTCGGCGGTGGTCTGGCCGAACCCGTCGGGCAAGAAGATCGGGTCGTAGCCGAACCCGCCGCTGCCGCGCGGCGCCCGGATCAGCCGGCCTTCTACCTCGCCCGTCACCACCCATTCCGCACCTGCCGGGACCACCAGGGCGGCGGCGCAGACGAACTGGGCGCCGAGCCGGGTATCGGGCACGTCGGCCACCTGGGCCAGGACCAGTTCGAGGTTGGCTTTGTCGTCGCCGTGCCGGCCTGCCCAGCGGGCGGACAGCACGCCGGGCATGCCGTTGAGCGCGTCCACGCAGAGCCCGGAGTCGTCGGCGACCGCGGGCAGACCGGTGTAATCCGCGATCGCACGCGCCTTGAGCAGCGCGTTCTCCTCGAACGTGGCCCCGGTCTCCGGCACGTCGGGCGCGCCGGGGAACTCGTCGAGGCCGGCCAGCCTGATCTGCTCGCCCCCGTCCCGCGAAGCGCTGTCCTCCGCGCCCAGGATCCGGGCCAGCTCGCGCAGCTTGGCGGCGTTCCGCGTGGCCAGCACGACGGTGTCAGCGGCCACGGCGGTTACATCCGGCTGGGCGGCAACCACGGAAGGCCCGGCGATAACGCCAGCGCGGCATCTTGCAGCCTGGTCAGCTCGCCGCAGCCCGCGACGGCGAGGTCGAGCAGCTGGCCGAGCAGGTCGCGGCTGAACGGCTCCCGCTCGGCGGTGCCCTGGATCTCCACGAAGTCGCCGCTGGCGGTGCAGACCACGTTCATGTCGGTCTGCGCGGCCACGTCCTCCTCGTAGCACAGGTCGAGCCGGGGCTCGCCGTCCACGATGCCGACGCTGACCGCGGACACCGAGGTGAGCAGCGGGTCGCCCTTGGTCCGCTTGCGGTTCTTGAGCCAGGCGACCGCCTCGGCCAGCGCGACGTACCCGCCGGTCACGGCCGCGGTCCGGGTGCCGCCGTCGGCCTGGAGGACGTCGCAGTCGATGACGATGGTGTTCTCGCCGAGCGCCTTGTAGTCCACGCAGGCCCGCAGGGAGCGCCCGACCAGCCGGGATATCTCCTGGGTGCGGCCGCCCAGGCGGCCCTTGACCGACTCGCGGTCACCGCGGGTATTGGTGGCCCGGGGCAGCATGGCGTACTCGGCGGTCACCCAGCCGAGCCCGCTGCCGCGCCGCCAGCGCGGCACGTCCTCGGTGACGCTCGCCGCGCACAGCACCCGGGTGCGGCCGAATTCCACCAGCACCGACCCCTCGGCGTGGTCGAGCCAGCCCCGGGAGAGTTTCACCGGCCGCAGTTCGGTGACGGATCGTCCGTCGGGTCGTGACATGACGCACAGCCTATCGGCCGGCCGGGGGTGGAGCGGCGGGCCCGAGCACCAGACCGGACGTGGCGAGCGACAGCGGCCCGGTGTAGATGCCGTCCGCCTCGGCCAGCGTCCGGTCCCGGTCATTCCACGGCACCAGGTGGGTGAGCACGAGCTGACCGACCCCGGCCCGGGCCGCGTGCGCGGCCGCCTGCCGCGCGGTCAGGTGCAGGCCAGGACGGGTGTCCTGACCGTCGAGGAAGGACGCCTCGCAGAGCAGCGCGTCCGCGCCCGCGGCCAGCCGCACCAGCGCCTCGGACTCCCCCGTATCGGCCGAATAGGCCAGCCGCCAGCCCGCGTGCTCCACCAGGAAGCCGAACGTCTCGACCGGGTGGCTCATCCGTTCGGCGGTGAGGCGGAACGGCCCGATACCGAACGAGCCCGGCGCGAGCTCATGGAAGGTGAATCGCGCCTGCACGGCGGGCACGGCCGCGCTGCCCAGGCCGGCCACGCGATCCGCGGTTCCCCGCGGGCCGTGCACCGGGATAGGCGGCTTCGGCCCGTCATCGGGGTACTGCCGCACCACCCAGTAGGTACCGAGGTCGGCACAGTGGTCAGCGTGCAGGTGGGACACGCAGATGGCGTCGATGTCGAACAGCCCGGCGTACCGCTGGAGCACGCCGAGCGCGCCGTTACCCAGGTCGATGACCAGCCGGAACCCCTCGGCCTCCAGCAGGTAGCAGGACGCCGGGCTGTCCGGCCCGGGAAAGCTCCCGGCACATCCGACCACGGTCACGCGCATGCAGGCCATTATCCAGGTGCGCGAGCGAACTCTAGGTAATCACGCCCAGAGCTGGCCTTCGAGCTGGGCTTCGGCTTCGTCGAGGGTGCCGGAGTAGGCGCCGGTGGACAGGTACTTCCAGCCGCCGTCGGCGACCAGGATCACGATGTCGGCGCGCTCGCCCGCGGCCACGGCCTTGGCCGCCATGCCCAGGCCGGCGTGCAGCGCGGCGCCGGCCGAGATGCCCGCGAAGATCCCCTCAGCCGAGATGAATTCCCTGGTCCGGCGCAGCGCGTCGGCCGAGGACACGGAGAACCGGGTGGTCAGCACGGACTCGTCGTAGAGTTCGGGGACGAAGCCCTCGTCCACGTTGCGCAGCCCGTAGACGAGCTCGCCGTACCGCGGCTCGGCCGCGACGATCTTCACGTCGGGCTTGTGCTCGCGCAGGTAGCGGCCCACCCCCATGAGCGTCCCCGTGGTGCCCAGGCCGGCCACGAAGTGGGTGATCTCGGGCAGGTCGCCCAGGACCTCGGGGCCGGTCGTCTCGTAGTGGGCGCGGGCGTTGGCCTCGTTGCCGTACTGGTAGAGCATGACCCAGTCGGGGTGTTCGGCGGCGATCTGCTTGGCCACCCGGACCGCCTCGTTGGAGCCGCCCGCGGCGGGCGAGCCGACGATCTCGGCGCCGTACATCCGCAGCAGCAGCCGGCGTTCCTCGCTGGTGTTCTCCGGCATGACCACGATCAGCCGGTAGCCGCGCAGCTTGGCCACCATGGCCAGGGAGATGCCGGTGTTCCCCGAGGTGGGCTCCAGGATCACCGAACCGGGCTGCAGCAGGCCTTCCTTTTCCGCCTGCGCGACCATGAAGAACGCGGCCCGGTCCTTGACCGAACCCGTCGGGTTCCTGTCCTCGAGCTTGGCCCATAGCCGCACGTCCGCCGATGGCGACAGGCGCGGCAGTCCGACCAGGGGGGTGTGGCCGAGGGAATCGAGCAGGCTCTCGTAGCGCATGAACCCTGGTCCGTTCGGGAGAATTTTAAAGCGCGCCGCCGGCCACCGCGGGCAGGACGGTCACCGTGTCCCCGTCCTTGACCGGCGTGTCCAGGCCGGACAGGAAGCGGACGTCCTCGTCGTTGAGGTACACGTTAACGAAGCGCCGCAGGCCGCCGCCGTTGTCGATCAGCCGGTCGCGCAGGCCGCCATGCCGCTGCTCCAGGTCGGTGAACAGGTCCCCGAGCGTGGATCCGGTCCCCTCGACTTGCTTGGCACCGTCGGTGTACGTACGCAGGATCGTCGGGATGCGAACCTCGATGGCCATTGAACAACGCTCCACTGGGTTATCTGGTCGGTCCTTGGCGTCCAACCCGCCGGGGCACGGAATCATTCCACCACGGTAACGGGCTCCTCGGTGACCACGCCGTCGGTGATCCGGAAGGAGCGGAACTCGGTCGTGTCCTCGTCCCGGGTGGAGACCAGCACGTAGTGCGCCTGCGGCTCGCTGGCGTAAGAGATGTCGGTGCGGGACGGGTACGCCTCGGTGGCGGTGTGCGAGTGGTAGATGACGACGGGTTCCTCGTCGTTGTCGTCCATCTCCCGCCAGACCCGGAACTGCTCGGCCGAGTCGAAGCGGTAGAAGGTCGGGGACCGTTCGGCGTTCATCATGGCGATGAACCGCTCGGGGCGGTCGCTCCCGGCCGGGCCGGCGATGACGCCGCAGGCCTCGTCCGGGTGGTCGGCACGGGCATGGGCCACGATCTTGTCGTACAGGGCACGCGGGATCGTCAGCATGTTCAACGAGCTTACGGGGGGCACGGGGGGATCAGGGTTTCGGCCGCCCGAGGACAGCAGAGCGCTTACGGGGCTTCTACTTCATCGCCTGGACGAGGGACTCCTGCACCGCACCCAGCCAGGCGTACACCTCGAACGCGCTCCACTGCGGGTCGTCCGGCTTCAGCTGTCCCCACTGCTCCTCGAACTCCTCGGTCACGCCGAGCCGGACGCCGAGCGCGAGCCGGACGTCGTTCAGCGCCTTGAGCCAGGACAGGGCCTGGTCCTGGGACAGCTGGATGCGGCCGCCCGACTCGGGCAGCGTGTCCAGCATCTCCTGGGCGGCCTGGTGCTTGGCGCTGCGCAGCGCGGGCTCGGTGTACCGGCGGAATTCCCCGGCCGCGTCCGGGTCGTCGCGGTAGCCGTCCGGCAGCAGCCGGGCCAGTACCGGGTCCTCCGGCGGCTTGTCCGCCCCCGGCCCGTGCACCATCGCCTCCAGCGCGGCCAGTTCGGCGTCCTCGCCTGGGTCTGGGCCGGAACCGGGGCCGGGGCCTTCGAGGTCGTCCGGCTCGACCAGGGACATGACCTGGCCGACCAGGCTGCGCAGCAGGGATGCTTCGGCCGCGGCGAGCGAGACCCGCGCGCCGCCGCCGCGGACCGACCGGAACGGTTCCATATGAGCTGGCTACTTGTCCTGTTTCACCGTGGCCCACAGGCCGTAGCCGTGCAGGATCTCGACGTTGCGCTCCATGGCTTCCCTCGCCCCCGCGGCGACCACCGCCTTGCCCTTGTGATGCACGTCGAGCATCAGCTTGGTGGCCTTCTTCTTCGGGTAGCCGAAGACGTGCTGGAACACGTACGTGACGTAGGACATCAGGTTCACCGGGTCGTTCCAGACGATCGTGACCCAGGGTTTGTCCGACACCGGATTGTCTGCGGATCGTGGAACTTCGACCTCAGCAGGCGCCGCGCTCACAACCATCCACCTCCCATTCCGTAGTCTTCCACCTGTGACCAATCCCGTGAACCACCAGCCCCCGCCCGGTCCTGGGACGGCCCCGCTCGGTACGGCGCTGCTGACCGACCAGTACGAGCTCACCATGCTGCAGGCGTCGCTGCGCAGCGGGGCGGCCGACCGCAGAGCCGTCTTCGAGGTGTTCGCCAGGCACTTGCCGCACGGCCGCAGGTACGGCGTCGTGGCAGGTACCGGGCGACTGCTCGACGCGATTGAGCGGTTCCGCTTCGGCCCGGACGATCTGGAGTTCCTCGGCGGCGCGGGCATCGTGGACGAGCCGACGCTGGCTTTTCTCGAATCTTACCGTTTCAGCGGAAACATCTGGGGTTACTCCGAAGGGGATTGTTACTTTCCCGGCTCCCCCATCCTCGTCGTGGAGGGCACGTTCGCCGAGGCGGTACTGCTCGAGACCATGTCCCTGTCCATCCTCAACCACGACTGCGCGATCGCGTCCGCGGCGTCCCGGATGGTCAACGCGGCCGGGGACCGGCCGCTGATCGAGATGGGCTCGCGGCGGACCCACGAGCGGGCCGCCGTGGCCAGCGCCCGGGCGGCCTATATCGCCGGCTTCACGTCCACGTCGAACCTGCGGGCCCGGTACGAGTTCGGCATACCGAGCGCGGGGACCAGCGCGCACGCCTTCACCCTGATTCACGATAGCGAGCGGCACGCGTTCGCGAGCCAGCTCGAATCGCTGGGCAAGGGGACGACGCTGCTGGTGGACACGTACGACGTGGCGCGCGCGGTGCGGACCGCGGTCGAGGTGGCGGGCGGCGAGCTCGGTGCGATCCGGATCGACAGCGGCGACCTGCCGGTGCTGGCCCGGCAGGTGCGGGATCTGCTCGACGAGCTAGGCGCGACCAAGACCAGGATCACGCTCACCGGCGACCTGGACGAGTACTCCATCGCGGCGCTCGGCGCGGTCCCCGTGGACGGTTACGGGGTGGGCACGTCGCTGGTGACGGGTTCGGGGGCGCCGACGGCGGCGCTGGTCTACAAGCTGGTCGCGCGGGCTTCGGCGTCCGAGGAGGGAGTGATGGAGCCGGTGGCCAAGCGCTCGGTGGGCAAGCCGGGTCGCGGCGGACGCAAGTGGGCGATGCGGCACCGGGATCAGCAGGGCACGGCGCTGTCCGAGCGGGTCAGCCTGTCGCCGCCGGAGCCGGGGCCGCTGGACCGCGAGCTGCTCGTGCCGCTGGTGACAGACGGAGAGGTGGTGGGCCGTGCGGGGGCCGAGGAGGCGCGGGCGCAGCACCGCGCGGCGCTGGCCGAACTGCCGCCGTACGCGCTGCAGCTGTCCCGGGGCTACCCGGCCATCCCCACCGTCTTCGACCCCAACGGTGACGAGGTCTAGGCCGCACGGAACAGCCAGGCCCTAACAAGCCTGGAGCCGAGCTCGCAGTCGAGCCTGGAGTCGACTCTGGATCGTTACCAAATTTGCCTGGTAACGGGAGGGCTCTCGGGCGTGTCTAGATACGTGCCTGTCCAAACCGAGGACTTCGCCGAGTTCTACGAGGCCAGCTACCGTCGCGTGGTCGCGCTGGTGGCTGCCATCGTGGGCGACCGGCACCAGGCCGAGGACATCGCCCAGGAGGCCTTTTCGCGGGCGCTGACCAGGTGGCAGCGGGTCGCCCGCTACGACCTGCCCGAGGCCTGGGTGCGGCGGGTCGCGCTGCGGCTCACCGTCGACACGACCCGGCGGATGCGCCGGGCCAGGATCATGTCGGTGTTGCTGGCGGCGGGGCAGCGGGGAGCGTCCGGTCGCCGCTACGACCCGCACGACCCGCTGGAAGTCACCGCGCTGAGCCTGGCGCTGATGCGGCTGCCGCTGGCCCAGCGCCAGGTCCTGGTGCTGTACTACCTGGCCGATCTCCCGGTTGACGACATCGCACGCGACTGCGGGATCTCGGTGGGCACGGTCAGGACCCGGCTGGCGGCGGCCCGGCACCGGCTGTACCGCGAGCTGCGGGAGTCCGACGAGGAGGTGCCCCATGCTCGATGATCCGCTGCGCGAACAGCTGGCCGCGTGGGTGCACCCGGTCACGTCCCGGCCCATTCCCGACATCCGGGTCCTGCGGAGGCGGGCCCGGCGGCGCGGGATCCGCAGGGCCGTGACCGCCGCCGCGATCGCCGCCGTGGTCGCCGCGGTGGCCGTCGGTGTCACCGCCGGACTGGGCGGAGCGGGGCGGTCTGAGGGGGGCCGCCCCGTAAGCCCGCCCGTAAGCCCGCCCGTCAGTCCGCCGGCGTGGCCGAAGGCGCCGGGCACCTGGCACCCGGGTGCCTGGCGGGCGGCCGGCCCGCTGCCCGCCGCCGACGCCGCCCCCGCGGCACAGCCGTACATCGTCATGCTGCCCGTCGGCCGCGGGACCGCCCAGGTCAGGAACATGTTCACCGGCCAGACCATCGCGACCATCGCGCCGCCGCACGGACAGTTCTTCGCCGGAGTCGCGGCCGCCGGCGACGATCGCACGTTCGTGCTGCAGGCCGAGGTGGGCGGGCAGACGCCGAACTCCCCGATGCCCTTCAATGCCCCCACCGCTGCCTTCGACGAGCTGCGCCTCACCGCCGGTGGCGAGGTGCAGTACCTGACCGTGCTGGGGACCGTCCCGGCCAGGACCGCTCTGTCGGGCTTCGCCATCTCCCAGGACGCCAGCATGCTCGCGTACTTCACCGGGGCCGGCTTCGAGACGGTGTCGCTGAGGACGGGCACCGGCAAGCACTGGCTGCCGGTCGACCATGGCGTCGTCGCTCCGTACAGCCTGTCCTGGGCGGGCGACCGGACGGTCGCGTTCGAGTGGGGGTCGGGAAACAATCCCCATCCGCCGGGCATGGGCATCCGGGTGCTCAACGTCGCCGCGCCGGGCAACCTTCTGCAGGCGTCGCGGCTGGTCGTCTCGTACGGCCGGTACTGCGGGGCCCGTGCAGCGTGCCAGGATGGCCAGCTGATCACCCCGGACGCGTCCAGGGTGCTGGTCACCAGGGTGGTAGGGCCGGACCAGCACTATACGGACAGCATCGTGGAGTACTCCGTCCGCACCGGCCGGCAGCTGGCGCAGGTGATGCCGACGGTCCGCACTCCTTACGCCGGGCCGCCCTGCGTGCCGCTGTGGACCAATCCCTCGGGCCAGCAGGTGATCTCGTTCTGCGGGGGGCACGGAGAGCGGTACGACCATGGCCACCTCAGCCGGCTCACCGTGCATCCGCCGATGTACGGCATGAACTTCGGCGCCGCGTTCGCCTGGTAATTCGTCTGGTAACCGGATCCGCCAGCCGGCCGGAGGCTTTTGTCAATAAAACCTATTGACAAAGTAGGCAATTGGCTTAGGGTGATGGCATGGGTCACCGCGAGCCGCTCGTAGCGCACCTGTACACCGACCTAGGGCGGCAGGCTAGCGCGTCCTGTTAGCCCTTCGGGCTGCTCACCGTTGAGCGCTGAAACCGCGGGTTCTGCGCCCGCCTCCCCTCGTCCAGCTCGCTCGATCTGAGGTTCTCATGCTCCTTCCGAGGTTCTCCCATGCCTGAAGCCGCCGACGCGGGCCTCGCCACGCTCCAGGAAGGCCGCGACGAGGCCGCCGGGCTCACGAGCGTCGCGATCGACGGTCCGTACACCGGGCCGAAGCCGGCCGCCGCCGCCCGGCGCCGGCGGCACCGGGGCTGGTACCGGCTGATCAGCCCGGTCGCCGTGGTCGCGCTGTGGCAGCTGCTCAGCTCGGCCGGGCTGATCCCGGCGGACAAGCTGCCGCCGCCGACCACCGTCTGGCACACCGCCGTCAGCCTGGTCACGAGCAACTCCCCCGCCTACGGCACGCTGCAGCACGCGATGCTGGTCTCGCTGGAGCGGATGGCGGTCGGTTTCACCGTCGGCGGCAGCATCGCCGTACTGCTCGCCCTGGTCGCCGGGCTGAGCCGGCTCGGCGAGAACGCCGTCGACCCGCTGCTGCAGATCGTCCGGATGCTGCCCCTGTTCGGACTGATCCCGGTGTTCATCGTGTGGTTCGGGATCGGCGAGCTGCCGAAGATCATCCTGATCGCGCTGGGCGCCGCCATCCCGCTCTACCTGAACACGTTCGCCGGCATCCGCGGCGTCGACGCCAAGCTCGCCGAGGTCGGCCGCGTGCAACGGCTGACCCGGGCCGAGACGATCCGGCACATCGTGCTGCCCGGCGCGCTGCCGCAGGCGCTGACCGGGCTGCGGCAGAGCCTCGGCGTGGCCTGGCTCGCCCTGGTGGTGGCCGAACAGGTCAACGCCAACGCCGGCCTCGGCTTCATGATCAGCCAGGCCACCCAGTTTCTGCGCAACGACGTGATCCTGGTCGCGCTGGCCGTCTACGCGGTCCTCGGCCTGATCACCGACGCGCTGGTCCGGCTGCTGGAGAGGAGGGCGCTGGCATGGCGACGCGGGATTCTGGGCTAGCCGACATAGGAACGGCGGCCGCGCGGGTGCGCGGCCTGACCCGCGCGTTCGACGGGCGGGCGGTACTCGACGGGGTGGACCTGGACATCGCGCCGGGCGAGTTCGTCGCCATGCTCGGCGTGAGCGGCACCGGCAAGTCCACGCTGCTGCGCGCGCTGGCCGGTCTTGACCGGGAGGTCACCGGCGAGCTCACCGTGCCCGGCACGGTCGCGGTCGCGTTCCAGGAGCCGCGGCTGCTGCCCTGGCGCCGGGTGCTGGCCAACGTGGGCCTGGGGTTGCGGGCCCAGGATCCGGCCGCGGCGGCCCGCCGGGCCCTGGACGAGGTCGGCCTGACCGACCGGACCGAGGCCTGGCCGCTCACCTTGTCCGGTGGCGAGGCCCAGCGGGCGGCCCTGGCCCGGGCCCTGGTCCGCGAGCCCAGCCTGCTCCTGCTGGACGAGCCGTTCAGCGCGCTCGACGCGCTGACCAGAATCGCCATGCACCGCCTGGTGCTCCGGCTGTGGGAAAGCCATAGGCCCGCCGTGCTCCTGGTCACGCACGACGTGGACGAGGCGCTCATCCTCGCCGACCGGGTGCTGGTCCTGGCCAGTGGCCGGATCGTCTTCAGCGGGCCGGTGGACCTCCCCCGCCCGCGCGACCGGGACAACCCCGGGCTCACCGAACTGCGGCACCGGCTGCTGACTGAGCTCGGCGTCAATACGGAAGGACAGTAATGAACCGAACGAACCGGGTACTCGCCCTCGCGGCGGCCGCGAGCCTGGCCGTGCTGACCGCGTGCTCCTCTTCCTCGTCATCGTCTGCCGCGGGCAGCGGGGCTACGGCGAGCTCGTCCGGGACGAGCAGCCCGAACCAGGCCAGCGTGTCCGGGGTGACGCTACACGTCGGCGACCAGGCCGGCACCGGGGCGCAGGCGCTGCTGACCGCGGCGGGGCTGATCGGCAAGCTGCCGTTCAAGGTGGAGTGGTCCGACTTCACCTCGGGGCCGCCGATGTTGCAGGCCATGGGGGCCGGGTCGGTCGACATCGGCGGCGTGGGCAACGCGCCGCCGGTGTTCGCCGCGGCGGGCGGCAGCAAGATCGCCATCGTCGGCGCCTACCAAGCCAACCCACTGGGGTCCGCGCTGCTGGTGCCGAAGGGCTCGCCGATCACCTCGGTGGCGCAACTGAAGGGCAAGCGGATCGCGGTGGCGCAGGGGAGTTCGGCCGACTACCACCTGCTCACCGTGCTGAACAAGGCGGGCCTGAGCGTGCACGACGTGACGCTGACCTACCTGCAGCCGGCCGAAGGCCTGGCCGCGCTCAGCTCGGGACACGTCGACGCGTGGGACATCTGGTCGCCGTTCATCGAGCAGGCCGAGGTGCAGAAGAACGCCAAAGCGCTGGTCACCGGGACCGGGTACGGCAGCCCGTACTCGTTCGCGGTCGCGTCCCGCGCCGCGCTGGCCGATCCGGCCAAGGCCGCCGCGATCAAGGATTACCTCGCGCTGGTGGCGCAGGCGCACGCCTGGGCCACCAACCACCAGTCGGCCTGGGCGGCCGTGTGGGCCAAGGCGAGCGGGCTGCCGGACACCGTGATGGTGAAGGCGGCCAGCGACGACTCCTCGCTGGCCGTGCCGATCACGCCAGCGGTCATCACCTCGGAGCAGCAGGTCTCCGACGCGTTCACCAAGGCCGGGCTGATCCCGGTGCACGTGGACTTCAGCCAGTACGCGGTCACCTCGTTCAACGACACGGCGAGCGTGGGGTTATGACGCTGACCTTCGACTGGTTCCTGCCCACCTCGGGCGACGGCCGGACGATCTACGGCCGCGGGCACAGCCTGCCGATAGCCCAGGCGCAGGCCGCCGACCGGCCGCCGGACCTCGAGTACCTGGGGCAGGTGGCCCGGGCCGCGGAGCAGCTCGGCTTCGCGGCGGTACTCACCCCGACCGGTACCTGGTGCGAGGACGCCTGGCTGACCACGGCCGCGCTGATCACGGCGACCAGCAGGCTGAAGTTCCTGGTCGCCTTCCGGCCCGGGCTGATCTCGCCCACCCTGGCCGCCCAGATGGCCGCCAGCTACCAGCGGATCTCGCGCGGCCGGCTGCTGCTCAACGTGGTGACCGGGGGCCAGGCCGAGGAGCAGCGCCGGTTCGGCGACCACCTGTCGCACGACGAGCGGTACGCCAGGACCGGCGAGTTCCTGGCCATCGTGCGGGGCGCCTGGTCCGGGCAGCCGTTCGACTTCGACGGCCGGTACTACCAGGTCGAGCAGGCCACCGTGATGGCGCCGCCGGACCCGGTACCCGGCGTCTACTTCGGCGGCTCGTCGGCGGCCGCCGGGCCGGTCGCGGCCCGCTACGTGGACACGTACCTGACCTGGGGCGAGCCGCCGGCCCAGGTGGCGGAGAAGCTGGCCTGGATGCGAGGGCTGGCCGCCGAGGCGGGCCGGGAGCTGAGGTTCGGCATCCGGCTGCACGTGATCACCCGGGACACCGAGCGGGAGGCCTGGGCGGTGGCGGGCGCGCTGCTCGACCAGCTTGACCCGGAGGAGATCGCCACCGCCCAGCAGATCCTCGGCCACACCGAGTCGGCCGGCCAGGACCGGATGCACGCGCTGCACGCGTCGTACCGGCGCAGCGGCGTGGCCAGCGACCTGGAGGTCTACCCGCACCTGTGGGCCGGGGTCGGGCTGGTGCGCGGCGGCGCGGGCACCGCGCTGGTCGGCAGCCACGAGCAGGTGGCCGACCTGATCGAGGAGTACGCGGCGCTGGGCATCTCGGAGTTCATCCTGTCCGGGTACCCCCACCTGGAGGAGGCGTACTGGTTCGGTGAGGGCGTACTGCCTGAGCTGCGCCGCCGCGGGGTCTGGGGGGCCGGGGTCGAGAGGGAGCTGGAGGTGGCCGGGAGTGCCCGCTGAACGGCTGCTGCATTTCAACGCGTTCCTGATGAGCTGCGGGCACCACGAGGCGGCCTGGCGGCTGCCGGAAAGCGACCCGTCCGCGGGCCTGGACGTGTCGTACTGGACGAACCTGGCCCGGATCGCCGAGCGCGGCACGTTCGACTCGGTCTTCCTGGCCGACGGCCCGGCGCTGTGGGGCCACGCCCGGTTCCGCCCGGGAGGAGCGCTGGAGCCGACGGTCCTGCTCACCGCGCTGGCCGGGGCGACCAGCCGGATCGGGCTCATCGCCACCGCGTCAACCAGCTACAACCACCCGTACAACCTGGCTCGCCGGTTCGCCTCGCTGGACCACGTCAGCGGCGGGCGGGCCGGCTGGAACATCGTCACCACGGCCACTGCGGCGGCCGCGCAGAACTTCGGGCTCGACGACAACCCGGCCCACGCCGAGCGCTACCGCCGGGCTGCCGAGTTCACCGACGTGTCGATCCGGCTGTGGGACAGCTGGGAGGACGGCGCGGAACTGGGCGACAAGGCGGCGGGCGTCTACGCCGACGACAGCCGCATCCACGAGATCGACTACCAGGGCGAGTTCTTCAAGGTCCGCGGGCCGCTCAACGTGCCCAGGTCGCCTCAGGGCCGCCCGCTCCTGGTCCAGGCGGGCTCGTCGCACGACGGCCGGGAGTTCGCCGCCCGGTACGCCGAGGCGGTGTTCACCGCCCAGCAGACGCTCGGCGACGCGCAGGAGTTCTACGCCGACCTGAAGGCCCGCGTCCGCCGTGTCGGCCGCGACCCGGACCAGGTCAAGATCCTGCCCGGCCTGGTGCCAGCCATCGGCTCGACCGAGGCCGAAGCCCGGGCATTGGAGGCCGAACTCGAGGAGCTGATCATCCCCGAGTACGGCCTGGCCCAGCTGGCCAAGGTGCTCGAGATACCGGCGGAGCGGCTGGAACTGGACCGCGGGCTGCCCGAGGAGGTGTACGCCCGGCCGCTGGTCGAAGGCGCGCAGAGCCGGTTCGAGCTGGTCACCGAGCTGGCCCGGCGGGACAACCTCACCGTGCGCCAGCTCATCGGGCGGCTCGGCGGCGGCCGCGGGCACCGGACCTTCGCCGGGACACCCGAGCAGGTGGCGGACACGATCGTGGAGTGGGCCGAGGCGGGCGCCGCCGACGGGTTCAACGTGATGCCCCCGGTCCTGCCGTCCGGCCTCGAGGCCTTCACCGAACACGTGATCCCGCTGCTGCGCCAGCGCGGAGTGTTCCGGACCGAGTACACCGGGCGGACCCTGCGCGAGCACTACGGGATTCCCCGGCCGGAAAACGTGTTCACCGCGGCCAGGCCGGAAGCCCGGGCTGACGTCGCGTAGCGTCGATGCCGGAGGGACATCTCGACGAGGAGAAGCCACATGGAGCATTCCGCAGGCCATGACATCGACCCGACCTTCTACCGGAGCCCTGCGGACGCCATCAGCGCCCCGCCCGAGCAGCTCGCCTACGTGGTCGTCTTCGACCGCGCCGCGCAGCAGCCGGATGCGCTCGCCGTGCTCGACACCGACCCGGCGTCGGACCGGTACGGTCAGGTCGTCGGCTGGGCCGACCTGCCCACCCGCGGAGACGAGCTGCACCATTTCGGGTGGAACGCGTGCAGCAGCGCGTTCGCCCACGCCGGGCACGACACCGACGGGCTGCAGCGGCGTTACCTGCTGCTGCCCGGGCTGCGATCCTCCAACATCCACGTCTATGACACCCACCCGGACCCGCGTCAGCCGACCCTGGCCAAGACGATCAGCGCGGCCGAGCTGGCCGCCAAGGCCGGCTACTCCCGCCCGCACACCCTGCACTGCGGCCCGGACGGCATCTTCGTGTCCTGCCTCGGCGGCGGCAACGGGGCCGACGGCCCGGGCGGCATCGCCCTGCTCGACCACGACACCTTCGACGTGCTGCGGGCCTGGGAGACCGATCGCGGGGACCAGTACCTGGCCTACGACGCCTGGTGGCACCTGAACCAGAACACGCTGATCACCAGCGAGTGGGGTACCCCGTCGATGATCGAGGACGGGGTCAACCCCGAGCTGCTGCTCGGCCAGAAGTACGGGCACCGGCTGCACTTCTGGGACCTGGCCGCCGGCAAGCTCCAGCAGACGGTCGACCTGGGCGCCCAGCACCAGATGGCCCTGGAGCTGCGCCCCTCCCACGACCCGGACGCCACCTGGGGCTTCGTCGGCGTGGTGGTCAGCACCGAGGACCTGTCCGCGTCGGTCTGGCGCTGGAGCCGGGACAACGGGAGCTGGCACGCCGACAAGGTCATCACGATCCCGGCCGAACCGGCGGAGCCGGACGCGCTGCCCCCGGCCCTCAAGCCGTTCGGCGCCGTACCGCCCCTGGTCACCGACATCAACCTCTCGGTCGACGACAAGTTCCTCTACGTCTCGTGCTGGGGCATCGGCGAGCTCAAGCAGTACGACGTGAGCGACCCGGCTAGCCCGCGCGAGGTCGGCTCGGTCCGGCTCGGCGGCATCACCGGGCGCGTCGCGCACCCGGCGGCGCCGGGCGAGGCGCTGGCCGGCGGCCCGCAGATGGTCGAGGTCAGCCGGGACGGCAAGCGGATCTACCTGACCAACTCGCTGTACGGCTCGTGGGACGACCAGTTCTACCCCGATGGCGTGGGCAGCTGGTTCGCCAAGATCGACACCGACCCGGCCGCGGGCGGCGGGCTGAGGGTGGACGAAAAGTTCTTCCCGCGCGGCGATGATTTCCGCGGCCGCCGGGTGCACCAGGTCCGGCTGGGCGGCGGCGACGCGTCCTCGGACTCCTACTGCTACCCGTCGTGATAATGGTTCGCCGGGGCGGCTACGCCCCGGCTAACCTGCAGCCATGCCAGTCGACTTCTCGAGATTCGCAGCCGTGCTCCGCGACCTGGGCGTCGCGGGCGAGGTGAGGGAACTGCCCGAAAGCGCGCCGACGGCCGCCGCCGCGGCCGCGCAGCTCGGCTGTGAGCTCGGGGCGATCGCGAACAGCCTCGTTTTCAGCGCGGACGGGGCGCCGCTCCTGGTCATGACCAGCGGCGCCCACCGCGTGGACACGGCCAAGGTAGCGAACCTGATCGGCGCTTCCGAGGTGGCACGAGCCAACGCCCGTTCGGTCCGTGAGTGGACGGGCCAGGCCATCGGCGGCGTCGCGCCGGTCGGCCACCCCAGCCCGATCAGGACCCTAGTGGACACCTGGCTGGACAAGTACGACGAGATCTGGGCGGCGGGCGGCCACCCGCACACCGTCTTTCCCATCTCCTACGCCGAGCTCCTGCGCATCACCAACGGCACTCCGGCCGACGTCGGCGAATGAGTGCAATAGGTGCTGTCCTGGCAGCACCTCTTGCACTCACAGGCGTTGCCGGGGCGGGGTGGATAGGTAGGCGGCTACTAGGTCGCCCGGGGACTGGCGGCGAGCCTGACGCTCCCGGTCGTAGCGGCGGGTGGTGCGCGGGTCGGCGTGCCCCATGACCTCCTGCAGGTCGCTGAGCGACCCGCCGGCGTCGAGGTAGAGCGTCGCGAACGAGTGCCGCATCGCCTCCGGGCCGACCCGGCCGGTCAGGTCGTCCGGCAGCCCGGCCCGTGCGGCGAGGCGGCGCATGACCCGCCACACGTCGGCGGCGAACAGCCGCCTGCCGGTCCCGGTGGCGAAGAGCACATTGGCGTCGGGGCCGGGATCGGGCCGCCCGGCCCGGCGCTTGGCGTCGGCCAGGTCCGCCCGCCGGGCGAGGTAGGCGTCGATCCGGACCACGGCCGGGCCGGGAAGCGGAAGGCTCCGGCGGTCACCGTCGCCGCGGGTGACCCGCAGCACCCGGCGGCCCCGCTCGGTGCCGAGGTCCCCGACGTCGGCGCCGATCACCTCGGAGACC
>Ga0207683_10001766_pt1 | contig 19131 bp, 20 predicted proteins | sample KBSM73metaG_FD_184333 | JGI IMG/M metagenome (GOLD analysis project Ga0207683, IMG submission 184333) | Miscanthus rhizosphere microbial communities from Kellogg Biological Station, Michigan, USA - KBS M7-3 metaG (SPAdes) (version 2) | ecosystem: Host-associated > Plants > Roots > Rhizosphere >... | reverse complement strand
GGAAGGCTGCTGAGGCGTCCCAGCCCCGTTGGGGAATAGTTCAACGGTAGAACATCGGACTCTGACTCCGAGAATCTAGGTTCGAATCCTAGTTCCCCAGCCACTCCCCGCGAATTTCACCCGCCGAAACCCCAATACGATTCATTGCGTGGATGGTCGCCCGCGCCAGACCGGAATGGGCTGGCCAATAATCAAATTGTGGCTCATCCTGATGTGGGCTGCTGAGTACGAACAAAAAACGCGATAGGGAGGGACAGGCCGTGGCTCAAACCATTGAGGCATATGTCGGCAACGCGCTCGACGACGCAAAGATATCGCCTCTGCACCGCAGAGTCGTCGCGCTCATCGCCGCGGGATATTTCTTCGACGTCATCGACTTCACGATCTTCGGCTCGCTCGTGCCGTACATTCTGTCGTCGAAGTTTGCGAGCGGCGCGGAAGTCGCGCTGGTCGGCAGCGCGACGATCTTCGGCATGTTCATCGGCACCGCGGGGCAAGGTCAGTTCAGCGACCGGTACGGCCGCCGCTTCATCTATCAGTTCAACCTGCTGCTGTTCGGTGTGTTCACCATTATTGGCGCATTTGCGCCGAACGTGACGATGCTTGTCATCTGCCGCTTCATCGCCGGGCTCGGTCTCGGTGCCGAACAGCCGCTCGCCTTCGCCTATGCCGGCGAATATTCGCCGAAACTCATTCGCGGACGCATTCTGGCGATCGTGCATTTCATCGGCGGCGCCTGCGTATGGCCGCTCGGCACGGCGCTGGTGCTTCTCCTCGGCGCCGTGATCTTCCCGACCGCGCCCGACACCGTCTGGCGGACCGCATGGGTCATCATCGGCGCCGGTGCGCTGATCGTGTGGGTGTTCCGTTTCTCGTTGCCGGAATCGCCGCGCTATCTCGCAACGCATGGCCGCGGGCAGGAAGCGCTCGACGTGCTCAAGCGGCTCGAAATCAAGAACGTGCCGGCTTTGAGTTCGCTCTCGACCGACGCCGCGAGCAACACCAAGAGCGATCCCTTCGCGGTGGTGTTCCGCATGTTCCCCACCCGCGTCATCGCCGGGATGATCTGCTTCACGGCGTTCTTCGGGGTGGCGATCGGCCTCGGCGCATGGTTGCCGAACATGATGAACGAGAAAGGCTTCACGATCACGAAGTCGCTTCAGTACACGCTGGCGATGAACTTCGCGGTGCCGTTCGCGAGCCTCTTCATGATGTACGCGCTCGATAAATGGGGCCGCAAGATCACGTCGGTCTGCGCGTTCATCGGCGCCGCCATCATGGCGATTGTGTTCGCCAACGCCGGCGCGCCGCTGGAGCTGATGGTCGCCGGGTTCGTGATGGTGTTTTTCATCCAGGTGGCCGGAAACGCCATGCAGATCTTCGCATCGGAAGTGTTCCCGACCAATGCGCGCGCCTCCGGCTTCGGCTGGGCCGCGGGCGTCGGCCGTCTCGCGACCGCCTTCATCATGCCGTCGATCCTGCTGATCCAGCAGACTTACGGGCTCATGACCGTGTTCGTATGCCTCGCGACCCTGCTGCTGATCGCAGCCGCATCGGTCACCCAACTTGGTCCGGAGGCCAAGCAGAGAGGCCTTGATGAAATCGCACCGCCGACGCGGCGCTTCATCGAAGCCGACAATGCCTTCTGGCTCACCTTGGGTGGCGCCGTGTGCATTCTGCTGTCGGTCAGCTGGTGGCTCTACTTCTATCTCGCGGCGAAGCAGGTCTCGAGCACGCTGGTGTGTCTCATTTACACCAACGACACCTGCGCGCAGCTGGTGGCCACGGCCACCAGCCAGGGCAAGATGGGCTATTACCCGTTCTTGACCTGGATCGGCATCGTTCTGATCCTCGGCGGCGTCTTCATGACGAAGCGCAAGCCGGCGTCGGCGGCAAAGAAGGCTGCCTGAGCCGACGGTACATCTGATGGGGCCCGGTTGGCGCGAGTCGGCCGGGCCTCGAAATTTCCGAGTTGCGTGATGACTTCACCCGCAGGCGCCAGCGCATCCAACGTCCGTTTCCTGTCGCGCAACGATCAGGGCGGCAGACCCGACGGCGTGCAGGTCATCCTGCACAAGGGGCACGCTTTCATCGGCCATATGTTCAGCGATGGCTATTCGGTGGTGGACGTGCGCGATCCGCTGAACCCGAAGACGGTTGCTTTTATTGCCGCGCCGAAAAACACGCGCTCGCACCATCTGCAAATTCATGGTGACGTCCTGCTCGCCGTGAATGGCCCCAACATCTGGGCCATGCAGCAATACGCTACGCAGCAGGATTACTACGCAAAGTCGCTGATCGATTCAGTGCAGACCGAGCAGCCGTTCGCCGCGGGTTTGCGTGTGTTCGATGTATCCAATCCAGCCACGCCGCGCGAGATCGCATTCCTGCACATGCCTGGCTTCGGCGCTCACCGGATATGGTGGGTGGGCGGCCGCTACGCCTACGTGTCGGTGCATTTCGAAGGCTTCATCGACCACGCTCTGGCGATCATCGACGTGTCCGATCCGACGCGACCAAAGCTGGCCGGTCGCTGGTGGTTGCCCGGCATGAATCGTGCCGGCGGCGAGATCGCTCCCGCTTCGTTCGGCAAGCGCACAGCGCTGCATCACCTCATAAGCGCAGGAAATCTCGGCTTCGCGGCATGGCGCGACGGCGGCTTCACCGTGCACGATCTCAGCGATCCGCCCAACCCGAAGCTGCTCAGCCATCGCAACTACGCGCCACCCTTCGGCGGCGGCGCGCATACGCCTTTGCCGCTTCCAAAGCGCAAGCTTCTTGCATTGGCAGACGAAGCAACGTCAGCGAGTTGCGCCAACGGGCTCGCCTATACCTGGCTGATCGATGTCAGGGAACCGTCAAATCCAGTGTCGATTGCCACGCTGCCGACGCCTGCTGAAGAGGATTTCTGCGCCAAGGGCGCGAAATTCGGACCGCACAATCTGCATGAGAACCATCCCGGCGCGCTGCAATCCGAAGACCTCCTGTTTGCGACTTATCACAATGCCGGACTTCGCATTTACGACATCCGCGACGCATTTGCGCCCAAACAGCTCGGCTACTACGTGCCACCGCCGCCCGAAAGAATTGTCGACCAGCGGCCCAATCCGGCCAAGGTCATCCAATCCTGCGATGTGTTTGTCGACGTAAACGGCGTGATGTACCTCACCGACACCAATGCCGGTCTCTACATTCTGCAGTACGAAGGAAAATAACGGAATGTCGAAAAAGTTTGGACGTCTTGCCCTGCACATGTGGACGATCGACACCACGCCGCTTGCGACCGCGCTCGATGCGGCGAAACAGGCGGGCTATGACGCGGTCGAGCTGCGGCGGACGGACTTCAAGAGATGTTTCGATGCCGGCATGACCAACGCGCAGGTGCTCGACCTGATCAAGAAAAGTGGCATCCCCTGCGGTGTGCTTGGCGTGGAATACGGTTGGCTCTTCGCCACCGGCGATGAGAGCAAACGGCTGTTTCAGGTCTTCCGGGAATCCTGCGAGAACGCGGTCGCCCTTGGCTGCGACACATTGATGAGCGCGCCCGGTCAGGTGAACGGGCCGATCAAGGATGCGATCAAATATCTCAAGGATGCTGGCGATATCGCCGCCGAATACAAATTGAAGCTCGGGATCGAATTCAACTCGCAGCACGACGTTCTCAACAGCCTCGGTGTGCTCACCGAGCTGATCGAAGGCGCCAACAAACCAAATTGCGGCTACCTGATCGACGCCTATCATTTCACGCGCAGCGGCGCCGGCGGCCGCGGCTTTGAAAACGTGCCGGCAGACAAAATCTTTTGCTTCCAGTACAGCGACCTCTCCCCCAACCCGGTGACCGGCGTACGTCGCCCCACCGATCGACTGCCGCCCGGCAAAGGCATCGTCAAATGGCGCGAGATGCTGGGGCTGTTGGCAGAGAAAGGCTATACGGGCTACCTCAGCTACGAAGCACCCAATCCCGAACAATGGGCACGCTCGCCTTACGATGTCGCGCGCGAAGGCGTCGAGCTGACCCGCAAATTATTGAGGGACGCCGTCCCTGACTATGTCACTTGAGGTTGATCATGGCAGCAGAACAAGAACTTCCGCTCTTTCTCGGTTTGAACGACAAGTCGGTTACCGACATTCCGAAAACCGTCGAGAAGCAGCGCTACATGACAAGCGTGGCCCCGAAGGCCGCCGATCCCGGCAAATGGGTCGAGCAACCGCGCATGCCGATCCCGACAGGCGAGCACGCCGTCATCGAATGCCAGGGCAAAATTCACTCAGTCGCCGGCTATGCAAAGCATCGCGTCGATCAGAATTTTCATCAGGTGTTCGATCCGAAAGCCGGCACATGGTCGTTGAAGGCGCCCTTCCCGCTTCCTTGCAATCACGTTGCCGGTGTCTCACTCGGCTCGAAGATTTACACCTTTGGCGGATTCATCGAACAAAACCGATGCCCCCATTCCAAATGCTTCGTCTACGACACGGCGACCGATCAATGGGCGCCGATCGCGGGCCTGAGCCGGCCGCGCGGCGCGATGTCGGCGATCGTTCTCGATGGCAAGATCCATCTGCTCGGCGGGCGCGACGTGCGGTCCGTGGAGTGGCACGAGATTTACGATCCATCGACCGACAAGTACACGATCCTCGGGGGAATGCGCGGGTCGACCGGCACACAGCCTTTTGTCGGCCAGCGCGATCACATGGGTGTTGCGGTTGTCGATGGAAAAATCCACGCGATTGCCGGACGCATGGACTCTTATGATTTCAATACCGGACTGAACGCCGTCTACGATCAGAAGACCGACGCCTGGACGTTCCGCGCGCCTTTGCCGACACCGCGGAGCGGTCCGTCATGCGTCTATATCAACGGCAAGATTGTCGTATTTGGCGGCGAAGCAACCGGCAAAGTCTTCGGCACAAACGAGGCCTATGATCCGAAGACCGACAGCTGGGAGCAGCTCACGCCGATGGCGATCCCGCGCCACGGCCTGCACGGAGCGACCTGCGCCGTCATCGGCAACATGGTGCACGTACCGGGCGGAGGTCCTGTACCCGGGGGGCAGGTTCAAGGCGCCTACCACGACGCATTCACCTTCGGTTGACGCAAAAAAACGGCCGCCCTGGAGGCGGCCGTCACTCATGTTGGAGGAATGCGACGCGTCAGCGTGCCGGACGCAAGATCAACTCGGCAACACCAGCCGCGACATTGAGGCCCGCCTGTCCTTGCACTGAAAGCGGTTGCAGGGCGACGGTGCGGTCCGAACCGCCGACCAGCACATTGGCGCCAAGGCCGGCACCGACCGTCGCTTCAGCACTGGCACCAGCATAGTTGCCGGCGAGTGCGCCAAACCGGCGCGTCGTCGGTGCATACACCGCCCAGACCATTTCGCCGCCTGCGGTTGCGCCGAGATCGAGACCAAACTTGTTGATCGCACCGACATACACCTCACGCGGTCCCGGCTGGGATGGCGTGAACATGCAGCTCACCTCTTTGTGCGATGTAATAATCAAACCAATGCCGCCGGAAATATCGCAAGTCAGTGTTCCAGCCTTAACGCGTTCGGCTTGTGCCATCGCTGCAGAGGATGTCACCGTCGCGGCAACCGCCAGGGCCGCAAGAACGCTCAATGGCTTTTGCATCGCAAACTCCTTCGCAATTTATGATGGCCTATCAACGCGGTTGGAACGCACAAGTTCCCGATGTCAGGACAGGCAACGACCCGCGAAATTCGCGTAGGCGCCGCTTGAAAGTGCGCTGAACGCAGGTTCGCACCCGATCGGCATCGTGGGTGCAGTCCGAGGCGATGCTGGCTGATTTGCCAGTGGCACATGCAATCGATCGCCTTTGCTCGTGCGATCGACCACCTGGCCGCTAAAATCGTTTTCGACCGAATGTCTGGCTGTGACGGCAAGACTGAACCCGGTCGGAAGCACAACGGCATCCAGCACCAGAGCGACAGCGGCGGCCACAACAATAGACGATATGAAATTACGCATCGTCGGTTTCCACATTCGTCTCAGGCTTCGGCATGAGCTGGAGCGTGAGCACGACAGGAAACGGCCGGCGGAGAAATATGTTCCGGAGGTGATTAGCGCAGAGCGAGAATTTGATTGGCCGGGATCACGATATGACAGTGCAATCCGTCCGGGTCGAATTCGAGTTCAACCGTGGCATCGAGCGCGCGCGCAAGATTGCGCTCGATAACCATGCTGCCAAACCCCTTTCGGCGCCTGGCCTTGACTTTCGGGCCAAGTTTTTCGCGCCAATCGAGTTCAACGGCGCTCCCGTCGACGTTCTCCAGCCGATTCCACGTAATCACCACGCGTCCGACGGGCACTGATAATGCACCATATTTTGCCGCGTTAACCGCAAGCTCGTGCAGCGCGAGACCTAAATTCTGCGCAGCCTCGGGTTTAATCGCAATGGCCGGTCCTTCGATCGAAACCTGCGCCGCCTGTCCATCGAGATAGACGCCTAGTTGCGAGCGTACGAGCTCACCGAGTGATGCGCCGTACCAACTCTCGCGAATAAGGAGGTCATGCGACGCCGCAAGTGCCTGCAATCGCGCGCCGAATTGCGTCAGGAAAGTCTCGACCGATCCGGTATGGCGAGCCGTCTGCCGCGCCATTGCCTGAATGACCGCGAGCAGATTCTTCGAACGATGGGTCAACTCCCTCAGCAGCAAACGCAGATGGGCCTCGCCCTCTTTGCGTTCGGTCACGTCGACCGACGCGCAGGTCAAGCCGACGACATCGCCGGCTTCGTTACGCAGCGGCTCAATGTGCAAATCGTGCCAACGAATTCCGGGCGCGTCTTCGAGCGGGACCTCAGCGCGTTTCGCTTCACCGCTCGCAAGGACCGCGCGTTTCACCGCGGTCATGGCGGCGCCCGCTTCCGGCGACAGGACCTCCGCGTCCGTGCGTCCAAGAATGTCTTCGATGGCCCGGCCGAGCATCGGGTTGCTGATCGAGGTGTAACGGAGATCGCGATCCTGGGTGTAGACTGTCACCTGTGAACCGCGCAGCGCGGTTTCATATCGTGCAAAGCGCGCGCGCAGCAGGTTCAGTTCCCACGCTTGTGCGTTAACCTGCTCCTGAAGCTGCCGGTATTCGTTCTCGAGTTTGGCCAGTTCGGCCTCTTGCGCCCCGGACATGTTGCGCACCATTCGTTCCGTTACGTGTCAATGCCCGGCGCGACCGAACACGCACACTGGTTTTCGCGAACCGGCGATCCAATGTGCATCGGAGAGCCTGTCAACGAACGAGGTCACGCAGGGTGCCTCTAGTTGCGCCAAGGCGCGCAATTTCTGATCCAACAAGTTGCAACTGAAATCAACGCCGTGAAGCGCAAACTGTTGCATTGCTTTGGCGAACTTCAGGGTTGACGGTACCACAAGCCACGCCGCCCAACTCGAGGCGAAACGCGACGATGCAGTGATGCGTGGCCTATCTAAAGAAAGCGCGCCGGACATCTAGCTTAGCTTGCGCGCCGCTCCCGTCGTCGCGCATTGCGCTCGAAAAACAGGGCCTGACTGAGGACCGCCGATACAGTCGAAGGTTGGAACGGTTTTGCAATCAAAAAGGCCGGCTCCGGTCGCTCACCGGTCAGGAAGCGTTCCGGATAAGCGGTGATGAAAATGACGGGTACTTCAAACGTCCGCAACATTTCGTTGACCGCATCGAGTCCGGAGCTGCCGTCGGCAAGCTGAATATCGGCGAGGATGATCCCGGGCCGCTTTGCTTTTGCGAGCGCGATGGCCTCGGCGTGTGTACGCGCGACGCCCAGCACACGGTGGCCGAGGCTTTCTACGAGCCCTTCCAGATCAAGGGCGATGAAAGTTTCATCTTCGATGATCAGAACATCGGTTGCGATCTCGGCTGCAAGTTCGCGACCGGATTCCTCGACAAGTTCGCGCAATTCCGGCGCATCGATATCCAGAACCTTGGCAGCGTCATCCTCCGACAACCCTTCAAGGGCAACCAGGAGAAAGGCCTGCCGCGGCTTCGGAGGAATTTGCGACAGATGGCGCTCGACCGGTTGGCTCGGACTACCGCCCGACGACTTGCCGTTCAGCGCGACCGAATTCCAGATCTTCGTGAAAAGCCGATATAGAGCGATCCTGGTGGAAAGTCCCGTGTCGAGCACCTTCGGGTCCTGAATCAGGGCCTCCAGGGTCGCCGCGACGTAGGCATCGCCCGACGCCTGGCTACCGGAAAGAGCCCGCGCGTACCGGCGAAGATATGGCAAGTGCTGTGCAACTGCTTGAGATGTCGACAAGATTCCCTCCCGAATCAAACGCCTAGCGGTCGATCGTGGGTCATGCCCCTACCTTCCAATCAACCTGTAGCGCCTCAACGCGGCCGCCGCAAAAAAGTTCCGTTCGGGGGGAACCATCCGCCACCTCGGAGGTTTGCTCAGAACCAAGGGGATAGCCGGCGCCCGCCCGGGCCTCGGAAGTTGGGGTCGAACAATGAACGAACGCAAGCCCGTGGGACAACAGGATCCGATGGAAGCGACAGCGGCCCGGAGCAAAAAAGTCAATGCGAAGCCGGCCAAGCTTGGGCGTGACGTACAAGCGCGCCTCGGCCAGCAACTGCGTGCCATGTACGACGATGTCGTGAGCCAAGGTGTACCTGATCGGTTCAACGACCTGATTAATCGCCTTGATGGCAGCGGAAAAAAGGACCCGCAATAATGCCCATGGACGAGTCGGTCCGCAAAGCCGTTCTCGCTGCGGTGCCAAGTCTCCGCGCATTCGCCATTTCCCTTTGTGGAAATGTCGACCGCGCAGACGATCTGGTGCAGGAGACCTTGTTGCGTGCGCTCGCCAATATCGATTCGTTCCAGCCCGGTACGAACATGTCGGCCTGGCTGTTCACCATCCTGCGCAATCACTTCCGCTCGGAATATCGCAAGCGGCGTCGTGAGGTCGAGGATAGCGACGGGCATCACGCCGAGTCGCTCAAGTCGCAACCCGATCAATATGGTCACGTCGAGTTTCGCGAGTTTCGCGAAGCGCTCGCGCAATTGCCTTCAGACCAGCGCGAGGCATTAATTCTAGTCGGCGCCTCCGGTTTCTCCTACGAGGAAGCAGCCGGAATTTGCGGATGCGCCGTCGGCACGATCAAGTCGCGCGTCAATCGAGCGCGCACAAGGCTAGCCGAACTGCTTCATGTCAACAGCGCCGAAGATTTCGGCCCCGATGAGACGACGCGCGCCGTGCTGGCAAGTGGCGGAGAATAAATCTCCGCCTGTCGCAATTCCTTTAGACAACAAAAAAAGAGCCCCGTGCGAGGGATCCTCGCACGGGGCTCTTTTACTCTACGCTGACGCTACACTACGGGACAGTTCGCCCGCGCACCAAACCAGCAACGACTGAAATGGCAAACAGCACAATCGCGACGAAGAATACGATCTTGGCGGCCTCGACGGCGACGCCGGCAATCCCGCCAAAGCCAAGCAATGCGGCAACGAGCGCAACGATCAGAAAGGTAACGGCCCAACCCAGCATGGCGGTCCTCCGTGTTTTTAAGTACGGCACAGCAGCCGCATATCGGATCAACGTCAGGCCGACCCAATTGTTCCAGGCCGGATTAAACCGCTCGCCTTCTCAAGTTGCCAGCGACGGGAACCGGCCCAATAATGAGGATGTTTCACGAAGTCATACGGACACATTCATAGGATTGGATGCCGACCTATGCGTCGCGGAAAGAAAACAGGACTCAAAAAGTACCGGGCCAAACGCAGATTTGGCGTCACCGCCGAACCTAAAGGCAAGGTAGTCCGCAAACGCGGCAACGCATTCGTCATTCAAAAGCACGCAGCCACGCGACTCCACTACGACCTGCGGCTCGAACTTGATGGTGTCATGAAGAGCTGGGCGGTAACGCGAGGACCGAGTCTCGTGCCTGGCGAAAAACGGCTGGCTGTCGAGGTCGAGGATCATCCGATTGCCTACAACAAATTCGAAGGCACGATCCCGAAGGGAGAATATGGCGGCGGGACAGTGATGATCTGGGATCGCGGCCATTGGGAGCCCGAAGCCGATCCACACAAGGGCCTGGCGAAGGGTCACCTTGCATTCAGGCTCTACGGCGAGAAGCTGCACGGGGGTTGGCACCTCGTTCGGATGCATCGCCGGCAGGGAGAAAAGCGGGATAACTGGTTGCTGATCAAGCAACACGATGGCACGGAGCGATCCGCGCGCGACGAAGACATTCTGGAAGAGAAGCCTCTTTCGGTCGTCACCGGTCGGACCATGGACGAAATCACGAGTGGTCCGAAGAAGGAATGGCGAACCAACAGAGCCAGCAAGACGAAGCAGCTCTCGGGCAAGCCAAAAGCCGTCAAGCGCGGAACGGCGCGCGAGGCCACGGTCCGCTCCGCCACCAAAGCAAAACTCGTGATCGGCGAAGCGCTGCGTGGCGGGCGCAAAGCAAAGCTCCCGAAGTTCGTTTCCCCTTCCCTTGCCACGCTCAGCGACAAGGCACCCGACGGCGACAATTGGGTGCATGAGATCAAGTTCGACGGCTACCGCATTCAGGCCCAGCTCGATCGTGGAAAGGTAAAACTATTCACCCGCAAAGGTCTCGACTGGACCGAGAAGTTTCCCACCATCGCGGCCGCAATTTCGAAATTGCGAGTGAAAAGCGCGGTGTTCGACGGCGAACTGGTGACAGAAGACAGCAATGGCATTTCGAGCTTTTCCTTGCTGCAGCAGGACCTCAAGGACGCTCGTCATGACCGCATGGTCCTCTACATGTTCGATGTGCTGTACCTCGACGGGGCTGATCTCACTTCTCTCCCGCTTTCGACCCGAAAGGAGGCTCTGGCTGATTTGTTCAGCGGCTTCCCGGAACGAGGTCCCTTACGTTTTAGCGAGTCCTTGACCGGGTCGGGCACCACTTTGCTCCGGCACGCGTGCAAGATGGGTCTTGAAGGAATCGTCTCAAAACTGGCCAATGCCCCATACAACTCCGGGCGCTCGCATGAATGGATCAAGACCAAATGCTCGGATCGGCAGGAATTCGTCGTTGCGGGTCTCGTGCCTTCGACAGCCAATGCGCGCGCCGTCGGCGCACTGGTGCTGGGTGTCTATGATGGCCACACCCTCAAATATGCGGGGCGCACCGGTACAGGTTTCACCCATGAAGTGGCCCGTTCGCTTTATCGCAAGCTCAAATCCCTCGAGATAGCGAAGGCTCCGTTTGAAGCGATCCCGGCGGAAGAGCAAGGCGCCCGGAAACCTGTATGGGTGCAGCCGAAGATGGTGGTCGAAGTCGATTTCCGCGGTTGGACACATGGCGACCGCGTTCGACAGGCATCGTTTCAGGGTATCCGAGAGGATAAATCTGCCAAGGACGTTGTTCGTGAACAGGCCGTAGCTGCCAAGAGCCGGACGAACGGCGTACGGCGCAGCGCTCCCGTCAAAAACGGCGATGCCAGCGTTGCCGGCGTGCGCCTCACACACCCCGACCGGATCTATTGGGACGATGTCGGCATCACCAAGCGCGATCTTGCCGACTTTTATGTGCAGATATGGAAATGGATGCGACCGCATCTGGTCAGTCGGCCGATCTCACTTTTGCGCTGTCCGGAAGGGGCATCAGGACAATGCTTTTTTCAGAAGCATGCGCGTGCCGGCATTCCTGTCGACCATCTTCATCTCGTGCCGGAAAAAAACGACAAGATTATTTCTGTCGATGATCTCGATGGCGTGATCGCGTTGGTACAGGGAGGCGTTCTCGAAATTCACGTCCGTGGAAGCACTATCGATCACCTCGAGAGCGCCGACAGGCTTGTATTCGACCTCGATCCGGGCCCGGAAACCGGGTGGAAAGACGTTGTAGCGGCCGCGCTTGACGTCCGCGATCGGCTCAAGGGCATAAAGCTCAAGTGCTTTCTGAAGACGTCTGGTGGGAAAGGCCTGCACGTTGTGCTGCCGATTGCGCCCACCCCCTGGGAACGAGCCAAGACATTCGCCAAAACCGTCGCCGAAGCGATGGAAGCAGATCAGCCTGACCGGTACGTCGCGACGGCCACAAAGGCCAAACGTAACAAGCGCATTTTCATCGACTATCTGCGCAATAGCCGCGAAGCAACGGCCGTTGCGCCCTATTCCACGCGCGCACGCCCAGGCGCGGCGGTATCGGTGCCAATCGACTGGTCCGAACTCAGCGGTCTGAAGAGCGCCAGCCAATACACCGTTCAGAATCTTGTCCAGCGGATGTCCCGACTGCGAAAGGATCCGTGGGCCAATATTGGCCGCGAGAAACAGCAATTGCCGAAATTCAGATAGACGGCTCTGCGCCGTCGCGGAAGGCTTCATAATTTTTGAATCATTTGCGGGAACCATAATTCGGTGACATTCGTTCGCCGATGTGGACAGACATTTTTTCGTCAGAACATCGCCATGCCAGAGAATACTCGGGTAGGACGAAGGGCGTACCATGTTATTCCGCAAATTGATGATCGTCGGACTGTTTCTTGTACCGGACTTTCTGTGTGGCGCTGCATTTGCGGAAAGTTCGCGGCAGTTTTCAGGAGTGGCGGCCTTTTACAGCACTAACTATTCGGGTCGAACGGCTTGTGGGGATCGTTACGATCCGACGAAATTCACTGCGGCTCACCGCAGCCTGCCGTTTGGCACGCGACTGCGCGTCACCGATCCAAGATCGCAGCGCACCGTTGTCGTCGTGGTCAATGATCGTGGCCCCTTCACCAAAGGGCGAGTGCTTGACCTTTCGCTTGCCGCAGCCAAGGCGCTGAGAATGATGGATCGGGGCCTCGTGAAGGTGACCGCGGTCATCGAATAACCGGCGGAATTTATTCAACAGCGCAAACCAGCCCCCGCTTATTTCAGATATATTCGCTTTTTGATCCACTCGGTTTTTCCCGAAATCCTCAAGGACACCCATATGCCCGCAAAGCGCCCGGCGCCACGCCTCGCACTGGTTGAAGAAACACGCATGACGGAAGCGCAACGCGCATTGCTGGACGCGATCCGATCTGGCCCGCGTGGCGCATCCGTCACTCCACGTGGACCCTTCGCCGTCTGGATGCACGCGCCCGAGCTGGGGCATTTTGCCCAAGCCCTCGGCGGCTATAGCCGTTACAAGACATCGCTCTCGCCCCGCCTGTCTGAGTTCGCCATCCTGTGCACCGCCCGGCTGTGGCGAGCTCAATATGAGTGGTTCGCGCACGCTCCGATCGCTGAGAAAGCCGGTGTCAGTCCGAAAACAATTGAAAGTCTGCGGCTGGGCCGTCCACCGAAGTCCGCACAGAAGGATGAGCGAGCAATCTACGAATTCATCCAGGAGCTTTACAAAACCAGACGCGTCAGTGACCGCACCTACAGAAAGACGCACTCATTGCTTGGTGACAAGGCGACCGTCGAGCTGGTCGGGATACTCGGCTACTACGTGCTTATTTCAATGACACTGAACGTGTTTCGAATGTTGCCCCCGGGCAACGAGAAACTGGCATTCGCTGAGCCGAAGTAGCGCTGAAACAAGTCCCGGCGCGAGCGCTCGCACCGGGACTTGTTTCAGAAAGTGGTTGCCAGCAGACGATCAATCAGCAGCTCTGTCGCGTCTTGATGATCACGTTACCGTTCGGCAACCTCGTACGCACGCGCACCGTGCGGCACTCAGCACGATGTTTATACCAACCATAGTGATGACCACGGTCGTAGTTCCTATGAACCACGACATCGTCTCGATCATGAACCACAACTTGCGCGGATGCAGGAATAGCACCGAGGAGCAATGTCCCCACGGCCGCACCCAGAACGACCATTCTCATCTCAGCCTCCTTCGTAACCCCCGGGTCAGAAACGCGGAGAGAGCAAAATTGTTTCCCAATGAGGCTCCGGACGGTCGAATGATTTACGATGACATGGTAGGCTTTGATCGTGCCTGACAAGGAACTCTCGCCTTCAGAAGATGACGGACGCGTCATCGACTTCAGACGCGGCAAGGTGCGTGCGCGGCCACCTGATCCGTCGCCGGTCGAGAGCCTGTCGAAATACGAACATGGTCAGGACCAAGACGACTACCGTCACCGCATGACGGTGAACGCGGTGGTATTCGTATTTGTGATCGGGTTGATCGGCGCGGCCGTCTGGCTTGCCGATACCATGGCGACGATGCGCAAAAACCAGGACTGTGTACTGTCCGGTCGCCGGGGGTGCACGCCCGTCGAAGTCACAAAGGACCGCTGGTAGGACCCCGCCCCGGAGAATTCCGGCTCCCAAGCCTTTGAAAAACTGTTGGCTGCCGGACTTTTCGCTAAGTGGCCGTCACCATTGAACTTGCCCCTATGCTTCGGTATACGGGCATCCAATCGCTAGCGGTGGGAGTGCGGATTGGGGGTTGTTGCGCGCGTTCAGGCGCCGTGGCCGCCTGCTTGCCAGAACTCCAAATCAACCAGAGAGTTACATATGTCTTCAACGTTCGAAACCATCGCCAATATTATCGCTGAAACCTGCGATATCCCGCGCGACTCCATCAAGCCGGAAAGCCACGCCATCAACGATCTGGGTATCGACAGCCTGGACTTTCTTGACATCGCTTTCGCGATCGACAAGGCCTTCGGGATCAAACTTCCACTCGAACAGTGGACCCAGGAAGTCAACGACGGCAAGGCAACCACCGACCAATATTTCGTGCTCAAGAACCTGAGCGCCCGCATCGACGAACTCGTCGCTGCCAAGGGGGCATAAAGCGCGGGTCACATGCGTCTTGAGTACTTTCAGCTGATCGACCGCATCGTCGACCTCAAAATCGCCGATCGCAAAATTAGCACCGAGGCAACGGTTCCCGGCACCAGCACAATTTTCGAAGGCCATTTCCCTGGCTTCCCGCTTATGCCCGGGGTGCTGCTGATCGAAGCCATGGCGCAGACCTCGGGTTGGCTAATTGTCGCCAGCAACGGCTTTTCCCGCATGGCTTTCCTTGCTGCGGTCAAGGATGCCAAGTTCCGGATGTTTGTAACCCCCGGCCAGAAATTGTCGGTCGAGGCCGCTCTCCTGCACGAGGGCTCCGGCTATGCCATTACAAATGCGAGCATCACGCTTGACGGCAAGTCGATCTGCGATGCGACGCTGACTCTCCGCATTCTCGATTTTCCAAACGAAGAAATGAAACTGCGGATGCGTGAGGCCGCCGCGCGGGTCGGCTTCCCGACCGAGGTGCCCGCCAATGGCTGAGAGCACCCGGGAGGTCTGGATCACCGGGATTGGTATTGTTTCTTCTCTCGGCGAAGGCCCCGATGCCCATTGGCAAAAGTTCATGGAGGCACATCCAACCGCCGACACAACGACTTTTGCTCCGTTCGTCGTGCATCCATTGGCTGCGATCAATTTCGACGGACAAATTCCGAAGAAAGGCGATCAGCGCCAAATGGAGAACTGGCAGCGGATCGGTACTTATGCGGCGGGGCTAGCGCTCGATTCGGCAGGCGCGAAAGGGAAAACAGACATTCTTTCGCGGATGGACATGATTGTCGCGGCAGGAGGTGGCGAGCGCGATCTGACCGTCGACTCGAATATCCTCAGCGGTATCACGCGTGCCGCAAATCCAGCTGCTTTCCTGAACGAAAGATTGATGAGCGATCTACGCCCGACTTTGTTTCTGGCGCAGCTTTCGAATCTGCTGGCGGGCAATATCTCGATTGTGCATGGCGTGACAGGATCCTCGCGTACCTTCATGGGTGAAGAATCCGCCGGGATCGATGCCGTACGCATTGCCCACTCGCGTATCGGCGCTGGACAAAGCGACATTGCTTTGGTCGGCGGCTCGTACAACGGCGAGCGCCCCGATCTGCTGATGCTCTACGAGTTTGCGGAGCTTGCGCTAAAGAATGGATACGCGCCGATATGGGAGCGCGGCGACACGCGACCGGGTTTTGCACTGGGCTCGCTTGGTGCTTTCCTCGTCATTGAAGCGCGCGATCATGCCGAAAAACGCGGTGCCAAGTCCTTGGGTCGTTTGAGCACGGTTGTCTCGGATCGCGCAAATCGGAAACCTGGAACGATTGCGCAAACGCTTTCGAGTCTGTGGGATCGACTGACAGCGAAAACAAAAATCGGCCGTGGAGCTGTTCTTTCCGGTGCGACCGGTGTGCACCCCGCGACCGCGGAGGAGCGCCAATTTCTGGAGTCGCACGGCGATCTTGCAGTGCGCGCCACCGGCTCATATCTCGGGCATGGGCTGGAACCACAATTTCCGATGAATATCGCGCTGGCCACGGTGGCTCTCCGACATGGTAGCCTGTTTCCACCGTGCGATACGACGGGTCTGGAGAAACCGTTCACCGGGGATTTGACCCAAATCTTGGTGACCGGGGTGGGACACTGGCGAGGCGAAGGCCTCGCTTTGGTTGAGCGAGCTGGTTAGGGAGGCCGAGATGACAACGGGCAGAGACAAGATGGGACGGCCGCTCGTGGTAGTGACTGGTCTTGGTGTTGTGACGTCGCTCGGAGCCGGCAAGGCTGACAATTGGGCCAAACTGACAGCCGGCGAGTCCGGCATCAAGACGATCACCCGATTTCCGACCGACGGGTTGAAGACGCGCATCGCCGGTACGATCGACTACCTGCCTCCGCAATCGAGCAATGCCGCTCTGACCGAATCGTTCGCTCAACTCGCCGCGGACGAAGCCGTCACCCAGTCCGGTGTCAGTGGGACAGGTCGATTTCCGGGACCCCTCTTCCTCGCGGTTCCCCCGATCGAGATGGAATGGCCTCAACGCCTCGAGTTCGGCGCCAAATCGGGCGCCAACGACAAGATCACCTATACGGACATGCTGCGGGTGAGTGCGGGATTCCCCGCCTACCATCATCGTTTTTTGCTGGGCTCGGTTGCCGACAACCTGGCTGAAAAATTCGGCACGCAGGGTTCGCCAATTTCGCTTTCGACGGCCTGCGCTTCGGGCGCAACGGCGGTTCAGCTCGGCGTCGAAGCTATTCGCCGCGGCGAAACCGATGCTGCACTTTGCATCGGCACGGACGGGTCTATCAACCAGGAGTCGGTTATCCGCTTCTCGCTGCTCTCAGCGCTGTCTACCGGCAATGATCCGCCGCATACCGCGTCCAAACCATTTTCCAAGAATCGCGACGGCTTTGTAATGGCCGAGGGCGCCGGCGCCCTCGTGCTCGAGAGCTACGATGCCGCCAAAGCGCGCGGAGCAAAGATTCTTGGCCTGGTCGAAGGTTGCGGAGAGATGACCGATGCGTTCCACCGCACACGCTCGAGCCCCGACGGAAAGCCGATCATCGGGTGCATCGCGAATGCGATCAGCGACGCTGGCCTTACTCCCAATGATATCGATTACGTCAACGCGCACGGCACCAGCACGCCCGAAAACGACAAAATGGAATACCTTGGCTGTGCAACCGTGTTCGGCGAGCGCATGAAGACACTCCCAATTTCTTCAAACAAATCCATGATCGGCCATACGCTCTCCGCAGCGGGAGCGGTAGAGGCCGTGTTCACGCTCCTCACCCTGCAGCACCAGCGCATTCCGCCTACAATCAACTACACTGTCCCCGATCCAGCGATCCCGCTAGACGTCGTACCCAATAAGGCACGCGATGCTAGCCTGCGCCACGCCATTTCGAATTCATTTGGCTTCGGCGGGCAGAATGTTTCATTGGTTATGGGGCTCGAGCCGGCTTGACCGCCGGCCCAGCCAATCTGTCATGCGTGCGTTAAGACTGATCGCCGATCGCAAGCTTGAGCTTGCCGATATCCCTCCTCCTCCGCCGCCCAGCGAAGGGGAAGTACAGGTCCGGGTCAAAGCGGTCGCGCTGAACCACCTGGACCTCTGGGGATTCCGCGGCATGGCCTTTGCAAAACGGCAGTTGCCTCTGGTCGTCGGCGCTGAGGCCTCGGGTGAGATTGCCGCTGTCGGCTCAGGCGTCACGAATTTTGCGCCGGGCGACAAGGTTGTGATGTATGGCGCCATGACCTGCGGGCGATGCACTGCCTGCCGCGAAGGCCGCGACAACCTCTGCGAAAATGTCGGCGGCATCATGGGCTTCCACATCGACGGGTTTGCGCGAGACCTCATCAATCTGCCCGCGCGACTTGTGATCCCCGTGCCCTCAAGTGTTTCTTTGCGCGATGCGGCCTGCGCTCCGATAGCCTTTGGCACCGTCGAGCACATGTTGTTCGACAATGCCAAACTCAAACCCGGAGAAACCATCCTGGTGCATGCCGGCGGTTCGGGCATTGGCTCAGTCGCCATCAAGATGGCCAAGGCTCTAGGCTGCACCGTCATCACGACGGTCGGAGACGACACCAAGGCCGAGAAAGCCAAAGCACTCGGCGCGGATCACGTCATCAATTACAAAACAGAGCGCTTCGAAGGCGTGACCCGTAAACTAACCGCAAAAAAAGGCGTCGACGTAGTATTCGAGCACGTCGGCGGCGAGGGATTTAACGGATCGCTGCTCTGCCTCAAGCGTGGCGGACGCCTCGTCACTTGCGGTTCGACCGCCGGCCCCACCACAACAATCAATTTGATGCAATTGTTTCAGCAGCAGTACAAGATCCTCGGCTCATTCGGGGCGTCGATGCGCAATATCCGCGACAGCCTTTCGAAAATGGCCGCGGGCATCGCGCCGATCATCGATACCGAGGTGGCGCTCAAGGATTTTGAACAGGGCCTCGCCCGGCTGGAAAGCCGACAGGTGTTCGGCAAAGTCATTGTGAATTTCTAGCGCGTGATCCCGAAAAGCTGGGGTCGGAATTCGGAGAAAATCATGCGCAATCCAAATATGAGCGTATTGCGATGAAGCGTCTGTTTCGCCGCATGCGGCGTCGCATCAAGCGCGCAGGCGATGCAGTCGTCGGCGCCCTTGCGATTGGCGTACTCAAAACCGTCCGCTTGGTCGATCCTGACAAGATGTCGGACTTCGGCGGGTCGATGATGCGCCGTATCGGCCCCCTCCTCCCGGAAAGCCGAATTGGCCGCGCCAATCTCGTGGCCGCGTTCCCGGAGAAATCAGAAGCGGATATCGACGCGATCCTGCGCGGATGCTGGGACAATCTCGGCCGAATGGGTGCGGAGTTTGCGCATCTCGACCGGTTGTGGAGCTACGATCGGGAGGATCCGACGCGAGGGCGCATCGAACT
>Ga0207683_10001765_pt1 | contig 19135 bp, 13 predicted proteins | sample KBSM73metaG_FD_184333 | JGI IMG/M metagenome (GOLD analysis project Ga0207683, IMG submission 184333) | Miscanthus rhizosphere microbial communities from Kellogg Biological Station, Michigan, USA - KBS M7-3 metaG (SPAdes) (version 2) | ecosystem: Host-associated > Plants > Roots > Rhizosphere >... | reverse complement strand
CTCGACCGACCCGCTGTCGCGGGCGCATCTTGCGAAGCTCGCGAGCTTGATTGCGCGCGTCGAGCCGGCGCTCGTGTCGGAGCACCTCTCCTGGAGCGGAGTTGGCGGAAGGCACTTTAACGACCTCCTCCCGCTTCCCTGCACGGACGAAGCCGTCGCCCACGTGTGCTCGCGTGTCGCGGAAGTGCAGGACATTCTCGGGCGTGTGATCGCGCTCGAAAACGTTTCGTCGTACGTCGGCTTCGCCGATTCCGACATCGCCGAATGGGAGTTCGTCGCGGCGGTCGTGGCGCGAACCGGCTGCAAGCTCCTCCTCGACGTCAACAATGTCTACGTCAACGCCGTGAACCACGGCTTCGATGCCCAAACCTATCTCGCCGCAATGCCGGACGACGCCGTCGCGGAAATCCACCTCGCGGGCTTCGACGCCAGGGGCCCGTGTCTCATCGACACGCATGGCGCGCGCGTCGCACCGGAAGTGTGGGCGCTCTATCGCAGCGCGATCGAGCGGTTCGGCGCGCGCCCGACGCTGATCGAATGGGACGTCGACATTCCCGAGTTTTCAGTGCTCGAAACCGAGGCTCTTGCGGCAACCACGATTCTCGAAAGCCGCGATGCCATCGCTGCGTGACCTCCAGATCCGGTTCTCCGACGCCGTGCTCGCGACCGATGGAATGGCGCCGGCGTTCGCGCGGGGCGACGCAGCGACTGCGGCCGAGCGAATGGCCATCTACAGGCGCACGATAAGGTCGAACTACCGCAATGCGCTCGGCGCGACCTATCCCGTGCTGAAGCGTCTCCTCGGCATGCGTTTGTTCAACGCCGCCGTCGACGCGTACGTCGAAGCGGAGCCTTCGCGGTCCGGCGATCTCAACGTGTACGGCGACACGTTCGACGATTTTCTCGCACGATACGCGCCGGCCGCCGAATGGCCCTGGGTGCCCGACGTCGCGCGGCTCGAATGGGCGATCGACGAAGCGAGTCGCGCCCAAGACTCGACTGCCGAGCCCGACGTCGTGCTCGGTGCCCTCACCGTTCTTCCGGCGGACCGGTTACCGGGGCTCACGCTTGCGCTCGACGCGTCATGCCGCCTCATCGCTTCTGCGTTTCCGCTGCTGCGCATTTGGCAGGTAAATCAGCCGGATCACGGCGGCGAGACCAACGTCGACTGGAGCGCGGGGCGCGATCACCTGCGCGTGAGGCGCGAACGACCGGGGGCTGCGATCGATGGCGTTGCGATCGAGCGCCTTCCCGCGGGCGACTTCGCGTTCCTGTCGGCGCTCGTGGGTTCGGCATTGGGCGAAGCGATCGAGCGTGCCCAGGATGCGGACGCGCAGTTCGACCTCAGCACGGCGCTGCACGGGTTCATCGGCGATGGCACCATCGCCGGCATCGGCGACACGATGTGACAGGTATCCGCGGCGACCCCGACTAACGGACGTGTCCAAATCAACATGGAGCATCCGAAAATGCAAACCGCCGCACTGACGCCGCCAAGCGCGGCCCTCCGCTTCCAGACCGGCTTCGCCCACCTCGTCGACAAGGTGCAGCCGCTCTTTGCGCTCGCCGTGCGCCTCTACGTCGCGCAGGTGTTCTTCGCCTCCGGGCTCGTCAAGCTGCAGAGCTGGAACTCGACGCTCGCGCTGTTCGAGAACGAATTTCGCGTCCCGGTGCTGCCGCCCTACGCCGCCGCGGTGCTCGGCACCGGCGCCGAGATCTTCCTGCCGGTTCTGCTCGCGCTCGGAATCGGCACGCGCTTTGCGGCCATCGCGCTGTTCGCGTTCAACATTGTCGCAGTGATCTCGTACCCCGACCTGAGCGCGGCGGGGCTGAAGGATCACATGCTGTGGGGCGCGCTGCTCCTCGTGACGCTCGTCTACGGGCCGGGCAAGTACGCGCTCGATCGGTGGCTCGAGCGCCGCCACACGGCGTAGCTTCTCGTCGCGCCGCTGGCCGCGGCGCTAGCGCGCGGGAGTTGGCCGTACCGCGAGGATCGACATCATGTCCGCGTAGCCGACTTCGACGAGGAACGTGTCGGCATCCTCGCGGCTGACGCGATAGTGGAGGTCGATCTCCGTCCTCTCCGTGGCGTTGCTGCCGGGAGCGGGAACGGCGACGACGATGCGGGCGACGCAGGTGAGCTGACCCGAGTTGGCATCCCACTCGACGAGTCGCATCTTCTGTGGCGAAACGTAGGTGGCCTTGGTGAGTCTTGCACGCTTCGCGGCATCGTAGGAGGCCGGATAGCCGTCTTCGACGACGCGCCGCACGCGGTCGCGAACCATCGACGACAGCGTCCCGATCACGGCGCTGCTCTCGCATTCGAGCTTCGGCTCGCCGCATCCGGCGAGGGCGGCGCAAAGAAGCGGCAGGCAGACGACGGCGGTTCTCATCGCGATGGCAGCCGATAGTCACTGAACATTTCGCGGAGCTTCGTCTTCAGGAGCTTGCCCGTCGCGGTATGCGGCATCTCGTCGACGAACACGACGTCATCGGGAAGCCACCACTTCCCCACCTTGCCGTCGAGAAAGCGAAGCATCTCGTCGCGCGTGACGTCCTTGCCGGATTTCCTGACGACGATGAGGAGCGGACGCTCCTGCCACTTCGCGTGCGCGACGCCGATCACGGCGGCCTCCGCCACTGCCGGGTGGCCGATCGCCGCGTTCTCGATTTCGATCGACGAGATCCATTCGCCCCCCGATTTTATGACGTCCTTCGACCGGTCGGTGATGTGCATGTAACCGTCCGCATCGATGGTCGCCACGTCGCCCGTGTCGAAGTACCCGTCGCAGTCCAGGATCGACCCGCCATCGCCCTTGAAGTAGCCGTTCGTGATCCACGGCCCGCGCACCAGCAGATGGCCGAACGCGACGCCGTCACGCGGCAGCGTGCGGCCGGCGTCGTCGGTGATCTTCATCTCGACGCCGAACATCGCCCTGCCCTGCTTCGCCTGCACGTCGAGCCGCCTCTTGAGATCGTACTCCTGATGCTTCGGCAGAAGGTTGCACACCGTGCCGAGCGGCGACATCTCGGTCATTCCCCACGCGTGGACGACATATGCGCCGAAGGTCTTCGCGAACTCTTCGCTCATCGCGCGCGGCGCGGCCGAGCCGCCGATGACCACCCGCTTCAGCACGAGGTCCCGCTTGGGATCGAGGCCCGCCGCGTCGACGTGCTGCAGCAGCATGAGCCATACCGTAGGCACCCCGAGCGCGAGCGTCGTGCGCTCCTCCTTCATCAACGCATAGACGCTCTTGCCGTCGAGCGCCGGGCCCGGCATGACGAGCTTCGCGCCCGACATCGCGCCCGCATAAGGCATGCCCCAGGCATTGACGTGGAACATCGGTACCACCAGCAGCACCGATTCGGCGGACGAGAGCGCCAGGCTGTCGACCATGCACGCGGCGTACGAATGGAGGACTGTCGAGCGATGGGAGTACAGCACCCCCTTCGGGTTGCCGGTTGTGCCGGACGTGTAGCAAAGCGACGACGCGGTGCGCTCGTCGAGCGCCGGCCATTCGTAGTCGGGCGACGCCGCTTCGACCCATTCTTCGTAGCAGAGGAGATTGCGCACGCCGAGCGACGGCATGTGCGCGCGATCGGTCATCGCGACGAAGCCCCTGACGGACTCGAACTGGGGAGCGAGCTTCTCGATCAGCCCGGCGAACGTGACGTCGAAGAACAGGTACCGGTCCTCGGCGTGGTTGACGATATAAGCGATCTGCTCCGGGAAGAGCCGCGGATTGATCGTGTGCAGCACCGCCCCCGCGCCGGAGACGCCGTAGTAGAGCTCCATGTGCCGGTAGCTGTTCCACGCGAGGGTCGCAATGCGATCGCCGGGATTTGCCCCAAGCGCCGCGAGCGCGTTGGCGACCTGCTTCGACCGGCGATGGATGTCGCTGTACGTGCACCGATGGAGCGTGCCTTCCACGGTGCGCGAGACGATCTCGGCGCCCGGGTGCATCGCGACGGCGTGCTCGATCAAGGACGAGATGAGCAGCGGCCGGTCCTGCATCAGTCCTCGCATCGCGCCGCCCGAGGATCCTGCGTCCGAACGGCTCACGCCGGAAGCGGTGCGGTCTCGAGCGTCCGCAGCCGCCCCAGCACCCCGGCCTCCTCGGCCGGCGAGAACCCGTAGGCGTAGAGGCTTCGCGCCCGCGACGTGCGCCTTGCCGCGCCGGCGTGCCGATGCAGGTGAACCGCAATGTCCGCAAACGAGATTCCCATCAGCACGGCGGGCGCGTCCACGCGCGGATTGTGACGCTCGGGGCCGATCACGTCGAAGCCGAGCGTTCTGCGGTAGAAGCCGACGTGCCTCGGATTCACCTCGATCACCACGTAGTCGAAGTTGCGGACCCGCCACGCGAACAGGTACACCGTGTGGAACAACCCGGCGAGCACCGGCTGCGAGCGTCTCGACGTGGCGACGGCGAGACGCGTGAATTCGCATATGCGGCGCCCATCGCTCCTTATCGCGTCGATCTCCTCGCGATACAGCGTGTCGGCGGCAACGCCGTCCGGCGAGTCAAACCGAAGACTGAGCGTGCCGGCGAGACGGCCCTCGTCGTACGCGGCGAAAGTCAAGACATTCGGATTGACGCGCGCGGCGGATGCCCGATAGCCCTTTTTCGCATACCGGTGCTGGACGAGGATGCTCGCGGCGCGGTGTGTCTCGTGGCTTCCCGCGAGGCGGATCTTGAATGCGCCGGTGCCACCCTGCACCTCATCGACCGGCGGCGCGGGAGCCTCGACGGGCAGACCCTTCAACCGCAGCGCGACATCGCGATGCACCGTCCAGCCGGTAGGGTCGTCCGGCAACGCCGCGCCTCGCTCGACGCCGGCCTGCCGCGACCACGGCCATCGCGCGCTCGCATTACCCCGAATCCGTCCGAAGAGCCTCTCCAACCGAGCTTTCAACGCGTTGCACCCGTCTCGAGCCGCAGGGGCGTTTCCATCGTCGGACGCAGCGACCCCGACCGCGCCGCGACGCCGGCCTTTGCGACCGGGTCATGGACGATGGTACCCTTCCACGTGATGCGAGAATTGTACGGCACAATCGGCAGCCCCGTGTCGCGCCGGACGGACGACGGCTTCGCGGATACCGGCGGGACGACCGGCCTCCCGATGGCGGCGGAATTCGTCGACTCGGTGCATTTGCCGCATGAACCGGGCGAACCCCCGGACGAGAGGATCGTGCGCCCTTCGCTCGCGATCCTGTTCCGGATGGCCGTGGGACCGGACGCCGACTACTACGCGCCGCGGTTCCTCGAATACGAGCGGATCGGCCGCAGCTTTCCGAGCTGGAACTGGGCCGCATTTATGGCGCCGGGACTCTGGGCAATCTATCGCCGGCTGTGGCTCGCGGGGATCGTCTTTACCGTGTGGCCGTTCCTGGCGGTCGCGCTGTGCTGGTTCGTCCTCCCGAGGTTCGGTGATTCGGGGGTCGCCGCGCTGACCGTGGCGACGATCGCCGCATGGTTCACTCCGGGCATCGTCGGCGCGCTCGTCGCGAACACGCTTCTTCATCGGAAGGCGCGAGAGCTCGTCAGGGACGCCGAGGCACTGACGTCGCAAACCGACAGGGCCGCACGATGGCTGTCGCGCCGCACGGTGATCGCTCCGTTTTACGCCGCGGCGACAACAATGGTCATGCTCACCGCGCTCGGCGTGATGATCCCGAATCTGAAGACGGCCTATGCCGATCAGCTCGTCAGGGCGCGGATCGAGCAGAGCATCGCCGCGATACAACCGCTGCAGAGGCAACTCGAGGAATGGTTCAACTCGACCTCGCCGCTCGACGCGCCGCCGATCGCCGTTGCCGCATCGCTTCCCAACGGGGTCTCTTTCGGAAGCGTGACCGTGAGTCTCGCCAGCGGCCGGGTGCGCTTGGCACTGGACTCGTCGATCCCGGAGGTGTCCGGGCGCACGATCCTCCTGGCACCGGCCATCGACCGCAGGTCCCACGTTCGCTGGATCTGCATCCCGGTCGACATTCCCGAGCGCTACCTGCCCCAGGAGTGCAAACAGGGATAGCGGTAGTCGGGCACCCTTCCGCCTGACGAATCAATAATTTGCACGTGGGGTCCGGACGCGGACGACCTCGCCCGCGCCCTTTGTGCATCTCGCGCCGCTCCCCGCGGATGCCCCTCCGAGCCGCGGTTCGGCGTCAACGACCGTCCGCTGCCGCCCGTTAAGACAGGCTATGCGCAACATCGCGGCAGTACGTCACCGCCGGCTGTACGCCACCGCCTTGGCTGGTCGTCCGTGCCCCACAGCCTCGCACACGAGCCCGACCTAAGCCTCCCGCGCGGCAACGTCGCCGCGTGGCCGCTCGTGGCGGAGACGGCGCTCGTGGTCGTTGCCGTCGCCCTGCTCCTGCCTTGGTTCAGCCGCGTTGCCGGAGACGACGCGGGCCGCGACCGGCGCTTCGCCGAAGCGATCGTCACGGTGCGCGGCTTGCCGGATCCCGTGCTCCCAGCGCTTTGCGCGTCCTACGGCGCATCGGTAGAGCCACTCGTGCGCGAGCGGCTTTGCCGCCGCATCGAGCCTGCCGCCACCGCCGACACGTCCCGGATGCCCGCCTCGCTGGCCGATACCCGGCGGCGCGTCCGCACCGCGTTTCTCGCACCGCGGAGCGAGACGCAGGCACGGCTCGCGGATCTTCGCCTGCAACAGCGTGAAGGCTTGGGCGATCTGCTCGTCTTGAGTAACGCCATCGAGGCGACCGAAGCGGAACTGCAACCCTTCGTCAATCGGTACGTGCTCGACGGCCCGGAGGGGACGGGGCCGGCGCCGCTCGAGTGCGCGTTCGAGAAGGTCGAAGCCTCGCTCGCGCGGAACCCAACCCCGACGGCAGGCTCTCCTCAGGCGACGGCGCGCGCCAACGCGCTCCTCCTTCTCGGCGCGGCCATCGACGGGCATCCCGCTACGCCGGCGTTGGCGGACATCGCGCTCTTGCCGGTCGAATCCGCCCGGGACAAGAGCCGATGCGGTGCGGCACGGTTCCCGGACGCGCTGGCCCAGGCATCCGTGCTGATGGCCGATGCGCGCCAGGCGCCCACGGCCTCGTCCAAGAACGACGCGATGCGCGCCCTCCTGCGCTCCGCGGGTTGGCAATGGGCGGGCTGGATGCTGGCAGGATTCGGATTGATTCAACTTTCGCGCAGATCGATCCCGCCGGCGCTCGGCATCGCACTCGCGCTTTGCACGTGGGCGTTCGCGGCGTGGGTCGGCCGCGTGCCGTGGCCGCTCGCCCCCGAACGCGCGTTCGTTCCCGGGCGGGTCGATGCCTGGTGGTTCACCATGCCGGCACCTTTCGTGCTGTGGCTCGTCGCGTGCGCCGCCGTGTTCCTCGTCTTTTCCGGCTGGCTGTCGAAGCGGCTACCCGCGGGGCCCGAAACGATGGCCTCGCGACTCGCCTACCCGGGACTCATGGTTTTCACCGGCATCGGCTGGCTCGTGCTCCTCGATCTGTCGTCCAACGGGCACACGGGCAATCGCTATCTGGCGCTGTACCACCAAGGTCACCTCTGGCTCGGGATGCTGATCCTCACCGTGATCGTTTTCCTGCGGCAATCGATCGGGCGAGTGCTCGGATGGTGCCTGTCGGTCCTCGACGGAGTGACGAGCGCGATCGGCTCCCGCGTTCGCCCGGCGGGGGCGGCCGCTCTCTCCGTCGTGCTGCTGCTGCTGATGGTCGGCACCGTCGGATTCCTGTTGACCAACATTCGCCAGCTCACCTCGGAAATCGGCCGCCTGTGGCTGATCGTCGGAGCCGCGTGGTTCTTCTTCCTGCGCGGCACTCCGCTCGCCGAGCGCATGGCGCGCAGCGACAGCTCGTTTTTCTCGCTCGTGCGCTACGTCTCGCCGCTCTTGTTCGTCGTGCTCGTACTGATCGGGACGATGCTGATCACCCGCGACATGGGGCCGCTCTTGATCGCCGGGTACGGCGCGGGCGCGTTCGTCGCCGCGTCGATCGCGATGTGGTGGCACCAGCGGCATCGCGCGACCGCGCCGGCATTCGCCATCGCGATCGCCTTGTTCGTGATGTGGATCCTGGCGACCACGCTCGCGCTATTCGAGTTGGGGTCGATCGACGAGGTCACCGCGGCAAGGCTCGAAAACCTCGCCGCGCCGATGGCTTCGGCGAACGACCAGCTCGCGCTCGTGACCTGGTTCCAGAGCGCGGCGCCGCCCACCGGCTTCGGCCTCGGCAACGTTCCGTGGTGCGGTTACGCGAACGCCAAGGGCTGCGCGGGCGTGCCGGCGCAGATCCAGAGCGACTACACGTTCACGGCCCTCGTGGGCGCCTTCGGCTGGACCTTCGCGTGGGCGATGACGCTCGGGTGCGCCGTCTGGCTGCACCGGCTCGTCAGGCACCACGGCCGCGTGACGCGCGGCGAGCCCCGGCTCGTCGCAGTGCAGGGCCGCGTCGTCAACGACGACCAGGCATTCCTGAGCTGGCTCGCGGTTGCGTGGGTGGTGCTGGCACTTTGCCAGCTGGCGGTGACCGTCGCCGGCAATCTCGCCGTGCTTCCGCTGACCGGCGTCACGTTTCCGTTCGTGAGCTTCGGCATGACGTCGCTGCTCGTCAACATGGCGCTCTTCGCGCTCTGCCTGCACATCAACATTCCGGGGCCGCCCGCCCATGGGTGAAAAGCGCCCGGCCACGCTCCTCGAGTTCGCGATCGCAGCAAGCATCGCAGTGGTTCCGCTGCTGCTGCTCGTGCTTGTCGCGGTCGCCGAAGTCCGGCCGTCCGATCCTTCCACCAAGGCGCGAAGCGGCGGCAATCAGCACGTAAGCCTGCGCGAAGTCGCGGCACTCAAGACGTTCGAGCGCGCCATCGTGCGCCGCAACGCGGGGGCGGTCGCGCTGCCGACACCCGAGGCGCTGCTGGAAGGCATTCCCCAGTGCCGCGCCGAATGGGATGGGCGCGGCGGCAGGATGCAGCGGATCCGGCAGCTTCTAGCGAGATCGCACCAGGCGGCGCTCTCTCCCGCACAGCGGATGGCCGCGCAGCTGGAGGAACTCGACGCGGCGTTGCTCCGCTTCAGCACCGGGGCCAACCGGCGCGTCGCCGACGCGGTGGGTTTCGACTCGAGGCGCTGGCTCGACGCCGTGCGTGCGACGCTCGAGACTCCGATCGAGACTCCAGACTATCCCGGCCGCCGGTTTGTCGTGCAGTGCGCGGACGTCGCTGCCGCGGTCGCCACCATCGCGCGAGGCGAAGGACGGATGCTCGCCGCGCTCGCGTGGCGCGGCACGGTCGTCGACCGCGCGCTCAAGCATTGGCGTCCGGAGCAATACGTCGAAATCTCGGCGAAGCAGGTCGCGCGCGCCAATCCGTGGAGCGGCCTGCCCGGGTGCGTCTACATGGGCTTCTCCGACGCGGATGCCGAAGCCCCGATGCCGGAGTATTTCGTCGCCGGCTCGCGCGGCGTCGCCGCGCAGTTGTGCAAGGAGCCCGCGATGCTCGGCGTTGCCGCGACCGATCGTCCGCCCGCGCGTGCCGTCGGAAGCTCCGACCAGGCGAGCGCCGACATGCGCACGGACGACGAGCGCTGGAGCGTCCCGCCCTCGCTCGCCGTGATGCTGCAGCCGCTCGCAACGCTGCAACGCCCGGCGGGTCCGCTCTATCGGCTGTACACCGACGCAGCACCGGCAGCGGGACTGACGCCTACCGAATATCGGTACGGTCCGAACAAGATCGACATTGGCGGCACGCCGATCGACGTCGGTTTTTCCGTCGATATCACCATCGAGCCGGCCGTGCAGGCGCTCGCCCAGAAGACCGCGGCCTGCTACACCGGACGCCAGGATCTTTGCACGGCGCTCGGGATCGTCCGCAGCGAAGACGCGGGACAGCCGATCGGTCACCGGATGCTCGAGCGCGCGGTCGTCCGGATGGCCGCGATCGCGATCATCGACATCGCGAGCGGGCGGATCGAAGCGCTTGCGGGCGCATTGTCGCCATGCACGCTCCAGGAATACGACGGGCCCGGCCGCGCGAAGGCGTGCGACAAGCGCCTGCCGTATCCCATTCGCTACCGTCCCGACGCGCTGCTCAATCCCGCCGTCTATCACGACGCGATGCCCGCGTCGGTGATCAAGCCGATCATGGCTGCCGCGTTTCTCTCCGACCGCGACGTCGGCGCGCGCTGGCTCGCCGCCGAGCAGGCGGCCATGCAGCGTCCTGGGGCGCCGTCGCCCGAGAGCTTGCGGGGCCAGCTGATGCGCTCGAACTCGGCGCGCTTTCTCGATCGGATGCTCTGCGCCGATCAGTCGTTCCAGAATTGCCGGCGGCCCTGGAACGTGCAGGCGATGGCGCTCTCCTTCGGCTGGAACGAAGGTTGCGTCGACGGACGCGGCGACTGCGGCAAGCGCGACATCCTGTTCGGTCGCGCGGTCGACGCGAGCGACGAGTCGGGCGCGCTGGCGCCGCTCGCTACACTCGTTCCCTACGGCAGGCTCTTAGCCGAACCGATCGGCGAGAAGCTCGGTTCGCCGTTCAGGTTGCGTCGCCCGATGCCGCTCGACCTCGCCAAAGTGCAGGGGTGCGCGGCCGGCGCGGACGGGCGTCGCTTCAGTGACGACGACTGGGAGAAGTGCAGAGCTCGCGGCGTCGTGGACGTCGTCGCCGAAGGCTGGGGACAGGGGCACGCCCGATCGAGCGCGCTTGGCGTCGCCGGCATGATGGCGGCGCTCGCAGCCGCCGCCAATGGCCAGACTGACGTGCGCAAGCCGCATCTCGTCGAAGGGCTGCGCGGAGTGGGTCCGGCGAATACCGCGCAGTTGAAGCCGGCGGTGATGCGGTGGGGACTTGCGGACGCACAGCCCAACAAGATCGCTTCCGATGCCGCCGAAGTCATCCTTAGCGGGCTTTCGTACAGCCATCGCGACGGGACCGCGAGGCAGGCGTGCGAGCAGGTGTTCGATGCCCCGACGTGCCGCGCGATGGACTGGATCGCCGGAAAGACGGGGACGCCGACCTTTCCCAACGACGGGCGCACGCTCGACGAGCTCGCCCGCCTCTGTGCGGGCGGCGCCAACAAATCGAGCAGCGACCGCAGCGCGTGCGGACCCCTTCGCCCGTACAAGTGGTATGTCGCGGCGTACAAGACCGATCCCAACGATGGGCGGTGGACGAAAGCCATCGGCGTGCTGACGGAGCGCAACTGGATCGCGGCCACCGGCCGCATTCACAGCGCGGGCGATCACGGACCCAATCCCGCGGCGGAGATCGGCATACAGGTCGCCGCGAGACACGCGGGCCACGTCCTGGGTGACGCCAAGTGAAACCGGTCGTGCGCGCGAACGGAAAGCAGCATCCGGGCGGCCTCGCCGCGGGCGTCGAGGCCCCGCTCGTCTGGACGTTCGACGGTCCCTTCTCGACGTGCCTCTCGGACATGGAGGACACGTTCCGGCGCGCGATCATCCAGGTCGGCGACGTGTCGCGGATCGCCGTGCAGATCGACCTCTCGTTGCCTGCGTTGAAGCCGCGCATCGACGCCGGGGAAAAGATACAGCCCGCCTGGGGGCAATTCGTCGAACGCCTTACGCAGCGCTATGGCCTGCCCGCCGGCCCGCGCGTGCGACACCTTCGAATGGCGGGTCCACTGGCGACGATGGTGATCGCCTACCGGAGATGAGACATGGCACTTAAAGGGTGGGTCGTGCACAAAGTGAACCGGCTGTTTACGCGCGTGGACCTGCCGCCGCGCGCGAGCCCGCTGGGCCGGGCGGTGATGCGCCGGAGGAACGAGAAACGAGAGCCCGAGCTTCGTACCGCTGCCGGTCAGGACTCCGTGCTGCGGCCGCAGCACCTCGGCGCGTACGCGCCCCTAGTGGCCGCGATACGGGATGAGCTCGAGCAATTCATCGCGAGTCACGTTCGCATGCACCTCGCCATCGCCGAGCGTGACCGCTACCTGCTGATGTCGATCGAAGTCGAGTGCATCGGCGGCGACGAGACACGCGAGCTCCTGCAACGCTTCATGCGGGAGTTCAAGCCTGGGCAGATCAAGACGTTCATCGCGAAGGAGGTGATCGGCCGGCTGCCGAACGCGAGCGCGATCGATCTCGCGCATTTCGGGGGCCTCAATGCGGCCCCGGCCACCGGCGATGGCGCGCCCGACGAAGCGTACGGCGAACTCTTGGCGGAATTGCGAAGTTCCGAGCCGCGCCCCGACGCGCAACCCTACCAGGTCAGCCTCAAGGGACGCTGGTCGGAGATCGACGTTTCGGCTTCCGGCGCGAGAGACAAGTCCGGCGGCATCGAGGCTCCGCGCACGCCGATCGCGGGCCGGTCGCTGGAAGTGGAGATCGAAGACGCGCACGGCAACCGTCACGTGACGCTGACATCGGTCGTGCCCGGCCGCCGCTACACGGTGGGTAACGGCGAGGGCAGCGACATCGTCGTCAACGGCAAGTATGCGAGCCGCCGCCACTGCGAGGTCTGGCTCGACAAGGGCGCATGGTGGGTGACCGACAGCGGGTCGACGAATGGCATTCGCGTCGAGTCGGCGACGAGCGTGCTCGGCCGCAGCGGACAGAACGGGGGAAGCTCGAACGGGCAGACAGTGATCGAAGTCGTGCCCGGCGCGCGCATCGTCCTTTCCGGACTCGCGCGCGGCGAGCCGTCGCAGTATCCGCGGCTCCTGCTCAAAACGGCGGGCGACGTCGCCACTCCCGCCACGCCGATGGCGCCGCGAGTGCAGGCTCCCACGACGCCTGCAACGCCGATCGTCGCCGCACGTCCCCGTTCGAGCGGCTTGGCACTCGTGGTGCAGATGGCATCCGGTGAACGGACAATTGCGCTGCCCGCCGAGCCGCTGCCGTTTCGCGTCGGCCGCTCGCGAAACCAGGGGCTGGTGATCGATTGGGCGCACGAGCACGTGTCGGGCCACCACATCGACATCGTCGAGATCGAAGAAACCGGCGCGAAAGTCGTCGTGCACGGCGACAACGGCGTCACTGTTGCCGGCGTCAATCATCCGCAGGGATCGCAGTTCCGCTGGCAGCCGGGCGAGAAGATGCACCTCGGCCGCACCAGCGGCAAGGAGCCCGAATGCACCCTGACCCTGTCGCACAACCATCGGCCATGAGCGTTGTCACACCCCGCGAGCCGTTGACGCCTCACCGCGAGGGCGTGCGGCGTGAACGCACGACAGTCTCCGAGACCGCGGTCCTGAGAGCGCGCGGCGTGCGCCTCGAGCTCGCGGTCGCTTCAGGCCGCGGCAAGCGCCACGCGGTGAACGAAGACTCCTACAGCTCGCTCGACCGCGCGTGGCCCGTCTATGTCGTCGCCGACGGTGTCGGCGGCGGCGCGATGGCGTCATGGGCGAGCCGCGAGCTCGTGCGCAGGCTGCACGAGGCGCTCGACCGGCGCCGTGTCGATCGGGCTTCGATGTCCGGCGCGCTCCTCGATGCCGATCGCGAAGTTGCGAGAGCGATCGCGAAGCACACGGCCGCATCCGGCGCAGCCACCGTGGCGCTGTGCGCCGCGACGCATCATCTCCTCTCCCGCTGGCTGATCGCCTGGGTCGGCGATTGCCGCATCTATCGCGTGCGCAGGGCGCACGACGAGCCCGCCGAGCTCCTGACGCGAGACGACACCTACCATCACCTCGGTGAGGATCCTCCGCCGGGCGGTTCCCCCGACGACCCCGCGCGGATGGTCGGCAACGGCGCCGTCGCCGCGCCCAATGTGGAAAGCATCGAGCTCGCCGACGACGAGATGCTGGTGCTCTGCAGCGACGGCTTGCACAAGCACGTCGAGACGCGGGAGATCCATCGACAGTTGCGCGCGCGGGGTCCGCTGGCGCGCTGCTGCGCCCGCCTGGTCGAGCTCGCGCGCCTTCGCGGCAGCAGCGACGACGCGACGGTCCTCGTCATTCATCGCAATGCCCACCCGGAGCCCGTTCAATCATGACCCCCGAGCAAATCGAACGCGTGTTCGGGCACGGCCGCCTGAAAATGGTGACCGGCGAGCACGTCGAGGTGTTTCGCGAAGCCGTCGTGCCCGGTGAACGGCGACGCTACACGAAGCGCTTCCTGAATTCGACCGACGGCGACTTCGCGCACTGGACGGAACGCGAATGGCGCATTCTCGCGCGGCTCATCGGGCACGGGATCGGCTGCGTGCCCGATGTCGTGCAGTTCGACCGCGGCTCGGTGAAAGGCGCGCAGCTCGTGCAGACTTACGACGCAGGCGTGACCGTCGATCAGTGGGCAACGCTGCTGCCGCTCAATCGCGACGGGCACGTCTATCGCCATGCGTTCGAGGATTGCGCGCACTGGTGGGCGCTCGCGCACTACTGCCTCGCCGCGCTCAAGGAAATTCACCAGCTGCAGCTCGTCCATCTCGACATCAAGGGTGACAACGTCTGCATTCCCTTCGGCCCGGCCAACTTCGATCCGGAAGCCGCGGGGACGACGCTCTATCCGCTCTTCGGCCAGCTCGCGCTCATCGACTTCGCTTTCTCCCTGGTCTCGGGAGAAAGCCTCAAGGTCTCGCTGCCCATCGGCTGGCAACGGGAATACGACTATCAATCGCCGCGCCTCCTGCAGGCGCTCGTCGAGGGTCACGACGGCAACTTGACGAAGACGCGCGAGCTCGACTGGCGCTGCGACATCTACAGCCTCGCCGCGATGTTGAAACGCTACCTGCCGAATGTCGTCACGGCGCGCCCGCCGGAGCGCGTGACGGGATGGACGAGCGGGCGCTACGACGCCGCGAAGATGCTGATCCTGTCGCTTCGCCACCACCACGATGCCGAATTGCCGCTGGGTCTTCCGCACCAGGCGATGATCGACACCACCGGCGCGATGCTGCGCGAAAGCGACCTCGCGCAGTCGCTCGCTGCAGGCTGGACGCTCGCACGCGATGTCACCCTCGAGTCGGGGGTCGCGGCTCCGATCACTCCGATGACCCGGATCGCGCCGCCGATACGCGTGTTCAGGAAGCCGCGCGAGCGGACGCTGTCGAGCGTGCACGCCACGAATGAAACCGCGCCGCCGACCGGCGTTTCGTTCATGGTCACGCGGCGCAACGACATCCCCCCTGCGCCGTCGCGCCGCAACGACGCTGCGCCCGTTGCGCTGGCGGCCGCGTTCGCGCTGGTGCTGGGCGCGGCAGTCGCGCACCAGGCTTTCCCCGACGCCGCGCGGAAACTGAGCGACGGTGCCCGAACCCTGCTCGATAACGGAGGGGGGCGCGACGGTGGCACCTCGTCCGCCTTGGCCGAGCGAGCGACTCCCGATCCGGCAGCAACGCGTTCGAGCGATTCGGATCGGCCCTCTCCCGTCAATGCTGGCGCCAAGGTTGCCGAAAATACGGTCGATTCCGTTCCCAAGGTCGCAGCCGCGGAGCCGCCTGCCAATGCCGGACCTGCACGAACGACGGACGTCCCGCCTGCGGCTGCCAACGAAGACGCGGAAGATGGCAGCGAGCGCGGCAATGCGGAATCCCGGGACGCCGGTGCACCGGTCCCGGTCCCGAAAGCGGATGGCGCGCTCTCTCCCCCAGTCTCGCGAATGAGCCCGAGAGCCGCATTGCCCGCTGAATCGGCGCGCGGCGCGAAACGCCCGCCGACGAAATCGGCGCCGTTGCCGTCGGCGCGACCGGCGGCTCCCGCCACGATGGCAAAGTCGGCGCCCGGCCGAGGTCCGACGCTCGCTGCGCCTCGCTCCTCGTCGAGCATGGTCGCTTCGAATTCGAGTGCGGGTTCGGCCTCCGCAGAGGGCGCACGGGTGGTGACGGCACCCGCGCCGGCGCAAGTCATAGAGCTTGTACTGCCAGAAACCCAGAAAACGCCGGCGTCATCGTCGCCCGCATCCACGCCGCAGTCCGGGGAAACCGTCCCATCGTCGACGCTTGCTGCTGGCCAAGCCCAAGAGTCCGCAGCAGCACCCAAATCATCCACTGCGACAAGGCGCACGCGCGCGGCGTCGGCGAACGACGAATGGCGTGCCGGAATCAACGCGCTGTCGCAGTTCCTCGGATTCACGAAGCGCAAGGCGGCTCCGATCGAGGACCGCACCTTCCAGGAAGTCACTCCGGCGGCAAAGCCGTCGCGACCGCCGCAAAGTGTTGCGCCTGTTCCAGAATCCTCCGTCTCCGCTCCCAGGATCGAAGCACCGGTCTTTACTCCCAGGATCGAAGCACCGCCGCCGCTGGCGATGGCGACCCCGCCACCGGTGGCCATGACGACACCGCCATCGCGAACCCTCCCGCCGCCGCCGACACGCGAGAGCGACTTCGCGCAGCAGGGGCGGCGGGCGCTCGCGCAAAGCGTCCCGCGGACAGCCGTGCAGACGCAGGCCGAGATCGCGCCCGTATTGTGGGCGGCATCGAAAGCGCAGGATCAGAGGGCCGAGCGCGAAGTGGTCGACTCTGCGCAAGCGGTCTGGGTCAGGGACGGGACGACGGCCTATTCGCAGGCTGTCGATGCCGCGACCAGCCGACGACTCAACGAAGAGGCCATGCAGGCGTATTGGGTTCGCCGCAATGTCCCCGAGGCTTTCGAACTGTCGCTCAAGGCCTTCGGCGCCAATCCCAACGATCCGGAAGTCGCGGGAAACCTGGCGTTCCTCCATCTCAGGGTCAACCCCGCGCAGCCGGAGACGGCGCGGCAACTCGCCTTGCACGCGATCGCCGTCCGAGGCACGCGGTTCCGCTCGGGGCGCCTCGAGGACTGGAACACGTACGCGCTCGCCAGCGCGCTCACGGGCCGCGATGCCGACGCGCGGAACGCGATGTACGTCACCCTTGCGCTTGCCGGAAGCGTCGAGCGCAACTGCAAGGCAGGGCTGAACGCGATCGCCAACTACGGAGAGCGCGTCCGGGAACCGGTCGAGGCGATGCTGTATCGTATCTACACGCAAGGCCGGGCCTACGAATCGCCGTATTGCGCCTGGCCTCCGAACTGGGCAATGGGCATGCGCCGTCAATGAGGACTGTATCCGGAGGATGTCGCGCCCCGCCGGCGAGTGTCGTCGCGCACGAGGGACGGTCCGCCGCTCCGGGAATGCCTTGAGCGCAACCGCGGCCCAACGCGGAGATCGCGTTCGGTTCGCCGGGGATGCTGTTGCGCGGAGCGACCTCCGCGCCGTGTTGTCGCTCACTGCGCTGTGGCTGGCGATGGTGTCGCTCGTGTCGCCGGTCGGCGATTTCCCACTCAACGACGACTGGGTCTATGCCCGCTCCGTGAAGGCGATTCTCGACACGGGCCGCTTCGAGCTCCTGGAGTTTTCGCTGGCAAGCGCATTTCCGCAGGCGTACTGGGGCGCGTTGTTCTGCCGCATGTTCGGGTTCTCGTTCACCGTTCTCCGGTTCTCCACGGTGATTCTCGGGCTCGCCGGGGTTCTCGCCACGTACGGACTTCTGCGGGAGTCGAAGGTCGCCCCGATCGGGGCGTGGATCGGCGCCGCGGCGCTTGCCGCGAACCCGATCTATTTCTCGCTCTCCCTGACGTTCATGACCGACGTGCCGTTCTATTTCCTCGCGGTCCTCTCGTTGCTGTTCATGGTTCGCGGATTTCAGCGGAACAACGACCCGGCGTGGCTCGCAGCCGGAATCGCAATGGCCTGTCTCGCGATGCTGACCCGGCAATTGGGCGTCGTCCTGCTGCTGGGCTTTGCGCTCGCGTTCCTGCGGACGCGCCCCGTGTCGCTTCGCACGACGGCGATGGCCGCGGCTCCGCTCGTTCTAGGGGTGCTGCTGCATCTCGTGCTGCAGCACTGGCTGCAAGCGCAGGGCCGGGTTCCCATGTTTTCCGCGGACGACATGCTGCAAAGGGCGGTGCCGCAGTTTCTGGGGAGGCTCGCGAAGGACGGCTTCACGGTGCTGGTCTACACGGGTTTCTTTGTGCTTCCCAGCACGCTGCTGATGTCGAAGGGGCCTTTTGCGGTCTCTTCTTTCGAGCGCTCGCCTCGCTTTTGGTGGAAAGCATTCGCGCTAGTGCTGCTGTTTTCGATCCTGGCCGTCGTCATCGGCGTTCGAGGCTGGATGCCGTTCTCCGAAAACGTCCTCACCTATTTTGGAATTGGCCCCTTGACGCTGCGGGACACGTATCTGCTGCACGCGAACAGGCCGCCAGCGCCACCGGCTGTTCGCGCCGCATGGATCGGCGTGAGCGTGCTCGCGGCTCTCGGCACCGCGCTGCTCGTCGGCGGGTGCGGGTCCGCGGTCTCGGCATGCGTTCGCAGCCTCCGGGTAAACCGCCGCGCCCGCTTGGGAGCGGTGCCGGTTCTCATGGTCGTCAGCGCCAGTGCGTTTGTGGTGATGATCGCGACGATGGGGTACACGTTCCTCGATCGCTATATGCTCCTGTGCATCCCGTTTGCGCTGATCCTGGTGTCGGCGAATCCCAGTGCGGAGACCACCGCTCCCGCACATGGCGTCCTGCGCGGGTCGGCCTTCCTGCTCATCGCAATCAGCGCGGCGTTTACCGTCATGGCTACGCATGACCATCTCGCCTGGAACCGCGCGCGGTGGAGCGCGTTGAACACGCTGACGGAGCGTGACGGCGTTTCGCCCTCCGCCATCGACGGAGGCTACGAGTTCAACGGATGGTACGGTTACGAGCCGGAATATCGCGTGCGACCCGACAAGAGCTGGTGGTGGGTAAAAGGTGACGACTACGTCATCGCGTCAGGCCCGGTCGCGGGCTACCGCGAAATCGCGTCCTACCCGTTCGCCCGCTGGCTGCTGTCGCAGGGTTTCGAACCGACAATATTCGAGCAGAGCCCGATGCTGGGCGGGCAATGGTCCGGGCTGGACGCAATCAGCGGGGTCTGGCCGACCATGCACACCAACACCAGCCGCATCCTGACGTCGTTCAGCGACCTGGAACCCGACAACGACCGTCTGTTCACGTGGTGGGCGCCGTGGCGGAACATGCGCCAGCGCAACATCGGGTGGCGGCTCGACTACGTGCTCGCCAGCGGCGCGCTGGCGTCGCGGACGTCGCGCTGCGTGTCGATGCGCGAGTACGGAACCAGCGATCACGCGCCGGTCGTCGCGACCTTCGGCGACGCGGCCGCAACCACGCTGTCGCCATGATCATCGTCTCCGACTTCGACGGCACGCTGACGCTCGATGACGTCACGACGTACATCTGGGACAAGTACCTG
>Ga0207683_10001763_pt1 | contig 19154 bp, 19 predicted proteins | sample KBSM73metaG_FD_184333 | JGI IMG/M metagenome (GOLD analysis project Ga0207683, IMG submission 184333) | Miscanthus rhizosphere microbial communities from Kellogg Biological Station, Michigan, USA - KBS M7-3 metaG (SPAdes) (version 2) | ecosystem: Host-associated > Plants > Roots > Rhizosphere >... | reverse complement strand
GCCCATGAAATACAAGGACTACTACAGCATCCTCGGGGTCGAGCGCGGCGCGAGCGCGGACGACATCAAGAAAGCCTATCGCAAGCTCGCCCATCAATATCATCCGGACGTGTCGAAGGATCCGCAAGGCGAGGAGAAATTCAAGGAAGTCGCGGAAGCGTACGAGACGCTCAAGAATCCGGAGAAGCGCGCGGCCTACGACCAGCTCGGCACTCACCGGCCCGGAGAAGATTTCCAGCCGCCGCCTGACTGGGGCGGCCAGTTCCGCGATTCTGGCTACTCGTTCGATGAAGCCGATCTCGCGGATCTGTTCGCGAGCCTGTCGGGGCGCCATCGCGGAGGTCCCGGCGGCGGCCAGTTCCGGATGGCGGGCGAAGATTACGAAGTGACGGCGCACATCTCGCTTGAGGACGCGTATCGCGGGACCGAAGTCGAACTCAACCTGAGCGTGCCCGAGCCCGACGAAAAAGGGCAGCTGCGGCGGGTGCCGCGCACTTTCAAGGTGCGTATTCCCAAGGGCGCCGCCGACGGGCAGCGCCTGCGGCTCGCCGGCCGCGGCGGCAAGGGTCTGAACGGCGGCCGCGACGGCGATCTCTATATCAATGTCGCCTTGCACCCGCATCCGCTCTTCCGCGTGAGCGGGCACGACCTGTATCTCGATCTGCCGCTCGCGCCATGGGAAGCTGTGCTCGGCGCATCGGTCGAAGTCCCGACATTGGGCGGCGCGGTGCGGTTGAAGGTCCCGCCCAACACGCCTGCCGGGAAGCACTTGCGGCTCGCCGGGCGCGGCATGCCCAAACCCGGCGGCACCAGCGGCGATCTATTCGCCATCGCCCAAGTCGCCGTGCCGACCGCGGCCAGCGAACGCGAACGCGATCTTTTCCGGCAACTCGCCGAGAGTTCCACGTTCAATCCGCGAGGTTTCTTCAAATCGGAGGTGAAAACGTGAAATCAGAACATACCGAAGCGGTGTGGCTGACCGAGGACACCCAGTTCTCGCTGGCGCAGCTCGCCGAGCTCGCGGGCATCCCGGAATCGGAAGTGCGCGAGCTCGTCGATTACGGCGCAGTCACGCCGGTCGATCCGGAATCGTCGCCCTGGATATTCAACGGCAAGTGCCTGCTGACCATCCGCACCGCCAGCCGCCTGCGCGTGAGTTTCGATCTCGAGCCGCATGGCGTCGCGCTGATCGTGTCCCTGCTCGAGCGCATTCACGACCTCGAAGCTCAGCTCGGCAGTCTGCGCGCGCAGTTTCCGCAGCGTCGATAGCAGCGCCGCACGCAGCGGTATTTTTTTTCGATTCACCGCATCTATGTGCGGTGTCACACATAATTTTTGCAAGTCTCTCCTGTAGACTACCCGCAGGGAGGGTTAGCCCATGCAGGAATCCGCTTACGCGGCGCAACAAACAGCGTCTCGAAGTGATGTGCTGGTCATTGGCGGCGGCCCTGGCGGCGCGACGATCGCGGCGTTGCTGGCCGAGCGCGGACGCGATGTCGTTTTGATTGAAAAATCCCGCCACCCGAGATTCCATATTGGCGAGTCGCTGTTGCCGCTCAACATGCCGCTGTTCGAGCGGCTTGGCGTAGCCGACGAGATCAGCATGATCGGCATGCCGAAATACGGCGCCGAATTCGTTTCGCCATGGCATTCAGCGGCGGTCACTTTCGATTTCGCCAATGCAGTGGATAAGTCCTTCCCCTTCGCGTATCAGGTCCGCCGCTCGGAGTTCGACCATATTCTGTTTCGCAATGCGGCGCATAAAGGTGCTGTCGCAGTCGAAGGCTGCCGCGCCACGAACGTTGAGTTCAATGCCGACGGTGCGGCGGTCGCGATACGGCACGAAGATGGCCGCAATGAAAACTGGCAGACCAGGTTCGTCGTCGACGCGTCGGGCCGCGATACCCTGCTTGCCACGCAATTCGGCATTAAGCGGCGCAACCCCGTCCACAACAGCGCGGCGATTTTCGGCCATTTTTCGGGTGCGACGCGACATTCCGGCAAGGCCGAGGGCAATATCAGCCTGTTCTGGTTCGATCACGGCTGGTTCTGGTTTATCCCGTTATACGACGGCGTGACCAGCATTGGCGCGGTCTGCTGGCCCTACTACATGAAGTCGCGCAAGACCGATCCGCAAACCTTTTTTCTCGAGACGATTGCGCTGTGCCCCGCACTGTCGGAACGCCTGCGCAGTGCGAAGCTGTGCTCTCCGGTCACCGCGACCGGCAACTATTCTTACGAGGTGAAGCGCGCCACCGGCCGCAATTACCTGCTGTTGGGCGACGCCTTCACTTTCATCGACCCGGTATTCTCAACGGGCGTGCTGTTCGCGATGCAAAGCGCATTCGCCGGCGCGGAAACGGTAGCGACCTGTCTCGACGATCCGAGGCAGGCGAAGCGCGCCCTGCGTGCCTTCGACCGCTCAATGCATCACGGGCCCAAAATATTTTCGTGGTTCATCTATCGCGTCACGACGCCGACGCTGCGTGATCTCTTCATGGGCCCCGGCAACGCGAAAATCCAGGAGGCCGTGCTGTCGGTGCTGGCCGGCGATATTTTCCGCCAAACGCCGCTCGCCTTGCGGCTGTTCGCATTCAAGCTTGTTTATTACGTGAGAAATCTCTTCAATCCACGCAGAACGCTGAGCGCATGGAAAAAACGCAGACAAATTCTGCACGAGCCTCCGGCCGAATCGACGGCGACTTAGCCCCGCTGGCGGCGGATGGCGCCTCGTTTTCGCTCGACTATCTGTCGCCCGCGGAGTTTCCCCTGCATCAGGCCCGTTGCGAAGGCAGATTGCTGGGGGCGATCGCGTTCGGTGCGCAGGCGCCGCGGGACGCTCCAACGCAATGTCCGTTCGCGTGGGTCGATATGCCGTTATTCGATAACGGCTCGTTGTTCGAGGTCTGGACCAGCACGCAACCGGTCGTGCGCGACCACGCAGACGGGATTGCAGCTGCGCGCAATGCGGACATGCTGTTTGGCTGCCTGCGCGTGAAACTGGATTGCAAGCTCGATGCGGCGAGCTATCTCGCGTACAGCAGGATTTTCGATTTCATCGACCGCCGCGGATATCCCCACTTGTTGCGTGCGTGGAATTACATTCCGCAGATCAATGAAATCGATGACGGCCTCGAGCGCTATGTGTGCTTCAACGTGGGCCGTCACGATGCCTTTTCAGCCAAAGGGCGGGTTATCGGAACGAATACGCCCGCCGCGAGCGCGCTGGGCAGCCGCGGAGACTATCTGATAGTTTATTTTCTGGCGGCGAAACAAGCGGGCCAGCTGGTTGAGAACCCGCGTCAGACCAGCGCATTCAATTATCCGGTTCAATACGGCCCCCGCAGCCCGACATTTGCGCGCGCTATGCTCGTAAAGTCGGGCGGGGAACACCAGCTATTTGTGTCTGGCACCTCCAGCGTCGTCGGGCATGCAACGCTGCACGCGGACAATGTGGCGGCGCAGACGCGGGAAACCATCGCAAACGTACGCGCGGTGATCGCAAACGCACGCCTCGCGGGATTTGACGTCTTAAGCCATGCGCAGCGACTTATGCTCAAAGCTTATGTGCGGCGCCCGGAGGATCTGACGGCCGTACGTGGTTGCCTGACCGCGGCGTTCGGGGCGACCTGTACGATCGCGTACCTGCAGGCCGATATTTGCCGCGCGGACTTGCTGCTGGAAGTCGAAGGCGTCTGTTTGAACGAAGCCGCGCAGTCAACCTGAACCGGGCCGACTTCAATATGCGACCGGCTACGCCAGCATCGTGGAGCGCGACCAGCCCGCGATTTAGTCGCCTCTTCTCGGTATTGAAATTTCCGTACGAATGCCTGGTGCTGTACGGGGGATTGCTGCTGTTTACCGTGGCCTTTTCCGCTTGGAGCACGGTGGCAATCCTCATCTACCCGCTGGTGCCGCGCACCGTCCGTTGCAGGTTCGGTCAGTATATGGCCATGCGGATGTTCGGCGGATATATCGCGGTGCTCAAGGCGAGCGGCATCTTCAAGTTCGACCTCACCGCACTGGATGCATTGCGCGGCGACGGCGCCATGATCATCGCACCCAACCATCCTTCGCTGCTGGATGCGGTGATGATAGGTTCGCGGCTGCCGCGCATTACGTGCATCATGAAAGCGGAAATCCAGGACAATTTCATACTCGGCGGCGGCGCCCGGCTGGCGGGTTATATCCGCGACACGCCGCCTTTGGCCATGATCCGGTCGGCCGTCGTCTCGTTGCGCGCCGGCAATCAGCTGCTGATGTTTCCGGAGGGTACGCGCACGCGACAGCAAAGCCGTTATGACTTCAAGGGCGGATATGCACTGATTGCGAAAACCGCCGGCGTCCCGGTGCAAACGGTGTTTATCGAAACCAATTCGCTGTTTCTCTCGAAGGGATGGCCGCTGTTGAAGAAGCCGGCTTTTCCTTTGATTTATCGCGTTCGGCTGGGCCGCCGCTTCGAGGTGGATGGAAAGGTCAAGCGCGCAGTCGCGGACATGGAGCACTATCACCACGAGGCCATGGCCGGATCCGCGCAGGTCCGCACGGAATCCGTCCAGCACAATTCCAAGGCCGTGGCATGACTCAGCAACCCGCATCCCATCTGCTGCTGATCCCGAGCTACAACACCGGCGCGAAACTGGTGGAAACCGTGCGCGATGCCCGCCGCTACTGGCAGCCGGTATGGGTCGTGATCGACGGCAGCACCGACGGCAGCGCGCAGACTCTGCTGGTAGCGACTGCGGAGGACGCGAACGTCAGAATCCTCGTTATGCCCTACAACCAGGGCAAGGGTGCTGCGGTGTTGCACGGGCTGCGTGAAGCGGCGGCGGCCGGTTTCTCCCACGTGCTCACGATGGATGCCGACGGACAGCACCCGGCGGCACTGATTCCCGAATTTATGGCGATGTCGCGCGCCAACCCGGATGCAGTGATCTTCGGGCAGCCGATATTCGACGCCAGTGCGCCGGCGGTGCGCGTCTACGGCCGCAGGCTATCGAACGGTCTCGCCAATCTGCAAACGCTGTGGCACGGCATCGGCGATTCGTTGTTCGGCTTTCGCGTCTATCCGATCGCGCCGGTGCGCGACATCATGGAGCGCCGGCGCGGAATGCGGCACTTCGACTTCGAGCCGGAAGTCGCGGTGCGCCTGTGCTGGCGCGGCCTGCGGCCGATCCGCATGCCGGCGCCGGTCCGCTATTTCAGCGCCGGGGAGGGCGGCGTTTCGCATTTCAACTATCTGCGCGACAACGCCCGCCTGATCTGGATGAACCTGCGGCTGCTGGTCGAGTTCGTGTTCCGTCTGCCGCTGCTGCTCGCCGGCAAGGCAACTGGTCGGGCGCTTAAATCATCGCTCCGTTGATCGAGATGATCTGGCCGGAAATATAGGCGGCGCGATCGGATGCGAGATAGGCCGCCAGGTCGGCGACTTCATCGGGCGTGCCGGCGCGCTTCATCGGCACCAGCTGGTCGATCAGGGTTTTGCTGAAGGCGCCTTCGCTCATGGGCGACGCGATGATGCCCGGCGCAATTGCGTTCACCGTGATGCCGCGGCTCGCGAGTTCCAGCGCCAGTGATTTGGTCGCGCCATGCAGACCGGCTTTGGCCGCGGCGTAATTCGTCTGGCCGCGGTTGCCGGCGAGCGCCGCGACCGAAGATACGTTGACGATGCGTCCCCAGCGGGTGGCGATCATCGGCATCAGGAGCGGCTGCGTCACGTTGAAAAATCCGTCGAGCGACACGGCCAGCACCCGCGACCATTGATCCGGGCGCATGCCCGGCATCACCGCATCGTCGTGTATGCCGGCATTGTTGACGACTATCTGGATCGGGCCGTCCACCAGCAACTCCTGCAGCGCGCCGGCGGTTTCGGCGTGCGAGGTCACGTCGAAAGCGACCGCGCGCGCCGCACCGCCGGCCGCCGTTATCTCCGCGCTCACGCGCTCTGCGTGGGCGAGATTGCCGTTGGCGTGCACATAGACGTGGCAGCCATCCGCAGCGAGCCGCTTGCAGATGGCGGCGCCGATGGTCCCGCTGCCGCCGGTGACGAGCGCGCGTTTCATCCGAGGTCTCCCTTGTGTGGTGTCATGCCGCAGTGTCCAGCACCACGGTGGCGCGCCCGCGCAGGATTTCCGCCGCGCCTACCCGCAGCGTGAATTCGTAAATCACGCGTCCCTGATCCGCCATGAGTTGGGTCGCATCGACCATGAGATCGCCGGGCAGATTGTCGAGCCGGCTTTTGCGGCACATGACATCGCGCAGGCTGATCAAATAGCCGGCGCGCGGCTGGGCGCCCACGAGACCGGCGAGCCCGCCATGAACGGCCATCGTCTGCGCCGCGTACTCGATTCCGCACAGCGCGGGCAGTTCGCCGCCGGCGCGTAACGGGTTCGCCATGTCGTGGTGGCTGCGGCTGACGCTGCAGATATGCGTCGCGTCCCATTCCACCACGCCGTCCAGCAGGCACATCGCGCCGGCATGCGGGATGAGCCCGGCGATTTCCGCTTTGGTCACTGCCATGGCGTCACCTCGATGTGCAAATGATGATGTTCGCCATAAGCGAGGTCCACGACCGTTGGCGTTCCGCCTGCGAGGGCGGCGAGTAATGGCAGGCAGCGCGCCGCGGGCACGGTCGCGCGCAGATGATCCAGCTCGCTATCGGTCATGGGCGTCGCATTGGCGCCGGGCGCATAACTCACGTCGAGCGCGGCGAAAACCTGCGCGGTGGGTTGCGCCGTCAGCACGATCGCCGTGCCGAAGCTCGCGCTGAGCGGCCGGACTGCATGCAACGGCTGCGGGTAAGCCTGATCGTACGTAATCACGGCGACCGGTTCGCCGTCCACGGCGATCTGCGCGGCGGCATCGAGCAGGCCCGCGGCGAAACTTGCGTCGCGACAGCACAGGCTCGTCGACGGCGCCTGCGACCGGGTGGCGATGCTCCAGTAGCCGGCGGGCGCATTGTGGACCGAGTTATGAAACCGGGTGGGTGAGATCTCCCGCTCGGTGGATGCGAGCGTCGAGCAGATGTAGTGCAGGTTCTCGCCGTCGCCCGACGAGGACGTGAACACGGTCGCGGTGGTCGCGGCGTCACGCTGCGCGTTGACGAATGCCTCGCGGCCCGCTGCCAGCGCGAGTTTGACCGGCAGCCCGGTGCGGCGCCGTTCCGCGGCGGGCAGCAAGTCGCTGGCAACCACCACCGTCGGCCGCTGCACGTAAGCTGCAGTGCCCGCGAGCAGCGCCCGGCTCGCCTGCCAGCCGTCGAGGCCCGGCCCGACCAGTCCAATGCCCTCGACGAAAACGCGCATCAGCCGGCGCCCCCCAGGACGAGGCTGCAATTGCTGCCGCCAAAACCGAACGAATTAGTGAGCACTCTTGCGACGCGACCTTCGCGGTTGTCGGTCAGATAGTGGCAGCGCAGTGCCGGATCGAGAGCGAGCGTGTGCATGCCGCCGGGCAGCATGCCCTGTTCGATCGCGAGCAGGCTGATGATCGCTTCCGTGATGCCGGCGGCGCCGAGCAGGTGGCCGGTCGAGCCCTTGGTGGAACTCACCGGAGTTGCGCCGCCGAACAGGTCGAACACCGCCTGGTCTTCGCTCGCATCGTTGGCTTTGGTCGCGGTGCCGTGCAGATTGATGTAATCGATGCCGGCGGGCGTCAATCCCGCGGACGCGAGCGCCTGCCGCATCGCGAGCTTCGCGCCGGCGCCTTCGGGATGGGGCGAGGACATGTGATAGGCATCGCAGCTCTCGCCGACTCCCAGCAGCAGCATCGCGCCCGGCGCGCTCGCGTCGTCCGGCCTCTCGAGCAGTGCGAATCCCGCGCCTTCGCCGACCGAGATGCCGTCGCGGTCAATCGCGTATGGTCGGCACGGCGCCCGCGAAGTCAGCCCGAGCGACTGAAATCCGTACAGCGTCGTCAGGCACAGCGAATCGACGCCGCCCACGACTGCGGCGTCGCACACGCCGGCTGCCATCAGGCGCGCCGCATGGCCGAACACTTTGGCCGACGACGAGCACGCGGAAGACACCACGAACGCCGGGCCGGTCAGCCCGAGATAGCTCTGAACGAAATCCGCGAGCGAAAAACTATTCTGCGTTTCCGCATAGCGAAAATCCGGCGGCAGGGCGCCGGTGACAGGATCGCGCCGGCGATACGCGAGCTCGGTTTGCAGCATGCCGGAGGTGCTGGTGCCCATGAACACGCCGATGCGCGCGGCGCCATATTTTTCACGCGCTGCGGTGACTGCTGCGGCGTAGCCGTCCGCTTCCAACCCCATTTGCGCGAGCCGGTTATTGCGGCAGTCGTAAGCGGCGAGATCGGGTCGCACCCGCACGTCGTCCACGCCTGCGACCTCGCCGATCCAGGTGTCGAGCGTGACGGTTTCGAAATCGCACGGCGCCAGCCCCGAGCGTCTCGCGCCTAACGCGCTGGCGACCGCCGAGGGGTCTTTGCCCAGACAGTTGACGATCGAGTAGCGGCTGATGGCGAGCGGTTGCATGGTCATGCGGCCACGGCGGCCGGCAGCGGGGCCGACGCATGGTTAAACGCGGCGGGCAGCGTGACGGACTTCAAGCCGCGCGTATGCAGCTGCTCGAGCAGCTGCGGCAGTACGGCGAGCACGACGGGCGCGCCGTCGTGCAGCATCAGCACGTCGCCCGCGCCGAGCCCGCGCGTGAGCTTCTGCAGCACCTTTACCGGATTGCGGCTGACCGCGTCGTAGCCGCGCCGCGTCCACGATACGTAGCGCAGGTCCAATGCGGCGAGCACGGGATCGAGCAGGGGACTGCGAAATCCCGCCGGTGCGCGGAAGAACAAGGGTGTGCGGCCGGCCGCACCGGCGAGCGCCCCTTGCGCCGCCGCGATTTCGCGGCGTAGCGCGGCCATTCCGAAAAACGCGAACGTGAGCGGATGGCGCAACGTATGGTTCTCCACGCTGTGCCCGCGCCGCACGATGGCTTCGACGATGTCCGGATATGCGGCGGCCTTTTCACCGATACAAAAAAAGCTGGCTTTCGCGGCATAGCGGTCAAGCATGTCGAGAACCTGCGGCGTTATCCGGGGGTCCGGCCCGTCGTCGAACGTCAGGCAGATTTCGTCGCGCGCCGCGGCCGCAGCCGGCAGCCGGGTGACGTTGGCGCCGATCAGTCGTCCGCGCGGCCACAAGGCCGCCGCGATCAATACGACGTGATTGGCCGCGATGGCCCCCAGCACCCATGGCCACCAGGCAGGCGAGCCGATGAGCGTGATCGCGCCCGCAGCGTGCCACCACGCCGACAGCTTGATGAACGGTGGGGGCCGCCAAGGGTGGCGGGTGGCGACGCTGCCGGAATTGGAAATAGTCGCCATCGCAATCACGTCGCCGGTGCGTCGCGCAGGTTGGCTGCGCGCTTGCGGGCATTTTCGTCAGGCCCCGCGGCGTCATGCCGTGCAATGCCGTCACCGCCGAATCCGAATATGCCGCGATCGAGCAACTGCCGCCACAACGCGAGCCATGTCGTCCAATCGTGGCCGCCGGCGGCGGATACCACGCGCGCAGCCGGCAGGCGTTCGGCCATTAACTCGCTGGTCGTCGCGAAGCGATCCTGCGCGCCATAGCCGAGATGAAGTGCGGGAAATCCGGCGGCAGCGGCGCGATAATCCTTGAGCCACGCCAGCATTTCACGCTCGTCATCGCCCGGCTTGATGACACCGGGCTGCCAGCCGGCCCAACCGCCCGCGCGCGCGACTTCCGCAACGACACCGCGCGTGGCGAGGAAAGGCGCGAGGAGTACGACCCCCTCAATGTCCGCGGGGTGCTCGCGCGCGTACGTGAGTGCGCCCGTTCCGCCGAGCGAAATGCCCATCAGCCAGATGCGCCGGTAGTTGCGCGCGCGCGCGGGTTCCAGGATGTCGGCGGCCAACAGTCCGCTCAGGCTGCGATCGAGGTAATGGCCGAGGTGGGCTGCGACCGCGACGGCATCGACCGGCAGATTGCGCGCGCGCAATTCGCGCACGAATCCCTGTTGCACCAGATCGTGCGCGCTGGCTTTGGCGCCGGGCAGCATGAGCAGCAGTATGCGCTGGGTGCCGTCGCGTGGCGGCGGATCGTAAATTGCGGCTATGCTCATGCCGGCCTCGCGAGCGCTGCGCGCGGCCGCCCGATCAATACGGCGGAGAACACCAGGCTCAGGAAGGCGCCGATCGCGACCGTGCCGCCGATCGCGTGCAAGAGCGGCACTTTCGAAAATGCGAGCAGGCCGAAGCCGATCAGCGTCGTGACGTTGGCGAACAGTAAAGACACCAGCGTGCGCTCGCGCTGCCCCGCATCCGCCGCCTCGCGTTCGAAAAACAAAGCATAGTTGGAGCCGACCGCGACCACCAGCAGCAGTCCGACGATGTGGAAAATAGTCAGTGCATTGCCACTCGCCAGCAACAGGCATAGCGTGACGATCACTGCGGCGGCGAGCGGCGACAGCACCGCGGCGACCCGGCGCAAGGAGCGCAGGCTCACCAGCAATAGCAGCACGATGGCGACGGCGCCGATCAGCGAGTAGGTCACGATTTCACTGCGGTAGGATTGGTACAGCGCATCGGATTCGCGCCTTAAGTCGATCAGGACCCCGGCATGGTCGGACGGATTTTTCAGGTCGCGCTCGAGCGCCGCCGCATCGACCACGCCGCGCAGAGGCAGCATTGCCGTCCAACCGCCGGCCGTCGTGGCTGAAGCGGTGCGCTTGACGAGCAGCGAATCGACTTTCAGCGCGAGCGCGGTGCCGTCGAGGCTCGCGCGCTGGAGCGGGGCTTGCGTTGCGGCGGCCGCGGCGTCGCGCACAAACGGCTCGAACAGTCCGGCGCGAAATGGCAACCCGCGCTGCGCCTCGCGCAAATTCTCGCGCAACACCGCGGGCGCGGGAATCGCCGCCTGCCGCGCGCGCTGCGCCGCCGAACTGGGCAGATAAGCAGCGGGAGACTCGAAGCCCGCAAGGCGGCTTTGCGCAACTGCCGCGTCAAGATGCGCTGCTACTTTCTCGCTGCCGGCGAGCGCGGCGTCGGCATCGGCGGCATCGACGACCACCAGGTAACGCACGTCGGGCGCGCCGATATCGCGGCGCAACTGCTCGTCGAGCGTACGTTCGCTGGCTGCGATCGGGCTCAAGCTCGCGAGATCGTCGCTCCAGAGCTGGCTGCGTTGCGCGCTGAGTAACATTATGCAGACGACGGTGACAGCGATAAGCGGCCAGCGCAACCGCCGCGCCGACGCCGCGAGCGCGGTGACACCGGGCCCCAGCCCCGTCGCGGCGCGCACCGTAAATCCCGGCGGCAGCAGTACGGGCAACACGAAACGCGTGACCAGCACCGCCGCCACGAGTCCGGCGATCGAAAAAAGCCCGAGCTGGCCCAATCCCGGGAAGCCGGACAACAGCATCGCCGCGAATCCACAGATAGAGGTCAACAGCCCCAACCGCAACGTCGGCCAGATTTGCGCGAGCGAATCAGCGGGCGGCGTGCCGGGCGTGATTTGCGTGAACAGGTAAATTGCATAATCCACTGCTTCGCCGATCAGCGTAACGCCGAAGCCGAGCGTTATGCCGTGCACGGTGCCGAAGCCGATGCTGACCGCGGCCACGCCCGCCAGCACGCCGCTCGCCACGGGCACCAGGCCCAGCAACAGCACGCGCGGCGACCGATAAAGCACGAGCAGCAGCCCGGCCACGAGCGCGGTGGCAATCACGGAGAAGCGCAGCGCGTCGGCTTTGATGCGCGCTCGGCTGTTCACCGAAAATACGCCGGGCCCGCTCACCAGCAATTGCTGGCCGGCACTCGTTGCCGCAGCGCCGCCGCCGGCGAATGCCGCACGGATCAGATTCAGCGCGCGTTCCTGCGCGTCGATGTCGAATCCGGCGGCGCGGGTTTGCGCGACGAGCAAGGCGCGACTGCCGTCGGGCGAGAACCACACGCCTTCGCGCACCTCGGGCCGCGCGACGCCTTCGAATTGCGCGATCAGCCGCAACAGTTCGCCGGTGGGGTCTTGCGGCAGGATCCGGCGCAACAGCGCGCCGGCCGGCGAGCCGATGAGTTGCAGGTTTTCCTCGAGCGCATCGCGCAGCGCGGGCGCGGAAAAATGCCCGGGCGCAACCGCCGGGCTCAGCAGGTAGCGGTTGCGCCACAGAAATTCGCGGTCCAGGTCGAGCGCGCTGTCCTCGCCGTTATTGACCGCCGCGAACTCGGCCGGGTGCTTGCGCAGTTCCGCCGCCATTCGCATGCTGGTTTGCGCGAGTGCCGCGGGTGTGCCGCCGTCGACCGCGATGAGGATGAGCCTCGAAACCACGCCATCGCGCAATTGCTGCACGAGTATCTGCTGCACGGGCGTCGGCGAGCGCGGCAAGAAAGCGGACATGTCGGCGGTAAATTCGGTGCGCGCAATCACGATGGCGCAGCCCACCAGCGCGCCTGCCCAGAGCGCGATCGCCCAGCGCGACGCGCGCGCCATCGTCATGGGCCGTCCTCGGTGATCGTCATGACCGAGCGGTCGCCCTGCGTTTCGAGGATTTCGATGGTGCGCACCCGGTTGTGCGACCCGCCGATGCGGATTTCCTGCACGACCGCTTGCATTTTGGGATCGACCGGCTTGAGCGACAGGCGCCACTGCTCCTCGCTGCCGGCAACGCTCGCGCGGTAGAACCGGTTCAGTGTCTGGTAATCGCCTGCAAGGGTCGAACGGATGCTCTCGACGAAGGCCCACACGACCGGATAATTCTGCAGCGCGAGAACCCGGCGCTGGCCGCGGTCCGGATATTCGAGAGTCAGTTTGTCCTGATCAAGCACCAGCCGCTCGGGCTTGGGCGCCAGCGTGTTTTTTTCGAGGCGGCCCGGCGCGGTATAGACGAGGGTGCCGGAAGAATCGAGCGGTGCGGTGAGCATGGCGAGATATTTGCGCTCGACGAATTTGCCTTTCGCCGCGGGAACCTTGCTAAGTCCTTGCATGAGCTGCTCGATATCCCACACGGGCGTCTCGGCTGCAACGGCGGCGCCGCCGGCCGCCAGCGCGAACACGAACATCGCGCTGCGCCAGCGACTCCTATTTCCAGAAATCATAAAAGTTGTACCAGTTGTACGGCGCGTCGCGGCAGTGATGCTCCAGACGCGTCACATATTCGCGCTGCGCCTCGGCAACGGTGCGCTTGCGCTCGACGCGCGAAGCGGGCCACGCATCGACCAGGCGTTCAAAATGAATCTCGTAGCGGTTGCCGCCGCGATAGAGGCCGAACATCAGCACCAGCGGCCGCTGCAGCATGGCGGCGACGCGGAACGGGCCGGTCGGAAAATGCGCGGCCTCGCCCAAAAACCGGAACGCGGCAGTCCCCTCGTCGCGAAAGGTGCGGTCGCCCAGCATGCCGACGATTTCGCCTCGCTCGAGTGCTCTTTCGACTTTGAGCATGGAGTCGACTTTGCCGAGTTCTATGACCTGCAGCGCAAGCTTCGGATTGACGGCGGCGAGCACGGAGTTGAACTTGCGCGCGTTCTCCGCATACATGACCAGGCTGATGCGCACCTGCGTGTTGAGCCGGCCGAGCGCGCGGATGATTTCGAAACTTCCCATGTGCGCGCCCATCAGGAAGCAGCCGCAGCCGTCCCCCATCATGCCGCGCAGGATTTCTTCGCCATGCACGCGTACGTCGAAGCGCGCGTATTGATCGTTGAACAAAAAAACGCGGTCGAGCAGCGTGGCGGCAAACGTATGGCAGTGGCGGAACGCATCCGCGAGCCCCGGCTCATGCCCGAGCACTTTGCGCAGATATTTCGTCGACGCCGCGCGGGCGCTCGGCGAGAACAGTAGGAAATAGACACATACGGGATAGAGCAGCAGGCGTGCCGCCCGCCGCCCGAGCGTCAACGCGATTGCCACGATTGCGCGCAACGCCAGTGTATTGCTGCGCTCGGGGCGCGCCACCCATTCCGGCACGGACGCGGCCTGCGCGCTCGCGTCGTTGGCGGCGGCGCGCGGCGTGTCGCCTAGTTTGGTGTCCATGGCATTTCGCGGCCCACGGTTCCCGTGAGCACGACATGCTCCCCAACTGCACCGGTGAATTTGAACGTGCCTGCGGCCGATTCGGAAAATTCGATCCGCATGCTGTCACCGGGCCGGACCGGGTGCAGGAATTTGGCGGCCAGCGGGCGGCCTTGTACGAGATTCAGCTGCAGGCTTTGCTCGATCGTGCGCAAGGTTGCGCTTAACAGCACCGCGCCGGGAATGATCGGGTTGCCGGGGAAATGCCCGGCGGCGGTTGGGTGATCGGGCGCAAACAGGCAATCGAGCGTCAGCATGTTCAACCTGCTTTCGCGGTGCGCCGCGCACTGAATTCACGCAGTGCTTCACGCGGCAGCTTGCCCGTCGCGTTGCGCGGCAGCGCGTCGACCAGGCGTAACGGCCGTGGCAGAAACGCCGCGTCGATGCGCTCGCGCAACGCGTTCATCAACGCTTCGCGCGTCATGCCGGGCGCCACGACGAACGCCGTGAGCCGCGTCACGGCGCCGTCGCCCTGCTCGGGCACGATGAACACGCCGTCGCGTACGCCGCTGATCGAGTTCAGGTGATAGTTGAGGCTCGCGAGCGAAGTGCGTTTGCCGGCGATGTTCACGAGATCGGCGTTACGGCCGTGCAACAGAAACCGTTCGGCGTCGCGCAATTCGATGACGTCCTGCAAGAGGATGGCGCGCTCCACGTGCCCGCCGCTGACCCAGGTATGGTCTGCCTCCTGACGCATGCGCAATCCCGGCAAGGCGTGCCACTCCGCGGTTTCTGTGGTGCGGCGGGTCGCGACCTGCCCGGCTTCGGTGCAGCCGTAAATTTCGTACAGCGGTGCGGCGAAGCCCGCTTCGGCCGCCGCCGCCAACTGCGGCGCCAGCGGCGCGGTCGCGCATACGATCAGATCGACGGCCGGCAGTTTGCCCGGCTCGCTCAGTAACGCTCGCAAGTGGACCGGCGTCGTGATGAGGCAGCGGGGCTGCGGCAGCGCGGCGAGCGCGGCGAGGATGTCGGCCGGATAGAACGGCCGCCCGGCGTGCAGCGCGAAACCGCCCTGCATCACCAACAGCATGGAGGATTCCAGTCCATACATATGCTGCGGGGGCACGGTGCCGAGCACGGCCATGCCCGGTTTCAGGTAACTGCCGAGCCGGTTCAGTTCGGCGGCAGCGCCGCGCACCAGCGCGCCCCATGATTTTTCGTTCGGCACCGGTTCGCCGGTGGAGCCCGACGTAAACACGATGGTCGCAGTCTGCGCGGCAGGGATAGACGGGACGGTTGCCGGCGCCGTGCGGGTGCCCGTCAGCGCCGGATACCGCAAGGTCTCGAGCGTCCCGTAGTCGTCCGCCACATCGGTCAAGCAATAGATGTCGGAATACCGCAGAGTGAGGCGTCCGATCAGGTCTGGTGTGTGGTTGGGCGGCAGCAGATTGATTTGCCCTCGCACCAGGGCGGCGCAGAAGCCGACCATGAACCGGTAACGATCGGCGCAGAGGTTGAACATGTGATTGCGGGCCGGCAGCAGCGCCGCCAGTTGAGCGACGTCCTGCAGGAAACGTGCGACGGCGACCGGTTGTCCGTCGCAGTACGCAATGACCGCGTCTTCCTCATATGCGCCCAGCAGCGCGAGGCCGCTCAAGTGCGCGCTCCGGTGCATTTCTCCACCGCGCGGTGGTCGGCGTCCCGGGTGAATGCGCGCACGCCGTCGAGGAATGACGCGTGCGGGAAATCGCGATGCCGGACGATGCGATACGTGTATTCACCGATGAACATGAGCGCCAGTAGCGGAAAATTCAGGACGTTGACGAAAATCGACCAATGCGCGAGCGATGCAAAGCCGAAGAGCAGCGCGGAGACGACAATCTGCGCGCCGAAGAATACGCACCATGCAATAGTCAGGCGCCGTGTGTAAGTCGCGAGTTGCGGCGGCAGCGTGCCGTGCACCTGGCGCGCAAAGCGTGTGATCAGCGGCTCGTGTCCCCGCCTGAGCGTGCGTCCAAACAACGCCAGCAAACCCGCATATATCGCAGCGTGCGGTGCGGCGTAAGCGGCGGCGAGGCCCCGGTGCTCCTGATGCCCGAGCGCGTAGATCGCGACGCCCGCGGCGATCAGGAAAAGCGACCAGCGCAGCTTATGGCGCGCACGACCGGCCACCCAGATCGCCAGCGCCGCCAGCGGTACGTAAGCGAGCGCGAAGCGTATCGATGCGGTTTGTTCGCCCGCGACTGCCGAATAGACGAGCCATTGATAGGCGGCGCCGGCCAGCAGTATCAGTGCCGGCCATAGCCAGGCGCACCGATGGGCCATCCTACTTGCTTCGGTGCTGCTGGATATGCCCGTTGAGTGTGCGCAGGGAGCTGAAAATTTTCAGATTGTTTTCATCATCGGAGCGCAGATTCAGGCCGTAGGTCTTGGAAATCGCGAGCGCGAGCTCGAGCACGTCGATCGAATCCAGGCCCAGGCCTTCGCGGTAGAGCCGGGCATCCGGATCGATATCGGCTGCGGCAACCTCGAGATTGAGCGTGGCGACGATAAGGTTCGCCAGTTCCGCTTCCTGCGCGCTCATCGCGCTACCCGGCGCAACGCCGGCGGCCTCGCCATCGCCGGTCACAGCATGATTTTGCGGAGCTTCGGCGGAAGGTTTGTATTTTAGGACCGACATTGTGCCCCCCTTGTTTTGAAAACTACTCATTACCAATCCATGCCTCGCGCGCTGCCAGATCCGCAAAATTATCGTGTGCGCCCGCTATCATCGCGCCTTTGCGTGGATCTTAAAGGCCTGCCCGCCGCGGTTCCGTGCGCTAGCGAACATATATACGGAACGCCCCGTCCATCACGTTATTGCACGAGCATATCAGGTGCGCGAACTTTGTTACAGGATCGGCGGAAGAATCGGCGTAATTCCCGCCGTTACGCACGCAGCCCGCGCGGTATGTGCGATACCGCACAGCCTGTGACATGGGTAGCCGCTATCGTGGGCCGGTCGATGAGAGCCTCTAAACAGAGGACATTGGCCGAATACGCGATGACGCGTGTACGTCAAAGGCGTTGCGGCATACTTTTCTTCGATCGTGCCCTTGCCGGTTGTACAACTGGAGTAACGGTCATGAAGGTCACTCAAAAATTCGCGCTTGCTGCCGCCGCGATGCTGTTTCCCGTGCTGGCATTCGGCCAGGTCAACGCGACGAACCAGGGCTATCTGGTCAACGGTCCCAACTTCGACGTAGTGACCGCGGTAGGCGGCACAGTATGCGTGCGCACCAGCGACTGGACGCCTGCGCGCGCCGCGGCCGCCAAAGCATGCACGCAATGCACTCCCGATCTTTGCCCGAAACCCGTAGCCGCCGCGCCGGTCCCGCCGAAAGCGGCGCCGACGCCGCCGCCGAAACCGGCCGAGCCGCCCGCGCGCGCCGCGCCGGAAAAACTGCTGCCGCAGAAAATCAATTTCTCGGGTGATGCGCTGTTCGACTTCGACAAGGCCGTATTGAAGCCCGAAGGCAAGGCCATGCTCGACGATCTCGTGCGCACGCTGCAAGGCGCCAAGTACGAAGTCATTATCGCGACCGGGCATGCCGACCGTTTCGGTTCGGTTGCCTACAACCAGAAACTCTCGGAGCGCCGCGCCAATGCAGTCAGGGACTACCTGGCTGCCAAGGAAATACCGCTTAACCGCATCAGTCCGACCGGCAAAGGCAAATCGCAGCCCGTGACCAAGCCGGACGCGTGCAAAGGCCCGAAGAGCCCCAAAGTCATCGCCTGCCTGCAGCCCGATCGCCGCGTCGACGTCGAGGTGACCGGCACGAAGTAACTGCACCGGCACTCTAAGTCGTGACCCGCCGCGCGGCTTGATCCGTCGCGGCGGTTTTCGCTCTAGTTCAGGTTTTTTATACGGACCCTCATATCGGCGGCACACAGAGATGGAAGAGCACCGCGAACTCAAATGGATCGGCGGGATACTGCTCAGCTTGATCGTGGTCATAGTCCTGGTCGTTGCGCTGTTCGACTGGAACTGGCTGCGCGACCCGATCGCGCGCAAAGTGACCCGCGCCACCGGCCGGTCATTTGCAATCAACGGCGACCTGAACGTGCATCTCTCGCTGCATCCGCGCGTCATCGCCGACAATATCGTGCTCGGCAATGCGGAGTGGGCAAGCGAACCCAACATGGCCGAAATCAAGCGGCTTGATTTCAGGTTCGATCTCTTGAAGCTGCTCGGCGGCAAGCTCGCGTTTCCCGAGATGGCATTGTCCGAGCCGCGCATCGCGCTCGAAGTCAGCAAGGACAACGTGCCCAACTGGGTTTTCGACGGCGACAAAACCAAGGCCGACCAGCCGCTCGAATTCCCGGACATCGGTTCGCTGACGATAGACCGCGGCAGCGCGATCTATCGCGACCCGCGCGTCAACACCGATTTCAAGCTCGACGTGCGCACGCTCGAGGACAGCAAGACGAACCCGGACATGAACCTGGAGGTCGCCGGCAAAGGCCGCTTCAAAGGGCTGGCGACGACATTGCACGCGCGCGGGGGCGCGCTCCTGAGCCTGCGCGATGTGGCGCATCCTTATCCAGTGAAGGCGAGCGGCACGCTGGGCGCGACCAAGGCGAGCATCGACGGCATGCTGCTCGATCCGCTGCATCTGAAGGGCGAGCAGCTCAACTTTACTCTCGAGGGCGGCGATCTTGCGCAGCTTTACCCGCTGATCGGCGTGCCTATCCCGCCGACGCCCGCGTACAAGCTTGCGGGATTTCTCGACCATACCGGCGACGTATGGACGTTTCGGCGGTTCAAGGGCAAGGTCGGGCAGAGCGATCTCGCCGGCGACTTTTCCGTCGATCGCGGCAAGACTCCGCAGATGATCACGGCCAAGCTGGTGTCGCAACAGCTGCGCATGCAGGACCTCGGCGGGTTCATCGGCGCCGACCGCGGCGACCAGCCGAGCAAGACACCGCCGTCGGGCGACAAGGTGTTGCCGGCCGAGCCCTTCAGCCTCGAAAAGCTGAAGGCCGCCAACGCCGACGTGAATTTCCGCGGAGAGAAAATCATCACCGATAAAATGCCGCTCGAAAAAATGACCGCGCACCTCACTTTGCAGAACGGCGTGCTCAGGCTCTCGCCGCTGGATTTCAGCGTGGCGGGCGGCAACCTGGT
>Ga0207683_10001762_pt1 | contig 19155 bp, 26 predicted proteins | sample KBSM73metaG_FD_184333 | JGI IMG/M metagenome (GOLD analysis project Ga0207683, IMG submission 184333) | Miscanthus rhizosphere microbial communities from Kellogg Biological Station, Michigan, USA - KBS M7-3 metaG (SPAdes) (version 2) | ecosystem: Host-associated > Plants > Roots > Rhizosphere >... | reverse complement strand
CACGTCGATCATGCCCAGCACGCCGTTCATCGGCGTGCGCAGCTCGTGGCTCATGGTGGCGAGGAACTGCGACTTGTGCTGCAGCGCGCGCTCGAGCTGCCAGCCCTTCTCGCGGATCTCGTTGATCAGGCGCACGTTCTCGATGGCGATCGCCGCCTGGTCGGCGAACACCGTGGCGAGCTCGATCTGCTTGGCGGAGAATGGCTCGACCTCGCTGCGGGCGATCGCCAGCACGCCGATCAGCTGTCCGTCGCGCGTCATCGGCAGGCCGAGCATGGTGCCCAGCCGCGCGCCTTCCGGGGCGGGATTCTGCGCTTCCGCCGACACGTCGGAGATGGCGACCGTGCGCGCGCCGCCAGCCACTCGCACCACCAGGTCGTCCCAGGCTGGCGTACCGGGGACATCCTGCGCGGCGGGACCCGACCCGCTGCCGGCGATCCAGCGGAACGTGCCTTCCTGGAACTGGTAGATACCGGCGACCTGCGCGCGGCAGAGGCGGGTCGCGGTGTCGAGCACCACCTGCAGGACCGGCGCGAGGTCGAAGGTCGAGCGGCTGATCGCCTTCAGCACGTCGGAGATCGCGGTCTGGTAGTCGAGCGATTCGCGCAGCTCGGCTGTGCGCTCGCTGATCTCGCGCTCGAGGTCGATCTTGGAGCGCTGCTGGGCCGAGGCGAAGCGATAGAGCAGCACGACGATCAGCACGCCGGCGGTCACCAGCAGCCCGGTCAGCAGCCAATGCTGGAAGCTCAGGTCGTGCTGGTCCTGGGCGACGACGTCGCCGCTGCGCACGTTGGCGGCGGCGGCGAGCTGCAGCATGCGCGGGACCTGCGGCTCGAGCAGGTTGCGGATCTTCAGCACCACCTCGGGATTGGGCAGGCCGGGGATGAGCTTGTCGATCGTGGCGAGCGCCGCCTCGAGATCCTCGACATTGCGCTTGAGGTCGGGCCGTTCGGCGATGAATTCGGACGCCTCGCCGGTGCGCAGCAGGACCAGGCGGTTGACCAGCACGTCGAGCCTGAGCGCGACCGCGTCGGCGTCGATGTTGGCGCCGGGCAGGGTGGAGGCCGAGATGGTTTCCTCGAGCCGCAGCACCTCGTGCGCCGCCTGGCTGAGCAGCCAGGTCAGGTTGTAGCGCGAGACGCGGCCCAGCGCCTCCTGGCGATTCACGATCATGACGGAATTGGCGACCACCGCCACCGCCAGGAAGCCCAGCAGCAGGGCAAGCAGCAGCCGCTTGACGTCGGAGACTCGGCCGAACCCGGCAGCCAGCACCTTCCACATCGCTCGGGCGTCCGCTTCTGCCGCCGGTCCCGCCGCGGCCTACTTCACGACCATGCGCGCGACCTGCCACACTGAGCGGCTGTAGAAGCGCTGGTGCTGCAGCTCGGCGTTGGAATCGTAGTTGTAGACGATGAACAGCGGGCCCTTGTCGCGCACCGGCATGTAGTTGCCGTCGCGCTTGGTGGCGAGGATCACCGGATGGGCCTTGAAGTCCTCGATCGGGATGTCGGTGGCGTAGTCGTTGAGCGCCGTCACAGTGAGGCTGGTGCCCTTGGCGCCGACCGTGTCGAGCAGCTTGCTCATCGGCACGCCGGTGAAGCTCACCGGGTCCTTGTACCATGGCGTCTTGGTGGTGAAGGAGGTGGTGCCGAGCGCCTCGAGCATCGGCATGTCGAAATCGGCCTTGTCGCCGTTGTTGGTGTTGCCGATCAGGCCCGAGATGGTGAGCACCACCTTGCCCTGCGGCTTGGCGAGCGTCGCGGCCCAAGCCCGCGTCGCGGCCATGCCGGCCGCGGTCAGCGCCAGGCCGGCAAGTCCGGCGAACCTACGCCGCGTGACGATCGTGTTCATCTCTTCGTTCCCCCGTTCGACCAGACATCCAGACTCGACGGCAGGCCCCGCGGGGCGCCGCCACTCTTCATGCTCTGTCCCAACCGACTAGATCGGCGGCTCGGCGTGGCGATACTCCTGATAGATGGCGGAGTTGCCGCTGTGCTCGCGCACCTCGACCGATTCCACCCAGACCCGGCCGCCGGTGTCGGCCTTCACCATCTTGCCCACTTGATTGAAGACGAAGCGGGCGACCTCCTCGCATCCCACCGCCGGCAGGATGCGCAGGTTCATCAGTCCGAGCTCGGCCATCCGCTCGAACTCGCCCATCTGCGGATCGTCGGTCGCGACCAGCACCGTGTGATCGAACATCTCGTGCAGCCAGGCGCGCACTTCCTTGAGGCCGCCGAAGTCGAGGCACCAGTTGTTCTCGTCCAGCCGGTCGGTGGCGAACACGAAGCGGAAGGCCAGCGCATAGCCGTGGACCTGCTGGCAGTGCGAGTGCTCGGCGCGCCACTGGCGGAAGCAGCAGGACAGGCCCTCGTTGTGGTCGTAGCTCTTGATCGAGCGATAGAGCACGTCGGCGCGCGACGGCTGCGAGACCGAGGTGAGCTGCGCCTTGTCGAACACCGCGGTCATGCGCCGACCCTCCGCTCGAGTCCGCGGCATTCCTCGAGGAACTCCGCCTTGAGCTTCGGGTCGTCCTTGAGCACGCCGTAGTAGGCGCTGCTGATCATCTGCGATTCGTGGCTGGCGAGCACGCCGCGATGCGTCTTGCACATGTGCACGGCGCGCAGGCGGACCGCCAGGCCGCGCGGCGCGGTGCGCTCCATCAGGTAGTCGCCGATCTGGCGGGTCAGCTCCTCCTGGACCTGGAAGCGGCGGGCGAAGTGATGGACGACGCGGTCGTACTTCGACAGGCCGATGATGCGGCCGTCGGCGGCGATGACGCCGATCACGGCGCTGCCAAAGATCGGCATCAGGTGATGGGCGCAGGTCGAGCGCATCTCGATCGGCCCGGTCACCATCAGCTCGCCCGAGGTCTCGACGGAGTCGAATTCGGTGAGCGGCGGCGGCGCGCTGAAGCGGCCAGCCAGCAGCTCGTTGACGTACATGCGCGCCACCCGGTGCGGGGTGTCCTGGGTATTGGGGTCGGTGCGATGGTCGATGCGCAGGATTTCCAGCAGCTCGCTCAGCTTCTGGGCCGCCGCATCGATCATGGACCTCTTTTGTTCCTGGGTGAGCGGCGCATCCAAGGCTTGGTTCGCCGGCGCTCCCAAGTACAAAGTGCCAATAATATCCATGCCTTATCCTTGTGCTGTGGCTCTCCTCCACGGCACCCCGACCACTGCCGAAGGCCGCTCCGGCCACGGGCGATGACCTCGGATACATTTTACCATTTTTGCGTGTCATGCCGCTAGGCCTGCGGCAGATGGGGTAGAAGCCTGTTTCGCCATGCTTTTCGCCCCAGGATCAGGCGAGGGCAGGCGGCGGGTCGTCGAACTCACCGATCGAGCAGGCGGCCCGCACGGCCAGGGCCTGCAGGGTCTCTTCCATCCGTCCGGCGAGCTTGATCGCGACAAGCTCGCCTTCGATCGCGCACGGCGTTCCGTCCATCACCCCTTGCCCCCAATGCATCGCGGCGGTCACTCCCTCCGCCGCCCCGGGATGGACTGATCCATCCCGATGCCGCCCGCGCTATGCGTCGCGGTTGAGATCGCGGTACATGCGCTCAAGGCGTTCGTCGTCGACCTCCGGCTGCGGATCGCCCTCGACCTCGGCGGAAGCCATCCAGGGCCGGATCACACGCCGGGCGTTCTCGAGGCCCAAGCGTGCTTGATTCATTGTCGCTGCAGGAACGTCATCCGATATGCGGGTCAGTTCCTCCAGCTCCGACAGCAGACGGGAAATCCGCGCGACCTGCAGCTCGATCGGGCTGCACAGCTTGGCGCCCGACGAGGGCGCCCGCGGAACGGGTTGCTGGCGGTAAAGCTCACCTCTGCGGAAATCCCGATGTCTCTCGAACTGAATAAGTTCGGCAGTCATACCCAAACCCCTCAAATGGGAATGAATCCAAAAAGTCAGACGTATCAAATGTTGCGGTACGTGGTACCCAAGCTACAGGGAGGAAAGCCCCCCTTCCCCCTCGCGACCCAAATTGGTCACAGGTGTTTCGTAGCGGTCGCTTGTTTTGCGGCGATATCGTCGCCTTACGGAAGTTGTATCATCCGTATCGCTGCCACAGATTTATTGCAGGACCACGCAACGCGGCGCCGTCCAATCGGGGGCTCAGACGACCTTGAGCGACGGCGGACCGGCCTCGGTGCGGCCGATGATGCGCGCGGCGGGGAAGCCCGCGGCCTTGATCTTCGTGAGGATGGCCGGCGCGCTTGCGGCCGCGCAGGACACCAGAAGGCCACCCGAGGTCTGCGGATCGCTCAAGAGGTGACGTTTCCACTCCGGCAGGCCGTCCGGCAATGCGACGTCGTGGCTGTAGCTCGCCCAGTTGCGGTGCGAGGCGCCGGTCACGAAGCCCTGCTCGGCGAGCATCGCGGCCTCCGCGAGAAGCGGCACCGCGTCGGCCTGCAGGACGACCGCGAGCTTCGACCCGCGCGCCAGCTCGAGCGCATGGCCCAGCACACCGAAGCCCGTGACGTCGGTTACGGCGTGCACGTCTTTGTCGTTGCCGAGCTCGGCGCCGACCTTGTTGAGCGTCGTGGTGGTCGCGATCATCTCCTGGTAGGCGGCCGGCGGCAGGGCGCTCTGCTTGATGGCGGCCGAGTAGATGCCGACCCCGACCGGCTTGGTCAGGATCAGGGCGTCGCCGGGCCGCGCATCGGCGTTGCGGCGGACTTGGCTGGGATGGCAAGTGCCGATGACCGCGAGGCCATAGACCGGCTCGGGGCAGTCGATCGAATGGCCGCCGGCGACCGGGATGCCGGCGATGCCGCACACCGCCGCGCCGCCCTTCAGGATCTCGCGCACCATCTCGACCGGGATCTTGTCGACCGGCATGCCGAGGATGGCGAGCGCCATGATCGGCTTGCCGCCCATGGCATAGACGTCGGAGATCGCGTTGGTCGCAGCGATGCGGCCGAAGTCGTAGGGGTCGTCGACCATCGGCATGAAGAAGTCGGTGGTGGCGATCACACAGGTGTTGTCGTCGACCTGCCAGACCGCGGCGTCGTCGGAGGTTTCCGTGCCGACCAGGAGCTGCTTGAAGGGCGCCGCCGCCGGCTGATCGGCCAGCAGCTGCTGCAGGACGGAAGGGGCGAGCTTGCAGCCGCAGCCGCCGCCGTGGGCGAGGGAGGTCAGCCTGAGAGTATGGGTATTCATACGCGCAAGCGTACGGGCTGCGAGCGCCTGGCGCTAGCGCGCGTATGAATATCCATACTCTCAGGCTGACAGGCGGGCCCGTGGAGGTAGGCGCGCTCCGTCGCGCCGGTTGGCCGAAGGCCGAACCTCAGGGCCCGCAACGCGCCGCTTGCGCACGAACTTGAGCTCAAGTCCGCGGCCAAGCCTCCACACAGCGAGCCCTGAACTTCGCCGCTGCGCGGCGACCGGCGCCACGGCGGGCGCCTAGTTCTACGGGCTCGCCAGCGCGACGCTACGCGTCGCGCTCAATCATAGTATTGCGGCGCATGCTTTTGGCCCGCGCTCGTCTCTTTATCGTGGTTGATCCAGAGCTGCGCCTTCTTGTCGGCCAGCACCTTCATCACCTTGGCGTGCGAGGCGTGGGTCTGCTCGGCGCTGGTGTTGATCGACGGTACGCGGTCGTTGTCCCAATTGTCCTTGAAATGGGCGAGGTCGCCTGTCAGCACGACATAGCCGGTCTTGGGCAGCCGGACGAGCAGCGACTGGTGGCCCGGCGTATGGCCGGGGGTCGACAGGATGGTGACGCTGCCGTCGCCGAACACGTCTGTATCGCCGCCGAGCAACTTCGTTGGCCGGTCCTTCTTGAACGGCGGCTGCTTGCCCTCGGCGAACGCCCAATCGACCTCGGTCTTCTGGATCAGCAGCATCGAGGTCGGGAACAGATCGACGTTGCCGACATGGTCGCCGTGGGTGTGCGAGACGGCGACATAGGTGACATCGGCCGGCTTGACGCCGATCTCGGCGAGCTGCGCGGCCAGCTTCTTGGGCCGCGTCGCGGTGCCGAACTGATTGGTGAGCGGCCGGTCGGCGAGCGCGTCGGGGTAGCCGGTGTCCCAGAGCAGCCACTCGGCGCCGTGCTTCATCAGGTAACAGTTGTCGGAAAGTTCGATCGGCTTGCCGACATTGACGCCGGGCGACCAGCGCGACTGGTCGGTCGCGGCGTTGTGGCCGCAGTCCATGACGTACAGCCGTTCGACAACCTGCGCTGGCGCGGGGGTCTGGGCGGCGGCGGGCGACGCGAACGCGACGGCGGCGAGGGCAGACAAAAGGGAGCGCATGAGATCCTCCTGCAAGCGGCGGCGAAAGTTAGCGCGACCGCGTTGCAGCTTGCTTCACATTTTCGTTGGACCCGCTTCCTCCGGTGTCGGTCGACTGGCGTCTGCCGCCGCGAGGCTCACGAGAGGATCGGTCCAAAACGGGCGGGGAACGGCACGAACGCCCGCACAACGAAAGCAGCACCTCGGGAGTTCCGCTGGAACGGCGCTCCTGCGGCGACGTTGCTTCCCGGCATGAGCCGATCGCAGAGAAAATTCGTCGAGACGGTGGCGCGCGAGAAAGGCCTCACCATCGTCGGTCCCGAGGCGCTGACGGTGCGGCGGCAGCGCTGCGGCACCGGCTTCTGCTTTCGCCTCGACTCGGGGACGCTGCTGCGCAACCCAAAGGAGATTGCGCGGCTGAAGGCGCTGGCGGTGCCGCCAGCCTACGCCGACGTGCGCTATGCCGCCGATGCCTCGGCGCATCTGCAGGCGGTCGGCACCGATGCCGCCGGGCGACTGCAATATCGCTACCATCCCAAATGGACCGAGGTGCGAGAGGCATTGAAGACGCGCCGCCTTGCCGGCCTCGCCAAGGCACTGCCCGACATCCAGCGCGCGGTCGCCAAGGCGCTGCAGGCCGATCTGGTCGATTCGGCTTTCGTCTCGGCCGCGGTGGTGCATCTCGTCCACTTGACCGCGATCCGCGCCGGCGGCGAGGCCTATGCCCGCGACCACGGCACGCGCGGCGCGACCACGCTGCTCAAGTCGAACGTCGTGCTGGACGACGGTGTGGTGACGCTCCGTTTCAAGGCCAAGGGCGGCAAGGTGGTCACCAAGGAGGTGCGCGATGCGCGGCTGCACGGCGCGGTCGCGGCGCTGATGGCACTGCCCGGCCGGCGCCTCTTCCAGTACCGCGACGCCGAGGGCGCGCTGCGTTTGGTGCGGGCAGGCGATGTGAACGCCTATCTCTGCGCGATCGCCGACCGGCGCCTCTCGCTCAAGGATTTCCGCACCCTGGTGGCCTCGACCGCCGTGCTCGAGACGCTGGCGGCAACCGAGCCCGCCTCGAGTGGGCGGGCGCGCCGCTCGCAGCTCCGTGCCGCGGTGACCGCGGTTGCTGAGGAGCTCGCCAACACGCCGACGGTCTGCCGCAAGAGCTACGTGCACGACGCCGTGGTCAATGCCTTCGAGCAGGGGGCGCTTGCCCGCCTGCGCAAGCCCGCGCGGTCGGCCGCCAAGAAGGCCGAGATGCTGGCACGCATCGTGGGGCGCCATTCAGCTTAGCCGATGGCGCTGTCCTGCTCGTCGAGCCAGCGGCGGGCGGCATGCATCTCGCGGAAGATCCGCAGCGGCCGTCCGGCCGTCGCCGCCTGGGCGAAGACCTGCGCCTGGGCGAAGCTCTCCTCGGAGCCCGCCACGATCGCCACCGGACCGACCTGGCCGTGCTGGGCATAGAGCATGACCCTTTGCCCGAGGCTCCTCAGGCTGTCTTCGGTCACCGCCATGGAGGCCGCGCCGATCTCGAAGATCTTGCGATAGGCCATGGCGCCTTCGGTGGTGACGCCGGTGAAGTACTTCTCGATGTCCTCGACCTTCACCTCGTCCTTGGCGAGCGCGATCACGAGCCGCGAGGGATGGGAAATCGTCCAGTGAACCGGCATCGTCCGCGCAACCGCCTAGTCGGTGCGGCTTGCCGCCGGCGGCGGGTCTGTCCGGCAGCGTGTCGCGCCGAGCGTCGTCAGCCGGATGCGGCCCTCGCGCTCCTCGACCAAAGCCAGCACCTTGAGGCGGGCAACCGACGCCGCACGCAGATGCTTGGGTTTGGTAATGCCGTCGGCAACGCGGCGCAGCGCGGTCTGCTCATTGGGGCTGAGTGGGGCAAGTAGGCCACGTTCCATGGGCATCTCCAGCTCACGGCGACTTATCAAAGACCTTTCCACGCCTGTGGCAACGATCGGCGTGTGAATATCGCGTAGCAGGGAGGCCGCTGAGGGCGACGCCGGCCGGCGGTCGGGCAAAATAGCTGGATATGGGAGGCTCGCGGTACTCAGTCCGGCTGTAGTGGCAATGCTGCTTGCGTTCGGGGTGTTCGGGGCCGCGGCCTGACGCGCCGCGACTTCGGTCGGCGCCGGCGTCAGCACCGCAAGCTCCAACGGGTCGGCATGACCCGAATCTATGCCTTAATCGGCGTCGTGCTCGGCGCGATCGTCTCGGCGATCATCCCACGGTAGCGCTGCAACGCCGGCACGCGCTGCCGCGTTGTGGTAGGATACCGTACGGGCGGAGAATCGCGGCGAGGAGTTCCGTGAACCGGCTTTTGTTGATGGCCGCAGCGCTGACGCTGTTGTCCCCTTTCGCGCCGCTTAGGGCGCAGGCGAGCGGCTCGCCGGCCGACTTGCGCTACTGCTACGCGCTCAGCCAGCTCTACATGCGTTATGTCGGCAACCCGGAAACCGAGCCGCGCAGCATCCGCCGCAACGACGCGGTGGCCGACAACGCGATGGCGCAATGCCGCCAGGGCAACGCGACGGGCGTCCCGGTGCTGGAGCGCAAGCTGACCGACAACAGGATCACCCTGCCGCAGCGGGAATGAGCCGTGGAAATCGACAGCCTCGTCACCGCACTGGAGCGGATCGATCAGGCCGCGCGGGATTTCCTGCGCCTCTCCGACATGCCCGGCGCGCCGCGCCAGCTCCACGAAGCGCTGTCGCGCTGGTGCAGCGAGCTCGACCACGCGGGCAGCCTCGATCCGGCGTTCGATCGCCAGCGCGAGGCGGTGAAGGAGGCCTGCATCTCGGCGCGCGATGCGCTCGCGCTGCTGGCGGTCGAAGTGGGCCCCGTGCCGCATGCCGTGGTGCGGCGGGTGCGCGAGTGCTCCGAGCTGATCGGGGCGATGTTGCCGGCCCTGGTGCGGGTCGCCGATCGCGGCTGATGCCTGCCGTCGCGGGGCGCAGTCGGGGCTCGCCCTGGGCCGAAAGCCATTAGCCATAAATGCCGAAATTCGTCGGCATCGAATTACAGCATTTATGGCTAATGGCTAAAGCCTTCGCCCACCCGGTGCCAGCCGCTGGCTCGCCCTGGGTCGAAAGCCATTAGCCATAAATGCCGAAATTCGTCGGCGTCGAATTACAGCATTTATGGCCAATGGCTAAAGCCTTCGCCCAGCCGGTGCCAGCCGCTCTTCCACCCGTTTCGCCGTTTATGGCGGCCTTCGCCAAAACGGCGAAAACGGTCGAAAACGGTGGCCCGGTCGGGACTCTACTCACCTCTAGCGGACCGCGCTCAGGGTATCGGCGAATGCCTTGGCCATCGGGCTGAGCAGGGCGGGATCGACGGCGGCGGCCGAATCGGCAGGCGTATGGAAGAACTTGTGCGAGCCCGCCATGCCGAAAAAGTTCGCATAGCCGGCGCCATGGACCTCGCGCAGCTCGCCGATGGCCGCCTTCTCCGCCATCAGCCGCATGCCCTCGATGCCGGCGAAATGTCGATCGATGACCGCTGCCAGCGACGCCGAACTGTTGATGGCGCGCACGACCGGATCGCGGCAGGCGAGCGAGGAGCCGAAATGCGCCCAGGCCGCGGTCGCATTGGCCGGCGGCGCCCCTTCGCGCATGAAGTGCTCCATGCCGCCGTGGCCGATCTCGTGCCCGGCGGTCGCCACGAAAATGAGATCGTGCGCGGTGAACCTCGCCTTGGCCAGGCGCGCCATCGCGAGGAAGCCTGCGATGCCCGGCCCGCGCTCGCAGGTGCTGGTGAACCAGCTCGTCACCGGTGTCGAGATCACCAGCCATCTGCCGCGGCCGCGATCGAGTCGCGCGAGGACGTTGCGGCCCTTGACGTCCTGGCGGTAGGCGGCGCGCACCGAGATTGTCGCGCTCGCGCCGGACTGCAGCAGGGCCGTGTCCTTGGGTGCCACCAGCAGCACCGGCACTGGCCACGGCTTGCTCGCCTGGTCGACGTTGTAGGTGAAGATCTCGCCGCTCGGATGAGCGATGTCGAGCAGCACCGCCCGTGGCTTTTGCGCGAAGACTTCGGCCAGCCTGGCGCGATGGGAATCGTTCAGATAGGCACCGCGGTCGTACGGCAGGCTGAGCCGGGCGAGGCCGGTGGGGGCGATCGGCGCGCTGAGGTCGAAGCTCGTGGGGTCTTCGGGCGGCCACCATTGCGGCACGACGTCGATCAGGCGGCTGCCGACCCGGAGCGTGCCGCTCTTGAGCACATACTGGCGGTCCATCTGGAAGCGCTGCTCGGTCACCCGCAGACCGGCGAGGGTGAGTTCGGAGGCGATCCAGTCGAGCGTCGCATCGGCTGATTCGAGGCCGTAGCGATGGATGCCGAAAGTCTCGTAGCGCGCGATGTCGGCCATCAGGCGGTCGGTGTCCAGCGGATCGGCGCGAGCCGGAAGGGTCGCCAAGGCGGAGCCTACGAGAAACACGGCAAGGAGGTGGTGCAGCATCGCGGCAGAGTGGCATGATGGCGGCGCCGGCCCAAGAGGAGGGGCGAACGCCAGGCACCGCGGTCTGGAGGCTTACCAGCGGACTTGAGCTCAAGAACGTACGCAAGCGGCACCGCGCGGGCCCTGGGCTTCGCGCTGCGCGCGACCGGCGCCACGGAGGACGCCTAGCCCTACGGGCCCGCCTGCTCGCCCGCGCGACTGTGTCGGATATCAGGTCTTGAACGCCTGGCGGGCGAACAGCTTCCAGCCGCTCGCTTCCTTCTGCCAGACCTGCAGCACGCCGATCTTCGACACGTTCCACTTGCCATCCCCGGTGCCGCTTTCGCTTTCCCAGGCGTGACGCACGATGGCGTTGTTGCCGGCCACCGCGATGGTCTGCTTGGACAGCTCGATCGACTTGTAGACCGACTTCTTCGACGCGATGACCTCGACGAAATCCTTCTTGTCCTGGACCACGCCGCCGGAATGGCCGTAGCTCAGTTGCTCCGAGACCAGCGATTCGAGCTTGGCGCGGTCGGCGGCCAGCATCGCCTTGGTGAGGGCGGCGACCGCGTCGGCGACCGCGGCCTGGTCGGTGGTTTCGGCACGGGCGGGCAGGGTAGTAGCCAAAGCAACGAACGCCAAAGCGCCGGCGTGGCGACGGGACATGATCATGCTTCCTCCGTTCTTCCCAACTGCGTGGGAATGGCGGCGATGCTATCACTTGGCGCGATGCGAAGCATCGTGCTGGCGGTGCCGTAGCGGTAGGCGCGCTCTCCGCGCGCCGGTCGGCCGCAGGCCGAACCGCAGGCACCGCGGTGCGGAGGCTTGGTCGCGGACTTGAGCTCAAGTCCGCTCGCAAGCGGCACTGCGCGGGCCCTGGGCTTCGCGCGGCGCGCGACCGGCGCGTCCGGGCGCGCCTAGCCCTACGGGCCCGCCCATGCGATGCTTCGCATCGCATGGCTATCGCATTTACTGTGAACGGCAGTGCCAGCAGCGTCGACGTGCCGGAGACCACGTCTCTGCTCGAGGCATTGCGCAATCATCTCGGCCTGATGGGCACGCGCTACGGCTGCGGGCTGGAGCAGTGCGGCGCCTGCATGGTGCTGGTCGACGGCCAGCCGGTGTTCGCCTGCACCCGCGAGACCGGCACCGTCGCCGGCCGCAGCGTGACCACCATCGAGGGGCTCGGCACCGTCGGCACACTGCACCCGCTGCAGCAGGCCTTTCTCGACGAGCAGGCAGGGCAGTGCGGTTACTGCCTCTCGGGGATCATCCTGTCGGCCAAGGCGTTGCTCGACCGCAACCCCAAGCCGTCGCGCGCCGAGATCGTGGAAGCGCTCGACCGGCATCTGTGCCGCTGCGGCGCCCATCAGCGCATCATCCGCGCCGTCGAGCGCGCCGCCCCCGTGATTCAGAGGGGGCAGGCATGAACGCAACCAACCTGCCCGGCAGCCTGGTCGACAATCCGCGGCTCGATCGCTGGATCCATTTCAATCCCGATCGCACCGTGCGCATCGCCTCCGGCAAGGTCGAGATCGGCCAGGGCGTCGTCACGGCGCTGAGCCAGATCGCCGCCGACGAGCTCGACGTGCCGCTCGACCGCGTCCGCCTGCTGTCCGGTGATACCGATCATGGGCCGGACGAGATGTACACGACGTCGTCGCTCTCGATCGAGATGTCGGGCGGCTCGATCCGGCTGGTCTGCGCCGAGGTGCGCGCCAAGGCGCTCGACCGCGCGGCGCTGCGGCTCAACTGCAGCCCCGACGATCTCAGCGTGGTCGACGGCCAGTTCCTGCAGAACGGCGCGGCGACCGGGCAGGATTATTGGACGGTCGCGGCCGAGATCGATTTCTCGCAGGCGGTCACCGGCACGGCGCGGCCGAAGACTGCCGAGGCCTACAAGGTCGTCGGCCAATCGATCCCGCGGCTCGACCTGCCGGCGAAAGTCACCGGCGCGGCCTACGTGCACGACGTGGTGCCGCAAGACGTGCTGCATGCGCGTACGCTGCGCCAGCCCAATCCCGGTGCGACCCTTGTGGCGCTCGATGAAGCCGCGATCCGCTGCGCGGCGAAGGGCGAGCTCATCATCGTGCGCGAGGCCAATTTCGTCGCCTTCGTCAGCCCGGTCGAAGGCGTGGCCCAGGCTGCGGCGGCTGCGGCGCCGGCCCATGCGCGCTGGGACAATCTGCGCCGGCTCACGCCGGCGCAGCAGGAGGCGGCCTGGCTGAAGGGGCAGCCGGCCGAAGACCGTCCGATCGGGGCACCCCCGCGCAAGGACACGCCCAGGAACCTGGTGCAGATCACGGTATCGCGCCCCTACATCGCGCACGCCTCGATGGGCCCGTCCTGCGCGCTCGCCGAATTCCGCGACGGCCATCTCACTGTGCACAGCCACGGCCAAGGCATGCATCCGCTGCGGAAGAATCTGGCCGCGGCGCTCGGCCTGCCGATCGAAGCCGTCACGGCCAAGCATCTCCACGGCCCCGGCTGCTATGGCCATAACGGTGCCGACGATGCGGCGCTCGATGCGGCGCTGGTGGCCCTGCGGCTTCCCAACCGCTCGATCCGGCTGCAGTGGCGACGCGAGGAGGAGTTCGGCTTCGAGCCGGTCGGACCGGCGATGCTGGTCACGCTGCATGTCGACCTCGACGGCAGGGGCCGGCCGGCCGACTGGACGACCGAGATCTGGAGCGCCACCCACGTCCAGCGGCCGGGCAGCGGCAGCGGCTATCTGCTGGCGACCGAGGCGCTGGCCAATCCGCCGCCCGCGGTCAAGCCGACCGATCCGCCCGAAGCGCGCGGCGGCGGCGGCACGCGCAACGCCGTGCCGCTCTACGACGTGCCGGCGCATCGCATCCTGCATCACCTGGTGCAGCGCGCGCCGGTCCGCACCTCGGCCCTGCGCGGCCTGGGCGCCTTGCCCAACGTCTTTGCCATCGAGATGCTGATGGACGAATTGGCGGCGCGGGCCGGCGAGGACCCCGTCGACTATCGTTTGTCGATCCTGTCCGAGCCACGCGCGCGGCGGCTGATCGAACGCGTGGCCGCGCTTGCCGACTGGAAGTCGCGCGGGCCGTCGGGCTCGGGCAGGGGGCTGGGGCTCGCTTTTGCCCGCTACAAGAACCGCGCCGCCTACTGTGCGGTCGCGGCGGCGGTGACGGTCGAGGAGATCGTGCGGGTCGATCGCATCTGGTGCGTGGCCGATGCGGGCCTGGTGGTCAATCCCGACGGCGCGCGCAACCAGCTCGAGGGCGGCGTGATCCAGGCCTTGAGCTGGACGCTCAAGGAGCAGGTCCGCTTCGATGCGCACGGCATCGCATCGCTCGAGTGGGACGGCTATCCGATCCTGCGCTTCAGCGAGGTGCCGGAGATCGAGGCCGAGCTGGTCGACGGCGCGGGCAATCCTTCGATCGGCGTCGGCGAATGCTCGGTCGGTCCGACCGCGGCGGCAGTCGGCAACGCGGTGGCGCACGCGCTCGGCGTGCGCATCCACGACATGCCGCTGACCCGCGAGCGGATCCTGAAGGCGTTGGGCTAGCCGAGGGCGCGCCACTCCAGTGGCGCGACTGAGGACGACAGCCTGGGCGCTACATCGCGCCGGTCATGCATGGCCGTCGCCGCTTTTTCCAGATCACGCCGCCTCGCTCATCGGGTCGCCGGCGATGCGGCTGTGCCACATGATGCGCCGCTGGGTCATGTCCCAGGGCGTCGCCTGGTGCAGCAGGCAGCGATTGTCCCAGATCACCGCGTCGCCCGGCCGCCAGTCATGGTGCCAGGTGCGCGGGCGCTGGCAGGCGAAGGCGACGAGGCCTTCCAGCAGACGCTCCGAGTCAGGCCCGTCCATGCCTGGGATGTCGTGCGCGTGGCGGCCGATCAGCAGCGACTTGCGGCCGGTCTCGGGATGCGTCTTCACCAACGGCCGCAGCGGCACCGGTCCTCGATGGAAGCCGTAGCCGCTATATTCGCCGTCGGCCTTGTCCTTGCTGGTGTCGTGGCCGAGTTTCGACTGGCTGTAATGCAGCGAATGATGGGCGGAGAGCTTGGCCACCTTCTGGCGCATCGCAGGATCGAGTGCGTCATAGGCGGCGCGCATGTCGGCCCAGCCGGTGCGACCGCCGATCGTCGGCACTTCCTCGGCGCAGAACACCGCGCCCTTGGCCTGGACCGGCATGTAGGTCGAATCGGCATGCCAACCCATATTGCCCTTGAGAATCTTCATGCGGTCGTCGTTGTCCTTCTCGAGCCGCAGGCTGCCGTCCTCCTTGACGTTGCTGATCGCCGCCATCTCGAACTCGAGCGGCCCGAAGCGCTTGGCGAAGGTGATCTGCTGCTCGCGCGTGAGATGCTGGTCGGGAAAGATCAGCAGCGCATGTTTCAGCCAGGCGGCGTAGAGCGCGTCGAAGGTCTCGTCGTCGACCTCGGGAATGCGAAAGCCGGTAACCACCGCGCCGAAGGTGGCGTCGACCGGTGAGAGGGTGAGAGGGCGTGCCATGGTTCCTCCCGATGCATTTCGGGATGGAACCATAGCATCACCGCTCGACCGGCTCGAATCTCGGCTTGTTGAGGCCGAGCAGGGCATAGGCCCCGTCGAGGCTGCCGACGATCGTGGCTTGCTTTTGGCCGGCGTCGCGCTGGTAGCGCCCGTAGGTCCGCGCCCCCTCGCCGCCGCCCACCCGCGAAGCCACGATCACCCGCTGCTCACCCAGGATCGACGGCTGCTGGGCCCGTTGGGCGAGCCGGCTTTCGGGAACCGCGAAAGCCTCGACATCGGTGTAGTCGAAGATGCCGCGGACCTGGCCCTCCCGCGCCACGAAGCCGATCACGGCGCGATCGAGCTCCTCCATGTCCTCGGAGGCGAAAATACCGGAAATGGTAACGCGCAAAACCCGGTGTTTGCGATCGAAGGCAAGGCTCAGCATTCGCTGGGCCGGGCAAGATTGACCTTCTTGGGGGAATAGGTCGACGTGACCTCGACGCCGGATTTGCGCGCAAATCCGGCGATCGTGGCGGGGGCAATTGCTGGCATGGCGCGGGCGTTGCCTTCGACTCACAATCAAAACCTTCCACACGGGAAGGCGCGCCATCCTGCCGACAGGAAAGGTCAACGTAAAGCGGCGCGAACCACGAAGGTTCGCGCGGCGGTTTGTCCCTGTCGTCTGAAACTAGGGTTCGCTCTGCGTTCCGGCGACGACGAAGCCTGCGATCAGCGCGAGCGTGCCGCCGACGCCAAGTAGCAGTGCGATCATCGGTGCGTGGCCGATGAAGGCGAGTGCCAGGCAGGCGAGCGCGAGCGTGATATGCATGACGGCGAACAGCACGAGCCGCTCGAACGTGACGAAGGTGCGCCAATGTGCACGCACCTCGGCGCTATCGAACTCGGTGAGCGCCATCCGAACCTCCGGCGTCTGGTTACAACGAGGCGGCCGCCAGGGTGAGCACCAGCAAGCCTGCGGCCAGCGCCACCAACCAGCGGGCGCCCGAATCGGTGCGCAGCGGGTTCATCGACTTACCGCGCTCGCGCCGCCAGTGGCGGGGGCGCTGTTGGTGCTCGCGCCGGAGACGGCCGCGCCGTTCGTGCCGGCTCCTGCGCCGACGATCGTGTTGGTGCCGACGCCGACGCCGGCATTGCTGTCGGTTCGGGCGCCCAGGCCCGGCGTGTTGGTGGTTCCGGTGATGCCGGTGCCGATCGCGCTGCTGCCGCCGACGCTGCCCCCGGTGATCACACCGGTCGACTGGGCCTGCGCAACGGCCGCCACGCAGGCCAGCGCCGCTGCAAGGCAGACGGTCTTGATCATGTCGATCCTCCGGTTGAAACGCGGAGAATCAACCCTTCGGCCTCGAGGAAGGTTGCCCGGCGGGGCCCGCTACTAATAGCGGCTCGGCGAGGAGCCGATCCGACTGGGGCCGGGTGCCCCGTTGGGATTGTCGGGATCGGACGAGATGCCGCTGCTTGCCGGCGGAGGCCGGCGCAAGCGCTTCTCTTCGACGGTCGGATCAACCGGCTGGTTGACCGATTCGGGATGCATGTCTTCTTGCTTCTCGCAGGCAGCGAGGGGCCCCAGCATCAGCAGGGCGAGGAGCGCGGATCGGCGGGTCATGGCTCGGCGATTTGGTCCCGACTCGCCGTATTCGTCAAGCCACGCGTGTGGGCGAGAAAGGAGCGGCCCTCGGGGGTCACCTGCACGAGCCATCCGCGGCGGGAGACGTAGCCGCGCTCGGTCGCTTCCTCCCAGACCGGCAGGCGCGGACAGGAGGTCCGCCATCCGTCGATCACTTCGGCATGGCTGCGCGGTGCGCGGTCGAGCCATTCGAGGAGGTCGCAGATCAAAGGCGCCAGCGTATCCATCGGCAGCGATCTTGGGCCTGCGGCGGCGCCATGGCCAATATATCCTGCAGCCTCGTCCGATATCTGACGGATATGTCAGCCGCCGGATGCGCGCCTAGGCTTCGATCACCGCGGCACGTCGCCTTTCAGCATGACGCGATAGAGATAACGGACCTCGTTCATGTCGTAGTCGCCGTTGGCCTTGTGCATCAGGCAGCGATTGTCCCAGATCACCAGGTCGCCGGGCTGCCAGACGTGGCGATACTGGAATTGGTCGCCGGTGGCATGCGCCAGCAGCTCGTCGAGCAACGGCAGCGCCTCCTTGTGATCGAGACCGAGGATGCCCTCGATGCGGATCGGGTTGAGGTAGATCGACTTGAGGCCGCTGTCGGGGTGGCTTCGCACCAGCGGATGCAGGACCGCGTGGGGCACGCGTTCCTTGTTCGCCTCCGATAGCGCCATCAGCTTGCGCGCGCTGTGGCTGCTTTGATAGACGTGGATCGCCAGCAAGGGCGCGAGGCGGCTCTTGGTCGCCTCCGGTAGGGCGTCGTAGGCCGCCGCCATGTTGGCGAACTGCGTGTCACCGCCACGGCTTGGCAGTTTCACGGCATGCAGCACGGTCGCCATCGGCGGCCTGCCGTCGTTCGAATGATCGGTGTGCCAGCCTTCGCCGGGGATGTAGCGGCGACCGTCGGGGAACTGGTCCTGGTTCGACAGATAGTGGATCTGCGGGCAATCGGGCAGGGCGAAGCGGGTGTTGTGCTGGGGGAAGATCTCGCCGAACAGCGTCACCGCCTGCACCAGTTGCGACGGCGACAGGATCTGCGTCCGAATTGCCAAAACGTGATGTCGCACGAACGCAACCTTGAGCGCCTGCCGGACGTCATTGCTGGCTGGCTGTGACAGGTCGAGGCCGCGCACTTCCGCGCCGGTGTGGTCGGTCATCGCTGCAATCTGCACTGCATCCTCCTTCCAGGTATCTTGCAGTCTAATGCCGGTTGAGGGCAACGTCGGGGACCGAATGATGAATCGCTGGCGGGCGCTTTTGATGGCCGGGATATGCTGCATCGCCCTGCCGGCCATTGCCGGCGAAGCGCCGAGTCCTGGCGAGCCGCCGCGCGTCGACCCCTCCGCCGGCCAGACCCTGACCTGGCACCACGCGCGCTACCTGGTCGTGAATGTCGCGGCCCCTGAGGCCCTCGATATCGGGCTGAAGGCCGTTGTGTCGCGGCTCGATCGCCTGTCAGCCGACGCGCGTCGGTAGATCGTCGGTCGTCGGCATGCGCCGGCTTTCGCTTCACATCCTTTTCCTTCTGTCTCTTGTGCCGAGCTTCGCCTGGGCGGCCGGTCCGCAGCCGCCGTGTGCCGGCGCGGCGGTTCCGGCCTATGGGCCGGTCGACGGCGCGCCCGCCGTCGGCATCTGGAGCGGTGCCGACCTCAAGCGCGAGGGGTGGCAGCCGCCGGCCTGCCTGGGCTGGCAGGGCGACAGCCGGCTGGTCGCCGCTCTCGCGGCGCGCTTCCGCTCGCCGCTGTCGCTCGACGCGCTGGCCGAGCGCCTGGCGGCCGTGTCGCACCATCCGCAGGTCCGCTTCTGGTCGGTGACGCGGCGCGAATGGCGGCCATTGGTGACGCAAAGCTGGGCGCTCGATCGCCCGGACGGATCGGCGCGGCGCGCCGATCCGCAGGCGGCAGAGCTTGTTCCCGGCCGCGACCTTTACTACGCGGAGGACGCCGAGGTCGGCGGGCACGCGATCTGGCGTCTGCGCGTCGTCGCCCGCACGCAGGATCGGCTGATCGTCGCCACGGAAAACGTGACGCCGATCAAGGTCGCGCTGGTGACCCTCTTCGAGCCGGCCGCGCTGCAGGCCGCGACGATCCTGCAGCGGGACGGCGCCGACACCTGGAGCCTCTACGAGATCACCCGCGCCGGCGCCGCCTCGAGCTCGTTCGTGACCGGCTACGGCAGTTCCTACCTCAACCGCCTCGACGCGCTACGACGCCACCTGGCGGGCCTGCCGACCGACCGCGATCCCCCGGTGGCGCCCCAGTAAATCGGAACTTTGACACAGCCCGCCCGTTGGCTGCGGGTGAGCAAAACCCCCGAAGCCGCCGTCAAAGCCAAGCATGAAGCGGCACGCCGTGCCGAGCGT
>Ga0207683_10001761_pt1 | contig 19161 bp, 19 predicted proteins | sample KBSM73metaG_FD_184333 | JGI IMG/M metagenome (GOLD analysis project Ga0207683, IMG submission 184333) | Miscanthus rhizosphere microbial communities from Kellogg Biological Station, Michigan, USA - KBS M7-3 metaG (SPAdes) (version 2) | ecosystem: Host-associated > Plants > Roots > Rhizosphere >... | reverse complement strand
TGGCCGCCGGCTCGACCGGAACCGTGTCGTTCACCGCGAGTGCCCCCGGCACGTACGTCTACCAAGCCGGCGGCAGCGAGGGCCGGCAAGCGGCAATGGGATTGGCCGGTGCCCTCATCGTCAACTCGTTGACGGCCGGCCAGGCCTACGACACCGCGACGACCGCCTACGACACGCAGGCCACCGTCGTGCTCGGCGCGGTCGACCCGAATTTCAACGCCGCGCCCGACACCTTCGACATGTACAGCTACCACGCGACGTATTGGCTGATCAACGGCAAGGCCTACCCGGACACCACCGGCATCACGGCAGCGGCCGGACAGCGGCTCCTTCTCCGCTACGTCAACGCGGGATTCGACAACACATCGATGGCGCTGCTCGGCCTGCACGAGCACGTGGTAGCTCGGGACGCCCACCTGTTGAACAACCCGTTCGACGCGAACGCCGAGACGATCCCGGCTGGTGCGACCGAAGACGCCATCGCAACCATGCCAGCCGGCGCCGCGCCGAGCACACACGGATTCCCCTTGTACAACCGGCAATTGCACGTGACGAACGGCGACCAGACCGCGCCGAACCCCGTTCCGGCCACCGGTGGCGGAATGCTCACCTTCATTCATCCATAACGGGGGAATAGCTCGTGAGCGACCAGGCAACGCTCGAACCTGAGGCGCCGCCGCCGGTGCCGTCAAGGTCGTCGTGGACGACTAGGCGGCGAGTGCGCCTGCTCGGGATCCTCACCGGCGTGCTCGTCGTGCTCGGTGGCGTGTTCATCACGCTGCTGCTCACCCGCGGGTCCGGCGACAGCGTGAAGGCGGAGAGCAAGGTCCCGGTGGCTTGGGCCCGCCCGGTGGTGAGCGCGTCCGGCCTGGTTGAGAGCAGTGGCGTAAAGATTACTCAGGTGGCCGTGACCGGCGATGGTGGCCTGGTCGACCTCCGTTTCACGGTCGTCGACGCCAACAAGGCCGCGGCGCTGCACGACCCCACGCATCCGCCCGCGGTCGTCGACCAACGGACCGGGCTGGTCGTCAAGGACCTGCTCATGAGCCATGCGCACACCGCCCCGTTCAAGGCCGGCGTCACCTACTACCTGGTCTTCAACAATCCCGGTAACTGGGTGCACCGCGGTGACAAGGTCGCCGTGCTGCTCGGCAATGCGCGGGTTGAGAACGTGACCGTGCGATGAGGCGGCTCGGCCTGCTGGTAGCCCTTGCGGTGGGCATCGCCATGTCTCCCGCACTGCCCGCTGGCGCGGCCGGCCCGCAGCGGTTGGTGGATGTCGTCGTGGTGATGAAGTCGCAGGCAAATCTCGGGGCGTTCCGCGCGGCCAGCCGGCCAGCACGTCTCGCCGCTGTCGAGCGAGGCCTGCGGGCGCATGCCGGACAGACCCAGCTGGGCGTGCTGACCTTGCTCGCCAAGCGGCACGCGCAGGGCCTCGCCACCGGAATCGTGCCGCTGTGGATCTCAAACGAGGTCGCGGTCCGCACGACGCCAGCCGTCGTGCGGGAGTTGGCCAAGCGGCCTGACGTGCGCGAGGTCCGGCCCGAATTCACGGTCCAGGCGCCGACATCCGAGGTCGCCGCTGCGGCGACGTCAACAGTCGAGCCCAATGTTTCGCTGGTGAACGCACCCGCGCTGTGGGACCGGGGATTCCGCGGCCAGGGCGTCGTCGTCGCGAACATGGACACGGGCGTCGACGCGACCCATCCCGATCTCGCCGCCAAGTGGAGAGGCGGCACGAACAGCTGGTATGACCCCAATGGGCAGCATCCGACCACACCCACTGACATCAGCGGGCATGGCACGCAGACGATGGGCGTCATGGTCGGCGGCAACGCCGGCGGAAGCTCCGTCGGGGTGGCGCCGGATGCCAAGTGGATCGCAGCGAAGATCTTCAACGACCGTGGCACGGCCACCTCGACCGGGATCCACCAGGGCTTCCAGTGGCTGCTCGACCCGGATGGCAACCCGAACACGGCCGACGCCCCGAACGTCGTCGACAACTCGTGGACGATGACGACGGCGAGCTGCGCGCTCGACTTCCAGCCCGATCTGGCCGGCCTCCGCGCCGCCGGGATCCTGCCCGTGTTCGCGGCGGGCAACTACGGCCCGAACAGCGGCACGGTGCAAAGCCCGGCCAACCTGCCCGAGGCGTTCGCCGTCGGCGGCACCGACAACTCCGACGCGCTGTACTCCTACGGCAGCCGCGGTCCGTCGACGTGCGCAGCCGCTACCGCGCCGAAGCTCGCCGCGCCGGCCGTCAACATTCGCACGACCGACCTCTACGGCAGCTACGTGCAGGACACTGGCACGTCCGTAGCAGCGCCGCATGTTGCCGGCGCCCTGGCCCTGCTGCTCAGCGCGTTCCCGCACTTGTCCGCCGATCAGCAAGAGGCGGCGCTAGAAAGCGGCGCGCACGATCTTGGCGCCGCCGGCCTCGACAACGACTCCGGCTATGGGCGCCTGGATGCGCTGGCCGCCTATCAGCGGCTCGCGGGCAGCCCGGACTTCACGGTCTCGGCATCCCCTTCGTCTGTCACGGTCGCGCCTGGCGGCAGCGCGGCGTACACCGCGTCCATCGCGAGCACGAACGGCTTCGGTGGCGATGTCACCCTCGGGCTGACCGGGCTGTCCGCACAGCAGGCCACCTGGTCCTTTAATCCACCGTTTGTGGCGCAAGGCTCCGGCAGCGCGCAGCTGTCCATCAGTACGGCCACGACGATCGCGCCCGGGACGTATCCGTTGACGATCACCGCGACCAGCGGCGCGATCACCCGCACCGCGTCGGCCGCCCTCGTGGTCTCCGGGCCGCCGGACTTCACCATCTCGCCGGCGCCGACGTCGAAGAGCGTCGTCGCCGGCGGCAGCGCGAGCTATTCCGTCGGGGTCACCGCGCTGAACGGCTTCACCGGCGACGTCTCGCTGTCCGTGGGCGGCCTGCCCGCGTCGGTGGGGGCTACCTTCACGCCGGGAACGATCACCACGGCCGGCTCATCGCAACTAGCGCTCAGCACCTCGATGTCGACGATCCCCGGCTCATATCCGTTGACCATCTCCGCCACGAGCGGCTCGATCACGCATGCCTCGGCGATCACGCTCGTGGTCACTGCACCTCCTGATTTCAGCCTGGCCGCATCGCCGAGCAGCCGCACCGTGACCGCCGGAGCCGGCACTACCTACTCGGTGACCGTCGGGGCGGTGAACGGCTTCACCGGTACGGTCGCGCTGTCCGTCAGTGGCCTCACTTCGTCCGTCGGCACGGCGACATTCACCCCGTCCACGGTGGGCGGCAGTGGAACGTCCCAGCTCACGGTGACCGCGAATGCAGGCGCGCCGGTCGGCAGCTATCCGTTGACGATCACTGGCACGAGCGGATCGTTGCAGCACAGCAAGGCGGTCACTCTCACCGTGGGCGGACAAGACTTCGCCCTGTCGGCGAGCCCGTCGTCCGGGTCGGTCTACCGCGGCCAGACCGCCTCGTACGCAGTGTCGACGGCGAGCACTGCCGGCTTCGGAGGCATGGTCTCGCTGACTGTCTCCGGACTGCCGGCGTACGCAACCGCAAGCTGGGTGAGCAACCCGATCACCACGCCCGGCAGCACGACGTTGCGGGTCCGGACGAGCGGCTGGACGCCCCGTGGCACGTTCCCGCTGCGCATCTCCGGCACGAGCGGGACGCTGTCACATCAGGTAACCGTGACCCTCGTCATCCGCTGACGACGTGGGCGGCTTCGCCGCGCGCTAGATTCGCCGGGTGCCCAGCCGGCTGACCGTCCTGTCCGGGCCGTCCGGTGTGGGCAAGGGCACAGTGGTCGCTGCCGTCCGCGACATGTACCCATTCGTCTGGATATCGGTGTCCTGCACGACCCGGCCGCCACGACCGGGCGAGATTGACGGCGTCGAGTACTACTTCGTGGATTGGGCGCAGTTCCAGGAGCTCATCGGGACCGGGGAGCTGCTGGAATGGGCGGAGTACGCCGGCAACCTCTACGGAACGCCGCGTGTGCCGGTCTTCGCCCAACTAGCCGAGGGAAAACCGGCGCTGCTGGAGATCGAGCTGCAGGGTGCCCGCCAGGTCCGGGCCACCATGCCCGACGCGCAGTTCGTCTTTCTCGCGCCACCATCTTGGGAGGAACTGGGCCGACGGCTGGCTGATCGCGCGACGGAGGATCCGGTCGTCATCGCCGCGCGCCTGGCCCGGGCGCGGATAGAGATGGAAGCAGCCGAGGAGTTCGACGCGATCATCGTCAACGACGATGTCCGGCGCGCCGCGTCCGAATTGGTATCCTTGATCGAAGCTGTCTGCCCACCGTCTGGGCCATGACACCCCGATCAGCCGACAACGAAGAAGGCACTGTGTCTGGAACTGCGTCCGCCCCCGAGGGGATCACCAACCCGCCGATCGACGAGCTGCTGGAACGGACCCAATCCAAGTACGCGCTCGTCATCATCGCGGCCAAGCGGGCGCGGCAGATCAACGCGTACTACAGCCAGCTCGGTGAGGGCCTGCTGGAATACGTCGGCCCGCTTGTGGAGACCGCGCCGCAGGAGAAGCCGCTTTCGATAGCGCTCCGGGAGATCAACGGCGACCTGATCGAGTTCAAGCCCGCTGAGGGCTGAGTCCCGTCCGGCGATGGTGTCGCGTCGCATCCTCCTCGGCGTCGGCGGGGGCATCGCGGCTTACAAGGCCGTCGAGCTGCTTCGGCTGCTCGCCGAGTCGGGCCACGATGTCATCGTCGTGCCGACCGAGTCGGCCCTGCGGTTCGTCGGGGCGGCCACCTGGGCCGCGCTCTCCCACCATCCGGTGACGACGGACGTGTGGTCCGGTGCTGAGGACGTGCCCCACGTGCGCCTCGGCCGAGAGGCGGACCTCGTCGTCGTCGCGCCGGCAACCGCCGACCTGCTGGCCCGAACCGCCCACGGTCTCGCTGACGACCTGCTGACGAACTCGCTGCTCACCGCCCGCTGCCCGGTGCTGCTCGCACCAGCCATGCACACCGAGATGTGGGAACATCCCGCCACCGTCGACAACGTCGCCCGACTACGCCAGCGCGGGCTGATCGTGCTCGATCCGGCCACCGGCCGGCTGACCGGCGCTGACAGCGGTCCGGGGCGGCTCCCGGAACCGGCCGAGATCGCGGCGCTGGCCGACCTGCTGCTGATTCGCCCGGACGCCCTGCCGGCCGATCTCGTCGGCCGGCAGGTGGTCGTCAGCGCGGGAGGCACCCGGGAAGCCATAGACCCGGTGCGCTTCTTGGGCAACGCGTCGTCCGGGCGCCAAGGGCACGCCCTTGCGATGGTTGCCGCCGCGCGAGGCGCCGCCGTGACGCTCGTCACCGCCAACACCGCGCTCGCCGACCCATCGGGCAGCACCGTCGTGCGGGTCACGAGCGCTCAGGACCTGCGCGACGCCGTGCTCAAGGCGGCACCCGACGCTGACGTCGTGGTCATGGCTGCCGCCGTGGCGGACTTCCGGCCGGTTACGGCGGCTGAGCACAAGATCAAAAGGACGGACGAGGATCCGGATCCGATATCACTGGTACGCAACCCTGACGTCCTGGCCGAGCTGGTCGCGGTCCGGCGGCCCGGCCAGTTGCTCGTCGGATTCGCGGCCGAGACGGGCGACGACACCGGCGACGTGCTCGCTCACGGCCGGCTGAAGCTCGCCCGAAAGGGGTGCGACCTGCTTGTCGTCAATGACGTCGGGAGCGGGCGCGCGTTCGGCCGTCCTGACAACGCGGCGGTGATCCTCGACTCCGACGGCGGTGAGTTACCCGTCGCCCGTGGGCCGAAAGCGGCACTCGCGGCCGCTGTGTGGGATGCCGTCTCGGCCCGGCTCGGGCGCACGGACAATGCAGGAGCACACGCCATCAGCCGCTAGACTCTGCCCGAATTCCGCCCCTCAACTGACCCGGAGCATCTGTGACCCGCCGCCTGTTCACGTCCGAATCTGTCACCGAAGGACACCCGGACAAGATCGCCGATCAGATCAGCGACTCCATTCTCGATGCGCTGCTCGCCCAAGACGCCAAGAGCCGTGTCGCCGTCGAGACGCTCATCACGACCGGCCAGGTGCACGTCGCGGGAGAGGTCACAACCGAGGCATATGCCGACATCCCGGCGATTGTCCGGGAACGCATTCTGGACATCGGCTACGACTCTTCCCGGAAGGGTTTCGACGGGCAGTCGTGCGGGGTCAGCGTCTCGATCGGAGCCCAGTCACCGGACATCGCGCAGGGCGTCGACGCCGCCTACGAGGCTCGGGTCGAGGGTTCCGAAGACGCGGTTGCCGCTCAGGGCGCGGGCGACCAGGGCCTCATGTTCGGCTTCGCTTGCGACGACACGCCCGAGCTCATGCCTGTGCCGATCTGGCTGGCGCACCGGCTGGCCGAGCGGCTCACCGCGGTGCGCAAAGGCGGCGTCGTGCCGTATCTGCGGCCCGACGGCAAGACCCAGGTGACGATCGAGTACGACGGCGACAAGCCCGTCCGCCTCGACACGATCGTGATCTCGAGCCAGCACGCCGAGGACATCGATCTCGACACGCTTCTCAAGCCGGATATCGAGGAGCACGTCGTCGCGCCGGTGCTCGCCGGCCTCGACATCAACACCAACGGCTACCGGCTGCTGGTCAACCCGACCGGGCGGTTCGTAACCGGTGGACCCATGGGTGACGCTGGGCTCACCGGTCGCAAGATCATCGTTGACACCTACGGTGGCTACGCCCGCCACGGCGGCGGTGCGTTCTCCGGCAAGGACCCGTCGAAGGTTGACCGATCCGCGTGCTACGCGATGCGGTGGGTGGCCAAGAATGTCGTGGCGGCGCGGCTCGCCACCAAGGTCGAGGTGCAGGTGGCGTACGCCATCGGCAAGGCGGAGCCGGTCGGTCTGTTCATCGAGACGTTCGGCACCGAGACGGCTGATCCGGACCGGATCGCCGAGGCGATCAGCCAGACGTTCGACCTGCGGCCGGCCGCGATCATCCGCGATCTCGACCTGCTCCGGCCGATCTACGCCCAGACGGCCGCTTACGGTCACTTCGGGCGCGAGCTGCCCGACTTCACCTGGGAGCGGACCGACCGCGCGGAGCAGCTGGCGAAGCTCGCCAACGGCTGACCGCGGCGGCGCGCGGGTTTCCGTCGGCGCGCGCTGGTAGGACTGTCGGTGTGACGTCGACCCGCCCGCAGCGTGCGGGGCGGGTTCCCGCGAGCGTCGACGCGGTCGCTCGGGTCATGGTCGACGTGCCGCTAGCCCATCTGGACCGGCCGTTCGACTACCTTGTCCCGGCCGAGCTTTCCGAAGCCGCGGTGGCAGGCATGCGGGTCCGGGTCCGGTTCGCCGGCCGACGCGTGGATGGGTACGTCCTCGACCGCGGGCCGTCGAGTGATCATGACAGGCAGCTGGCGTTTCTCGAGCGAGTGGTCGGCCAGGAACCGGCGCTGACCCCGGAGACAACCTCTCTCTTCCGCGCGGTGGCCGACCGCTATGCGGGCACGTTCGCCGACGTGGTGCGGCTGGGCGTGCCGGCCCGCCATGCCGGCGCGGAGTCCCGCCCGCTCCCGCCCGCCGGAGCCGTTCCGGCCGCGGGGCCGGCCGAGGGCTGGTCCCGATATCGGGCCGGCCCGTCGTTTCTCGCGGCCGTTCGCGACCGGCGTCCGGCCCGGGGCGCCTGGTCGGCGCTCGCGGGCGAGGCGTGGCCGCACCGGTTCGCGGAGGCCGTCGCCACCGCAGTCGCGAGCGACCGGGGTGCGCTGGTGGTCGTGCCGGATGCCCGAGATCTCGCCCGGTTGGACGCCGCGATGTCCGCCCGGCTCGGCCCCGGCCAGTACCTCGGGCTGTCCGCAGATCTCGGCCCGGCCGAGCGATATCGCCGGTGGCTCGCTGTCCGGCGGGGCGCCGTGCGTGCGGTCATCGGAACTCGGGCCGCCGCGTTCGCGCCGGTCGCCGATCTCGGACTGCTCGCAATCTGGGACGACGGCGACGACCTGCACGCCGAGCCGCGGGCGCCCTATCCGCATGCTCGCGACGTTCTCGTGCTCCGCTCCACGCTCACCGGAGCGGCGCTCGTCATCGGCGGGTTCGCCCGGACCGCCGAGACGGCCCAACTCGTCGAGAGTGGCTGGGCTCATGAGATCGTCGCTGACCGGTCCGTCACCCGGGCGGCCGCGCCGCGCATCACGGCGGTCGGCGACGATGTCGAGCGGGCGCGGGACCCAGCGGCAACTGCGGCCCGACTGCCCAGCGTGGCGTGGCGCACCGCTCGGGACGCGCTGGCCAGCGGCCATCCCGTTCTCGTGCAGGTGCCGCGGCGGGGCTACGTGCCGGCGCTGGCCTGCGTTCGCGATCGCACCCCCGCCCGGTGCCCGACCTGCTCTGGGCCGCTCGCGACCACGTCGGGCCACGCGATCCCGACCTGCCGCTGGTGCGGCCGGCCGGCCGGGTCGTGGCGCTGCCCGCGGTGCGGCGGGAAGCGGATGCGGGCCCTCGTCGTCGGATCGACCCGCACCGCGGAGGAGCTCGGCCGGGCATTCCCAGGGGTATCCGTGCGCACCTCGGCCGGCGATTCGGTGTTGGACGAGGTTCCTGCCGGTCCAGGCCTGATCGTCGCCACCCCGGGCGCTGAGCCACTGGCTCCGGACGGCTATGGGGCCGCCTTGCTGCTCGACGGCTGGGCCCTGCTTGCCCGCCCGGACTTGCGAGCCGCCGAGGAGGCATTTCGACGGTGGTCCAACGCGGCTGCGCTCGTCCGGCCGGACGGTCAGGTCGTGGTCGGGGCCGAGGCGAGCATCCCGGCCGTGCAGGCCCTCGTGCGGTGGGATGCAGCGGGCCACGCCGCCCGCGAACTTGCGGAACGGGCCGAGGTCGGCTTCCCGCCCGCCGTGCGCATGGCTTCGCTGACCGGAGCGACCGGCGCCGTCGCGGAAATCCTCGAACTCGCGCAGTTGCCCGACCCGAGCGACGTGATCGGCCCAGTCCTCACCGGCGACGGGACCCAACGCGTGCTTATTCGAGTTCCCCGGCCGCTCGGCGGTGAGCTGGCGAACGCGCTCAAGGCGGCGGCGGCGATCCGCTCGGCCCGTAAGGCTGCCGATCCGGTCCGGATCATGCTCGATCCCAGCGCGCCGTTCTGAGCGACCGCCGAGGACCGGTGCCTGCTCCGTAGGATCAGACGCGTGACGCTGCAGACGATCCGGCTGTTCGGCGACCCCGTGCTGCGCACACCCGCGGAGCCGGTGACCACCTTCGACCGGGAGCTGCGGACGCTGGTGGCGGATCTCACCGAGACCATGCTTAACGCGCCCGGTTCCGGACTCGCCGCTCCACAGATAGGCGTCGGCTTGCGGGTGTTCACCTACCACGTGGACGACGAGCAAGCGGGCCACCTGGTGAACCCGGTCCTGCATTTCCCAACCGCGGATGACCAGGACGGCTCGGAGGGATGCCTGTCGATCCCCGGCCTCGCATTCGACTGTGTGCGGCGGGAACACGTCGTGGCCCACGGGCAGAACATGTACGGCGACCCGGTCACGATCGAGGGCACCGCGCAGCTGTCCCGGTGCGTCCAGCACGAGACCGACCATCTCGACGGCGTGCTGTTCATCGACCGACTGGATCCCGAGACTCGCAAGGCCGCGATGCGGGCCATCCGGGAGAGCGAGTGGTTCGGCGCCGCAGCCCCGGTCGTCAAGGTCAGCCCGCACCCGATGCTCGGCCGAGCCCTGTGAGTGACAGAGCGCCGCAGGCGTCACTGCCCAGAACGGGGTCGCCGCGAAATCGCGAAGCGATCCGGGTGGCTTAGCCGATGCGGCTCGCCTTTGTGGGCACCCCGGATACGGCGGTGCCGTCGCTCCGGGCGCTGCTGGAGTCGCCCCGTCACGAGGTCGTCACCGTGATCACCCGGCCGCATGCTCGGGCCGGACGCGGGCGTCCGGAGGTCGCGTCATCAGTCGAGACCGTAGCCGTGGCGGCCGGTGTGCCGGTTCTCACCCCACGGAAGGCCGGCGACCCGGACTTCCTGGCGCGGCTCGCCGAGCTTCAGGTCGATTGCTGCCCGGTGGTCGCCTACGGCGTCCTCCTCCCGAGCGCGGCGCTGGCCATCCCGCCCCATGGCTGGGTCAACCTGCACTTCTCTCTGTTGCCGGCGTGGCGCGGTGCGGCGCCAGTCCAGCGCGCCATTCTCGCCGGCGACGACATCACCGGAGCGTCGACGTTCCAGATCGACGCCGGTCTCGACACCGGGCCGATCTTCGGCGTCGTCACCGAGCCGATCCGGCCCGGAGACACAGCGGGCGACCTGCTCGCACGTCTGGCCGAGTCGGGCGCCGGCCTGCTTGTAGCCACGATGGACGCGATCGCAGACGGCACCGTGGTGGCGCGGCCGCAGTCAGGCGATGGTGTGTCCCTCGCGGCCAAGATCACCGTTGACGATGCCCGAGTCGACTGGTCGACTCCGAGCCGCTACGTGGACCGCCAGGTTCGGGCGTGCACCCCAGCCCCGGGCGCGTGGACGACCTTCCGAGGTGAGCGACTGAAGCTCGGCCCGATCTCCGCCCCCGACGGTGCGGTGCGGCCGGTCGCGCACGATGGTTCGCGGGAGCCCGGCGCCTTGTCGATCCTGCCGGAAGGGGTCGCGGTCGACACTGCTACCAGTCCGGTCCGGCTCGGCTGGGTGCAGCCGGCCGGGCGTCGATCGATGTCGGCGACGGACTGGGCGAGGGGTGCGCGGCTTCAGCCCGGAGAGCGACTTGGCGTCGTCTGATCCGCCCCGTCGAGTGGCCTACGACCTGCTTCGCGCTGTCGACATGGACGGCGCGTACGCCAATCTGCTGTTACCCAAACTGCTGACCGCGCGCTCGTTGAGCGGACGCGACGCAGCGTTTGCGACCGAGCTCGGCTACGGCACGTTGCGCGCGTCCGGCCCGCTGGACGAGATCATCGCCGCGTGCAGCGAACGTCCGCTCGACAGCATCGACGCGCCGGTTCGCGACCTGCTCCGGCTGGGTGCGTATCAAGCACTCCGGACCCGGGTTCCCGCGCACGCCGCGGTTGCCACGACGGTCGACCTTGCGCGGGCAACGGGCAACGCGCGAGCCGCGGGATTCCTCAATGCGGTCATGCGGCGGATCGCCCGCGACGATTGGGATTACTGGGTCGATCGGCTGAGCGCTGGCGGAACCCCGCTGGGCCGGCTGGCCCGGCAGACCGCGCATCCGGAGTGGATCGCGGAGGCGTTCCGTGATGCGCTCGAGGAACCGCCCGATGGAGATCTGGTCGAGACGGCGGCCGCGCTGTACGCCGACGACCGCCGGCCCACTATCCACCTGGTGGCCTGGCCCGGCGGCCTGGCCCGCGACGATCTGGTCCGGCAATCTGGGGGAACGCCTGGTCCGTGGTCGCCGTATGCGGTGCGACTGTCCGGTGGCGAGCCGGGCCAGCTGATCGCCGTCCGGGCCGGTCAGGCCGCTGTGCAAGACGAAGGCAGTCAGCTGTGCGCCCTGGCCCTGGCCAACGCGCCGATCGACGGCCGGGACGAGCGATGGCTCGACCTTTGCGCTGGTCCAGGCGGCAAGACCGCACTTCTTGCCGCACTGGCGGCGGAGCGGGAGGCAACCGTCACCGCCAACGAGCTACGTCCGCATCGGGCGAACCTCGTGCGGCAGACGACGGCGAAGTGGAACGTGTCGGTGCGAGTGGGAGACGGTCGCGACTATCCCGAAATCGACGGCGGGTTCGACCGGGTGCTGGTCGATGCGCCGTGCACGGGGCTTGGCGCGCTGCGGCGGCGGCCGGAGGCGCGATGGCGTCGCCAGCCCGCCGATATCCCCCAGCTGGCCGACCTGCAACGCCAGCTGCTCGTTTCCGCGCTAAGACTCATCCGGCCTGGTGGAATCGTGGGCTACGTTGTCTGCTCCCCACACCGGGCGGAGACCGTCGAGGTCGTGGCCAAAGTCCTTACCTCCGACGACGAACTCATGGACGCGCGGTCAGGCTTCACCGGCGTTCCCGACCTCGGAGCGAGTCGTACCGTCCAGCTCTGGCCGCATCGGCACGGCACCGACGCCATGTTCTGCGCGCTCGTCACTAGACTTCTCCCGTGAGCGGAACCGCGGCGCCCGGGTCACGAGCTCGCACAATCAGCGGGTGGACCTGATGACCGGTGCGCCGCTCGGCGGCCGGGAGCCGATGATCGCGCCGAGCATCCTGTCCGCGGACTTTGCCCGGCTGGGCGAGGAAGCCGAGGCCGTGCGCAACGCCGACTGGCTGCACGTGGATGTCATGGACGCGCACTTCGTGCCCAATTTGACGATCGGCTTGCCGGTCGTGCAGAGCCTGCGCAAGGCGACGACGATCCCTCTCGACTGCCACCTCATGATTGACAACCCGGACCGGTGGGCGCCCGGATACGCGGAGGCCGGAGCGGCCAACGTCACCTTCCACGCCGAAGCGACGCGCGATCCGGTTTCGCTCGCCCGGACCATCCGCGCCGCAGGGTCCCTGGCCGGTCTGTCGATCAAGCCGGCCACCAGCCTCGACCCCTACCTGGAAATGCTCCATGAGTTCGACACGTTGCTGGTCATGACGGTCGAGCCTGGGTTTGGGGGGCAGGAGTTCATGGCCGAGATGCTGCCGAAGGTGCGACAGGCGCGAGCGCACGTGGCGTCCGGCCATTTGCGGTTGTTCGTGGAGGTGGACGGTGGCATCGGGGAGGACACGATCGGCGCGGCCGCCGAGGCCGGTGCCGACGTGTTCGTAGCCGGGAGCGCGGTGTACGGCGCTACCAATCCAGCGCTAGCGGTCGAGATGCTTCGCCGCAAGGCCCGGGCTGCCGTGGCCGGCAGCGTTACGGGTCGCTAACGACATAGGGACGAGGAAGCAAGTGCAGGTCAGCGAGGCAGAACGCGCGGCCATGCACCGCGCGCTAGCGCTCGCGGAAACGGTGCGCGGTCGCACCAGTCCCAATCCGGCCGTGGGGGCGGTGATCCTCGACGCGACCGCAGCGCTCGCCGGTGAGGGCGCGACGCAGGCCGCGGGCGGCCCCCACGCGGAGGTGGTGGCACTCGCCGGGGCCGGGATCCGCGCGCGTGGCGGAACGGCTGTCGTCACCCTGGAGCCCTGCGCCCATACCGGCCGGACGGCTCCGTGCGCGGACGCACTCGTGGACGCCGGCGTCGTGCGGGTCGTCTACGCGGTCGACGACATCAACCCAGTGGCCGCGGGTGGTGCCGACAAGCTGATCGCGGCCGGCGTCGACGTCGTGGCCGGGCTCGATCACGACCAAGTTGCCGCTGGCGCGCTCCGCCCGTGGCTGCACGCGCTGCAGACCGGGCGCCCGTTCGTGACCTGGAAGATCGCCACGACCGTCGACGGCCGGGTCGCCGCCGCCGACCGGACGACCCGCTGGATCTCCTCGGAGGTGTCTCGCGCCGACGCTCATGCGTTTCGGGCCGTCGTCGACGCGATCCTCGTGGGCAGTGGCACCGTGTTGTCGGACGATCCGTCGATGACCGTACGGGACGGAGCTGACCAGCTCCTCGAGCACCAGCCGTTGCGTGTCGTCTTGGATCGGCGGCACCGGGTACCGCAGTCAGCGCGAGTGCTCGACAATGCCGCGTCCACGCTGGTTCTCGATACCGCGGTCCCGCGCTTCGCCCTGAAAGCCCTGCACGATCAGGGCGTGCGGCATGTGCTGTTGGAAGGCGGCCCGACGCTCGCCGGAGCATTCATCGAGGCACGCTGCGTCGACGAGGTCATCGCTTATATAGCTCCCAAGCTCCTCGGTGCCGGACCCAGTGCGCTCGGCGACGCCGGGATTACCACCTTGGCTGAAGCCGTCACACTGGAGATCGACAGTGTGACCCGGGTCGGGCCCGACGTGAAGATCGTCGCCCGGCCGGTGTGGGCCGAGGAAGGGTAGCGCGTTGTTCACCGGCATCATCGAGGAGCTCGGCGAAGTCGTCGTTCTGGAAACGCACGGGGATTCGGCCGTATTACGTGTGCAGACCACCGTCGTTGGCGAGGACATTCCGATCGGGGCATCGCTGGCGGTGAACGGAGTGTGTCTTACGGTCATAAACGCGTCAGGCGAATCGGGGCGTCGGGACCTGGACTTCGACGTCATGGGGGAGACGCTCAAGCGCAGCGTCATAGGTGGGTTGAGATCGGGCGATCTCGTCAATCTCGAGCGTGCGGTGCGGGTCGACGGTCGGCTCGACGGGCACGTGGTGCAGGGGCATGTCGACGGGACCGGAGTGGTCCTGGCCCGATCACCCGGAGATCGGTTCGACCTTGTCCGGTTCGGGCTTCCGGTGGACCTGGCCCGCTACGTCGCGGAGAAAGGTTCGGTCGCAGTTGACGGCGTATCCCTAACCGTCATCGCGGTCGGCGACGACTGGTTCGAGGTCGGGTTGATTCCGCAGACCCTGGGCGCGACAACGCTCGGACGCAAGGCCGCGGGCGACCCGGTCAACCTCGAGGTCGACGTGCTCGCCAAATACACCGAGCGACTGCTGGCCGCTGGGCGGAACCGCTCATGACGGTTCCACTGGACACCGTCGACCGTGCGCTCGTCGACCTCGCCGCGGGTAAGGCGGTGCTGGTGATCGACGACGAGGATCGGGAGAACGAGGGTGACCTGATCTTCGCCGCGCAGCTCGCCACGCCGGAGCTCGTCGCCTTCATGGTCCGCTACACGTCCGGATACATCTGCGTGCCGATCACCGAGGCGAACGCCGACCGGCTGGACCTGCCGCCGATGTTTCGCGTCAATCAGGATCGTCGCGGGACCGCTTATACCGTGACCGTAGACGCTCGCGAGGGCATCAGCACGGGCATCTCGGCAAGCGACCGCGCCCACACGATCCGGCTGCTGGCCGACCCCGCGACCACGTCGGCCGACCTGTCGCGCCCGGGCCACATCGTTCCGCTGCGCGCGCGCGACGGCGGCGTGCTGCGTCGGCCCGGCCATACCGAAGCGGCGGTGGACCTGGCCCGGCTGGCGGGTCTCGCGCCGGCGGGAGTGCTCTGCGAAGTCGTCAGCGAGAAGGACCCCTCAGGCATGGCCCGCGCCGATGAGCTGCGGACGTTCGCCGACGAGCATGGTCTGGCGTTGATCTCCATCGCGGACCTCATCGCCTACCGCAGGAGGTCGGAGAAGTTGGTCGAACGCGTTGCCACGGCCCGGGTCCCCCTGCGATACGGAGAGTTCACTGCTGTGGGCTACTCGAGCTCCTACGACAACCGGGAGCACGTCGCGTTCGTGTTCGGCGAGATCGGCGACGGTGAGGATGTCCTCGTTCGGGTGCACTCCGAATGCCTGACCGGTGACGTGTTCGGCTCGTTGCGCTGCGACTGCGGCCCTCAGCTCGACGCGGCGCTGGCCGCCGTGGCTCGGGAGGGACGAGGCGTGGTGCTCTACGTGCGGGGGCACGAGGGCCGGGGGATCGGGCTACTTCACAAGTTGCAGGCCTACCAGCTGCAGGATCTGGGGTCCGACACTCTGGACGCGAACCTCGAGTTGGGGCTGCCGGCCGATGCCCGCGACTACGGCACGGGGGCGCAGATCTTGGTCGACCTGGGCATCCACACGATGCGGCTGCTGTCGAACAATCCGGCCAAGCGCGCCGGGCTCGAAGGATATGGACTACGCATAGTCGGTCAGGTGCCACTGCCGGTGCGGGCTAACCCGGAGAACCTGCGGTACCTGCAAACGAAGCGCGATCGCATGGGCCATGTGATCAACCTGGAGGGCTCGGGGTGAGCGGCGAGGGCGCGCCGCCGGCGGAGCCGGTGATCGGCGCCGCGGGATTGCGGGTGGCGATCATTGCCGCTCGGTGGCACAGCACGGTGATGGGTGGTCTGCTCGCCGGGGCCCGGCGGGCCCTGGCTGACTCGAACGTCACGGAGGTCACCGAAGTGCGGGTGCCCGGCTGCTTCGAGCTTCCGGTCGCCGCCGCGCGTCTCGCCAATCACGGATTCGACGCGCTGATCGCCCTTGGTGTGGTCATTCGCGGCGGCACGCCGCATTTCGACTACGTCTGCTCCGCCGCCACCGGCGGACTCACGGCGGTCGCCGAGCGCACCGGAGTGCCGATCGGCTTCGGGGTGCTGACCTGCGACGACGATGCGCAGGCCATGGATCGGGCCGGCTTGCCCGGCTCCAAAGAGGACAAGGGATACGAGGCGACCGCTGCCGCCCTGGAGACCGCCGTGGCCCTGCGTCCGTACGGGGGGTCATGATGGCGCTGGCCTGGCTCTACCTTGCGGTCGCGATCGGATCCGAAGTCGTCGCGACGTTGCAGCTACGGGAGCTGTCGAACGGCATTCGCCCATTCCCGCTGACGGTGGTGATCGTCGGTTACACGGTGTCGTTCCTGGCGCTCATCCCGGCGCTGCGGCACATCAGCGTCGGCGTGAGCTACGCGGTGTGGTCGGCTGTCGGCACCGCCGCGGTCGCCATTTTCGGGGTCATCCTCTTCGGCGAGAAGATCAACACGCTCGGCATCGTCGGCCTGGTACTCATCGTCGGTGGTGTCGCCGTGCTTACTGCGTCTGGTTCGGCTCAACACGGATGACCGACGTCAGCGGCCTCGTCCTGGCCGCCGGTGCGGGTCGCCGAATGGGGCAGCCCAAGGCCGAGCTGATCGTCGACGGCGAGCGCCTCGTCGACCGGGCCGTCCGGGTATTGCGTGCGGGAGGATGCGACGAGGTCGTGACCGTCGTTCGCGACGGGCTCCTGAGTCCGGATGCTCAGGTGGTGGTCAATCCGGAACCGGAGCGTGGCATGGGCTCGTCCCTCCGATTGGCCTTGTCGGCCGCAACCGGAACGCGCGCCGTGATCCTGCTCGTCGATACGCCGGGCATCGGTGCCGACGCGATACGGGCGGTGCTTGCTGCCGACGCTCCGGTCGTGGTCGCTACGTACCGTGGGCGCCGGGGCCATCCCGTCGTGGTGGACCGCTCCTGGTGGGCCGAGGTCGCCGAGCGCGCGGAAGGCGACCGGGGCGCCCGGCCGTTCTTGGCCGCGCACCCGGAACTTGTGCGGGAAGTCGAGTGCGCGGGAGACCCGTCCGACCTGGACACCCTCGGGGATCTGGCAACGTGGCGGCACGAGCACTCCGGCGTCCGGACTTGCGCCAACCGGTCGAGTTAGGCAAAGCTAACCTCACCAACGACGGGGAGGAGACGCGGTGGGCATCGCACCGACACTGCTGCTCGGGCTTATCGCCGGAAGCACAATTCTGATCGGACTGCCTGTCGGGCGACTGCGGAACCTGAGTCCCACGGTGCGCCATTTACTCAATGCGATCGCGGTCGGGGTGCTCCTCTTCCTGTTCTGGGACGTTCTCGTCGAGGCGTGGGAACCGATCGACGATGCGCTGGCCGGAATCCATGAAGGCACCGGAGGATTTGGTCCGGCATTCGGTTACGGCGCCCTGTTCGCCGGCGGGCTGGCGATCGGCCTGCTGTCGATGGTCGCGTACGAGAGCTACTTGCACCGCGTATCGCGCCCGTCCGGGCGCGGCGGTCCGGGTGCCATGTCGGTCGAGGAGGTACCCCCGCGTCAGACTGGTATTGCCAGCTGGTCGCCGGCGCGCCGGCTGGCACTGCTGATTGCGATCGGCATCGGCTTGCACAACTTCGCGGAAGGTCTCGCGATCGGTCAGTCGGCGGCGCGGAACGACATCGCGCTGGCCGCCGTGCTCGTGATCGGCTTCGCCCTGCACAACGCCACGGAGGGATTCGGGATCGTCGCGCCGCTCGCCGCGGAGCGTGACCCGGATGGTTCCCTCTACCGACCGAGCTGGGCCTTCCTGCTCGCCTTGGGGGTCATCGGCGGTGGCCCGACCTTTGTCGGCACGGCGGTGGGTCATGGGTTCACCAGTGAGGCGGTCAGCGTGCTGTTCCTCACCCTCGCCGCGGGATCGATCTTGTACGTCATCTGCCAGCTGCTCGGTGTCGCCGCCCGGGCCAAGCAGCCGAAGATACTCGCCTACGGGCTGCTGATCGGGCTATTCGCCGGGTTCCTCACCGACGCCATCATCACCGCGGCCGGCGTCTGACTTCTGTTCCTCGCAGCTCGTTGAGCGACGCTATTCTCGGTCGCGAGGTCCGCAGTTCATGGCTAGATCGGCGCGGGAATTAGCTAGTTGACGGTTCGATGCGGCGAGAATGGTGCGTGCCTGCTCGTCCTGCGCTGGCGTTGGCGCTGCGTGATGGTGATCGGAAACGGCTCGCGGGTGGACGGGGTTCTGGTCGTTGCGTGCCGGGTTGGCGAAGCGGGCGCGAATCGTTCTGCTGGCGGCGGACGGCGTGTCCAACACGGTTATCGCTGCTCGGGTCGGGATGTCGCGGCCGACGGTGATCGACTGGCGGCACATCACGAGCGCAGTGGAATCGCCGGGTTGGAGGACGAGCCTCCGTCGGGTCGGCCGGGGACGGTGGATCACGACGCGATCATCACCCGCGCCGTTGACGCCGCCGCCAAAGAGGCTGGGAGTGACGCACTGGTCGAGTCGGCTACTGGGCCACGCATTGCGGATCGGCAACGCGACGGTGGCGCGGGCCTGACGCGACTACGGGGTGCAGCCGTGGCGGGGCGCGCTGGCTGACCGCCAATCCCAGGAGTGCACGTGCACTTCACCCCGACCTCCGCGTCCTGGCTCAACCTCGTCGAGGTGTGGTTCGGCATCATCGAACGGCAAGCCATCGGCCGCGGCACTTTCCACTCCGTCACCGACCTTAACGCCAGATCCGCGCATTTATCGACGGCTGGAACGACCGCTGCCACCCGTCATCTGGACAAAGACGTCGGATCAGATCCTCACGAAAGCGAACCGTCAGACAACTTCAGAAACGGCCCACTAGATCGGGCGGAATTAGCTGCTGTGCCTGTGGATTCTCGATCGGCCGTCTGGTCGACCTGCTAGAATCGCACACATGTTCGACGTTGATTCACGGGTGCGGACCGCGCTGGCTCAGCTGGCGGCGGCGCGGCAGGCGCTGTGCGCCGTTGATCCGGCCACGCTAGGTCGCGATGAGCTGCTGGAGCTGCTGAGTGCTCTTGAGGTTGATGCTCGGCGCCGGGCCGCGGTCGGGTACGCCGTGTTGGCCGAGTTGGAGGCACGCGGAGTTGCGGCTGAGGTGGGCTGTTCGTCGACGGCG
>Ga0207683_10001759_pt1 | contig 19167 bp, 18 predicted proteins | sample KBSM73metaG_FD_184333 | JGI IMG/M metagenome (GOLD analysis project Ga0207683, IMG submission 184333) | Miscanthus rhizosphere microbial communities from Kellogg Biological Station, Michigan, USA - KBS M7-3 metaG (SPAdes) (version 2) | ecosystem: Host-associated > Plants > Roots > Rhizosphere >... | reverse complement strand
GAGCCCACCGTGCGGCGGCGCTCGGGTTTTGTCTAAGTGCTCCCGTGACTTGGGGCTGTCCTCGTTCTTGCACTGCGCATAGCTCCGCATGCGTACCCCCGCGCCAGGGACGTCGATCGAGCGGAAAGGCCGCCAGGCGATCGTCCACGTGCGCGGCGATGTCGTCGTCGGTACGGCCCGGAAGCTCCACTCGACGCTGCGCGCACTCCAGCGCCGCCGGGAGCTGAAGCAGGTCGTCGTCGATCTCGAGCAGGCCGGCCGGATCGACTCGGCCGGCGTCGCCGTCGTGCAGCTGGCGAAGCGCAACCTCGCGCGCTCCGGCCGTCAGCTCGAGCTCGCCGGTCTCGACGACAAGCACCGCGCGGCATTCGATCTGGCGCCGGAGTACGTCAAGCCGAAGCGAGAGTCGCGTCCCGAAACGTTCCTCGAGCGCGTCGGCGGCCTCGTGATCGGCCTCGGCGTGAGCATGCGCGAGCTCGGCTCGCTGGTGCTCGAGACGCTGCGCCAGTCGCTGAACGTCATCACGCGCCGCGCGAAGCTGCCGGCCGGCTCGATCGGTTCGCACATCATCTCGATGGGCGCCGACGCGGTGTTCATCGTCGGTCTGTTGAGCTTCCTGCTCGGCATGACGACCGCGTTCCAGGGCATCGTCCAGCTGCAGAAGTTCGGCGCCGGTGTATTCGCCGGCGACATGGTCGGCATGTCGATGGTCCGCGAGTTCGGGCCGATGATGACCGCGATCGTGCTCACCGGTCGTACCGGCGCGGCGATCGCCGCCGAGCTCGGCACGATGCGCGTCGGCTCCGAGATCGACGCACTCACCGCGATGGGCGTGTCACCGGTGCGCTTCCTCGTGGTGCCGCGGATGGCCGCGCTGACGTTCATCGAGCCCGCACTCACGCTGATGAGCATGTTCATCGGCATTGCCGGCGGCATGCTCGTAGCGGCACTCGTGCTCGACATGGGGCCGGCGACGTTCTGGGCGCGCGTCGTCGGCCGCGTGGGCCTGTGGGACTTCGTGCACGGCATCGGCAAGAGCTTCGTGTTCGCCTGGATCATCGGGCTCGCCGGCACGCACCTCGGCCTCCGCGCGAGCGGCGATGCGAGCAGCGTCGGCACGGCGACCACACGCGCGGTCGTCGTCAGCATCTTCTTCATCATCGTCGTCGACGCCGTGTTCGCGACGATCGTCACCCTGTCATGACGCCCATCCTCACAGCGTGCGACGTCTCGATCGGCTACGACAGGCCGGTCCTCGAGCACGTGAGCTTCGAGGTCCAGCGCGGCGAGATCGTCACGCTGCTCGGCGGGTCTGGCTCGGGCAAGTCGACGATGCTGCGCGTGCTCGCTGGCCTCTTGCCGCCGCTCTCCGGCGAGGTGTGCCTGTTCGGCGAGTCGCTGTACGAGCTGCCGCCCGAGGCGCGCGCGCAGTTGCTCCAGCGGATCGGGTTCGCGTTCCAGCAGGACGCGCTGTTCAGCTCGATGACGATCGAGGACAACGTCGGGCTGCCGCTGCGCGAGCTGACCAAGCTCCCCGACTCGATCGTGGCCGAGATGGTGCGGATGCGCCTCGCGGTGGTCGGGCTCGAGGGACTCGGGCGACGTATGCCGTCGCAGCTCTCCGGCGGTCAACGCAAGCGCGCCGCACTCGCACGCGCATCGATCCTCGATCCCGAGCTGATCTTCGCAGACGAGCCGACCGCCGGGCTGGATCCGGTCGTCGCCGCCGGCATCGACGAGACGCTCGTGCAGTTCCGCGACGTGCTCGGCATGACGGTGCTGGTCGTCAGCCACGAGCTCGAGAGCATTCGCGCGACTGCCGACCGCGCCGTGATGTTCGCGAACAAGACCATCGTCGCCACCGGAACGCTCGACGACCTCGAGCAGAGTCAGAACAAGGCCGTCTTTCAGTTCTTCCACGCGAGGGACGCATGACCATCGACAAACAGCAGAAGATCCGCATCGGCCTGTTCGCCATCGTGACGGGCGCCCTGCTCGCGCTGGTGCTCATCGTGTTCGCCGGGTTGCACTTCTGGAAGGAGCACAAGACCTACCAGATCGTGTTCGAGAGCTCGGTGATCGGGCTCGATAGCGGCGCTGACGTCACCTACAACGGCGTCAAGGTCGGCAGCGTCAAGAGCGTCGGCATCGACAAGGCCGACGTGCGGCTGGTGCGCGTCGTGATCGAAGTCGACGACGACACGCCGATTCGCACCGACACGCGCGCGTACCTGTCGATGGGCGGCATCACCGGCGTGAAGTCGCTCGATCTGCGAAGCACCGAGGCGCACGCGCCGGCACTCGCAGAGCATCGCGTGATCCCGGTCGGCCTCGGCACGCTCGACAAGCTGACGAAGCAGGCCGAGGACATGGCCGACCAGGCCGATTCCGTGATGCACCACGTCGATCACATCGCGCAGCGTGCCGACGAGATCGTCGACAACGTCGCGCGGCCGATGCAGGAGATCATGACGACCGCGCAGGCCGCGACCACGAGCCTCGCGAAGGCCGGCGCCGACCTCGACGCGACGATCGCCGAGAACCGTGGAGCGATCCGCGCGACGCTCGCGCAGGTCCAGGAAGCGGCGAAGACGACGACGGCTCTACTCGACAACCAGGTCGGTGGGCTCGCGTCGAATGCGAGCGACGTGATCGGCCAGCTGCGCGACGCGATCCGCGACGACAACACGCAGTTGCGCGCGGCGATGGTCGACATTCGCCAGGCGAGCCGCACGTTCAAGGAGCTGGCGCGCGACGTCCGCGCGAAGCCGTCGCGGCTGTTCTTCGGAGGCGCCGCGCCCGATCGGAAGCTGCCATGAAGGTCGCCCTGCTGTTCGTGCTCGCCGCGTGTGCCGGCAAGGTCCCCGAGACCCGCTACTACCAGCTCGCGGCGCCGATGGCTGCCGCGAAGGAGCCCGCCGTGGTGTCGGTGGCCGTCGAGCCGCTCGCGGCCGATGCTGCGTACGACGACGACCGCATCGTGTACCGGCTCACGCCGTACCGGCTCGACTACTACAACTATCAGCGCTGGAGCTCGCCGCCGGGCATGATGATCGCGAACTACCTCCAGGATGTGCTGGCGAAGAGCGGCCGGTTTCGCGCGGTGATGCACGAGGCGAGCGAATCGGTGCCGGTGACGCTCGGTGGGCGCGTGATCGCGATCGAGGAAGTCGACAAGTCGAAGACGCAGTGGATCGGGCGCATCGCGGTCGAGCTGACCTTGACGGACACGGTGACGAACAAGGTCCTGTGGGCGCAGCGGTACGACGAGACCGAGCCGCTGAAGGAACAGACGCCCGAAGGGCTCGCGCAGGCGATCTCGATCGCGATGGCGCGGATCACCGAGCGCGCGCTACCGACGGTGGCGGAGATCGCCGAGGCGCAGCAGAAGGTGCACGAGGCGAAGCTAGTGGACCAGCGCGCGGATCACCACGATCGCCACGAATAGCGGCGCGGCCATCACCGCGAGCATCGGCAGGCCGAGCGCGAGGACGGCGAGCACGTCGCGCAGGCGCGTCCGCGGCGGTGTATCGGCGAGACCGAGCGCCTGCTGCATCTCGGAGACCTTGCGACCGAGCAGGTGCTCGATGCCGTCCTCGCCGTAGAGGTTGCGTGTGTGACGCCCCCGCGCCCACGCACGCGCGAGTCGCACCGGCGATAGCACGAGGCCGACGCCCACCGCGAACGAGTTGAGGACCGCGGCCACCGGCCAGCGCAGGCAGCCGCTCGCGAGCTCCCAGGCGCCGATCTCGGCCTCGCCGCGCAAGTCGGTCTGGTAGCCGGTCAGCACGTGATGCACATCGTGGAAGCGGACAGCGCGGCGGCGGCCCTCGGTGTTCGGGATCTTGAAGGTGACCCCGAGCACGGTGACCGGCACCCACGCGAGCGCATCGCCGCCGTCGGCGCCGAAGTGGTTCGCCTCGTAGTACGCGGCCCGGGCGGCGCCGAGGGTGTCGTCCACGACCCCTTCGATGCACCGCGCGCTGCTTCAGTTGCTGAACCCGCCGAGCTGGGCGCCCGCGGCGGCGCGGACTGCCGACTGCGAGAACACCGAGAATGCGCGCCGGATCTGTGAGGCACTGTTGCCGGGCGTGAGGATCCAGCGGTCGGGGATGCCCATCTTCTTGAAGACGTCGCGGAAGTCAGTGGTGCCGTCGCTGATGCCCATCGCTGCGACGATGTGGTTCTCCTGCGCGAGCATGTCGCGGACGATCGCGGCGACGTCAGCGGCCTTGCAGCGCGTCGAGCCGCAGTCACCGCCGTCGGTGATGATCAGCGTGACGGTGCGGACCGCGATGCCGGCCTGCGCGAGCTCCTGGGCCTTCGCGATCACGGTGCCGAGCACGACGCAGGTCTGATCGTAGAGTGGCGTGCCGAGGCGGGGATCGTAGTTCGCCGGCGTGAGCTTCGTCGCGTGCGCGAGCTGCGTGTACGGGAACAGCACGTGGCCGTTGAGGTAGCGCGTGTGGGCGAGCACCTCGCCGGCTTGCTTCGATGCCGCGAGTGCGTCGAGGACGTAGTTGTGGCCGTCGCGGACCGAGTCGGCGTTGTTCGCGTGCTGGATGGAGCCGGAGTCGTCGGGCATCATCGTCAGCAGGACGACCTCGCTCGAGCCGACGTCGTCGATCGAGATCCCGAGGCCGGCCTGGATCTGCGCGCCGACATCGAAGACGTCGAGCGTATCGAGCGCCTGCTTAGAGAGCGCGCCGGTCTCGTGGGCATCGGCGAGCAGCTTCTTGATCTTGTCGTCATCGTCCTTGGTGCTCATCGGATCGGCTCCTTGCTGGTGACGAGGTTCATGCCGGCGTCGGCGAACTTCTGGAGGGCGTTCTCGGCATCGCGGGTGAAGTCGGCAGCGAAGCCGCCCTTGCCGTCGGGCACGGTGACCGCCGACATGCAGTCGGTGAGCAGATAGACCTTCTTCGCGAGTGCGGGGTCCTGGGCGGCGATCTCGCCGAGCAGGTCGTCGATGGTGCTCTTCACGCAGTGCGAGGCGGCCTGGCCTGCGATGTAGACGGCATCGGCGGAGAGCAGCGTGTGGAGGAACTGGGTGTTGCGCTGGGCGAGCGCGTTGCCGTCGAAGCGCGAGAGCACCTCGGGACGCAGCACCGAGTAGTTCTCGGTGAGCGGGTTGCCGCCCTTGACCTCGACGTGCGACTGGCTCGTGCGCGTGAACGCGTGGAACAGGCGCGCCTCGTGGAGGATGCCGGCGAGCGCGTGGCCGTCGGAGCCGAGCAGGCAGTGCGCCGGCCACAGGTAGAGCTGGTACTTCCCGGCGCGCTCGAGCTCCTGGCAGTAGAACAGCACCTGCTTGCACAGCCACGTGTAGTTGCCGTTGCACAGCCACTTCGCCATCGCCGGGTTGGGGCGAACCTCGCCGGCGGCGATCTGCTCGGCCGTGATGGTGCGGAACGGCTGGAGCGGTGCGCCCGCCGGGTCGATCCAGAAGCTCGGAAAGAAGATCTGGTACGCGAGGTGAGTGTCGAGCGTGGTGGTGATGTCGGTGATCGCGCCGAGGTTGCCGTAGATGAATTCGGCGATGCGCCGCGAGTCATCGATCGCGCCGGTGCCGCTGCGGCCGGCGACGTAGAGCGTGCCTTCGGGGAAGCAGAAGTCCTTCTGCACGTCGATGAGCAGCAGATGGACGCGGCGCTCGTCGGCGGCTGCGGGCTTGATCTTGTGGCGTGCACGCCAGGTGGCCGCCTCGGTGGCGAGCTGGGCCGCATCGGGGCGATAGCTCCAGGCAGCGGCGTTCTTGGGATCGAAGAAGTGCGGGGTCATGGTGCCTCCTCAGGTGAGCTGCATGCGAATCGCGTCGCGGGCGCGAATGACGTCGAGCCCGCTCGGGTGAAGGGAGAGCCGGTCGGCCGCGCTGACGAGCGGCGCGGTCTCCGGGAAGCTGCGCGTCTGCGCGATGGCGCCGTTGACGACCTCGACGCGCACGATGCCGTCGTCGGTTGGCACGAACAGGTGCACCCCGGCTGCGCACGCGCCGGCGACCCCGGCGATCCACGGTGCGTCGATGACCTCGGAGGCGAGCACGTGGGCCTGCGCGTCGACGGCGATCGCGTGCGTGACGAGCCGGCCGCCCTCGGCGAGCGTGAGCCACAGCCACGCGCGGTCGTCGGCGATCGCCGCGGACGCGGCCACGAGCTGGCCTCGTAGCTTCGGCATGGCGATGCGGTCGTCGAGGCCGCCGCGATCGGGGCGGAACACGAAGCCGCGCGCGTAGCCGCCGGCACGGTAGAAGCCGACGCCCAGCTTGCCGCCCGACCAGACGCGGGTCTGCCCGGCGAGCACGCTCCCGATGCGCTCGGGGCCGAGCGGCGTGTTCCGCATGAGCGCGCCGCCGTCGAGCCAGACCGTCGGACGCGACTCCGCCGAATGAGCGGAATGATAAAGCGTCCGCATCCAAGTGCCCGGATCGTCTGGGGAGACCGGGGTGTGGGGGTGAGCGGAATGATAAAGCGTCTGTGTCCGGAGGCGGCCGTGGATAGCCGCCGGCGCTACCTGCACCGTGCACGCCGGACAGCGAGCGCGCGCGTGCTCCTCACCGCACGAGCTGCAGCGGCGCAGGCGGAGGGTCTCGAGTGCCGCACGTGGGAACGGGCCGCGCTGGTCGCGCTCGAAGATCGCGCGGAAGAGATCGAGGAGGTCGTCGGGCAGCGTGCTCGCCGGGCGCGCCGCACGCGGGTACGTGATCGCCGGTGCGAGCACGGACATGCGGTGGAGCGCGCGGGCTGAACCGGTGACGCCGCGTGCGACGCCACCCCAGGGGCCGACGAGCAGCAGCGAGCGCAACGCCATCGCCGCGAAGGCGAACCAGTCGCTGGCCTCGTCGTGAGGCCGGACCGGCACGAGCTGCGACGCATCGCAGAGCCGCGGATCGACGAAGCGCTCGCTGAACATCGAGCATGGAAAGCCGGGAAGCTGATAGCTGTCGACATCGATCAGGTGGATGCGCGCGCCCTGCTGATCGACGAGCACGTTGAGATCGTTGCAGTCACCGATCACGACGCCCGCGCGATGCAGAGCCGCTATCGCGTCGTGCAGCGCGAGCAGGATCGCGATGATGTCCACGTTGCCGTTCGCGCGTCGCCACCGCGCCTCGCCGTAGCTGTGGAGCGGCTCGCCCGCGATCTTCGGCATCAGGTAGCCGACGACCTGCCGCGTGCGTGACAGCGCGAGTCCGCACGGCGCGACCACCGCACCGGGGAGCTTGCCCGGCAGCGCGCGCAGTCGAGGCGCACCTTCGGCGAGCCGCTTCGTCGCGGCGGCCTGGGCCGTCGGGTTGCCGTCGAAGTCGGGATGCTCCGCCGGCTTCCACCACTTCACGACGCGGCCATCGCCCAGGTCGTAGATCTCGGCCTCGCCGCCCTGGGCGAGCAGCATCGCCGGAGTCAGCGCGACGCGCCTTCCATCGGCCCACACGGTGCGGTTCATGACGGCACCTTCACGACCGCGATCGCGCAGTCATCCTGCAGCTCGGCCGTGCGCGTGACGCGCCGCTCGTTCCAGTCGATGACCTCGCGGCCGCGCGCCAGCACCGCGAGCTCGCGCCGCGCCCGGTCGGCGTGCTCGAGGTACCTCGGCTGCGCGAACCGTGCGAGCTCGACCTCGGTCGCGCCATCGGTGCCGATCGCCACGATCTGCGTGCCGGCCGGCGCCGCCTCGACGTGCGCGACCGGCGTGTCACCGAGCAGCGCGTAGCCGAGGTACGGCGGCTGGTTGTCGGCGAACGGCCCGAGCACGCGCGTGTGCTCGCCGAACGAGTATGCGCCGTCGCCGATCGCCCACACGGTGGCGGCCTCGCGGGTCGCCGCGACCGCCACGATCGTGAACAGGAAGTGATCGACCACGGTCCGCACGCGGTCGGGGCCCATGCGATCGGCGAGTGCCGCGAGCGCCCGAACCACCTCGGCCTGGACGTCGGCCCACAGGTCCGCGCTTGCGCCGCCCGCGCCGCCCGCGGCGCAACCAGCTCCGCTACCAGCCGCGAGCCGCCGGGCCAGCGCCGCCACCACGATCGCCGCGCCGAGCCGTGCGCCAACCTCGGAGTACGCGCCCGCCGAACAGCCGTCGCAGACCACCGCCGCCGCCCAGCCGGGCCCGGAGGCGGCCGCTGCCGCATCTTGCCCGTTCCGCGCGATCCGCAGGTGGCGGGCTCCGACGACCGTCGCGATGATGGTGTCCATGCAACACTTAGTTTGTGTACGATGGACACTATGTCAAGGACCGCAGATTTTCGAGGCGCCAGCCCGCAGTTTTTCGAGGATCGCCGCCGCCGCGCAGCGCGCATGCGACCGTGGTTCCGCGGGCTTGCGCAGACCACCCGGCCCGACCAGCACCGCTCTCGAGCTGGCACATCGGCTGCTCTAGGCACCGACATGCGCCTCTCTCTCCTCGCCTTCGCCCTCGCCCCGCTCGCCGCCTGCGCCGCCTCGCCCTCGACCCCCGACACCGGCACCGGTCAGCTCGCGGCCGCCTCCGACGTCAGCTATCAGTGCGACGACAGCGCCCATAGCTCCACCTTCTCGTGCGGCGTCAAGCTCGCCTTCAATAGTGACCAGCTCACCGCGAGCGGCGTCTACAAGGACGGCACGGCGGGTGGCCCCGGCGCGATCGGCACGCTGACCGCGAACGCTCAGGTCGATCTCGACGCCCTGATCGCGCAGCTGCCGATGTCGACGCCGACCACGATCACGGAAGAGGACTGCGGCGGCGCTCCGTTGCGCAGCACGACGTTCGCGATCCAGTACGACGACGGCCAGCTCAAGAGCTTCACGTACCAGTACGGCAGCGGCGTCGCACAGCAGATCGACGACTACGTGCTCGAGCTCGTTCGCCAGGTCAACGCGTGCGCCGGCGACCGCGTCACGTTTGCGTCGTGCACGCCGAACACAGCGCCGCAGCTCTAGCTCGGAAGCTCTCGTATGTGACCGCGGCGCTCACGTAACGCCGGCGGCGCACAGCCACTCTGTCTGTATGAAGGAGCAAACTTCATGCAGGACACAGCGCTCGACAAACCGTGGTGGACGCTTCGACTGACGTACGGCCTCGTGCCGATCATCGCCGGCGTCGACAAGTTCACCAATCTCCTCACGCACTGGACCCAGTACCTCAGCCCGCTCGCGACGAAGGTCGTGCCGGTGGCTCCGTCGACGTTCATGCACATCGTCGGCGTCATCGAGATCATCGCCGGCATCCTCGTCCTCAATCGCAGGACGACGCGGTTCGGCGGCTATCTGGTTGCCGCGTGGCTCGCCGCGATCGCCGTCAATCTGCTCACGACCGGCACGTTCCTCGATGTCGCCGTGCGCGACCTCGTGATGGGCATCGGCGCGTTCACGTACGCGAAGCTGACCGAGATCCGGCGCGCCGAACTGCCTGCGACCACCGTCAAGGGCGCTCGCACGCCGCTGACCACACCCGCGCACGCGACCTGAGTCAGTTCAGCACCAGCCGCGCCGTCACGAAGACCGAGCGGCTGCCCGTCGTCACCATCTCCCCACTGATCTGCTGCGCGAACACCGCGGCGCGCACGCCGATCGCGAGCGAGTCCTCGATCCAGTACGTCGTGCCGAGGTTGAGGTAGTGCTGGCGCACGTGCTGGTCGGGCTCGCGCGTGTCGACCATCGCGTACGAGAACCCGACGCCGTTGTGGCGCTGGTAGTCGAGATCGATCCCCGTCGAGACCGTGTACGACGTGAACAGATCCGGCAGCCGGTACTTCGAATCCGTCGGATCGAGGATCTCGTTCTTGTTGCGCGACACGTTCGCGAACGGCGTCACGCGGCCGGCCGCGGTGTCGAACGTCGTCTTCGCGCCGAGCCGCATGTTGTAGCCGCGGATCGGCTGGTCGCTCATGATCGATTCCTGCGTGTCGAGGCTGTACATCTGGACCTCGGCCTGCGCCTGGAAGTTGTTGTAGTGCACCATCACCGACGGCGAACCGAAGTAGATGTGCAGGTTCTGGTCGGGCAGGCTGTTCTGGCTGTTACCGACCTGCGCCGCCGCGAGATAGAACGGGCGGTCGAACGGCTGCAGCTTGCCGCCGATGATGAGCGTTCCGGTGATGCCGGTCGGGTTCGTCGAGTGCACCGTGAGCCCGAGACGCGCGTGCGGCGTGACGTCGTAGCTCGTCCACAGGCCGTTGCCGCGGTCGGCGCCCGAGTAGAGCAGAGGGTCGCGCGTGTAGAGATCGCTGTAGAGCAGATCGCCGACGTGCGCCGAGACGTAGTCGAAGCTCGCCGGGTCGTCGATGCGCCCCGCCGCGAACGACCAGCCGCTGCGCGTGTAGCGCACGAACTGATCGCGGATCGCGATCGCCGCCTGCCCTTCCCACACGCTCGCGCCGTAGCCGAGCGGCCCGCCGAGCGCCGCCTCGAACTCGCTCGCGTAGGTGATGTGATCGCCGATGCCGCCGCGCACGCCGAGTCGCGACACCGCCACCGTCGGGTTCTGGGCGCCGGTCTGCTCGCCGGGCGCGCGATGCAGCGACTCGAGCCGCACACCGCCGGCGATCTCGCCGAACGGTTCGATCCATTTCTTCGGCGGTGTGGTGGGGGGCGGCGCTTCTTTCGCCAAGTCGGGCGTCACATCGGGCGTCGCGTCGGGCGCCGGCGGAGTCTCCGCGGGCGTCGAGACGTTGTCGTCGGGCATCGTGATCTCGTCGGCGAGCGCGAGCGAAGGCCAGAGGAGTGAGACCAGTGAGAGCCGTGCGAGCTTGTGCATATCAGTTGCCTCCCAGCGCCGCGATCACCTTCGCGAGCCCCGCGTTGCTGCGAACGCTGCCGTAATGGTTGCGGAAGTAGCCGTTGTAGAAGTAGCCGCTGGTGTCGAAGTCGTTGAGCCCGTCGAGCTGGTTGTTCGCGCACGCGGTCGGATAGAGGCGCGAGGCGTGCTCGCTGACGAACTCGTCCTGCTGCGTGCCGTTCGGCAGGTCCTGCATCGTGATCGTCGTGTACGCGACCACGTGCCCGCCGCACGCCTGCCGCTTGCCGAACGCGTAATCACCGTCGGCGCACGGCGTCTCCCACCAACCACCGAACTCGCCATGCTCCGTCGGCATCGGCGGACCGTTGAGCGGGCGCGCGAAGTCGGTCTCGGTGTACTGGTTGCGCTGGCCCATCTGGCACGTCACCGTGCCGCGCATCGTGAGGTTGAGACCGCACTCCTTCGCGAACGACACGACGCCGTGATGCGCACCGGAGGCGAGCACCACCGTGTCGACGCGCTCGAAGATGTTCGTGTCCCACGTGTGGTCGGCCCACTCGACCCACAGCCGGCGCAGCGCATCGGGCACCGTGGTGGCGCCAAGCGAGAACCCGACGAGCGAGATGTGGCGATCGGGATATGCGATCGCGACGCGCTTCACGAGCTCCTGGAGCAACGGCACCGTCCAGCCGTGGTCGCTGTTCTTCGGCGTGTTGCCGGTGTCCTTGCCCTCCGGGCTGTTCGGGTCGTCGATCTTGTCGGTGCGCATGTCGATCGCGATCGTGCGGTAGCCCTGCGCGGGCAGCAGCTCGGCGAGCTGGTCGCGCGCGACCGTATCGGCGGGGAACATCAGCGAGGACGGATCCGCGTGCACGAACTTCATCCACCCCGTCGGCGACTCGGAGTTGCCGTGCACGAGGATGATGATCGGCTTCGTCGTGTCCTCGACGACGCCATCGGGAAACGGGAACTCGCGCGCCGCACACGCGTAGCCGGGGATCGAGGCGGGCGTGTACATCAGGCCGTCGACCGTGCAGCCCGGATGGATCTTCCCGGCGGCGTCGGGCGCGAGCGTGCGGTAGCGGCCGCCGGGATAGCTGGCATCGCCGGGCTGCGGCATCGCGACGCCGTCCCACGTGTTGTGGGTCGCGGTCGCCATCACGTCGTGATAGTCGAAACCCGCCGGTGCGAGCGGCGCCATCGCCATCGCCTGCGCGCAGGCCGTCTGGTCGACACCCGAGCCCTGGTCGTCGCCTCCCGGCGGCCTCCCCGTTCCGCCGAGCGTGCAGCCGGCGACGAACAACCACGTGTAGCGAAGCATGCGCGCCGCCTTCAGCAACGAACGTGCCGCGCGCAAGTCGCGTCGCTGCGTGCACGCGCGATGGCGGCCGCCAACGGGCTGTTGGCGCGGCCCAACAGGCTAGCGCGTGATGATCAGCCTGTAGGAGTCCGTGACGTTCGGCGCGATGGCGTCGACGACGACCAGATGCGTGCCCGACGTCAGCGTGATCGTGAGCGGCGCTGCGGGCGTTGCCGCCGTGTTCGTCTCGCACGTCGGAAAGCTCGTGCACGCGCCGATCACGTACGCATCGAGCTGGGTGGTCATGTCGATGCCGATCGTCACGACGCCCGGCCCGTCGATCCGGTAGACCGTCTCGGGGCCGTTGTAGACCGCGCCTCCGCAGGTCGTCGACAAGAGGTTCGTGCGCCCTGCCGTCGTGCCTGTCAACGTGCCGGTCGCGTCGCCCGGATCGGCGCACGTCAGCGCCGGCGTGCGGGCATCGTGCGCGTCGCTCGCGTCGTTGGCGTCGTGCGCATCCCCGCCGCCAAGCGCGGCGTCGGGTACACCGCAGAAGCCGCTGCTCGCGTAGCACGTCAGGCCCGACGGGCACGCGCGATCGGTGCAACGGAGGTGCGCGCGGCTGTAGTCGGCGTCGAAGAAGCACCCGGCGAGGGGCATCAACGCGAGCACGAATCGCGGCATGATACGCACCGCGTGGAAGCTTACCCTGCTCCTGCCGAGGCGGGCGCTCCGGCGCGGCTGGGCCGCTACGAGCTGCTGGGACAGCTCGCGACCGGCGGGATGGCCGAGATCCACCTGGCGCGGCTCGCCGGGGAGGCAGGCTTCGAGAAGATCGTCGTGGTCAAGCGCCTGTTGCCCGAGCTCGTCGCGAGCAAGGCCTACGTCGCGATGCTGCTCGACGAGGGCAAGCTCGCGGGGCGGCTCGATCACCCGAACGTCTGCGAGGTGTTCGAGCTCGCGCGCGATGGGGCCGAGTACTTCCTGGTCATGCCGTACCTCGACGGCGTGCCGGCCACCGACTTCATCGCACGGCCTCGCGATCCGGACCGGCTCGCCCAGCTGCGCGTCGCGTGCGGGATCATCACGCAGGCGTGCGCCGGGCTGCATCACGCCCACGAGCTGCGCGGCGCCGATGGCGCGGCGCTCGGGCTGGTCCATCGCGATGTCTCGCCGTCGAACCTGTTCGTCACGACGCGCGGTGTGGTCAAGGTTCTCGACTTCGGCATCGCGAAGGTCCGCGGCGCCGCCGAGACCGAGGCCGGCACGATCAAGGGCAAGACCCAGTACATGGCACCCGAGCAGCTGCTCGGCGAGGTACTCGACCGGCGCTGCGACGTGTTCGCGCTCGGCATCGTGCTCTACGAGCTCGCGACCCATCAGCGGTTGTTCAAGCGCAGCAGCGACTATCTCTCGGCGCGCGCGATCCTCGAGGAGCCGATCCCGCGCGCGGACTCGGTCGATCCCGCGGTGCCCGCGCCGCTCGCCGACGTGATCGCCAGGGCGCTCGAGCGTGATCGCGACAAGCGGTTCGCCGATGCCCGCGAGCTCGGTCGCGCGATCGAGGCCGCGATCGAACGCGTCGCCACGCAGGACGAGATCGCCGCCGCGCTCGCCGAATGGCACGGCGAGGAGCTGTCCGCTCTCCGGACGAGGCAGGCAAAGGTGCTCGGCTCGCACGTCAAGACGGTGCCCTTGCACGGGCCGCGCCGGAGCCGGTTGGCGCTGGTGCCGCTCGTTGCACTCGGTGCGCTCGCCGCGATCGGCCTGGGCTGGTGGACGTGGGCGAACACCGGCGAGAAGCCGTACCCGGCGTCGCCGCCAAAGGCGCCCGCTCCCGCGGTCGTCGTGCGAGCCACCGTCGATGCCGCGGTTGCAGACGCGACGGCCCTGGATGCCCCAACCCCGATCGATGCTGCAATGGTCACAGCTCCGGTACGCCGACCAACGGGCACGTTCAGCATCGAATCCTCGCCCTACGCGACCATCTACCTCGACGGGCGTCGGCTCGACGACACGCCGATCATCGATCGCTCCGTCCCGGCCGGGCATCATCGCCTGCGTGCGGTCCTCAAGGACGGCCGCCACAAGGACATGGCGCTCGACATCCCCGCGGGCAAGCAGGCCAGCCCGATCCATCTGAGCTGGTAAGCTCGCGGCGTGCGTCTCGCCGCTGCCGTGCTGCTGCTTGCCGTCGCCGGCGGCACCGCGCACGCGAACGATGACCTCGCCGAGGCGATCCGGCTCGAGGCCGCGCTGCAGTACGACCAGGCGCTCGCGATCGTCGACCGGATCATCGCCGCCGGCACGACGACCGAGCCTGCCCAGCTCGCCGAGCTGCATTTCTACGCCGGCCGGCTCGCCGCCGGACTCGATCGCGCCGACACCGCCCGCGATCACTTCGCTCGCGCGCTCGCGCTGCGGCCGGACCTGGCGCTGCCGGCCGGCACGTCGCCGAAGATCACCGCGCCGTTCGACGCCGCCCGCGCGACGCCGCCGCTGCGTCTGCACGCCACACGAGACGGTGCGGTCGTCGATGCCGACCCCATCGGTCTCGTCCATCGGATCGACGGGTTCAAGGCACTCGACGATCACGGCAACGTCGTGTGGCACGGCGAAGCACCTGCCCCGCCGCCACCGCCTCCAGGGCCGTCGCAGGCAAGCATCGCCGGCCGCGCGAGCACCTGGGCGGTCGCCGCCGGCGGCGCGCTCGTCATCGGCGGGCTGTGTGCGTGGCGGTTCCAGGTCGCCCAGGACGACTGGAATCGATTCTCGCAGGACGGGCTCCACGACTACACGCAGCTGCGCGCCGTCGAGAGCCGCGGCGATCACTGGGGCCTCGCTGCCGACGTCAGCTTCGGCGTGGCGGCCGCCGCAGGCGTGACGGCTGCCATCCTGTATGTGAGGCACCGACCTGGGCCCTTCGTCGTCGGACCTCAATACGTCGGCGTCGCGGCGCGCTTCTGAGTTACGATCGAGCCGATGCGGTTCGCGCTCGTCGCACTGCTCGCCGGCTGCGCGTTCCATGCGCACGCCGCGGGCGGTGATGATGGCAGCGGCGGCCCCACCGCGCTGATCGACGACACCGCGGCCGACTTCCAGCAAGGATCGAGCTTCTCGTACGAGGGCGTGATCGATCCGCTCGGGACGTTGCAGCCGCAGGCCTACGCGCTCGGTGGCTTTCATGCGCGCGCCTACGACGGCAAGCACGTCAGCGGCACGACGCAGAGCTGGCAGGAGATCGAGACCGAGGTCGCGGCGGCCACGCTGCGCGGCACCGCGTACATGCAGCTGCCCGCGAACTGGGGCGGCGGGCACCCGATGAACCTCGGGCTGTCGGCGGCGCAGATGCCCGACGACAACTTCACGGTGATCTACGAGGGCGAGCTCTCCGTGCCCGCCGGCGATCACGCGATCGATATCGACGCCGACGATGCGGGCGCCATCGAGATCGATCCCGACGGCAACGGCTTCCAGATGTTCACGGTCGACGCGGCCGCAGGCCCCCAGACGATCATGTTCCACACCGATCAGGCGCGGTGGGTGCCGATCCATGTCGCGATCGGCGAGGGCACGGGCAACACGCAGCTCCTCGTCAACCTCGACGGCGCGGCACTCGCGCCCCGCGACGCGCGCGCACGCGTCACGCGCGACCACGGCCTGCTCGGCTGGTTCTACTACGGCGCGTCGAACATGCAGACGCTCGCCGGGCCGGTCGCCGTCGATGCGCCGAACGTCGACTGGGGCATGGCTGCGCCGCCGTACGATCTCACCGGCGTGACGGCAGCGTACACGGCGCGTCTCGTGGGCCAGCTGCGCATCGATCACGACGGCACGTACACGCTCGCGACCAGCATGGCGAGCGTCGACGACTCGAGCACGCTCTACATCGACGGCCACCTCGTCTCGCGCACGTCGGTATTCGCCGATTCGCACCCGACCTCGGCGACGCTGCAGCTCACCGCCGGCTGGCACGCGATCGCGATCGAGGTCGGCGCCAGCCAGAAGAACATCCTCGGCGGTGCTGATCCGCACGACGTCGTGCTGTCGACGACGATCGCCGACGGCAACGCACCGCCGGTTCCGATCACCACCGACATGGTGCGGCCCGCCGCGATGTCGGGCTACCTGTGGCTCGCGACCACGGCGTCGACGCCGCTCGATGACACCACGGCCGCGAACGGCGTCACGATGCTCGGCCTGCCGGCGCCGCAGCCCACACCGCCGACCGGCGCGGTGATCGAATCCAGCAATGACGGCGTCATCTACCGCAACGCGATGCCGAGCGACTACACGATCTCGCTCGACATGGCCGGCACGCCGCTGACGATCCCGTCGACGGGCGCCATATCGTTCCTCGCGGGGGACGAGACCGTGGCCGGTGCGCCCGTGCCCACCGCCGCGAACCAGTGGACGTTCACCGTCACCGATACCGTGCCCGGCGGCACCGGCCAGAGCGCCCAGGCGTTCGCGGCGTACACGGGCCACGGCGGGCCGCTGATGCCGTTCGCGCCGAGCTGGATCTACACGTCGGGTCCGCGTGCGCTCGGCGACGGCGTGCTCGGGTGGAGCTTCATGCACGTCACCGGTGATCTTCACGGCGCGACGCTCGCGATCTCCGTGCGCAGCGCTCCGACGGCCGAACAGCTCGAGGCCGCCGCGTGGGTCCGCGTGGCGAACGGCGACGAGCTGCCCGAGCCTGCCGTGCCGCCGGATCCGTTCGTGGAGTACCGGCTCGACATCTCCGGCGACGGCTGGCAGTTCCCGGTCATCGACAAGGTGGAGATCGACTACATCCGCTAGACACCCTACATTCGCTGACGCCGCTTGCGCCGCAGCACGACCACGATGGCCATCGCGATCGGCGCGAGCCCGAGGCCGCCGTGGCCCGCGTTGAGCGAGCAGGCCGGCAGGTCGTCGACGCCGCCACCGGCGCTGCCGCTGCCCGTCGGGCCGTCACCATTGCAGCCACCGCCGCCGCCGCTCGCGACGGTCACCGTCGCCATCGCGGTGGCATCGTGCGAGGTGCCGTGTGCCGTGGCCACCAGCGTGTGCGTGCCGGATGCGGTCGCGTTCCACGGGAACTGGTACGGCGCGGTCGCGCTCGAGCCCGCGGGCGCCCCGTCGATCGCGAGGTCCACGCTCGTCGCGTTGCCGGCCGCGACCACCACCGTCACCGCGCCGCTGACCTCGTCGCCGTCGGCGGGCGAGACGATCGCGACCGTCGGATCGCCATCGCCCGAGCCGCTGCCGCTGCCGTTGCCGCCGAGCGTACCGGTGAGGCCGAAGAACATCGCCGCGCGCAGCGCTCCACAGATCTTGTGATCCTCGAAGTACTGGCCCGCTGTCCCCGGGCACGCGCCCGCCGGATCGGTTCCGACCGACACCGCGTGCGACATCCCCTGGATGCTGTAAGTCTCGACGGCGACCGAGCTGCCCGACTTGTAGCCGGTGCGCGTCGCCTGGCCGATCGTCTCGGTCTCGTCGGCGGTCGCGTCGATGCCCCACACGTTTGTCCACTGCTTGACGAGCTCGCCCTGGTTCGCCGGCACCACGGTCGTGTCGCTGGTGCCCTCCCAGATCTGCACGCGCGGCCACGGTCCGGTGTAGCCGCTGTGCGCGGCGCGCACGAGGTCGCCCCACTGCGCGGCCGTCTTCGTCACGCCCGGGCTCTGGCACGAGTACGCACCATTGACGTCGACCGCGCACTTGTACGCGATGCCTTCCATGATCGCGCCGGCCGCGAAGCGCTCGGGCCAGGTCGCGAGCATCACGGTCGTGAACGCTGCACCCGCCGAGAAGCCCGAGACATAGACACGCGTGGTGTCGACGCTGTGGTGCGCGATCTCGTAGTCGACCATCTCGATGATCGACTCGTTCTCGCCCTGCCCGCGCGTGATATCCGCAAGATTTCCGTACTCACCAGCCCAGTTGAAGCACTCGACCGGGTTGTGCGCGCTCGTCTGCTCGGGATAGACGACGGCGAACTGATACTGGTCGGCGAGCTGGTTCCAGCCCGCGCTCTGCATCGCGTTCGCGGTCTGCGTGCAGCCGTGGAGCACGACGACGAGTGGCCGTCCCGACGGCAACCCCGCCGGGATGTACTCGTACATGTTGAGGCCGCCGGGGTTGGTGCCGAAGCTCGAGACCTGGACGAGGGCGTAGAGGAAAAGGCCGATCATGCGCGCCGCCTCGTGCAGCCGGCGTGCCCGCGCACGCGCCGCGCGACGATGCCGACTTGCGCACGCTGACGACCGACTTGCACGCGCCGCTGTTGGCGCGCCCCAACAGGCTCGTTTTTCCGTCGTGGCCTGCCGCCATCGGTGATAGACGTGATCGCGATGGCGGACGTCCAGCGCACGAAGCTGCAGCCGAGGCCCGTGCGGATCGTTCACAAGCTTCGCGTGTCGATCGTCGCGGGCCCCGATGCCGGCGCATCGTGCGCACCCGACGACGGCTCGCGCCTCGCGGTGGGCACCGCCGAGGACAACGCACTCGTCGTGCGCGATCCGGCGGTCAGCCGCTATCACCTCGAGCTGCACCGCACGCCCGCCGGCGTCGAGGCCATCGATCTCGGCAGCCGCAACGGGACATGGGTTGGCAACGTGCGCATCACGCGTGCCGTGGTCCCGGCGGGCACGCAGCTGCGGCTCGGCGACACCACGCTGACGGTCGAGGACGCCGGCAACGCAGTCGCGCCGCCGCCCGCCGACGTGCCGCGCACCGACAACCTCGTCGGCGACAGCGACGCGATCCGCGAGGTCGCGCGCCTGGTCCATCGCGTCGCGCGCGTAGACTCGTCGGTGCTGATCCAGGGCGAGACCGGCACCGGCAAGGAAGTCATCGCGCGCGCGATCCACGAGGCGTCGCCGCGGCGCGATCGCGAGATGGTGATCGTCGACTGCGGCTCGATGCCGGCGTCGCTGATCGCCTCGATCCTGTTCGGCCACGAGAAGGGCGCGTTCACCGGCGCCGATCAGCGGCGCACCGGCGCGTTCGAGCGCGCGGAAGGCGGCACCGTGCTGCTCGACGAGATCGGCGAGCTGCCGCTCGATGTCCAGCCCGCGCTGCTCGGCGTGCTCGAGCGCCGCGCGTTCACGAGGGTCGGCGGCGCACAGTCCGTCGCGGTCGACGTGCGCGTGCTCGCGGCG
>Ga0207683_10001757_pt1 | contig 19177 bp, 24 predicted proteins | sample KBSM73metaG_FD_184333 | JGI IMG/M metagenome (GOLD analysis project Ga0207683, IMG submission 184333) | Miscanthus rhizosphere microbial communities from Kellogg Biological Station, Michigan, USA - KBS M7-3 metaG (SPAdes) (version 2) | ecosystem: Host-associated > Plants > Roots > Rhizosphere >... | reverse complement strand
CTATTTCATCCAGATCACGACCGACCAGGTGGTCTGGGGCGGTCTGTCCGGCGCCACGCCCGCCGAAGCCGTGAGCTGGGGCAAGGTGAATCCCGGAGTGCTGCCGGACACTGTGGTGGCCTACGCCGATTCGACCATCGCGTTCCCTCTCTTCTGCGAGTACGCGCTGGCGTCGACCAATGCCAGGCGTCCGCGCAAGGAACTGCTGCACCAGCGTGGCAGGCTGGTCTCGGAACTCGTCGCCGAGGCCACCGCGGCGAAGACGAAGCGTGAGGCGGAGACGAAAGGATAGGGAGTGGGAACGCTGGCATCGGAACTCGCGCCGCATGCCGAACGAATCTCGCCGCGGCCGCGCATCTACGCCGACGCCAACGTGCCGGCCCGCCTGGTCGCTCACATGCGTCAGGCGCTCGAGTGGGATGTGTTGTTCGTCCTGGAAGATCCGGCGCTGCGACGCGCATCGGACATCACTCATTACCGGACAGCGCAGCAGTTGCGCCGCACGCTGATCACCATCGACAAGGATTATCTCGACGACAGGCGTTTCCCCCCGGCTGAAGGCAGCGGAGTGCTTGTCATCAGCGCACCGGACGATCGCCAGTTCGAGGCGCTGATGAACCGAATCGATCGTGTGCTCTTCGATCGTCGGGCCGCCGGAGGGCCGGGACTCCCGCTCGAGGGACGCAAACTCCAGGTGCACACCGACTGGCGCCGGGACGCCCAATGATCGTCCTGACGGGCGCCGACCTTGTTCTGCCCGATCGCATCCTCACCGCAGGCACGCTGACAATAGACGAGGGCCGCATCTCGGAAATCAGGGCCGAGTCGCAGGCCGCAGGCTCCTCGCCTTTCGCGTTCCACGGTCACACGATCGTTCCGGGTTTCATCGACGTTCACGTCCACGGCGTATCGGGGACCGACACGCTGGACGAGGGCGATGCCGTGCAGCGGATTGCCGACGCCCTTCCGCGGTTCGGAGTCACCTCGTTCTGCCCGACGACCGTCGCGTGCCGGCCTGCCGACCTCCGGCAGTTGCTGAACCAGGTGCGGCACGCTCGCGAAACGCCCAAACGGGGGGGCGCCCGCGTTCTTCCTGCTCACCTCGAAAGCAACTTCATCAATCCTGACTATCGAGGGGCACAGCCTCTTGCGTGCCTGCGCATACCGGCAGGGCCCGGGAACGCCCACGCGGCGACCGGTTCCGGCGATTTCACGGCAGCGGACATCCTCGAGGTCATCGAGACGCACGCACCGGACATCGCTGTCGTGACGCTCGCACCAGAACTCGAGGGGGCCATCGAGCTCATCGCGTGGCTTACGAGCCGAAGCATCAGGGTGTCGCTGGGTCACTCCCATGCGACGTGCGACCAGGGGCTCGCCGCCATTGCTGCCGGCGCGCGCCGCGCCACGCATCTCTTCAACTGCATGCCGCCCCTCCACCATCGCGAGCCCGGCCTGGCAGGCGCGATCCTGCAGAGCGACGAGGTAGCGGTCGAACTGATCTGCGACGGCGTCCACGTTCATCCCGCACTGGTTCGAATGGTGGTCGCAGCGAAAAAGGCGTCGCGCGTCATGGCCATCTCGGACGGCACGGCCGCGGCCGCACTGCCTCCCGGAGCACCAGCCCGCCTCGGGGGGCAGACCATCGTCGCAACCGACACCTGTGCGCGCCTCGCGGACGGGACGATGGCCGGCAGCACGATCACCATGGACGAGGCTTTTCGGCGCCTGACCGGCACGATGGGCGTTTCCGTGGTCGACGCCGCGACGATGTGTGCGACCACCCCGGCGAGGGAGCTGGGACTGGTCGGACACGGCGTGTTGGCTGAAGGGGCGGCGGCGGACCTGGTTGTGCTGGACCGGTTCGGGAGTGTCGTTCAGACGTATGTGTCCGGCCGGCTCGCCTATGCTCGCGCCGCCCACGAGGGGAACAGGGCACCGGCGACCTCCGTCTAAGCCTTCAATCGCGCGAAGCCCGGTCGCGCAGGAGGTCTGGCATGTCGTCCTTCTCTCTACACAGCGCGGCGGTGCTGGCGCTTCAGGCCGCCATCGGTCTTTCGGCTGCCGGCTGCGTGGACATCGCGGCCGGCGAGGCACAGTTCGTCGACACCATTGAAAAGCGCTTCGCCGTATCCGGCACCCCGATTTTGATGGTGGGAACCTTCGACGGCAGCGTGGAAGTCTCCACGTGGGACCGGTCCGAGGTACTCGTCACCATCGAGCGCCGTGCCGCCAGTCGGGAAGAGGCGGATCGGATGCTCATCACCGCCGAGCAAAGCGGTGACGAGATCAGGGTCCAGGTGAAGTCGGCGCGCCCTGACGGCGGCTTCCACTTCAACTTCGGATCGTTCAACGCGCGCGTCGTCGTCAACGTGCCGACGAAGGCGCGCATCGATGCATCGACAGGCGATGGGCGCGTTTACGTGCGCGACGTCGAAGGCGATTTGGTCGCGCGAACGGGCGACGGTTCCATCCATCTCGAGCGCGTCAACGGCGCGATCGAAGCGAGTTCGGGCGACGGAAGCATCACGGTCGACGGACAGATACAGCGGTTGAAGGCGAGGTCGGGCGACGGACGGGTGCGCGTCCACGCGGTCGGGGCGGCCCCGACTGGCGACTGGTCGCTCTCAACCGGCGATGGTTCCGTGGTGCTCGAGGTTCCCGATGGATTTGGTGCGGAACTCGATGCCAGGACCGGAGATGGGCACGTCGAGGTTCAGGACGTGCAGTTCGACCGCACGTCCGAAGAGCGAAGCCGGAGGGTGGCGCGGGGCCGCATCGGGAACGGCGGATCGAAGGTCACCATCCGCAGCGGTGATGGATCAATCGTGGTTCGGCGGGCCGGGGCGACGGACTGATCCTGGCCCGAGTCCTTAGCCGGTGAACGCCCGATCGGCGTAGTCGGTCGGGTCGGCCACCCCGGCCTCTTTGAAGGCGTCGTGCCGTTCCCGGCACTTGCTGCACACGCCGCAGTGCCGGGGAAACCGATCGCCATTCTTCCGCGCGTTCATGCACGAGAGCGTCAGCTCGAGTCTCACCCCGGTCCGTTGCCCGCGCCCGATAACCTCCGCCTTTCCGATTCGCGCATACGGTGCGGCGATCTCGATCCGGTGGTCGAGTCCGAGCGACAGCGCGCCCGCCATAGCCTCGCGGAATTGCGGCGTCGCGTCGGGAAAGGGATTGTGATCGAGCGTTCCGATCACCAGCCGACCGAGCTTCGCCGCGGCGCAGAACACGCCGGCCTTTCCGAGCAGAACGATGTTGCGCCCGGGAAGGTACACGTCCTCGTCCGGAGTGTGATACGAGGGCGCCTCTCCCTTGCGAGCCCAGTGGACTGCCGGGTACACGTCCGTCATGTCAACCGTGAGCTCGACGAGGGGCCGCACTGTCGACGCGACGAACCCTTCAGCGAGAAAATGGCGCAGCGCCTCGCGCTCGGCCGCTTCCCAGGCGAGTCCGACGCTGATGTAGATCGGCTGAACCTCGTCGTTCGCGGCCTCTTCGGCAAGCAAAACCGCGCTGTCCAGACCTCCGGAAAGCAGAACGGCCGTTGGCATCAGTCGACTCGTCTCATCGCTGCTGGCTCCACAGGATGATAATCTTGATCGCAGGTCAGCATCCCAACTCGCCCATTCACGAATTACTCAACTGCTATGTATTCCGTCACCAAGCGCATCGAGTTCTGTTACGGGCATCGGCTCCTCGATTACGACGGCATCTGCAAACACCCGCACGGGCACAACGCCGTCGCCGAAATCGAGGTGCGCACCGACACCCTGGACAATCGCAACATGGTGTGTGACTTCAGCGACATCAAGCGCATTGTCAAGGGGTGGATCGACGCTGAATTGGACCACAAGATGGTGCTCCGGCACGACGACCCGCTGGTCGCTCCGCTCACCTCGCTTGGCGAGCCGATCTTCATCGTCGACAGCAATCCGACCGTCGAACGGATCGCAAAGTTGATCTTCGACTACGCGGACGGCCAGCGCCTTCCCGTGGTTCGGGTGACGGTGTGGGAAACCCCGACCTCGTTTGCGGAGTACCGGCGGGACTGAGCAGCTCTCCCAACGAGACGGCGTTGTTGACTCCCTGACCTGATGCTCCCATCGCTGCTGGTGTTCGATCTCGACGGGACGCTCGTAGACTCGAGGCGTGACATCGCCGAGTCGGCGAATGTCCTGCTCGAAGAGTGCGGCTGTGCACCACACCCTGAAGAAGCGATTGGCGGGATGGTCGGGGACGGCGCGGCGATGCTCATCGCGCGCGCGTTCGATGCGGCGGGCTGCCCCATGCCCTCGGATGCGCTCGCCAGGTTTCTCAGGATCTACGACACCCGGTTGCTTCGCTTCACACGGCCCTACGACGGGATCCCCGAAATGCTGGGTGCCCTGGGGGGCAAATACACGATGGCCGTGCTGACCAACAAGCCCCTCCAGGCGACGCGCGCGATTCTGGACGGAGTCCAACTCTCCCGGTACTTTGGCGACCGTGTGCTGGGCGGCGACGGCCCACACCCGCGAAAGCCGGATCCGTCAGGGCTCCTGGAGATCGCCGATCGAGCGTCCGTTCCCGCGGCGCTGACCATGATGGTGGGCGACTCGCTGGTGGACCTCAGGACAGCACATGCGGCCGGCGCGCGCGCGTGCATTGCGCGATATGGCTTCGGATTCCACGGGCCGGTGCACGAAGAGCTTGACCCGACCGATGTCTTGATAGACCATCCCCTCGACCTTCTGACTTTTCTGTAACGAATCGCTACGGCTCCATTGGGGCACTGTTGGGGTTTCCTTCACCCACTAAATCGATCGTCATAGGAACCCGAGCAAATCACTTGGCACCCGCGTTGCTCAGGTAAGCCTGTCCCGTCATGGTTTAGGACCGGTACTTTCGGGTGCAGGCGGGGCGCGCCGATCAGGACCCTTTACGAATTATGCCGACGCCACTGACAGACGGGCACGGGCGATCGACCGGACTCGTCGATGTTCTCGACCGCGTACTCGACAAGGGGCTGGTCGTCGCGGGCGATATCAAGGTGTCCCTCGCCGAAGTCGAGTTGTTGACGATTCGGATTCGGCTGTTGATCTGTTCCATCGACAAGGCCGAGCAGATCGGGCTCGACTGGTGGAAGTTCGATCACCATCTGTCTCCGGGCAAGCAGGCGCTCTCTGCGGAGAACGAGGAACTGCGGAGGGAAATCCGGGTGCTGGAGAGAAAGCTTGCGGCAGTCACGCGCCGCCGGTCGACTGCCGGCGCCCTGAGATGAGGTGCGCATGGGGCGCCTTGAAATAGTGGGAGACATCGATGCCCGTTGAACGAGCAGCAGGCGGCACAAGCCTGATCGACGTTCTCGACCGCGTCCTCGACAAGGGGATTGTCATCGACGCCTGGGTACGCGTATCCCTGGTCGGTATCGATCTCATCACCGTCGAGGCCAGGGTCGTGGTCGCGTCGATTGACACGTATTTGAAGTACTCCGAGGCTGTGGGGCAGGCCGCCCCCGTCAGCCGGCCGGCGATCGAGACGAAGCCGTATGAGGAAGTCATTGCCGAAAATGCCGCGCTCAGAGCCCAGCTCCAGAGTGCCGTCGCTCCCCGCCGCGTATCTGGCGGGAAGCGTCGGGCCACGGCGCGCGGCTGACGGCAACGGCCGCGTCCGGCATCGCTCAATCTCCGCCGCGGCCGACGGACCGCTCGACTCGCGCCTGCGGCTGCTCGAGGGCTTTCTCGGCCACACCGATCTCGCCGATTGCGCGCAACACGCGCTTCAGTGGCTTGCCGACACCTTGCACGTCACACACTCGCTCTGCCTCGTCCGGCCCGCCGGCCAGCAGACGCTCTTCACCGTCGGCTGGCACGGGGTGGCCCCGGCCGTGGCGTCGTCGTTTACCCTCGGCCTCGATGACTGGGCCAATCCGCTGCTGCACGTGTTGCATTCGCACCGGCGCAGCTACTTTCCAGCCGCGCACAGTGTAGCGGAGCGGCGCAGGCGCCCGGTCACACCATTCGAGGATGCCGCATTTCACGCGGCTCCCGTCGGCGCCGCCGACGCGTCCGGTGATTCCCTCGGCGTACTGCTTCTCGGAGGCGAGGCGCAGTTGTCAGGCGATGTCGAGTGGTTCAGCAACGTCTTTGGACAGAAACTCGATCAGATCATCAGGCAGCAGGCGCGCTCCGACAACGATCTCCGGCAGGGGCGCGAGCGCTCCCTGCTTTACAGCATCATCAACGCAGTCACCGATCCCATTCTCCTGACCGACACCGAAGGTCGTCTGCACATCGCGAACGCCCGCGCCCTGACACTGTTTACTGCTTCCGAGGAAGAGAGCGAAGGGCTGCGGAGTGCAGTACGCATGAACAACATGCTGCTCTCGTCCGCGCTTTCAAGCACCGCGATCGAGGAGTCGGGAGCGGCGCGGCGCGAACTCCTGCTCGTCAATCCCGCGGACGGATCGGATCTGCTGTTCGAGCTGCTCAGCACGATCACCGAGGATTCCCGTCACGGCACGGGCGTGGTGTCCATCCTCCGCAACGTGACCGATCTCCGGCGCGCAAGCGAGGAGATTGAAGAGAACTACAGGCGGGTCCGCATCGCCGAGGCACAGGCCCGGGCCGAGAGCGATCGATTGAACCTGATCATCGACTCGGTGGCCGACCCGATCGTGGTGACGGACGCGAGCGGCGGCACTTCGCTGATGAACGATCCGGCCGAGCGCCTGTTCACGATGGCGGCGGGAGCCGGTGGCTCCGTTCAGCGCGCCGTACAGGCGAACGACGCCCACTTTTCATCCTTCATCGCGGGGATGCTCGTCAGTGCGGACAAGAGACGGGTCGGGGAGATCGGCCTGATCGAGCCACATACGGGAAGCGCGATGCCGGTGGAGGCCATTGCAGGGAAGGTCCTTTCCGAACATGGGGAACTGACCGCCGTCGTCACCATCCTTCACGACCGGAGGGAGGCGATCGAAAAGGCCAGGCTCTACGAGCAGTTGAAACAGGGGTCGGACGAGCTCGAGCGCAAGATCCAGGCGGCGACAGCCGACATCGCGCAGCAGAACGAGCTGCTTCGGCGGCAGGCGATCGAACTCGAGCAGGCGTCGATGCTGAAGTCGCAGTTCCTGGCGAACATGTCTCACGAGTTCCGCACACCGCTGAACGCGATGCTCGGCTACACGTCGATGCTCCTGCAGGGAGTAGCGGGGCCGATTGACGGCCCGGCTCGGCGCCAGCTGTCCCGCATCGAGTCGAACGGGCGGCACCTGCTGACGATCATCAACGAAATTCTCGACATCTCGCGGATTGAAGCGGGCCGCATGCCGTTACAAATCTCGCGATTCAACGTACCGGAATTGGTCAACGAGGTACGGGCTGAGCTCGAGCCGATCATCCTGCGGTCGAAATTGAACGTCACGAGCGACATTTCACGGGATCTGCGGCCGATCATGACCGACCGGCAGAAGGTGAAACAGATTCTGCTCAACCTGCTCAGTAACGCCCTGAAATTCACACACCAGGGCGGTGTCACGATCAGCGCGCGCCGCCGGTTGCGCGACCGGTCTGTCGAGTTGGTCGTCGCCGACACCGGCATCGGCATCGCCCCTGCAGACCAGGAGCGCATTTTCGAGGACTTCAGACAGCTGGACAACTCACCAACTCGTGCTTACGGCGGTACGGGGCTCGGCTTGTCGATTTGCCGGCGCCTCGCACAGATGCTGGACGGTTCTATCCTGCTAGAGAGCCAGGTGGGTGTTGGCTCGCGGTTTACACTGACGTTGCCACAGGGACGGAGATGACTAAAAGCAACAGCGTTCGGCCCCGCGTGCTGCTGGTGGACGACTACCCGGACGCGCGCGAGATGTACAGCGAGTATCTCCAGTTTTCCGGCTTCGATGTCGTCGAGGCCGCAAATGGGATGGAGGCCCTCCAGCGCGCGGCGGACGAAGCGCCGGACATCATCCTCATGGACCTGTCACTGCCCGTGATGGACGGCTGGGAGGCGACGCGCCGCCTCAAGGCAGACGCGCGCACGGCGGAAATCCCGGTGGTTGCCCTGACCGGTCATGCGCTCGCCGGCATCTCCGAAGGTGCGAAACAGGCAGGTTGTGACGCCTTCGTGACCAAGCCGTGCCTCCCGGAAGATCTCGTGAAGGAAATCAGAAGAGTGCTGGAGGAGCCGTCGGCACGGAAGGTACGCAGGAGCGCCCGGTATGCGAAAACCTCCAGCTAGCGCGCGGACCTCGGTTCGGCGAACCGCTCCGGTGATCAAATCAGGCACGAAAGCCCGGCCTTCCGAGGCAAAGCGTGCGAAAGCCACGTCGGCCTCCGCGCGTCCCGTCCAGGCAAAGAGCAACGGCACCACCCGCGGGAACGGTGCTACCAAACGCAACGGGACTCGGGCGAGCGGCCGGGTCTCAGCGCGCGCGACGGCTGCAGCAACCGCGGTCCCGCGGGCTTCATCTGCTATCGCCATTCTGGAACCCGAATCCCAGGTCACCGCCAGCCGCGGCAAGTACGTCTACTGCGTCATCGAAGCGTCCGACCAGCTGCGATTCGGCCCGATAGGAATCGGCGCCGATCCGAGCGAGGTGTACTCGGTCCACTACCGGAACCTGGCCGCCGTCGTGTCGGATGCACCGCTCGAAGTGCTCGACTCGACACGCGAGAACGTGCTCGCGCACGAGCGCGTCAACGAAACCGTGATGAGGGAGCACACGGTCATCCCGATGTCCTTTGGAACGATTTTCAAGACTCGCGAGGACATCGTCGAGCTCCTGAGGTCGGCTGCGGAAGCGTTCGGCGACGTGCTGAACAAGATGCAGAACAAGCTGGAGTTCGGGCTGAAGGTGCTCTGGGACCGCGACCAGGCGATCCGTGAGCTCGAAATCGAGGACGAGGATATCGGTCGCCTGAAGAAGGAGATCTCGAGCCAGAAGGGCCCGACCTACTTCGCGCGCATGCAGTACGGCCGGCTGGTCGATGCCGCCCTGCAATCCCGGTCTGAGCGTTACGTCGCCGAGATATTTGACGAACTCCGCGATGTTTCAGTAGCGTCGCGCGTCAACAAGCCGATCGGCGACAAGATGATCATGAATGTGGCCTTCCTGATTTCGCGCGACCGGGAGGCGGCGTTCGACTCCAGGGTCAAGTCGATCGCCAGCCGCTTCGAGCGGCTGACGTTCAAGTACACCGGCCCCTGGCCGCCGTACAACTTCGTGAACATCCGGCTGAAACTCGAGCGTGCCTGACAGGCAGGAAACGTACTGATGTTCATCCTGGACAGTCTGCTCGTCGGGTCGCTCCAGTTCGTGCTGGACAAGGTGCTGGCTGCCGCGGAGGCCGAGTCGCAGGACGATACGACGCTGCGCGAACAACTGCTCGATGCACAGATGCGGCTGGAACTCGGCGAGATCACCGAGACGGAGTTCGTCGAGATCGAACGTGATGTGCTGGCGCGGATCCGCGAGATCAAGGGCGGTCAACAGAGCGGCATCACGCTCATGTCCGACGATGTGCGGGTGACCGGCATCGAGGCGACCGTCGCAGACGAACTCTTCGACTCCGACCGATGACCACCGCCACCTGCGTCTACTGCCTTGTAGCCAACCGAACCAGGCCGCGCATCCGCCGTTTGCTAAGAGGGCTGCCGCATGGCGGACAGCTGCGGCTGCTCGAGGTCGATGCGGGCCTATGGCTGGTTGTGAGCGATGTCCCGCTCTCGAAGTATGGAGAGGCTGCGCTGAAGCGAGGACTCGCCGATCTCGATTGGGTCTCGACGGCTGCGGTCGCGCACGAAACGGCGGTCGAGTCGTTCCGGTCGGCTGACGCAGTCCTTCCGATGAAGCTGTTCACGATCTTCGAGACCGATGAACGCGCCCGCGCACACATCCTCAAGAACCGCGCGAGCGTGAACAGGCTCATCGCACGGGTGTCGCGCATGGACGAGTGGGGAATCCGCGTCGCGGTGCGGCTGCCGCCGGCTGACCGGGCACGCCCGCGTGCCGCTTCGGTGTCGAAACGCCCGGCGGCAACAGGGTCGTCGTACCTGCAGGCCAAGAAGGCGCAGCGGGACCGGGTCGTTCATCGCGGTCAGCGCGCTCGTGCGATCGCGGCAGATCTGTTCGATGAACTCGCCGCTCATGCCGCCGAAGCGAGGCGTCGCCCTGCGACTGAACTCCCCGCCGAAGGAGGGCCGCTGGTCCTGGATGCCGCCCTTCTTGTCCCTCGCTCCGGCTCCACGAGGTTGAGGAACGCAGCCGCACGCCAGGCGCGCGCCTTGTTGCCGGAGGGCTACGCCGTGTCGCTCACCGGGCCGTGGCCGCCTTACAGCTTCATGCAGGATTGATCGGATGCCCCGACGGTCCGACAGGACGAGACGGGCGCCTTCCAGGCCAACCCCGCCTGCGGAGCGGTCCGTGATCGATCGCGTCATGGATCTGGATGACTCGAGCCTGCTCGACGTCCTGGATCATGTGCTCAACAAAGGCGTCATGGCGACCGGCGATCTGACGCTCGGCGTTGCAGGCATCGACCTGATCTACGTGCGGTTGTCAGCTCTCCTGTGCGCAGCCGATCGCATCCTTCCTTCGACAGCGGCGCAGCGTGACGCAGCCAAACGGAAAGCCACGCGGCGCCGCACTCGCGGCCGGACGTCGTGAAGAAGCCGCCGGCACGGCCATCAAATCGAACGAAACGCGCAAGAGCGGTGGCAAAGGCCTCGCCCTCGACGCGCACGCGCGTCCGGAAGAAAGCGTCCCCACGGCGTCGCGTGGCGAAGCCCGTGGAGGCCGTGCCGGTTACGGCCGCCGACCTGCGCCTGCTGCAGCGGGAACTCGCCAGGCGCATGGCGAAGGCCAAGGGCTCTGGCGCACCCGCGCCGGCGAGAACGAAGGGAGCGCCGCTGCGATGGAATCCGGATCCGGAGGATGTGCAGAAGTCGGTGGCGCAGCTGGTGCTGACAGTCGTCGAGTTTCTTCGACAGCTGATGGAGCGCCAGGCCGTTCGGCGCATGGAGGCGAACACGCTCACGCCCGAGGAGGTCGAAGCCGTAGGGACGGCCCTGATGCGCCTCGAAGAAACGGTTCGCGATCTCGGAAGGCGGTTTGGGCTCGAGTCCGAAGATCTCAACCTGGATCTCGGCCCAATCAAATTGATCTAGTACGTGGCGTCGGGTTGGCGTACGTGGCGGCGGGTTGGCGTACGTGGCGTCGGGTCTTTAGACCCGACCTGGCCTCACCTGACCGTTGGGACTTCCACGAGCAGCTTCGATGCCGCGCGGGTACCGATTGTCAGCGCCGCCCGCCCTTTGCCCACCAGCCGTACGGCGTCGGCCGCGGGGTCGCGCGACTCGACTTCGACCATCTGTCCGGGCTTCAGGTCATTGCGCTCGACGAATCGAAGGAAGGCCGGGTCCTGGTCTGCGATGCGGGCCATTCGAAGGGGCGTGCTGACGGGGCAGGTGAGGAGGCTGTCGTGATGATGCGCCGGCATCGACCCCTCGGCTGTCGGAATCGGATCCCCGTGCGGATCGTGAGACGGGTGTCCGAGCATTTCATCGATCCGCTCGATGAGCCGTTCAGAGACGACGTGCTCAAGCTGCTCCGCATCGTCGTGCACTTCATCCCAGCTCATGCCGAGCACCTGGACGAGGAACAGTTCGACGAGCCGGTGCCGTCGGAGGACCAGCGCCGCAAGCCGTTCACCTGCGGAGCTGAGTCGAACGCCACTGTAGGGTTCGTACTCGGCGAGACCGGACTCCGCCAGGGCTTTGACCATGGTCGTCGCGGTACCGGGCGTGACGCCGAGCGCGGCGGCAACCTGTCCCATGGGCACCAGGCGTGCCCCGTCGGTGAGCGACACCTGACCCTGATAGATGGCTTTGATGTAGTTCTCGACGGTGCTCGACGGAAGCATGTCAGGCGCTATTATCGCCCGGATGTCGCTCGGTGAATCGGTCTCGACGCCCGCGGGCAAGCGCCGGTACGTGCGTGGGCTCTTTGCGACGATTGCCGATCGGTACGACCTGATCACCATCGTCCTTTCTTACGGGAGGGACAGGTCCTGGAAGCGGCGACTGGTTCGAATGGCAACCATTCGCGAGCGCCCGTCCGTCCTCGATCTCGCAACGGGAACCGGTGACATCGCCTACCTGCTTCATGACACCGGTGCGCGCGTGGTTGGCCTCGACGTTACGTTCCGGATGATCGAACTCGCCCGCGGCAAGCGGCCTGCAGGCGCTCGGCCCGCCTTCTTCGTCGGCGACATGGCCTCGCTGCCGTTTCCCGCCAAATCCTTCGACGTCGTGACGACGGGGTACGGTCTGCGCAACGTCCCCGACCTGGCGGTCGCTCTCGAGGAAATCGCTCGTGTCCTGAAACCCGGGGGACAGCTGTTGTCCCTCGATTTCGATCGTCCGTCCAATCCTGTTGTACGTGCGGCCTACCTCGCGTACCTCTCGGTGGTGGGTGGAGTCCTGGGATGGATTCTTCACCGGGATCCCGATACCTACCGGTACATTCCCGCTTCAATCAGGACCTATCCAGGCGGCAAGGGGGTCGTTCGCCTGATGCGCGAGCACGGGTTCGAGCAGGCCCTCCATCACAGAGTCCTCGGCGGGCTGATGGCCATACACGACGCGAGAACCTGAGTGGAGATCGATACATCCCGCTGGTCGGGAGACGGCGACTTCACGCAGCTTATCGTCGAGCGCCTTCGTGAGCAGCCTCGCATCGCCGGTCTTCGCGTTGAGGACGCCGCGGCGAGCCGCGAGGACTCGGGATACAGTTTCATCAGCAACGAGGTTTTCGTCATCCCGTCGATCGCGAGACGCCCGAACGTCGTTCGTCGATGGGGCGTCTGGCCGATACGCCGTCGCCCGCCCACGGCTTCGGTCACTCTGGACGACATCGAGGCACTGCTCACGGCCGATCCCGCTATCGGAGCGCCGGATGTCGTCGACGCCGGGATGATCCAGTACCTGCGCACGCAGCGAATCGTTCCCGCTTATCAGACCCGCGGATATAAACTTGTCGAACTGATTCGGATCTACATGGCTGGAACCGAGCAGTCCCCCTAATGTCCGAACCGCGAAGATCCGAAAAGCTTCGAAGAGCCGCCTGCGTCTGTTGCCGGCGTCGGAGCCCCTCCATTTCATGACCCTCGTTCCGTCACTGCTCCAGGCGCTTGTCCTCATGGACGGCGAAGCCCTCGTGCTCCACGTGGGGGACAAGCCGTACGTGGTTGCCGAGAGCGGCCAGGTGAGCCTGGCAAACGCTCCGCTGACGGCGGACGCGATCGGCGACGTCATCGAGGAACTGCTGCCTGCCGAATCGAAGCGTCTTCTCGACGATGTCGGCGCAACGCAGTGTGCGCTGTCGGAAAACCACCTGTTCCCGGGGGAGCACTTCAGCGTCGTGGCAGCGCGCGGCGGCGACGACCTCTGGCTCGAAGTACGGCGGATGCAGGAATCGCCGCGGCGCGGCGTGGAACCAGGGGCCGCAACCGAGGCCCCGTCGCAGGCGGCACCCCTCGTCCGCGAGCGCCGGAAGAGCCAACACACTGAGAGTCAGGCGCCGGCGGGACGTGTGGTCGAACCCGCGCAGCCGCAGCAACCGGAAGTGCACCCTGGAGTCGTCCTGCCGCTGACACGAACGCCCGTGCGAGCCGATGTGCCGCCGCCGCTTGCGGAGACGGCGTTGTCAGGCCTCGACCGGCTCCTGCGTCTCGCGTCGGCGCGTGGCGCGTCGACGCTTTATCTCGTTTCGGGCGCACGCCCATCCATTCGGATCGACGGCGACGTTCGAACGCTCGATGGCGCCGCCGTACTCGAAGCGAACGAGGTGGAGGCGCTGCTCCTGACCCTGATGCCCGAGCGCAGCGCCGAAGCCCTGCGAAGCGGCGCAGCGAGCGAGTGGATTTCGGAGTTCGACGACCTTGGGCGCGTCCGGTGCCTGAGTTTCCGCGACTATCGCGGCCCCGGCGGCGTCTTCCGCATCATGCCGCAGCGCGCCGTGACGACCGAGCAACTCGGTCTGTCGCGTGAAATCCAGGCTCTGGCCGATGAGACCGACGGTCTGCTCGTGGTCACCGGCCCCCGGCTGAGCGGGAAGCGGACGCTGATGTCCGCCTTCGTCGACCACATCAACCGCACCCGGCATCTCCACATCATCACGATCGAGCGCGATATCAACATCGTGCACGAACGGGTGGGATCCATGGTGAGCCAGCGCGAGGTCCGCGGCGTCGAGCACATGGCGCCGGCGGTCCGCAATGCGCTCCGGGAGGACCCCGATATCCTGGTTCTCGAGGACGTGCGCTCCTCGGAACTGGTCGAACTGGCACTCGATGCCGCAGCGGCCGGCCGGCTCGTCATCTGCGGGTTCCCAGCCCGCAGTGCCGCGGCCGCGATCGACGGCATCATCGACCTGTCGCCGCCCTCCGAGCGCCGGCGGGTTGAAGTGTCGCTCTCACAGCACCTCCGCGGCGTCGTGGCGCAGGTGCTGCTGAAGAAGGCTGGCGGCGGGCGGCTGGCGGCGCGCGAACTGCTGCTCAATACGCCGGCGGTCGCCAGTCTCCTGGCCGAGGGCAAGACCTCGCAGCTGCCGCTGGCAATCGAGGGCGGGCGCAAGCACGGGATGGTTCCGCTGAACGATGCGCTGGGTGGCTTTATCCAGAGCGGTGCGATCGATGTTCGCGAGGCCTATCGCTGTTCGGCGGACCGGCCGGGGCTGCTTGCGCTGCTGCAGCGGCAGGGGGTCGACACCTCGCAGGTGGAACGGCTCGCCTGACGACAAGTCGCCTTAGCGTTCGACGAACGGCTCCAGTTCCTTGAGCACGTAGTTCAGCACGTGGTCTTCCGTCAGGTTGGCCACCGAGTATTCCGCAATCGCTCGCTCGGATTCGACCACCCGTCGTCCCCGCGCGCGGCTCGACTTGCCCATCACCATGGGTTCGTCAGCCGATGTGTCGAGCGACAGCTCGATGTAGTCCTCCGACGCCTTGTCGGACATCAGGCGCACCGATCCGCTCGGCGTGAACACGGTAAACGAATAACCGCTCGCCTTCAGGATGTTGGCGACCTGCCGGAACAGCGGCACCGCGACCGTGTCGAGGAACTGCGAGTAGTCACGTGACGCCGCTTCCGATCGCGCGCGTCGCTCGGCCGCGGTTCGCCTGGCTGCCTCGATGGTTTCGGTGAGGCGCTTGCGCAGAACGGAGGTTTCCATCAGATCACACCCTTCGCACGCAGGTCGTCGATCTGCGCGTGGTCGAATCCCAGATCATTGGTCAGAATCGCAGCCGTGTGCTCGCCGAGCCGGGGCGGCGGCGTCCGCACCGAGCCTGGCGTATCGGAGAACTTCAACGGGGTCCCGGTCATCTTGAGCATGCCGGCCACTGAATGTTCGAGCTCGACGAGCATGTCGCGCGCCTTCGTCTGCGGATCGGTGAAGACCTCGTGCAGGTCGCGGACTGCGCCGCAGGGCACGCCGGCGGCCTTGAGCTTTTCAATCCACGAGGCTCGCGTGCCGGAACCGAGCTTCGCATCGAGCGCCGGCTTGAGGACGTCGTAGCTCGTCACCCGCTGCCGGTTCGTTGCGTACTGCTCGTCTTCCGGAAAACCGGTGACCGCGCAGAACCGGCGCCATTGGTCGTCGTTGCCGACAGCGACGACGAAGTCGCCGTCAGACGCCCGGAATGTTTCGTAGGGGACGATGGTGGGATGGCGGTTTCCGAGTCGAGGTGGTGCCGACCCGTTTGCGAAGTAGATGCCCGCCTGGTAGCTCAGGAGCGCCACGACGGAGTCGAGCATGGCGATGTCCACTTCCTGGCCGCGCCCGGTCCGCTCGCGCGCGTAGAGCGCCGACGTAACGCCCTGAGCCGCGAACATGCCTGACACGATGTCGGCGATCGCGACACCAAGGCGATAGGGCGGACCATCGGCGGAACCGGTGATGCTCATCAAACCGCCTTCCGCCTGCATTACGGCGTCGTAGCCGGCTTCCTTCCGGCGCGGTCCCGTGTGTCCGAAGCCGGAGATCGAACAGTAGATGAGGCGCGGATACCGGCCGGACAACGCGGCGAAATCGAAACCGAGCTTGTCCAGCGTACCGGGGCGAAAGTTCTCGACCACCACGTCCGCCCGTGCGATCAGCCTGTCGAGGATCGCGCGTCCCTCGTCGGTCTTGAAGTCGAGGGTGATGCTCTCCTTGTTCCGGTTGATGCTGAGAAAATACGAGCTCTCGCCGTTCACGAAGGGCGGACCCCAGCCTCGCGTGTCGTCGCCTTTGCCAGGCTGTTCGACCTTGACCACGCGGGCGCCCATGTCAGCCAGCATCATGGTGCAGTACGGGCCGGACAGCACGCGCGTCAGGTCCACGACCGTAATACCCTGCAGCGGAGTCATATTCAGTGCAGCTAGTATGACCGATGGACCCGCGCCGGGTCGCTGAAGCGGAGGGGAAGATGCATCGGACGGTACGATTGGCAGTTGTCGGCCTGCTCGCGTTCGCCGCACCCGTGAGCGCGCAGGACGCCGGCGCACAGCAGTCCACGCAGGTTCCTTCAATTGTCACGAGCGGCGAAGCGACCGTGCGCCGGGCACCCGACATTGCATTTGTCTCCATTGCCGTCGAGACGCGCGCGCGGACTCCACGCGAGGCACAGCAGTTGAACGCCGATGCGATGTCGTCGGTTCAGCAGCGTGTCGGCAAAGCGGGTGTGGCGCGGGATGCCGTGCGCACGACCGGCTACTCCATTCAGCAGGAGTTCGACTTTGCCAACGGCCGCCGGACACCGCGAGGGTATGTCGCGCGCAACGGCGTCGAGGTGCGGCTCGACAACGTCGAGCGCGTCGGGGAGCTGCTTGACGCGATGGTCGACGCGGGTGCAACCACCGTCGCCGGCATTCGCTTCGACCTGAAGGACCGCGACGCAGCCGAGCGCGAGGCCCTGCGCCTTGCCGTCGTCGACGCTCGTGGCAGGGCGGATGCCATTGCCGCCGGTGCCGGCCGGACCATCGACCGCGTAATCAGGATTACGGACACGCCGCAGCCGCGATTCAAGGGGCCTACGCCGATGGCGATGGAGCGGGGCATTGCTACAGTCGCCGCCGCCGACACGCCGATCGAAGCCGGAACGATCGAGATTCACGCGCAGGTCGAACTCGTTGCAGCGATCAAGTAGCGGCTGGCGGACTACACTTCGCAGATGCCCCCGCAATCGCTGACACCCGACGACTATGCGCGCGCGCGCCGCGTGCTGATGCGACGCGATCCGGTACTCGGCGCCGCCATCAAGGCGATCGGTCCTTGCCTGATGGCCGAGCGGCAGCGCAAGGATCACCTCACTGCCCTGGCCGGGTCGATTGTCAGCCAGCAGCTGTCGACAAAGGCGGCCGCAACGATCTTTGGCCGGTTCGTGGCGCTCTTTCCTGAAGGCACTCCGCTTTCGGCCCCCGCCATCCTGGCCGTCGACGACGCGGCGCTGCGGGGCGCCGGCTTCAGCGGGCAGAAGGTGCGCTACATGCGCGATCTCTGCGAACGCATCGCTGATGGTCGCCTCCAACTCGATGCCATCGAGTCGCTCGACGATGAAGCGGTGATCGCACGGCTGACGGAGGTGAAGGGCTTCGGACGCTGGACTGCCGAGATGTTCCTGATGTTCCGGCTGCACCGGCCCGACGTCCTCCCCGTCGACGACCTGGGCATCGTCAACGCGGTGCAGCGTCTCTACAAACTGCGCAAGCGCCCGGACGCCAGGAAGCTCTACAAGCTTGGCGAGGCGTGGCGACCGTATCGGTCGGTTGCCAGCTGGTATCTCTGGCAATCACTGACCAGGATTTCAAAGGAGGCGTAGCTCTTCGTACGTGGCGTCGGGCCTTCGTACGTGGCGTCGGGTCTTCGTACGTGGCGTCGGGTCTTCGTACGTGGCGTCGGGTCTTCGTACGTGGCGTCGGGTCTTTAGACCCGACGGCAAGGGGCGGGCCTAAAGACCAGCCGCCACATACACGAGTCTGGCTTTGAGGAAGAGGAGCAGGTATCCGGCCGCAATCGCGATGAGGGTTCCGCGTTCCGAGTACAGCGTCTGTGCCCACGAGAAGGCGGCATCATGGCCGGACGTGGAGTGTCCCGCGAAGTTGGGCACCCACCGGGGCACGCGCTGCATGTACTGCCGGTAGCTTTCGCCCATCCGGGATTCGAGCAGGCGTTCCTCCCAGCGCACGATCGCGTGGTACTCGAGCGCCAGCAGCACGACGACGAACGGTGCGAGCCAGAGCAGCTGCGCGCTGACCGCAAACCCCAGCCACAGCAGGATGTTGCCGATGTAGAGCGGGTTGCGGACCTTCGCGAACGGACCGTGGTCGATGAGCGGCCCGAGCCGTTCGCTGCGGGTGCGCGAAACCGAGCCGATGTGGTGGACGCCCCACATCCGGATTAGCTCGCCCACCAGCACGATGGCCAGGCCGGCCAGCGCCAGTTCACCGGCCGCCGGCTGCGACGCAGGCGGGGAAATGATCAGCAGTGCCAGGACGATCGGCAGCGGAATGGATGTCCGCTTGCGGAACAGCCAACCGCCAACCCGGACAACCATCTCTGGATCGTGCTGCAGGGACGTAGTTTCTGAGGTCGTAGAGGAGGGCACGGACCAGCCGAGTATAGCGCAGGGGCAGTTTGTTATAATGTCGGACTTCTGCGGTCGTAATTCACAATGTCTTCTGCGTCATCACCTTCCACGGTTCCCGACGGGGCTGTTTCTTCGGTGCTCGAGCTCATCGGGCGCACGCCACTCATCCGGCTGAAGCAGTTCGAGCACGAAACACCGGGCGTGGAGCTGTACGCCAAGGCCGAGTGGCACAACCCGGGTGGGTCGGTGAAGGACCGCGCTGCGGCGCGGATGATTCTCGAAGGCGAACAGACTGGAAAGCTTCGGCCCGGCCTCACCATCACAGACGCGACGTCGGGCAACACCGGCATCGCCTACTCGATGATTGGCGCCGCCAAGGGTTACAAGGTCAAGCTCTTCCTGCCCGAGAACGCCAGCCCTGAACGCAAGCTCATTCTCCGGGCTTTCGGCGCTGAACTCGTGCTTACGAGCCCGCTCGAAGGGACGGACGGCGCGATTCGAGCAGTCCGGCAGCTTGTAGCGGAACACCCGGACGAATACTTCTATCCCGACCAGTACAG
>Ga0207683_10001756_pt1 | contig 19187 bp, 22 predicted proteins | sample KBSM73metaG_FD_184333 | JGI IMG/M metagenome (GOLD analysis project Ga0207683, IMG submission 184333) | Miscanthus rhizosphere microbial communities from Kellogg Biological Station, Michigan, USA - KBS M7-3 metaG (SPAdes) (version 2) | ecosystem: Host-associated > Plants > Roots > Rhizosphere >... | reverse complement strand
CACGATGTACGCGTACGCCGAGTCGCTGGACCCGGGCGGCATGGGCATCGGGCTCTACCCGACCAGCCAGTTCATCCACGTCGACTTCCGCGCGCCCGGGGAGCCGAGCTACCGCTGGGTCGACTACTCCGGCCACGGCGGCGGGTCGTCGCACAAGAAGTCGACCGGCCGCACGCACCCGGCGCGCAAGCCGACCTCGTAGCTTGCGGTAGGCTTCGGGCATGGATGACATCCCGGAGCTCTCGATCGCGGACGTCGCGGCGCGGCTCGGCCAGCCGGACTTCCACGTGTTCGACAACAACGGCAACGCGCGCTGGAAGCGCAGCCACGTGCCGGGCGCGAAGAACCTCAACGCGCATACGTTCGAGGAGAGCGAGCTGCCGGCCGACAAGGCTGCGACGCTCGTCTTCTACTGCAGCGGCCCTGGTTGACACAGCTGCCATGCGGGCGCCGGGCGCGCCCGTGAGTTTGGCTACACCAACGTGTTCGCGATGCCCGATGGGATCGCGGGCTGGGAGAAGGCGAAGCAGCCGGTCGAGGCCGGCTGACCGGTTCGACGACCGTTCGTCGCGCGTTTCCGACCGTTCGTCTGGCCGCGACGACCGTTCGTCCGGCGTTCTCGACCGTTCGTCGGATGCGGGGTTCCGCGGGCGGCGAGGCGCGGTTACGGCAAGGGCATGCGAATCATCCTGCTTGCCCTGATCTCTGCGTGCGCTTCGACTCCGCCGGCCCAGCACCCGGCGCCCGCGAGCGCGCCGACAACCGCGACGGCAGCGACCGCCGCGCCGACGACCGAGACGGCGACCGCCGCCCCCAAGACCGACGCAGCCATGACCGGCGCGCCGAAGGAGGAGGACCGGTTCGAGTTCAAGGTCCGCCAGGACTTCTTCGACGGCATGCGCGGGGATGCCGCCGCGCTCGACCGCGCGCAGAAGTTCTGCGAGGACACGCTCGCGAAGAATCCCGACCACGCCGAGGCGCTGGTCTGGCATGGCGCCGCGCTCGCCGGGCGCAGCGCGCAGGCCTTCGCGAAGGGGGACCGCGACACCGGGATGGCGCTCTACATGAAGGGGCTCGCCGAGATGGACCGCGCGGTCGCGCTGGCGCCCCAGTCGCCGGGCGTGCGGATCCCGCGCGGCGCGGTGATGCTCGGGATGGCGCCCCACGTGCCGGAGCCCGAGCGCACCAAGCTCGCCGAGCGCGGCGTCGCCGACTACGAGACCACGCTCGCGGCACAGCAGTCGTACTTCACCACCTTGACGCTGCACTCGCGCGAGCAGCTGCTCTACGGCCTGACCGACGGCTACGCGATGCTCGGCCAGACCGACAAGGCGCGCACGACCTACGAGCGGATGCGCCGCGACGCCGCCGGCTCCGAGCTGCTGTCGCGCGCGGCCGAGCGGGCGGCGGGTCACGAGGTCGCCGGCCAGGCGCCGTGCGAGCAGTGCCACGCCCGGTGATAGGCTGGCTGCACATGGCAGCCCGGGGCGAAGGCTCGCCGCGCACGCTCGCACGCATCGTCCGCTCGATCGTGCTCGCGGCGGTGCTCGGAGTCGCGATCGCCGGGATCTTCGCGGCGCGAGGCGACGACTTCTGGTTGTCGTGGCTGGTGTCGACGCTCTACGGCACCTCGATCGGTCTCCCGGCGGTGATCGTGTTCGATCGGTTGCGCGGCCGGCTCGGCACGATGCGCGAGCTGTCGCAGTGGTTCGTCTACAGCGGCACGATGCTCGCGCTGATCGTCGCGGGCAGCGCGGTGACCGGGCTCGTGCTCGTCGCGGTCGGGCTCGTGCCGCTCGCCGCGTTCTGGGACACATTCCGGTTCGGGTTCGCGGTGTCGCTGATCATCTCGGTGCCGACGAGCGTCGGCGCGATGACGTACGCGCGACTCACCAGCCGGATGCACGCGAGTGAGCGGGTGGCGTCCGAGGCACGGCTCGCGTCGCTCGAGTCGCGCGTGCGCCCGCACTTCCTGTTCAACTCGCTCAACAGCGCGATCGCCTTGATTCCGGAGGATCCGGCGCGCGCCGAGCAGGTGCTCGAGCGACTCGCGGCGCTGCTGCGGTTCTCGCTCGATGCCCAGCAAGCGCGACTCGTGCCACTGGCCGAGGAGATGCGGGTCGTCGTCGACTACCTCGAGATCGAGCGCGTGCGGTTCGGCGACCGGCTGCGCTACACGCTCGACATCGCGCCGGCGGTCGAGACGCAGGTCATCCCGGCGTTCGCGCTGCAGACGCTGGTCGAGAACAGCGTCAAGTACGCGGTCGCTCCGCGCGCGACCGGCGGCGCGATCCGCGTCTCGGCGCACGCCGCCGGCGGCCGGCTCCATCTCGCCGTCGAGGACGACGGGCCGGGCTTTGCGGGGCCGCCGCCTGCGGGGCACGGTCTCGACACGCTGCGCGCGCGGCTCGACACGCTGGTCGGCCCCGGCGCCACGCTGCGCGCGCCGGCGACCTCTGCAAGCGCGACGACGGGCGCGACGAGCTCCGCAAGCGCGGCGACAGGCGCGACGAGCTCCGCAAGCGCGGCGAGCCCCACGGGCGCGCGCGTCGAGCTCGAGGTACCGCTGCGATGAAGCCGCGGGTGTTCGTCGTCGACGACGAGGAGCTCGCCGTGCGCCGGCTCGTGCGGCTGCTCGAGGCCACCGAGCGCGTCGAGATCGCGGGCACCGCGACCGATCCGCGCGACGCGATCGCACGGATCACCAACGACATCGCCGCGGCCTTCCTCGACATCTCGATGCCCGAGGTCGACGGGTTCGCGGTCGCGCGCCGCCTGCCACCCGGCACGGTGATCATCTTCACGACCGCGCACGACCAGCACGCGCTGCGCGCGTTCGAGGTCAACGCGCTCGACTACCTGGTCAAGCCGGTGCGCGCCGATGCACTCGCGCGCGCGCTCGACAAGCTGGCCCGGCGGCGCGGCGGTCCGCGCATCACGTCGCGCGTCGGCGATCGCACCCACGTCGTGGAGCTCGACCGCGTCACGCACTTCCAGGCCGAGGACAAGCTGACCTACGCGGTCACACCCGACGACAGCTACATCGTCGATGAATCGATCGCCGCGCTCGAGGAGCGCCACGCCGCGGATGGCTTCGTGCGCATCCACCGCGCGACGCTGGTCCGGCTGACCGCGATCGCCGAGCTGCTCGCGAACCCGCCGCGCGTACGGCTGCGCGAGAGTGACCACGTGCTGCCGGTCGCGCGCGACCGACTGACTACTTTGCGAAAAATGCTTTGAGCGGGGGCGCCATGTTCTCGGGGACGTTGTCGCCCCAGGCGCCGCCGTCGATCTTCTCGCCGGTCGGCTTGCCGCCGTCATCGAGCTTGAAGAACACGGGAATCGCGCTGCTCTGAAGACCGAGCGCGTCGAGCGCCTTCGGATCCGCGGCGTCGATGTCGATCATCGCGATCGCGGTGCCCTTGAAGGCCTCGACCATCTTCGCGTCGGTCGCGTGCGTCTTCTCGATCGCGTTGCACGGGCCGCACCAGCTCGCGTGCAGGTACGCGTACGGCTTGAGTCCCGCGGCCTTCGCATCCTTGACGAAGCTCGCGAGCGTGTCGGCGATCGGCGGCTTGGGATCGACCGTGTGCCACGCGAGGTCGCCGCTCGCCTTCGCCGGCTCGCCGGCCTTCACGGTCGCGGTCGCGGTCCCGATCACGGGCTCGGCCGGTTTCGTCGCCGTCGCGGGCTCCGCCGCCGTCGCCGCGGGCGGCGGATCGGACTTCTTGGTGCAACCGACGACGACCAGGGACCCGAACACACCGACGAGCAGCAGGCGCTTCATGCGCGCATCCTACTCCGCGGCGGCGTCGTACTGCATCGCGCCGAACGCGTTGCCGTCGAGGTCGGCGAAGAACATCAGCGTGCCGACCCCGACGATCACCGACCGCTCGAGCAGCACCTTGCCGCCGGCGGCCTTCACGGCCTTCTCGGTCGCGTCGATCGACTTGACCGCGAACGTCGGCTCGAAGCCGACCCGGTGGCCCGGCGTGAGGAATCGCCGGCCCTGGAGCGCGCCCATCACCGGCGAGCCCTTCGCATCGATCATGTAGAAGCCGGGCGGGCCCCAGGCGTTGAACGACCAGCCAAAGACCTTGGCGTAGAAGGCGCGCGAGGCCTCGACGTCGTCGGCGTTGATGGCGAAGTGAGCGAGCGTGTTCGGCGTCGTGTCCATGGCCGAAACCTACGCGAGCACCGCGTGGCGCGCTTGCGCTAGAATGCCAATGATTGTCGAAAACACGCCACGCGCCCGACGGCTCGGTCTGGGTCCGCACCTATCCGGTGACGTTCCTGCACGACGTCACACAGCGCGACCACGACCACGAATGGCACCAGCTGACGTTCGCGGCGCGCGGCCACCTCGAGGTGATCACCGCGACCGCACGCCACCTGGTTCCGTCGGATCGCGCCGTGTGGGTGCCGGCCGGGACGCAGCACACCGAGGTGATGCGCGCGCCGGTGTCGATGCGGTCGCTCTACATCGCCCCGGCGGCCTACTTCGCGCGCGCGGCCGTCGCCGGCGGTGCCCTGCGCACGGTCGCCGTCACGCCGCTGATGCGCGCGCTGATCCTCCACATCACCAAGCTCGGCGCGCTCGATCGCAAGCAGCCCGAGCACGCGCGGCTGATCGGCGTGTTGCTCGATCAGCTCGCCGGCGCCGAGGACGTCGCGCTCGCCCTGCCCTCGCCGCGCGATCCGCGGGCGCGCCGGTTCGCCGAGCTGGTGACGCGCGCGCCCGGCGACGACGAGCCGATCGCGAAGCTCGCGCGCCGCGCCGGTGCGAGCATGCGCACGCTCGAGCGCTGCTTCATCGCCGAGACGGGCCTGCCCGTCGGCGAGTGGCGCCGGCGCGTGCGGCTGTTCCACGCGCTGCGGCTGCTCGAGGGCGGTGCGCCGGTGACCGAGGTCGCGCTCGACGTCGGCTACGCGAGCACGAGCGCGTTCTCGCAGTCGTTCAAGAAGATGTTCGGGCGGTCACCGCGCCGCTACAACCTGGGCGCTGCGGTCGAGGGCGCGGCTCGTTCGTAGCCACGCCGCGAGCAGGCAGGCGAGCGAGATCCTCACGGCGAGACGCCACGCCAGCGCGCGGGCGGTTGTGACGCGGTATGCTCGCAACGTGGCGTCGACGCAGGGTTCGCTGTGCCTCGAGGTGCTCCGCGCGCCGACCGGCATGGCGATCGCGCCGGCGACCGCCGAGGCGATTCACGCGCGCGCGCCGAAGGTGCTGACGAGCGGCGAGACGCTCGACTTCCGCACGCTCGTCCCGCAGCCCGGCGGGCTGTTCGACTACAAGGTGTTCGGGCCGGGCACCGTGATCGACGCGCCGCCGCTCGATCTCGACGCACCCGCGCGCCCGCCGAAGACGCAGTTCGCGCGGCTCGTGCTGCCGGCGCCGGTCGTGCACCCGCTCGCGGTCGCGCGGGCGCCGGCGCAGATCGCTGCACTCGCGGGCTGGTCCGAGGACGACGTGCGCGCGTGCCGCGGCGGCGATGTCGCCCGGCGCCGGCTCGCCGAGCTCGTCACCGCGCTCGATGCCTCCCCCGAGGGTCGCGCGTTCGTCGTGCGCGAGCTGCCGGTCCTGCCGCCGGACCTGCGGCCGCTGACCCGGCTCGACGACGATCGCTGGCAGACCTCGCCGATCAACGAGCTGTACCGCCACGTGATGCGGCGGACGCACCGGCTGGGCAAGGCGATCGAGGCCGGCGGACCGGTGGCGCTCATCGACGCCGAGCTCGCCGGCGTGCACGTCGCGCTCGAGCACCTGTTCGAGAACGAGGACTGTGCGGAGCCGCTGCGCGACGTTCGCGGCGAGCTGCTGACCTCGCTGCGCGGACTCGCCGGCGGCACCACGCACCTGTTCGAGGCGCTGGTCGCGCTCGCGGCCGGCGCACCGGTGACCGGCCGGCTTCACCGCGCATCGGCGGTGCTGTTCGCGCTCGGCTTCGAGCTCGCAGCATGAGCTGGCAACCGTGGAACGGATCGATCGCCGAGCTCGCGGCGCTCGCCGGGTCGCCGCTCAGCGACGGCATGCTCGGCGAGTGGGTGGAGAAGCAGTCGGTCGCGATCTCCGACGTGCCGGCGCTCGCCGCGCTGTTTCGCAGCGCCGATCCGCACCTCCAGGAGGCCGGCATCGAGCTCACGACCGCCCTGCTGCGCTCGGCGCCTCCCGGCGTGCTCACGTCCACGCGCGCCGCGCTCGAGCCGGCGCTCGCCGCGCTCGTCGGGCCGGATCTCGATCCCTACGTTCTCGAGGCGCTCGCGGGACTGCTCGCGGAACATCCGCTGACGTCGGTGATCGCGGCACTCGCGCGCGTGCATGTCGACGAACGCGCCCGCCGCCTCGCGCTGGGCCCGCCGTTTCCGGCGAGCCCGCCGGTCCCGCGCCCCGGCATTCACATCCATCGCAATCGGATGCCGCAGCCGTGGCAGCGGCTCGAGGAGCTGTATGCGCAGCTCGCACTCGCCGCCGGCGATGCACCGTCTGCACGCGATCTCGCCTACCTGCCGGTTCTCGAAGCGCGGCACGGCACCCGCGGCTGGCAAGCTACCCGAGCCGCCATCGCGCGACTCGTCTGATATGCGACGATGAGCCATGCGGCTCGCGGTCGTGCTCGCGCTCGGCTCCGCAGCATGCGGCTTCCACGCCGTGGCCGCGCGCAGCTCCGATGCGGCCGGCGACACGGGCGGCCCGAACGACGCGTTCGACGCGACGATCGATACGCCCGATGCGCCACCGGATGCGGCGACGGCGCGCTTCTGCCCGACCGGCAACGCGCACCTGCGGCTGTGCTTCTCGTTCGATCAAGCGACGCTCCCCGCCTCGCTGCCCGAAGAAGGCGCGGCGACGATGCCGGCGCAGCTGACGAACGTCACGCGCATCGCGAGCCCGCTGGGCGGCGCAGCCGGCCTCGCGGCCAACAGCGAGATCTACGTCCCGATGGACAGCGCGGTCAGCGGCATCCTCGCGAGCGAGATCTGGGTGCGCGTCGACACCGACGCCCCTACCAACGGCGCGCGCGAGTCGATGTTCGACAGCAACCTCATCCCGCCGAACATCAGCATGTTCGTGTACCGCAACGATCCGCATCACGATCTCCACTGCGGCATCGGCTCGCAGAACGAGACGTGGACCACGGATGCGTTCACGTTCGCCGCCTGGCACCGCATCGCGTGCGTCTGCGCGAACGGCAACCTGTCGTTCTATCTCGACGGCGTCGACCTCGGTGATCGCCCGGGCAACTGCAGCACGGCGGGCGCCCTGGTCGCCGACGGCTTCACGATCGGCTCGAACAACAACGGCGGCCCGACGGGCGTCGACGCGGTCCTGATCGGCGCGATCGACGGCATTCGCCTGTGGGACGAGCCGCCGCCGGCGAGCACCTTGACCGCGCCGCCGGATCAGCTCACGACACCGACGATGTAGTGACCGCGGTCGGCCGCGGCCTGCATGATCGCCTTCGCCTCGTCGTCGAGCTCGAGCGCCACGCTCGACGCGGCCGCTTGCTTCGCCGCCGCCGGCGTCAGGAAGAACGCCGAGCCGAAGCCCGCGTCGTAGGGAAGCGCGCCGTCGATGTGGAGGTCGGCGAACACGATGTCGCCCGGCTCCTCGTCGTCGTCCTCGCCGTCGGCTTCGTCGTCCTCGCCGTCTGCGCCGTCCTCGCCCTCGTCGCCGTGGTCCACATCCTCGGTGTCTTGCTCGTCGTCATCCTCGTCCAGCTCGCGGGTCGCCTCGATCATCTCCGCGGCGCTGTCGTAGTCGAGTCCGGAGATGTCCTCCGGAGTCACGCCGAGCCTGGCGAGCACGTCATCCTCCTGCTGCAGGAGCAGCGGCTCGAGGACGTGCGGATCGTTGCGGATCACCTCGAACGCCTCCGGCGTCACCCGCGCCAGATGGATCCACATCGACATGCGCGGACCATATCCGCGGGTCCTTCGATCCGATAGGGTCCGGGTGTGGACTCGCTCGTCCGCGCACTGCTCGCTGCAACGCCGCCGGCACTGGCTTCTGGCGAAGCGCTCGCCGCGTGGCGCGCCGCCATCGGTCCTGCACTCGCGCCGTTCACGCTGCCGATCGATCGCGCGCTCGTCGCGGCTGCATCGGCGGACCGGGTCGGCTACGCGTTCGTCGCCGGCTACACCGAGGCGCTGCGGTCGCTCGTGCCGAGCGCGACCGATGCGCTCGCACTGTGCGCGACCGAGGAAGGCGGCAACCAGCCGCGCGCGATCAAGACGACGCTGACGAGGCGCGACGGCCGCACCGAATGGATCGTCACCGGCACGAAGAAGTGGGCGACCGGCGCGAGCTCGGCGGGCGCGCTGCTCGTCGTCGCGTCGACCGGCATCGACGACACCGGCAAGAATCGCCTGCGACTCGTCCGCATCCCGACCGCCGCGCACGGCGTCCGCATGACGTCATCCGCCGCGCCGTTCGTGCCCGAAATCGAGCACGCGCAGGTCGAGCTCGATCATGTCGTCGTGACCGAGGCAGACATCCTGCCGGGCGACGGCTACGACGACTATCTAAAGCCGTTTCGCACGGTCGAGGACGCGCACGTTCACGCGGCGCTCGCGGCCTACCTGCTCGGGGTCGCGCGCCGGCACGGCTGGACCGATCTGGTCGAGCGCTTGCTCGCGCTCGCGCTGGCCGCCCGTGCGGTCGCGACCGCGGAGCCGAAGCTGCCGACCACGCACCTCGCACTCGCCGGCGTGCTCGCGCTCGCCGCGCACGAGATCGCCGAGCTCGAGACCGTGTGGAGCACCGCCGCGACCGCGGCGCCCGACGCCGCTGCACCCGACGCGGAGTGGACGCGCTGGCTCCGCGACCGCCCGCTCCTGAAGACCGCGGCATCCGCTCGCATCGCGCGCCGCGACCGAGCCTGGCAGCAGCTCGGTAACTCCGCGACCACGACTCGCGGCGCGGACTAGGCGCGAGCGCGGCTTCTTCACTCGCGGCGTGGGCTACGCGCGGGCGCGTGGCTTCTTCGACTCGGCGCGCGAGTCCGCGCGCGAGTCGGTCCGTGGATCGCCGCGGGATTCCGTGCGAGCGGCTTCCGCGAGCAGCTCCGCCGCATGCGCCTTCGCGCGCGCCGTCGCGTGGCCACCCAGCATCCGCGCCAGCTCGTCCTTGCGCGCGGTGCCGGTGAGCCGGCGGACGTGCGTCTCGGTGCGCCCGGCGAGCTCGGTCTTCTCGACGTGGAAGTGATGATCCGCGTAGGCCGCGATCTGCGGCAGGTGCGTGACACACAGGACCTGCCGATGATCGGCCACCGCGCGGATCTGGGCGCCCACGACCTGAGCGGTCGCGCCGCCGATTCCGGTGTCGACCTCGTCGAACACGTAGGTCGCGACCTCCTCGGCGTGGCGGAGCGCCAGCTTGAGAGCGAGCATGATGCGCGAGAGCTCGCCGCCCGACGCGATCTTGACGAGCGGCCGGCGATCTTCGCCCTTGTTCGACGCGAGCATCAGCTCGATGCGATCGGCGCCGGTCGGCCCGAGCGGCCGTGCCTCGACCACGACGGTCAGCTTCGCGGCGGCCATCCCGAGCTCGGCGAGCGCGGCGCCGACTTCCTTCTCCAGCCGGCGTGCGGCAGCGGTGCGGCGCTTCGTGAGCGCGGCGGCGGCGGCGATCGCGGCGCCTTCGGCGGCGGTGCGCGCGGCCTGTGCCTCGGCGAGCCGCGCGTCGCGGCCCGTGAGCGCGTCGAGCTCGGTGCGCAGCTCGGCGGCCTTCGCGATGACCTCGGCGAGGTTGCCTCCGTGCTTGCGCGTGAGGCGGCGGATCAGCGCGACGCGCTCGTCGAGCCAGGCCAGCCGTTCGGGATCGCCCTCGAGCTTGTCGGCGTACGAGCGCAGCTGGTCGGCGGCATCGTCGATCAGCGTCTCGATCTCGGTGAGCTGGCGCGAGACCGGCTCGAGCGTGGGATCGGTGCGCAGCGCACGCTCGACCTCGCGGGCAGCCGCGGCGACCCGGTCGCGGCCGCTGTCGTCGCCGCCGTAGAGCAGCTCCTCGGCGGTGCGTGCCGCCGACTGCAGCGTGTCGACCGATGCGAGTCGCGCGCGCTCGACCTCGAGCTCGACGTCCTCGTTCGGCCGGAGTGCCGCGCCGTCGAGCTCCTCGAGCTGGAACCGCAGGTAGTCGACCCGTGCTTCGCGCTCGCGCTCGTCGCCGCCGAGCGACGCGACCAGATCGTCGCACCGCTTGAGCTCGGCCCACGCGGCGTCCATCGCGGCGACTTCACCCGTGGCACTCGCGTCGCCCTCGCCCGCCGAGCGCGCGGCTGCTTTCGCCTCGCCGTCGCCCGTCGAACGCGCCGCTTTCGACTCGCCGTCGCCCGTCGAACGCGCCGCTTTCGACTCGCCGTCGCCCGTCGAACGCGCCGCTTTCGACTCGCCCTTCTGCGGCGCCGCGGCAGCGAACAGATCGAGGATCTCCAGGTGACGACCGGGATCCACCAGGCCTTGATGCTGGTGCTGGCCCGAAAGATCGATCAGCAGCGCGCCCAGCTCGCCCAGGCGGGCCGCCGTGGTCAGCGCGCCGTTGACGTAGCAGCGGCTGCGGCCGCCTCGCTGGATGATCCGGCGGATGAAGATCGTGTCGTCGCCTTCGTCGGGCGTGGGCAGGCCGGCTCCTTCGAGCACGCCCGCGACGCGCGCGCGCAGATCGGCCGGCACGTCGACGGTGGCCTCGACGACCGCCTCGTCCGCTCCGGTGCGCGGGATGTCGGCCGACGCGCGGCCGCCGCGCAGCAAGTTGACCGCCTCGACGATCAGCGACTTGCCCGCGCCGGTCTCGCCGGTGAGCACGTTCATGCCGCCGCCGAGCTCGATCTCGACGTCCGAAAGAATGGCGAAGTTGGTCGCGCGCAGATGTCTCAACATCACATCGCTCCTTTGTCGAGCCGCACGCCCCAGTGCAGCTTGTCGCGCATCACATCGAAGAAGCTCTGCGTCGACACGAACATGATCAACGGGCGCTCGGCACAGGTCAGCTCGACGAGGTCGCCCGGCAAGAACGAATGCGCCCACTGGCCGTCGACCGTGAGGATCACACCGCGCGCGTCGGCGCCGAGCTCGAAGCGCAACGTCGACTGCGCGCTCACGACGAGCGGCCGGTTGGTCAGCGCGTGCGCGCAGATCGGCGTCAGCGTCATCGCGTTCTGGCCCGGCACGACGATCGGTCCGCCCGCCGCCATGTTGTAGGCGGTCGATCCGGTGGGCGTGGCGACGATGAGGCCGTCCGCGCGATACGCCGCGACGAACTGGCCGTCGCAGTACGCGTCGATCTCGATGAGGCGCGCCATCGCGCCCTGATGAAGCACTGCATCGTTGAGCGCGTAGCGCACGACCGGAAGCGCGCCGGATAGCTCGCCCGAGTCGTCGCTCTCGGTGCGGCGACGTCCCGCGCCCTGGCGCATGAACGTCACCTTGATCCGCATGCGTTCAGCGCGCGGCAGCTTGCCCGCGAGCGCGGCCGCGAGCGCCTGCTTCGCCTCGCTCGGCGAGAACATCGCCAGGAAGCCGAGCTGGCCCAGGTTGATCCCGAGCACCGGTGTGCCCTGCTCGGCGACCAGCCGGGCCGCCCGGAGCATCGTCCCGTCGCCTCCCAGGCTGACCGCGATGTCGATCGCGGCAGCGAGCTCGTCCTCCGGGACAATCTCGCAGCCCGGGGGCGCGATCTGGTCCTCGGTCGGGACGACCGGTACATGTCCTTGATCTCTCAGCCAAGGGACCAGCTCTTCGAGCAGAACCCCGGCCTCTGACTTGTCTGGCTTCAGAATGAACCCGACGCGCACCGTGTGTTGGTACCACAGCAGGCTGACACTGAACGAACTGTCAGGTGGGGATGGCGGCTTGACAGCGGTTTCGAACCCTTGTAGACGATCCGCTCCTTAGAGGTTGCCCAAGATGATGACGCAAAAGAGCCCCTGGCTCACCAAAGAGGCTGGCGAGGCGCAACGCGAGTGGTTCGTCGTCGACGCCACTGGCCAGACGCTCGGCCGGATGGCCTCGAAGATCGCGATGGTCCTGCGCGGCAAGCACAAGGCCACGTACACGCCGAACGTCGACATGGGCGACTTCGTGATCGTGCTCAACGCTGGCTCGGTTCGCCTCACGGGCTCCAAGCCCGACAAGAAGCTGTACCAGCACCACACGCTCTACCCGGGCGGCATCAAGACGCGCATCGCGAAGGACGTCCTCGCGACGGACCCCGAGCGCGCGATCTACGAGGCCGTGTGGGGCATGATGCCGAAGGGGCCGCTCGGCCGCCGCATCATCAAGAAGCTGAAGATCTACAAGGGTGGCGAGCACGAGCACACCGCCCAGAAGCCGCGCACGCTGGAGATTAAGAACTGATGGCGACGACGCAGACCACGAAGACCTACGCCACGGGCCGCCGCAAGACCGCGATCGCGCGCGTCTGGCTGACCGCCGGCGAGGGCAAGTTCACGATCAACGATCGCAGCGACGAGGATTACTTCTCGCGCCCGACCGCGCGCATGGTCATCCGCCAGGCGCTCGAGGAAGTCACGCTGCTCGCGAACTACGACGTGATCGCGACGGTCGTCGGCGGCGGCATCGCCTCGCAGGCGGGCGCCATCCGCCACGGCATCACGCGCGCGCTCATGAAGATCGACGGCGAGCTCCGCCCGAAGCTGAAGGCGGCCGGCTACGTCACGCGCGACCCGCGCAAGAAGGAGCGCAAGAAGTACGGCCAGAAGGCTGCTCGCGCTCGCTTCCAGTTCAGCAAGCGCTAGTCGCTTCTGCGACTGCACGACGCCGCGTCTCGTACGCGGCGTTTGCTATTTTCGGCAGCGCGCCCGCCGAGTCTCGAACGCGCGCTACTTCGCGCGGAACGCACGGACGTACAGAGCGAGCGACCACCGCTGCGCCCACGACAGCTGCGGGTAGCCCACCATCTTCGTACCGGCGAGGCCGTTCGTGATCGTCGCGAAGATTTCCTCGGGCGAGTCGCCGGCCTTGAACTTGTCCTTCACGAAGTTGCGCGGCGGCGGCTTCACGGCGAACGCGACCGGGCCGTTGCCCTCGCCCGTCGCGCCGTGACACGCCGCGCAGACCTGGTCGTAGAGCGGCTTGCCGGCCGGCTCCGCCGCCGCGGTCGCCACGAGCATGCACAGCACGGCCAGCCAGCGCACGCACCGATCCTAGCAGACGCTGGTACCCTGCTGGCGTGCGGCCTCGCGCGACCCTGCTCGTCAAGCTGCTGGTCGCGCTCGTGCTGCCGGTCGTGGCGCTGTTCACGCTGTTCGCGTTCGTCGCCTATGAAGTCAGCCGCCGCGACCTCGACAGCGAGCTCGGCCGCCGGCTCGAGGCGATCGCCGCCTCGGCGGGCACGCAGATCCGCGACGCCAAGTACCTCAGCGAGCTGTCGCCCGGCGACGAGCACGAGCCGCTCTACGAGCAGGCAGTCGCCCGCCTCCAGGCGCTCGCCGAGGCGACCCAGGCGCACCTGTTCCTGCTCGACCACGATCGGCGCGCGCGCGGCGACGCCCGCGAGGCCATCGCCATCGGCACGCCGAACCGCCGCGCGGATCTCGATCGCAGCGAGCTCGAGCGCGTGTTTGCCGGCAAGCAGGCCGCGAGCGTCACGTTCCAGGGCAACGACAGCCACTGGTACAAGACCGGCTACGCGCCGGTCCGAGGTCCGGACAAGAACGTCGTGCTCGCGGTCGGCGCCGAGGCGCCCGCCTCGTACTTCGACCGGCTCGCCGATCTGCGCACGCGGCTGTTCGCGTGGGGCGCCGGCCTGGCGCTCGTCACCGTGCTCGCCGCCGCGCTCGCGACGCTCCTCATCACGCGCAGCGTGCGGCGGCTCGCCGGTGCGGCCGAGCGGATCGGCGCGGGCGACCTGCGCGTGCCGATCAAGGCGACCTCGCGCGACGAGCTCGGCGTGCTCGCGCAGACGATGGAGCGCATGCGCGTGCAGCTCGCCGAGCGCGACGCGAAGATGCAGCAGATGCTCGCCGGCATCGCGCACGAGGTCCGCAACCCGCTCGCCGGCATGACGCTGTTCGCCGGCATCCTGCGCGACGAGCTCCCCGAGGGCCCCGAAGGTGAAGATTGGCGCGGCCACGTGAAGAAGATCGAGCGCGAGCTCGGCTACCTCGAGCGCGTCGTCAACGACTTCCTCGAGTACGCGCGCCGGCCCAAGCCCGAGCTCTCCGACGTCCCGCTGCCCGACCTGCTCGCCGAGGTCGCGCAGATGGCGTCGACGCCCGAGGTCACGGTCGCGGTCGCGCCCGACGCGCCGCCGATCGCGCGCGCCGACCGCAGCCAGCTCCGCCGCGCCCTGCTCAACCTCGCGCGCAACGCCGTGCAGGCCGCGGGCGCCGCCGGCCACCAGGGCACCGACGCGGTCCGGCTCTCCGCCGCGCGGCTGCCGGGCGACGACGGCCTGCGCCTCTCGGTGTGGAACCGCGGCAAGGAAATCCCAGCCGAGACGAGCGGGAAGCTGTTCGAGCCGTTCTACACGACGCGCGAGAAGGGCACCGGGCTCGGCCTCGCCTTCGCGCGCGACATCGCAGCGGACCACGGTGGCCGGATCGAGGTCGCCAGCGCCGACGGTGAGACGACGTTCTCGATCACCATTCCGTGATACGACGGATCGGTGGCGACGATCCTGATCATCGACGACAACGACACGATCCGCGAGGGCCTCGCGCACGCGGTCAAGAAGCAGGGCCACACGCCGGTGATCGCCTCGAGCGGCACCGCGGGCATCGAGGCGTTCAAGAAGCAGCGCGCCGACTTCGTGATCACCGATCTGAAGATGGACGGCGCGACCGGCGTCGACGTGCTGCGGGCGATCTCGGCGATCGATCCCGACGTGCCGATCATGATCATCACCGGGTTCGGCACGGTCGAGACCGCGGTCGAGGCGATGAAGCTCGGCGCGTTCGACTTCATCACCAAGCCGATCCAGGTCGAGGTCGTCCGGCTCAAGGTCGAGCGCGCCCTCGAGCTCCACGCCACCCGCCGCTCCGCGCGCAAGGCCGAAGGTCGCGCCGAGGCGCTCTCGCAGGATGCCGACCGCAAGTTCGCCGAGCTCGTCGGCGGCGGCGAGAAGATGGCGCAGGTGCGGCGCACGGTGGAGAAGGTCGCGGTGAGCGATACGACCGTGTTCATCGCCGGCGAGAGCGGCACCGGCAAGGAGCTGATCGCGCGCGCGATCCACCGCCTCTCGAAGCGCGCGAACGGTCCGTTCATCAAGGTCAACTGCGGCGCGCTCACCGAGACGCTGCTCGAGAGCGAGCTGTTCGGCCACGAGAAGGGCAGCTTCACCGGCGCGATCAAGCAGAAGCTCGGCCGGTTCGAGCTCGCCGACGGCGGAACCCTCTTTCTCGACGAGGTCGGCGATGTCCCGCCGTCGATGCAGGTCAAGCTGCTGCGCGCGCTCCAGGAAGGCGAGATCGATCGCGTCGGCGGCGAGTCTCCGATCAAGGTCGATGTCCGCGTGCTCTCCGCGACCAACAAGGACCTCGAAGCCGAGGTCGCCGCGGGCCGGTTCCGCCAGGATCTATTCTTCCGCCTCCACGTGCTGCCGGTGAAGCTGCCGCCCTTGCGCGAGCGTCGCGAGGACATCCCGCTGCTCGTCCAGCACTTCGTCGCCAAGCTGGGCCCCAAGACGAACCCGAAGGTCCGCGCCGTCGGCGATGCCGCGCTCGGCCGGATCATGGCCTATCACTGGCCGGGCAACGTGCGCGAGCTCGAGAACGCGATCGAGCAGGCGCTCGTGTTCGCCGAGAGCGAGGACATCACGCCGGCGGCGCTGCCGCAGTTCCTGCAAGGCGGCGGCGAGGAAGATCGCCTCGACGTGCCGCGCGAGATGTCGCTGCCCGAGATCCTCGACGACCTCGAGCGCCAGCTGATCCTCAAGGCCTACGCGAAGGCCGGCAAGGTCAAGACCGAGACCGCGCGCCTGCTCGGCATCAAGACGAGCGCGCTGTACTACAAGCTCGAGAAGTACGGCATCGAGTGAGCATCACCGGATCGCCGCTCGACTGCACAGCCGAGTGAGCGCAGGCGCGAGATCCGGCTCTTCGTCGCGAGCGATCACGAGCAGCAACCGATCTTCGAGAGCCTCGCGCCGGACGATCTCTGCGAGGCGAGTCGCGGCGGTACGGCGATCCTCGGGGGGCGCGTCGCCCTCGATCCGCGCGAGGAGCTCGCGTACCTCGTCGAAGACCTCGGCCGCGACGGTCCTTGGGGTCAGCCCGGGCGTGCAGCCGCGGGACCTGCGCGTCGCGAGACTGCAGGAGCCGCCGATCAGCGCACAGAGCGGATGTCCGCAGTCGCTCATCCGGCGAACCTAGCAGCCGGCGTCGCCGATGTTGCGGTCGTGGCGACAGTTCAGCGATGCTGCGTCGAATGAAGCGCGCCCTGCTCGCCGTCCTGCTGCTCGCCGCATGCGAGAAGGATCACGGCGCGCACATCCACCGCGAGCCCCCGCGCGTCGGCGACCGCGTCGCCTATCACACACGTTACGACAGCCACCTTACCGCCCCCGATGGCACCGAGCACGCAGGTCACGCGGAGACGTCGATGACGACCGAGGTGCTCGCGGTTGCCGATAGGCGCATCCAGCGGACGCGAATCATCATCGATCGCGACGATCACGTCTTCGACGGCGTCCCGAAGCCGCACCTCGCCGGAACCTACGAGCTGACGGCGGCCGGCGAGCTGACGCGCGCGAACGGCGTGGCGCCGACCGACTACGAACGCAGCTTCTTCGCCGCGTGGCACATCGGCAACGACGATTCGGCCCTCGCGGCGCGCGAGCTCCGTGCCGGCGACACCGTTCGGCCCTCGCCGACCGAGGTGGTCGCGCTCGGCCTGCCCGAGGCGAAGGGCCCCTGGGAGCTGCACGTCAAGCGGGCCGACAACGAGGCCATCGTCCTGACCGGCGACTACGAGCCTGTCGACTCGCCGCCCGAGGTCGAGTCGCGTGCCACCACGACCGTGACGCTGACCGACCAGTCGCGGACCCATGTCACCGACCTCGTGATCACCTGGAACGGCAAGCAGGTCGGCGGTGCGCACTCGACGTTCGAGCTCGTACCGAAACGCTGAGTTGCCGCAGCGTAACGCCGCATTCTCGCGGCGGCGTGCTAGCAACGCGGGATGACGTACACGCTGTACTACACGCCCGGCGCCTGCTCGCTCTCGCCTCACATCGCGCTGCGCGAGTCGGGGTTGCCGTTCGAGCTCTCGAAGGTCGACCTCCGCGCGAAGAAGCTCGCGGATGGCAGCGACTACCTCGCGGTCAGCCCGAAGGGCTACGTGCCGCTGTTGAAGCTGCCCGACGGCCAGATCCTCGCCGAGGGCGCGATCATGGTGCAGTACATCGCGGACCAGGTGCCCGAGAAGCGGCTCGTCGCCCCGGCAGGGACGATGGAGCGCTATCGCCAGATGGAGGCGCTGCACTTCATCGCCACCGAGCTGCACAAGGCGACCAGCCCGCTCTACAACGCGCTCGCGAACGACGACTACAAGACCCAGCTGAAGGGACGGCTCGCGCAGCGCTGGAGCGTGTTCGAGGGCATGCTGCGCGGCGAGTACCTGTTCGGCGACTTCACGGTCGCCGACGGCTACGCGTTCTACGTCCTGCGTGCGTGGCAGAAGACGATCAAGGAAGATCTCTCGCGCTGGCCGAAGCTCGGCGAGTACTACGCGCGGCTCGCGAAGCGGCCGTCGGTCGCCGCGGCGCTCGAGGCCGAGGGGCTCGAGGCCTGAGCGATTCTGTCGCGGTGCCGTGCGGCCGCGCACACGTGGAGAACTGCGTGAGCCCCGCTTCCGCCGCACGGGGGCGTCCGGCATGCTGCGCCGATGAGCAGCGAGCGCGCGGCAACCGGTGTAACCGGTCTCGACAAGGTCCTGGGTGGTGGTCTGCCTCGCGATCGGATCTATCTCGTCGAAGGTGACCCGGGCGTCGGCAAGACCACGCTCGCACTGCAGTTCCTGCTCGAGGGCGCGAACGCCGGCGAGCGCGGTCTGTACATCACGCTGTCGGAGACCGAGCCGGAGGTCCGCGCGATCGCCGCGTCGCACGGCTGGTCGCTCGACAAGCTCGCGCTGTTCGAGCTGTCGGCGCTCGCCGAGCAGCTGCGGATCGACGCCGAGAACACGATCTTCCATCCGTCGGACGTCGAGCTCACCGAGACGACGCGCGCGATCCTCTCGTTCGTCGAGAAGACCTCGCCTGCGCGAGTGGTGTTCGACTCGCTGTCCGAGCTGCGCCTGCTCTCGCAGTCGGCGCTGCGGTTCCGCCGCGAGGTCTTGAACCTCAAGCAGTACTTCAGCGGCCGCAAGACGACGGTGATGCTGCTCGACGATCGCACCTCGGAGCCCGGCGACATGCAGCTGCAGAGCCTCGCACACGGCGTCGTCTCGCTGCACCAGATGCCGCCCGACTACGGCGGCGACCGCCGCCGGCTGCGCGTCAGCAAGCTGCGCGGCGCGCCGTTCGTCACCGGCTACCACGACTTCCTGATCACGCGTGGCGGGCTCGAGGTGTTCCCTCGCCTCGTCGCAGCCGATCACCACGTGGACTTCAAGCCCGGCGCGCTTTCGAGCGACGTTCCGGAGATCGACAGCATGCTCGGTGGCGGCCTCGCGCGCGGCAGCTCGACGATCGTCATGGGTCCCGCCGGCGCCGGCAAGTCGGTGCTCTCGGCGCAGCTCGTGTGTGCGGCCGCGCGGCGCGGCACCAAGTGCGCCATCTTCGCGTTCGACGAGCTGCGGCGGACGCTGATCGAGCGCGCCGATAGCCTCGGCATGGACATGAGCCGACACATCGCGGCCGGCACGGTGATGGCTCAGCAGATCGATCCGGCCGAGATGAGCCCCGGCGAGCTCGCCGCACGCGCCCGCGACCTGGCCGAGCGCGAGGGCGTCGAGCTGGTCGTGCTGGACAGCCTCAACGGCTACATGCAATCGATGCCGGCGGAGCGCTACCTCTACGTCCAGCTCCACGAGTTGCTCTCGTACTTCGGTCAGCTCGGCGTGACGACCGTGATGCTGATGGCGCAGTCCGGGATCGTCGGCCAGATGGGCTCGCCTGCCGACGTCAGCTACATCGCCGACAGCGTGATCATGATGCGGTACTTCGAGGCCGGCGGCCGCGTGCGCAAGGCGATCTCGGTGATCAAGAAGCGCACCGGAGGTCACGA
>Ga0207683_10001753_pt1 | contig 19201 bp, 7 predicted proteins | sample KBSM73metaG_FD_184333 | JGI IMG/M metagenome (GOLD analysis project Ga0207683, IMG submission 184333) | Miscanthus rhizosphere microbial communities from Kellogg Biological Station, Michigan, USA - KBS M7-3 metaG (SPAdes) (version 2) | ecosystem: Host-associated > Plants > Roots > Rhizosphere >... | reverse complement strand
AATGGCGTGATAGTAATACGATAGGCAAAGCCCTGCAACCAGTCATTCATCAACCACCAAGACACCGGGAATGCGATCAACATCGCTAACAGGATCAGCTTTAAGAAATTTTTTGACAACAGCAACCATACCTGCGGAACTGATGCACCCAGCACTTTTCGTATGCCCACCTCTTTTGTGCGGTTAACTGATGCTAAAGAAACCAATCCAAATAAACCAAGGCAAGCCAATAAAATCGAAATGCCACCGGCCCAACCCACAATACCGCTCCAGCGCTTTTCAGTGATATAAAAATTGTCAAGGTCTTCATCCAAAAAACTGTATTTAAATGTCGCATCAGGAACAAGACCTTTCCATGTGTTTTCCATAGCGGCAATTGTACGTGAAGGATCGCCGGGTTTTATGCGTACAAAAAATCGCTGCGGGCGATGACCGGCAAACTGGTGAAATAACTGTGGCTGTATTTTTTCAGTTAGTGCATGAAAATTGAAATTTTTTACAACACCAATAACAACAGGCGTTTTAGAATTGGTATAGCCTTTAATTTGCTGCCCAATTACGTTGTTCAATGTCCATCCGAAATCATTCATCATCGCTTCGTTGATAATGACCGAAGTTGAAGTATCTTCGGTAATAACAGCATTGAAATTTCTTCCTGCCAACAACTGCATTCCCAGGACATTTACATAGTCCGGGTCAACTAAGTATTCGTAAACTGATTTGTGTGTGCCATTGTACATAAAACCGTGATCCTGGAATTCCGCCCCTTCGCCAAGACCGGTTTCAGCAGAAGCTATACTAACAACGTTTGCATCAGATAATAATGTCTTTTTAAACAAAGGATAAATCTTTTTTGCTTCTGTTTGTTCAGCATTTATAATCACTACATTTTCTTTATTAAACCCGGGATACTTCGTTGACATGTACTTCGTTTGCTGAAGTATAACAATTGTTGAAACGATCAACGCGATGGATAATGCGAACTGCAGCGTAACAAGCGATTTGGTAAATAAGTTGGAACCGCCCAACCGTATCTTGTTCTTCAATACCTCGATCGGTCTGAACCCGGACAATAACAAGGCCGGGTAAATGCCGGAAATAATTGTTACCAGCAATATGACGCTTATAATTAACCAGCTCATTTCAGGGTATAGCGTAAATGAGAATTGAAGATTTCTGCCCGATAATCCATCAAAATAAGGCAGTAACAACTGCGCTAATAATAAACCGATTATTGTGGAAAAAATACTTAACAAAAATGCCTCGGCAAGAAATTGAAAAATAAGCTGGCTTTTAACCGCACCAATTACTTTTCTTACGCCAACTTCTTTGCCTCGCCCGGCTGAGCGTCCAACAGCAAGTGTTGTAAAATTGATGCAGGCAATCAGCAGTATGGTAAAGGCAATGAATAAGATTGTCCGGATAGTTTTGGGTGTAATAGTTTCAGTATTGGTTATATCGGTTATCCTTGTTTCTGTATGCATGGAGCGCAGGGGTAATAAACCATACGTTACAAGCGATTTGGTATTTTTTGTTATGGCATCATCATCTCCGTTATATAAATGATGGAATGCGGTTAAACGGGTTACATCTTGTGGTAAACTGCTTCCGGGTCGCAGTTGAACAAAGGTCCGGAAAGAAGTAGTGTACCAGTTATTGAACATTGTCCCAAACCTTGTTGATTGTAAAAAGGCAAAATTTCCCAATACATCGAAACGGATGGATGAATTGGCAGTTATATCTTCGGCAACGGCAGTTATAATAAATGGTTGAAAATCCCTGGGCACTTTTAATTCCACCGTTTTACCGATCACATCGTCCGTTCCAAACAATTCCTTAGCCCTTGATGAAGTAATGACAAGGCTATTTACATTCTTTAATGCATCTGCAGCCGTTCCATACTTTAATGGAAAAGTAAAAACGGAAAAGAATTGCGGATCAGCAAACGATAATTTTATATTGCGGATGCCGGCATTTATACGTATTACCCCTTCGTCAGGCATTTGTTTCAAGCGGACATAATCGACAACTTCGGGCATGTCTTTTTTCATTGTTGGCCCGAGCGGCATTGCTGTTATCGCGGTATATTGGGAACTTCCGTCACGTCCTTTTGCATAGTCGTATACACAATAGATATTCTTTTCGTTTTTGTGAAAACGGTCGAAGCTCAATTCGTTAACCGAGTACAATAACAGTAGAATAAAAACAGCCACGCCTGTCGCCAGGCCGGTTATATTGATAATGGTATGGCTCTTGCTGCGAACCAAGTTTCTGAAAGCTGTTTTTAAATTGTTTTTAAGCATGGTAAAAGGTTTTGGTTTTGCAGAACTTCACTCAATATTTTAGCATCCTGCTTATAATCATAATTTGCATATAGCACAATATTCACTTCGGGACACAATTCACCGTTCACGATATCATTCCGTTCGCAATGACTTTACCGGGTTCGCCATCGCCGCTTTGATCGATTGATAGCTTACAGTCAGCAGCGTAATTACCAGGGCACCGCATCCGGCTGCTGCAAAAATCAACCATGACAAACCAGTATGGTACGGGAAATTCTGCAGCCAGGTATGCATAAAATAATACGCTGCCGGAACGGCAAGAAGCAACGAAATACTTATCAGCACAATAAAGTCTTTTGATAATAATTGCCATAAACTGAATACGGTAGCCCCTAATACTTTTCTGACGCCGATCTCTTTTATCCGTTGTTCTGCCATAAACGATGCCATACCGGACAGGCCCAGGCATGAAATGAAAATAGCCAGGATCGAAAAAAAACCGGCGAGCTTACCTATACGTTCTTCATCGTTAAATTTCTTAGCGTATTCATCATTGGCAAATTGATAGCTGAAGGGAACCGAAGGCGAATACGATTTATAAGTTGCTGCTATTTTGTTGATGGCCTCATGAGCGCTTATGGTTGGATTGATCTTAAAAATCAGGTAGTCAAAACCGTTATCCTTAAAATAATAAATGGTTTGCCTGGCTGGTTCATACGGCGACTCCATTACCATATCTTTTGTAACCCCGATAACCGTATGATCTTTGTTATCGAATCTTATTATTTCTCCGACAGGGTTTGTAAGTCCCATATATTTTACAGCGGCTTCATTTAATATAACAGCGGATGAATCGGTAATAAACTGCCTGCTGAAATCTCTGCCTGCTGTTATTTGCCAGCCGGAAGTATTACCATATTCCGGCGAAACGTAGATAGTTGCGAAATCATAGGTAGCTGCAGGATCTCTTTCTTTCCAATAAATATCGCCTTTGCCGTTATGTATCGCATTCATAGGGCTTGATGCTTCTGCCATTTCCGTAATTACGCCTGCTTTCATCATATCCGCTTTTACTGCGTCAAAGTGGTTATGCAGCTCACCGGTAGATGATGTAATTACGAGGCCATTGCGTTCGTACCCGACGGGCCGGTTTTTGGCAAACTGTATTTGATTAAAGACAACGACGGTGCCGATTATTAAAATAACAGAAACCGTAAACTGGACAACTATTAATATTTTGCGTGGAACAGCAGCAAAACGGCTTGCTTTAAAAGCACCCTTTAATACTTTTACGGGTTTAAATGACGACAGGTACAATGCAGGATAACTGCCGGCAATTAATCCTGTAAAAACTATAAAGCAACTATTTGCCAACCAGAAAAAGGGATTTACAAACGGGATTGATATTGTTTTATCAGCTACATCATTAAAATAAGGCAATACAAGAAACACCAGTAGTAGTGAAACGGAAAATGCGCAGGCTGCCATCAGGAAAGACTCAGAAAAAAACTGGCGTATCAATTGATCCCTGCGGGATCCGATGGCTTTGCGTATTCCCACTTCCCTGGCTCTTTTCTCGCTTCTGGCGGTGCTCAGGTTCATAAAATTGATGCAGGCCAGCAACAATACAAAAAAGCCGATCATACCAAACAACCACACATATTCAATAGCGCCGCCTGTGTTGACACCATTTTTAAATTCGGTGTACAGGTGCCACTTGCTCATCGGTTGCAGAAAAATAACCGGTTTATACTTTGCATCTTCTTTGTTAACATTCTTAAGTTTGATGTCTTTTATTTTTTCTGAAACCTTTGTCATATCTGCATTGTCGGCCAGTTGCACATATAGCTGAAAAGAATTTTCGCCCCAGTTATCAGCAGCTCTTTTTACCCAGCTATGATAAGCAACGTAATGCGCCCATGGCGCAATAAATGCCAATCCGCTTAATGTCGAATTGTGCGGCAAATCCTCGTATACGCCGGTCACTTTAAGGCTGGCGTTATTATCAAAATTTACCAGCTGGCCTAGCGGGTCAGTATCAGCGAAAAGCGCTGTGGCCAAAGATTTTGAAATCAATAAGGAAGAAGGGTCCTGTAGTCCACTGCGCGATCCCTTCAGCATGTTCAGGGAAAACATTTCCGGTCCCTCGGAGCTCATGAATACACCGGGCCAGGACAATCTTTTATCTCCGGCAGCCAGGATATGGTCGCCTGTCCATGATGTCAAAGCAATATGTTTAAAATCGCCTCCATAATTTTTTCGTAATGCCGCATCAAGCGTTAGAGGAACTGCTACACCCGTAGTGACAATGCCATTGCTTATTCTATGCTGCATTACCTGCGCTATCTGTTTGTGATTGATATGGTATTCATTAAAAGATAGCTCATCCCGGATCCACAAACTGATCAGCATGGTGACCGACATTCCAACAGCAAGCCCGCTGATGTTGATGATAGAAGAAGTTCTGTTCTTTAAAAGGCTTCGCCATGCGGTTTTGAGATAATTTTTCAGCATAACTTTTTTTTATGAATGATCCATAATAAGCGGCAATTGCTCATTCCTCATTTTTTATTCCGTTCGTAAAGACTTTACCGGGTTCCCTACCGCCGCCTTGATCGCCTGGTAGCTCACCGTTAGTAACGTAATCAATAAAGCGCCTGCTCCAGCACCAGCGAAAATCCACCAGGATAATGCAGCGCGATACTGATAATCCTGCAACCAATTGTGCATAAAATAATACGCTACAGGAATCGCTATGAACAAAGAAATGGTAACCAACACAGCAAATTCATTCGATAGCAGGCGCCATAATGTGAATGCTGAAGCGCCCAATACTTTGCGGATACCAATTTCTTTTGTGCGTTGTTCTGCTACAAAAGATGCAAGACCAAAAAGACCGAGGCAGGAAATGAAAACAGCCAGCATTGTAAAGAAACCTGAAAGCTTTCCGATGCGTTCCTCTGCAGCAAATTTGGCAGCATAGTCTTCATCGGCAAATTCATAGTCGAATGGTACAGCAGGAATAAGTTTTTTGAATACGGCCTCAATCTTTGGAAGCGCATTGCTCATTGTAACACCCGGTTTCACACGTATGTTTATACAGCTAACACCGCCATTCAGCGGCTTTATAAAAAACATTGTCGGCTCTACCGGTTCGTAAGGTGACCGCATCACCATATCTTTTATTACGCCTAAAATCGTATAGGCAACAGGTGGATTATCTCCCCATTTCCAGGTAACGGTCTCGCCTACGGGATTTTTTAGTTGCATATATTTAGACGCAGATTCATTGATCACTATGCCCGAAGAATCGCTCGCATAGTTTCTCGAAAAATCACGGCCCTTTATAAATTGCCAGCCAACGGTTTTTCCATGTTCATGCGTCACGGCCAGTGTACCAAAACTTTCATCTTTATTCGGATCTCTTCCTTTCCATTCAAATCCATTATTACCCGAAACTACTTCGGTCACTTTACCCATCGCTTCTGACATATTGGACACAACACCTGTATTTATTAATTCAGTTCTGAATAAATCATACTTCCCAAAAAAATCATCCGATCTCATATCGATCATGATCAAACCTTCACGATCATAACCCACCGGCCTGTCTTTGGCAAACTGTATCTGGCGGTATATGACTACTGTGCTGATAATAAGTGCGACGGAGATCGTGAATTGTACGACCACCAACGTTTTGCGTGGTATCGCTGCTGCACGTCCTGCGCGGAACGTTCCTTTCAATACTTTCACCGGTTTGAATGAAGAAAGGTACAGAGCCGGGTAACTGCCCGCCAATGTGCCGGTGATAAAAATAAACGCTGCACTTATCAACCAGAAGTAAAGATTGGTCCATGGAATTTTCATCAATTTTCCTGAAAGACTATTGAACCATGGCAAAAACAGCGTAGCAAAAATACAGGACAGAGCAAATGAAAACAACACGACTAAAAATGATTCGCCAAAAAATTGGAAAATAAGATGCCGCCGCATGGAGCCAACAGTTTTACGGATACCTACTTCTTTCGCTCTCTTTTCAGATCTTGCTGTGGCCAAATTCATAAAATTGATGCAGGCGAGTATTAATACAAATAGACCGATAATAGTTATAAGCCACACCATGCGAACCGGTTTTGCATCAATCAGTGCTTTGCGATCAATAGGACGTAAATGCCAATCGCTCATCGGCAAAAGAAATACCTGCGGATTGCGTGCAATTGATTCTTCAAAATTTTCCAGCTTCCTGATATTCTGCAGTTCTACATTTTTTATTTTATTAAATACCGATTCAACACTCAAGCCCGGTTTTATTTCTGCATAAATTTTCAGAAAATGATTGTTCCAGTTGTTGCCTGCGTTTTTTACCCAGTCATTCTCAGCTTCCCAAAGGTTCCAGGGTCCAAGGAATTTGATAATGTTGAATTGAGAATTGACCGGGAGGTCTTCATATACACCGGTTACTTTTACACTTACCTTATTGCTAAGCGTTAGAGTTTTGTTTATCGGATCAGCATTTCCAAATAATGCTTTGGCAACAGAAGCGGAAAGCAGAACCGAATGCATGTCCTGTAAACCGTTACGGCTTCCTTTCAACATGTTTAGCGATAACATTTCCGGCGCGTCTGCATCCATAAATTGTCCCTTTGCCGACAACATTTTGTCGCCGGCGGTGAGAATGTAGTCTTGTATAAAGGATGCCTTTACAATGTGCCGGAAATTATCTTTATAGTTTGCCTGCAATGCCGTTGCCAGCGGGTATTGCACCGAGTTGTTGACAAATGGCCCATGTTCCGGATCATTTCCACGCGTCATGATTTGAGCAATGCGGTCATAGTTCTGATGATATTTATTGAACGAAAGCTCATCATAGATCCATAAGCCAATAAGAATAGCTACAGTCATACCGGCAGCCAGTCCGCCAATATTGATAAATGAAGAAGTTCTGTTTTTAACCAGGCTGCGCCAGGCGGTTTTGAAATAGTTTTTGATCATAGCTTATACATTTAGCAGTGAGAATATGATTTATGTTACCAGCTTTTGTTCCCTGGTCAACTTTTCTTGCGTCGCACACTTGTGCTTTGGTTCGCTATTCAGCAACGTGAGTCGGCGTTCTATACGTCGATAGGTGCCAATGTCACGATACTCACGGCTCACCAGCCGAAAGCTTCGGTTTACTACTCTCGACTTTACTCCGTTCTTAAACTCTTCACCGGGTTTGCCAACGCCGCTTTTATAGCCTGGAAACTGATCGTGAGCAATGCCACAACTATAGCAGATATGCCGGCAATTAAAAATATCCATATTGTTATGTCTACCCTGTATACGTAATTCTGTAACCATTTATTCATTGCAAACCAGGCAACCGGTGTTGCAATAACAAAAGCAATACATACCAGCGCGATAAATTCTTTGGCTAATAAACCGGCGATATTTGCCACGCTTGCCCCCAGCACCTTTCGTATGCCGATCTCTTTTGTTTTCACCTGTGCCGTATAGGTTGCCAATCCAAAGAGACCAAGACATGAAATAAGTATAGCTATTGCTGCAAACATGCTGAATAACGTTCCGGTGCGTTGATCCGATTCATACATTTTATTGTAGTCATCATCGAGGAAAGAATAGGCAAAAGGTAATTCTGATCCATATTGCTTCCAGGTTTTTTCGGCTGCGGCAATTGCATGCGGAGCTTCTTTACCGGTTGTCTTAATATACATGAAGGTATTCCGCGGGCTATAGCACAATATAACAGGCTCTATCGTTTTTTTCAGCGATGCATAATTGAAATCCTTAACCACGCCAATGATCGTTCCCTTCGTGTTCCACAGAGTAAAACTCTTACCCACCGGGTTTTGAATACCGGTTTGTTTTACCGCAGTTTCATTTAGTATAAAATGCGTAGAGTCGGATTTTTCACCGGTGAAATTGTTTCCTTCCGCCAGTTGAATTTTTAGCAGGGGAATAAAGTATTGATCTACATAGTTCGGATGTATTAAAAACGTTCTGTTTTCTTTTTTGCCTTCCCAATATGTATCACCTGTACTGCTATGCTCTCCCAGTACAGGATTTGCTGAAGTGGATACAGCCAGCACACCCTGTTCTTTTAAAATTTGTTCCCTTGCAGTCTGCTGATGATCGTTGATATTTCCTTTCAAGGCAAATGAGAAAACATATTCTTTATCATATCCTGGGTTTTTATGCCGGATATATTGAAGCTGGTTGCTGATCACTATCGTTGCAATAATTAAACCTACAGAAAATGTGAATTGAGTAACGACCAGGACTTTTCTGAATGCAATATTGGCGATCCCAAATGAAAATTTTCCTTTTAAAACCTGTAAGGGTCTGAATGACGATAACAGTACTGCCGGATAGATGCTTGCCAAAGCCAGTGTGCCGGTAATCGTACAGCCCACAACGAACCATGCTGCTTTATTGGTGATGCTGAATACAAGATGTTTGCCTGATATATGATTATATAAAGGCAGAAGAAAATAAATGATCGAGAATGAAAGGATAGAAGCAAAGAAAAACAATACAACAGATTCAATTATGAATTGGATAAACAATTGCCATCTTGATGCGCCGATAATTTTCCGCATGCTCACCTCTCTCGACCGGATCATTGCACGTGCAGTAGACAGGTTCACATAATTAATGCAAGCAATGATCAAAATCAGGATAGCGATCAATAAAAACATCTTTACTGTCTGCAATGCCGAAGTGTTGCCATCCCGGGTAACCAAATGGCGGCTTGCTAAGCTCTGTAAGCTGAAAGCGTCATTCGATGAATCCCCGCCTTTTTTATCCCTGAACAACTGTGTTATTTTCTTTTCTATTATTTGAGGTGATGCTCCCTTGTGTAGCTGCAGGTAAATCTGATAAGCAAAGCTTCCAAGATCTTCATCCATTGTCTTCCAATCGCCGTTACCGCCTGATTTTGTAAAATAATAAGCATCTAATTCCCATGGCAAAAGCATCGTGTAGCGGAGACTTGAGTTTTCCGGAAAATCTTCCATCACCCCGCTCACGGTAAAATTTCCAAACTCCATCGACAGTATTTTCCCGATTGCTTTGTCATTCCCAAAATATTTTTTTGCTATTGATTTTGTTAGAATAATGGAATTCATATCAGGGAACGGGCGCTGCGGGTTTCCTTCAATCAACTTAAAATTGAAAACGGAAAAAAAAGTGGAATCCACGCAAGCAAGGTTTGATTCAGTGAATTTTTTATCTGCATATTTAAATAACAGCTGCTGGTTCACGTTATCTATTCTCACTGCATTCACTACTTCAGGAATGGATTGCTTACATAAAATTGCAAGTGGGGCAGGAGCGCCTTCCCATACCTGCTCGTCGGCACCTTTGCCGAGATGCGAGTTAATTTTGTAGATGTCACCTGCATTTTTATGAAAGCTGTCGAAACTGAGTTCATCATGGGTCCAAAGCAGGATAATAATGCCGACAGCCAATCCAATGGCAAGTCCTGCAATATTTATCGCGCTGTAAAATTTATTTTTCCAGAGATTTCGCCACGAGCTTTTGAAATAATTTTTAAACATAAGCGGCTATTATTGTAGTTTAAATTCTTTGTTCAAAAAAACATCAGGTACAGTGTAAATGTCCACGACATTCAGTTTTTGTGTTTTCTACTCGGTCCGCAGCGACTTTACAGGGTTTGCCAACGCCGCTTTTATTGCCTGGAAGCTGATTGTTGAAAATGCTATCAATATCGATAATAATCCAGCCAGTCCGAAGATCCACCAGGCAATATTTGTACGATAGGCAAAATCACGCAACCATTTATCCATACCAAACCAGGCAACAGGCGCTGCGATGATCAATGCGATCAGTACCAGTTTTATAAATTCTAACGACAACAGGTTTACGATGCTTGTCACATTTGCTCCCAATACTTTTCTTATCCCGATTTCTTTTGTACGCTGCATCGTACTGTAAGAAGAAAGGCCCAATAGTCCAAGGCAGGAAATAAAAATGGCGAGTACGGCGAAATTGAAAAACAAATTACCGAAATGATCTTCGGCCTTGTATTGTTTATTAAAAGAATCATCCAGGAAATTATATTCAAACGGGCGATTTGGAATTATACCGTTCCATTTATTACCAATCGCTTTTAGGGTAGCCGGTAAATTGGCAGGTGATACTTTAATGGAAATCATGCCCAGGCCAAACGGCTCAAAGCGCATAACCAGGGGTGATATGCTTTGTTGCAGTGTTGTATAATTAAAATCTTTTAGTACGCCGATAATCTGGCCCTTGCGTCCCCATTGCTCAAACCTTTTTCCAAGGGCTTCCTGCGCTGTCCTGTAACCGAATGATTTGGCAGCGCTTTCGTTGATCACCATTGCCTGAGTGCTGTCTGTGACAAAATCCTTTGAAAAAGGTCTGCCGGCTACTATGTTGAATTTATATTGTGGAATAAAATCAAAATCGACAAAATACAGGTTAAGATTGGTTTTCTGCATTTCACCTGCTTTGTTTTCAACCAATGAGTAAGCGCCATTAGACCCGCCGCCGGGGACATGAGATGAAAAGCTCGATGATACTACACCGGGAATGGATGATAAAGATTGTTTAAACGCATCTTTGTTTTTATCATAGTTGGTATTAATCACGATAGTCTGTTCTTTATTAAAACCGAGATCGCGGCCACGCATATAATTTAACTGGCGATATACTATAATCGTAGCAGCGATAAGCACAATTGAAATCGTGAATTGAAAAACCACAAGACCTTTTCTTAATATCAATCCTTTTGTACCTGTGGAGAAGCGACCTTTTAACACACTCACCGGTTTGAAAGAAGATAAAATCAATGAAGGATAAAAACCAGCGATAAAACCGATGAAAGCCGATAGAAGGAACAACGCAACAATCTGCAACGGGTTATTGAAAATGCTGCTGCTGATTTCTTTGCCGGCAAGCTGGTTGAACCAGGGTAATGCGATCATGCATAAAATAACAGATAAGAAAAACGCGATCAGGCTGATAATAATGCTTTCGCTGATGAATTGCCTCGCGAGTTGAAACCGTACAGCGCCAACAACTTTTCGTATGCCTACTTCCTTTGCACGCTCGGCGCTGCGGGCGGTGGTGAGATTAACGAAATTAACGCAGGCGATCAGCAAGATGAATACTGCAATGACGGAGAAGATATACACGTTATTGATATTGCCCGTAACGAACCCACCGCGTGTTGATTTCAAATACACATCCAGTAGAGGCTCGAGACTCAGGTAATCCTGCATCTGTAATTTTTTTGCCTCCTCGCCATGATGAAATTCCATGAATGCGGGAAATTTTGCTTCTACCGCTTTGGCATTTGTATTTGGTTTGAGCAGGAGATAAGTTATGCCCGTATGATTGGTCCATTCGCTGTCGGAAGTAGGTTGTCCATAAATAAGCTTGTACGACGACATCGACACAAACATATCTGCTTCTATCTGCGAATTCTTTGGTATGTCCTTCATCACACCGGTAATCTTTGCATTGATTGCCGCGCCGGTCAATTGAACCTGTTGTCCCAACGGGTTTGCCTTGCCAAAATATTTTTTTGCGGCAGTTTGAGAAATTACAATACTCATTGGTTCTTTCAGCGCCGTATTCTTATCGCCGGCGATCAATGGAAAATCGAATACATTGAATAGTGTTGAATCGGCAAGAACCGTTTTTTTCTCCTGGAACTTTACATCACCTTTATGCACGAGAAATTCATCCTGGCCTAACCGCACCGCATCCTCTACTTCGGGAAATTCCCTTTTCACGTTAATCGCGATCGGGCTTGTGGTATATGCCTGTTTTATCGTTTCACTTGGCGTCTTTGTATCGGTCACCACCCGGTAGATACGATTCGCTTTGCTGTGAAATTTATCATAACTCGTTTCAAAGCTTACATACAGGTAAATAAGAAAGCAGGCGGAAATACCTACGGCCAGCCCCAGGATATTGATAAATGAAAAAGCTTTATGTCTCCACAAACTTCTGAAGGCTGTTTTGATATAATTTTTGATCATGACTTTTACTTTATAAATAATTTGTTCAAAAAATCAGTTGTCGTTTGCCCGATGTTGCCGGAGCAGTGCCGCAATGTCGGCGTATCCTCTTCGTTCTGCCCAGGCTAACGGTCTCGCCCAGGTTGGATTCGACGGCAATTGTGTGTCCGCTTTCTTTTTTAGTAATAATTCAACCATTTCTTTTTTGCCATACTTTGCTGCATAACCTAACGGCGTTGAATAAAATTCTTCATCGACTGCATTTATATCCGCCCCGCGTTCAATAAACAGAATAGTATTATTTACATCACCTCTTTTTGCAAAATGGTGAAGCGGTGTAATACCCAGCCAGTTTTTAAAGTTTGGATTCATTCCCTGCTGAAACAAAAATTCAGTAAGCTGACGGGACTTGATAGTATCCTGGGGCCCCTGGCCCGCGACACCCACTGCAATCTTTTTGGCAAGATCAGGCCGATAGCGCAGCATCAACCGGACAAAGGACTCATGTCCCTGTCCCGCTGCACATTCAAGTGCATATGCATCATTCGCTTTTGCCGGATTGGCATCGAATACGGCAGCCGCCGTCTGTATATCGCCCATGTATGCAAGCAGGTTAACCGATCTCGCGGCACCATAAGAGCAAAGCAGCTCAATCATTGACTGATCCTTATTTGCAATAGCAGCACTTAATGTATCTGCTGAACTTTCAATCGGCACATTTGGATAAGCACCATGTTCCAGTAACAATTTTACAATCTCTTTATGTCCATAAACTACGGCAGAATGCAGCGCGTGACCTTTTGGTGCAATTCCTTCTTCGGGAAGATTCGGATCGGCACCCCGATTCAATAATAATTGAACAATATTGATATGCCCACCGATCGCCGCATTTTTCAATGGTGCACCTGAGCCGGGATAGTAAGTAATATAATCGGATGGGCGATTAACGAGTGAAGGATCTTCGTCTAATAATTCACGGACGCGATCAATATTTCCTTTTAACGCGGCCATACAGATATCGACATATGCACCTCTTTCAACCAGCAGCTTATATATATCATTTGCCGTAGCGGTAATGTCTTTCGGTACATCACGCCAGCCCCGGTAACTATAATCACCATTGGTTAATTGTAATGGTCTTGCTCCGTCAGATCGTCTGGCATTTATATCGGCACCGCGTTTCAACAATTCATCAATCATATCCGGTTGTCTCGACATTGTGGCCCAATGAATGGGTTGATTTGTATTTTCGTCCCGTTCATGAATTAAGTCAGGAGAATCTTCCAGTAAACCTTTTACTTTTTCAATATCCCGGTCACGGATAGCCGCTGCAACCACTCCGCCGTTATGCATACCCAGTTTTGCGCCTATCGCTTTTTCAAGCAGCAACTGTATCTCGGTATAACCCCTGTCTTTGGCTATTTGTAATAACGTGTCATCCGTTCCTGAACCGACGGGACTTGCACCTTTTTCCAGGAGGCAGATAACTACCGCGGGCTGATTTTCACGTACCGCAAATGACATCGTATTGCGGTAGTCATATTCAGAACGGACAAGTGATGGATCTTTTTCCAATAACGATTTGATCGTGTGCACATCGCCTTTCACTGCAGCGCAAAACATCTCCCATACATCTGTTCCGATCCCTGTTGACCAGAACAAAGGTTCCTGTTTGCTGAGTGCTTCAGGTCTTGTCATGTTTTATATCTCCATCATTCTGTTCGTAACGACTTCACCGGGTTCGCCAATGCCGCTTTAATCGCCTTAAAACTAACAGTAATCAATGCTATCAACAAGGCAATAATACCTGCAACGACAAACATCCACCAGCTGATATTAATTCTGTATGCAAAATCCTGTAACCATTTATACATTACCCACCAGGATAACGGAAACGCGACAACGCACGAAATCAGAACCAGTTTTACAAATTCTTTGGATAACATGGTTGTTACCTGTGATACACTTGCGCCTAATACTTTGCGGATGCCGATTTCTTTTGAGCGTTGTTCTGCTGTATAGGTGGCCAGTCCAAATAAACCCAAACACGCAACCAGGATTGTCAGCAGGGCAGAGATATTCAATATAGTGCCGGTCTTTTGTTCGGCTGCGTATGTTTTATTATACATGTCGTCCAAAAATCCATAGTCCATCGGGTCTTCCGGTCCAAAGCTTTTCCATCTTTCTTTGATTGTGGCCAGCAGGCCTGCAACATCTTTTGATTTCGTTTTTATAATTAAACCCGAACCGGGATTCAATACCATTAATAACGGTGAGATTGCTTCGTGCAATGATTTGAAATGAAAATCTTTTACGATACCGACAATTGTAAAGGGAACATTAGTACCACGAACACTGTTCTGACGCACAATACGTTTGCCCAATGCATCATTATCATTTTTAAATCCGAATGCTTTTACAGCCGATTCATTCATGATCATGGCAAATGAATCGGTAGAGAATTGCGGCGAGAAATTTCTTCCTGCAGCCATTTCAATACCTAACGCGGGAATATATCTTTCGTCCACTCCATACTCTAAAGATTTCGTCAGTTCATTTTCTTTTCCTTCGGGATAACCCAATGCATTATTATTATCACTATATCCTGCCGGGCGGTAACTGGAAATAGTTACGTTGGCAACGCGTGAATCTCTCAAAAGCTCATCTCTCAATACCTTTTCATTATTGCCCAGCTGGTATGAATTATTGATGACGAGCAGACGTTCTTTATCGTAACCCAGTTTTTTGTTGCGGATATATTTCATCTGCTGGTACACGATGATCGTTCCGGTGATCAGGCTAACGGAGATGAAGAATTGAAAAACAACAAGACTGCTTCTTAAACCATAGCTTTTTGTACCGGCGCTTAATTTTCCTTTTAATGTGGCTATTGGTTTGAACGAAGAAAGGTAAAATGCAGGATACGTTCCCGCAAGTATGCTCACTAACAATCCCAATAACAAAATACTCCCCACACGGGCTATACTAAAACCGGCAACCAAACTTTTACCGGATAAGGAATTAAATACCGGTAACGTAATCTGTATTAGTACAGCGGCAAGCAGCAACGCAATAAAAGTGATCAATAATGATTCTAAAAGAAATTGTTTAACCAATTGAAGTTTGCCTGAGCCCATTACTTTTCTTACACCCACTTCTTTTGCTCTTTTTGATGCACTGGCTGTAGAAAGATTAATGAAATTAATACAGGCGATCAGCAACATAAAGACGGCAACTGCACCGAAAATATACACATAAGACATATCACCACCGGGCTCCATTTCATAATTGCTGGGATAATTTGCCAAATGAATCTTTGTCAAGGGTTGCAATACAAATCCAAGATCATTGCCTTTGGATCGGAATTGCGACAGGCTTAATCCCATGGCCTGCTGTATCTGTGGCCCCATATATTTTTCTACCATCGCCGGAAATTTTGCCTCCAGCTTTTTATAATCATATCCTTTCTTCAAAACGATATAAGTAAACATACCGGAAGCCATCCACGTCGGATCTTTTGCGTAGGGGAGACTCGACATTGCAACAAACATGTCGAAATGAAAATGCGAGTTGGCTGGAATCTTATTGATAACGCCGGTCACCTTGCACAGAGTATTACTGCCATCGTTGACGGTGAGTAATTTTCCAAGCGGTTCTTCATTGCCGAAATATTTTCGCGCTGCATCTTTTGTAATGACAATCGAATTTGGTTCGATTAGTGCCGACTTTGCATCTCCTTTTATAAAAGGGATAGTAAATACGCTGAAGAAATTTGAATCTGCCAACGCCACCTGGTCATCTTTAAAAGACCTGTTCTTATACGTTATTTTTGGTTTACCTGACTGGTGGAGCCGGGTTGCTTCTTCCACTTCCGGAAAGTCTCTTTGCAAAGCGCCGGCAACCGGTGGCATCACATTGCTTTCGTTAATTTTTCCACCATTGATCGTTGCTTTGAAAGCAATTCGGTAGATCCTGTCTGCTTTTACATTAAACCGGTCATAACTCAACTCATCCTGCACATACAGCATAATGACAAAACAGACGGTAATACCGATCGATAAACCCATTATATTAATAAATGAAAATGCTTTGTTTTTCAGCAAATTTCTCCAGGCGATCTTGAAATAATTTTTTACCACGACTAATGTTTTAAATGTTCATAATAATTTTTAGCTCAATGGTTGATGTTGGACAAACGAAACACAATTTCACAGGACGGTTTAATGGTTTATAGGGTGCCTTATTTACATTTTTAACTAAATAACACGACATTCACTATTCATTACTCACTCCGTTCGCAATGACTTCACCGGGTTTGCCACCGCCGCTTTTATTGCCTGGAAACTCACCGTTATCAATGCTATCAACAGCGCCATCATTCCCGCTATGGCAAATATCCACCAGTATATTGTTGTTCTGTAGGCATAACCTTGTAGCCAATTGTTCATCAACCACCAGGTAACCGGGAAAGCAAAAAGACAGGCTACGGTAACCAATTGCAAAAATTCTTTCGCTAATAATCCGGCCAGTTCCATAACGGAAGCACCGAGCACTTTGCGAATACCTATTTCTTTTGTGCGGCGCTCTGCAGTATATGCAGCGAGGCCGAATAAGCCAAGGCATGAAATAAAAATGGCCAGCATTGCAAACACGCCTGCCAATTTCCCAATGAGTGTTTCAGAAGAGAACATGACGTCAAAATCCTGATCAGCAAATTTGTATTCAAACGGGAAGCCGGGATTCCCTGCCTTCATTACATCTTCCATTTTTTTCAGGGCTCGCGACAGATTCACATTCTGTTTTAACCGTACTGCCATTACCGTAGCGCTGTAACCACCATTCAATAAAACAAGCGGCGCACCTTTACCATATACATCATTGTAGATAAAATCTTTAATAATACCCACCACCGGAAGTTTATACGTTCCGGCATTTATTATACTTCCCACCTTTCCTTCTTTACCCATCAGTTGTGCCATGCTTTCGTTAATGATAACATGATTGGTATCTGCATTCGCCGGGTAAAAATCCCTGCCTTCAAGTAATTTCATATGCATGGTTGATATGTATTCGCTGCTGACAACATTTGAATGAATGGGCAGTTTGGCATTCGGATTTTTGCCTTGCCAGCTGAATCCGTCACCATAACTATATACATGCAAAGCGTCGTGCAGGCTTGTTGCTGCATTTTCTACATATCCCGTTGCAATAAGACTGTTTTTAAGTTCGCTGAAATGATCTTTCATGTTGCCCTGCAGATTCATGTACAGTAAATTATTTTTACTATACCCAAGATCCCTGTCTTTGATATGCTGTACCTGCTGGTAAATAATTATGGTCGATATAATCAGTATAACAGATGCGCTGAACTGTGTTACCACAAGGCCTTTACGGATAAAGACAGCGCTGGCAGAACTTTTTAGCTTTATACCTTTTAAAACCTTTATAGGGTTAAATGATGACAGGTAGAACGCAGGGTAACTTCCGGCGATCAATCCTGCAATGATTCCGATAGCTAAAATGGAAATAAGATGTAACGGGTTAAATAAATCAAGGGACAATTGTTTTTGTACAAGCGTATTGTAAAACGGCATCAGTACGTACAGCAATACTACAGCAAGTATCACAGCAATAAACGACATCAAAAGCGATTCGCTGATAAACTTCCCGATCAGTCCTTTTTTGCCTGCACCCATTACTTTCAATACGCCTACTTCTTTCGCACGCTGCTCTGACCGGGCGGTCGAAAGGTTCATAAAATTGATACAGGCGATAAGCATTATTATAAATGCGATCGTTGAAAAAAGTTTTACGTATTTGATGTTGCCGCCATCCTGTACACCATTTGTAAAATTGCCGCGCAGGTGCCAGTCGTTCATGCTGAATAAAAAACATTGATTGGTGGAACCACTTACTTTAGTGCCTAAATAGTTGCGCAGTTTTTTATTGATAGCTGCGCGGTTAGCGGTTGATGAAAGTTCAACTATTGTTTCTGTCAGGTTATTAGTCCATGGTTTTAACCAGGTATTTGCATTCTCCCATGTTTCATAGGGAGAAAGCCAATGAAAATGATAATAACAATTTGCCGGCAAATCTTTAAACACTCCTGTCACTGTATAAAGCCCGTCTACGCTATAAGCGCCTTTGGCATTCATGTTTAGTACTTTGCCGACCGGGTTGTTGTCTCCAAAAAATTTTTTCGACATTGATTCACTGATCACAACTGACTGAGGATCGTTTAATGCCGTAGCAGGATTACCATAAATAAACGGCAATGAGTACATGGAAAGGACGGACGGATCTGCATACATTCCATTTTCTTTAATGGTCTTGTCGCCCAATACAACCAGTTCATCCATTGCCCAACTGAGACGGCCACTATTCACAATGCCAGGTATGTCTGCTTTTAATGCGGCAGCGAGCGGGCCGGGTGTGGAACCGTTCGTGGATATGCCTGCATCACTTTTTTCATTCTGCATAACATGATACAGGTAATCACGCTTCGCAAAATTGTGATTGAAAGTAACCTCGTCTTCAACCCACAAAAGTATCAATGCGGCACACGCAATACCTACAGCCAAACCAAAAATGTTTAAAAAGCTGTACGTTTTATTCTTCCATAAATTGCGGAACATTGTTTTTACATTGTATCCCACAGAAAAATAATTTTTTAACATAGAGAAAAGTTTGTTTGTTTTTCAAGCTATTTATCTGAAAGTCCGAAGTCAGTGGAACTGCCTGCCCGGCTTCTGGGTTCTAGGTTCTCCCGTCTTTATTCTGTTCTCAATGATTTCACAGGATTTGCTACTGCCGCTTTTATCGCCTGGAAGCTGACCGTAATCAATGCTATTACTACTGATGAAACTCCCGCCATAATAAATATCCACCAGGTAATATTCGTCCGGT
>Ga0207683_10001752_pt1 | contig 19202 bp, 7 predicted proteins | sample KBSM73metaG_FD_184333 | JGI IMG/M metagenome (GOLD analysis project Ga0207683, IMG submission 184333) | Miscanthus rhizosphere microbial communities from Kellogg Biological Station, Michigan, USA - KBS M7-3 metaG (SPAdes) (version 2) | ecosystem: Host-associated > Plants > Roots > Rhizosphere >... | reverse complement strand
GGCGGTAGATGTCGTCCGTGACGTCGCCGGCGGCATAGACGCCCTCCACCGCCGTCGAGGCGGTGCCGGGCTTCACGTCCAGATAGCCGGACGCGTCCATGGCGAGCGACGTCGGATAGTCGTCGGCTCCGCTGTCGTAGACGATCGGTCCCCAGAGCCCGTGGCCGTCCACACCCGACAGCTTGGTGATCGCGTTGTCGTAGCCCGTCAGGGAGGAGTTGAGGACCTGACCGAGCACGACGGGGTTTCCGGCGGCGTCGACGGCGAGGCCGTACGGATAGAAGTCCGCGATGATCGCGGACGTCCAGAGTGTCGCACCGTCGACGGCGGCGTATTTCTGGACGATGAGCCGGTACTGCTCGTTGCCGACGTCCCCGATGCCGGCCACGATCGCGTTTCCGGCGGCGTCCGTGAGTACCTGGTAGGGCCAGTAGTTGCTGCCGCCGATGTTCGTCTGGAAGGACCGGCCCCAAACAACGGCCCCCGTCGCGTGGTCGTACTTGATCGTCCCCCACGGCGAGGTGCCGTCGCCGAGTCCCGCGTTGCCCGTCACGATGACATCTCCGGCGGGATCGAGCGTCAGGTCGTTGAGGTACGCGGCGCCGCCCGCAACGCCGGCGAAGACCACCTCGGAACCGACGAGCGATCCCGAATCCGGATCGCGCTGGAACGACACCGTGTCGAGGTCGGTGGCGGAGTAGCGGTGGAGCGCGTAGAAGAGGCCCCCGTCGGAGTCGACGAACCACTGAGAAGCGTCGCAGCACGAGCCGTCCGTCGTGACGACGGGTCCCCAGACGGCCGCGCCGAACGCTCCGGCGTAGCGCCAGGTCACCAGCTCGAAGCCGGGAGACACGTACACGCTGGCCGTCACGAAGACGTCGCCGTCCGCCGCCACGCGGAGACTCCCGAGGCCCGGCTCGATGTTGGCCCCTCCGAGGTCGGCCGGTCCCCACTCGGTCGCGCCGGTGGAGGCGTCGATTCCCAGGAGGAAGTACTCGTCGCTCGGACGTGTCTGGCCCAGGAGAAAGACTTCGCCACGACCTCCGAGGGCGAGATCGAGCAGGTGTTGGCCTTCGCTCCCGAACGGGTCGCCGTACTGCTGCGCCCAGAGCAGCGCGCCGGTCGCGGCGTCATAGGCCTCTGTCTCGACGGTCTCGCGAAAGCCGACGTAGGGGTCGCCGGCCACGACGAGGCGCCCCGCCTCGATGCGGGCGACGAGAGGCTCCATCACCTGGGGGCCGGCGGCGCTCCACAGCAGGCCACTCGAAGCACCGGAGTACTTGCTCGTGCGGCTGCCCCACGTGCCGTAGCTGCTCACATATATGTCGCCCGAGGAATCGACCTCCGCGGTCCCGCTGTAGCTCTCCTCCACGATCGGATCCCACTGCGGAGCGCCGGACACCCCGTCGTACTTGAGGACGACCTGATACAGGCCTCCGCCGTTCGCGTGCGTCGCGCCCATGACGATGACGTCTCCCTGGGGATCCACGGCGGCCCGCAGCGGCTCGTCGCGACGATGGTCGGGAGAGTCGTAGGTCCGACCGGACGGCCACAGCGCGTGCCCCGTCATGCCGTCGAACTTCATCGTCCAGATGTCTCCACGCAGCGTTCCGAGTGAAAAGCTCTTGTCCGCCTCGGAGACGATGAACACGGCGCCGAACGGATCGATGGCGGCGAGCTGAGGTCCCCACGGCCAGCCGAAGGACGGATAGAAGGACGCGGTCGACAGGAGTGCGCCGCCGGAGTCGTATCGCACGCACGAGACGCCGACATTGTCGAGGATGACGACCATCCTCGAGCCGTCCGCGAGCTCGCGAGCGGCGAGCGGCGTCTGCTGACCGGTCCCCGAGAGGTTACGGCGGAACGACTGCTCCCAAGCCGGCACGCCCGTCGCCGCCGTTGCGGACCCGCTCGGCGCGGCCAGCAGGAGACAGGCAAGCAGGCACCGGGCACCAGGGAGGAGCGCCGTTCGTCTCATGTCGTTTGTCTCCGGATCGGACAAGGGATTCTGTCGCGATTCGGAACAGGCCGTCAAACGAAACCGCCGCCGCCCCCGAGTTGGGGACGACGGCGGTTCGCGGACGCTGCGGGTGCCCGGGAGTTACGGCAGGCCGAACGTCTTCGTGATGAACACGGCCATCTGCTGGCGGTTGTTGACGTTCGATGGGCAGTAGCGCAGCGGGTTGGTCCCGCAGCCGCCGGTGATCGCGCGCGCGTAGAGGTCCTCGATCCAGTCGGCGGCGAACGAGCCGGCCGACACGTCCGAGAACACCGTGCCCGTGGCCGGGGGCGGCGCGTACGCGGAGCCCTGGCTCGTCTTCAGCAGGAAGACCGCCATCTGGGAGCGCGTCACGCCGTTGTTCGGACAGTAGTTCCCGTTGCCGCAGCCGCCCGTGACGCCCTCGTTGGCGAGCTGCTCGACCCAGTTGGCGAAGGTGCTCGGGCACGCGACGTCGGCGAACGCGCCGGTGCACGCCGGCGGCGTGTAGGAGGGGCCGTGCTCGGCCTTCAGCAGGAAGACCGCCATCTGCGCGCGCGTGATCGGCGCCGTGCCGCAGTAGTTGCCGCCGCCGCATCCGGCCGTGATGCCGTTGCGCGCGACGGCGACGACGTACGTGTGGAACAGATTGCTCGGCGGGACGTCGAGGAAGTCCACCTGGATGTTCGTCGAGGCCTGCGGCGACAGGCATCCGCTGGCCGACTCGACCACCGTGCACTGCATCGTCGTGCCCGGCGATGCCGCGTCGAAGACGATCTGCCGCGAGCCCTGTCCCGCGGTGATGACGCCGCCGCCGCCGAGCGTCCAGGTCCAGGTCGAGCCGGGATGGTTCACGACGCTCGCCGCGGCTCCCGAGGCGCCGACGGGGACGGAGATCGGTGCCGTGATCACCGGCATGGCGGGCGTCACGTTGACGGTCACCGTCACGTTCGCGACGTTCGTCGAGGCGCAGCCGTTGGCGCCCGTCACCGTCAGCGCATACACCGTGGTCGACGGGGGGTTCGCCGTCGGCGTGCAGCTGAACGGGTTGGACAGGCCCGTCACGGGCAGCCACGAGCACGAGACGCCGCCGGAGCCGTCGAGGTCGGCCGTGTCCCCGGTGCACAGGGTGGCGTCGCCGCTCGCGACCGCGGTCGGGCGCGTGTTGACGGTCAGCACCGCCGTGGTCGAGGCGAGGGACTGTCCGTAGAAGTCGGTGACGACCACGTCGTAGTTGCCGGAGTCGCCCGCGGCGGCCGGGTTGATCGTCAGCGTCGCCGTCGTGGCGCCGGAGACCGTGCCGCCGTTGGAGATGTTGACCCCGTTCTTGCGCCACTGATAGAGGAGCGTGGGCTGCCCGGTCGCGGTCACCGAGAACGAGGCGGTGTCGCCGGTGCAGATCGACTGGGAGGCCGGATCGGTGACCGTGATCGGGATGCGTTCGTACGCCCCCATGTCGGTGATGCCGGGCGGGACGTTGCCGATGCCCGTGTCCGGAACGTCCGGGTCGTCGAAGAAGCGGGGAAGGCCGCGGACATCGAGCGTCGTGCCGCCGGGGACGGCGTTGTTGTTTCCGGAATCGACGACGGGCGAGAACGGGCCGGGGCGCAGGTCCGCGGGAGCGCCGAGGAAGACGGGATCCGCGTTGAGGTTTCCCGTCCCCGCGAACGGCGAGCCGCCCTGGACGTCCGAGTAGGAGATGCTGGCCGCCGAAGACGCGTCGAAGAAGAGCTCCGGCACGAGGTCGCCCCAGAAGAGTGAGTTCGTGATCGTGTTCCCGGTCGAGAGCAGGAACGCGGCGCCGTACCCCTGGTTGGCCGTGAACGTCGAGTCCTGGATGAAGTTGCCGTTGCCCTGGATCTGCAGACCGTTCGGGCTGTTCTGCGCGACGACACAGTTGAGCAGAGTCGTGCCGCCGGCGGTCTGGAGGCCGCCTCCTCCGGTCGACGCGCCCGAGATGGAATTGGAGCGGAACACGCAGCTCTCGACGCTGACGGTACCGGCGCCGGTCGACAGCCCGCCCCCGCCTCCGCCGAATGCGGCGGAGTTCGAGATGAAGTTGCACAGGAGGAACCGGGGAGAGCCGGCCTCGACGCGCGCGCCGGCTCCGCGGAACGACGCGAAGTTGCCGGTGAACGTCACGCCCGAGATGAACGCGGAGCCGCCGTTGACCCAGATTCCGGCGCCGCGGTCCTGGTTGCTGAGGGGGTTGCCGTCCGCCTGGCCGCCGGAGATCGTGAAGCCGTCCAGCTTGCCCGTGTTGGTGACCGTCCCGTCGGACGTGACGACGTGGTAGCTGTTGTCGGCGGCCGATCCGGCCGTCCCGATGTCGCCGGAGAGGATGGTCACGTTGACGGCCGGGTTGCGCTGCGAGCGCATCGTCTCGGTGCCGTTGAAGCCTCCGTAGACGGCGACGCCGTTCTTCAGCGCGAAGCTGATGGAGCGATCGGCGGTGGCCGTCGGCTTGTACGTCGCCGCCGCGACCCAGATCTCGTTCGTCGCAACGGCGGCGGCGAGACCGGACTGGAGACTGGTGTAGGCGTTCGCCCAGCTCGACCCGTTGTTCGAGCCGCTCGCGTTGGCCTTGACGTAGATGACCGTGGACAGAGCCGGGGCGGCCCACGCGGCGCACAGCGCCAGCGCGAGGACCGCCGACCTGAGGGTCGCGCGCATCCGGATTCTCCCTTCTGTTGGAGACACTTCTGGCTCATTGTCGCGCGTTTCGGCGGGAATTGGCAGTTGTCCGAATGGACAGGGGTCCTGCGGAATCCGGAGAGCCTCGAGAACGGAGATCTGACCCGGAATGCTGGAAGTATTAGCCGCGGCTAATGTATTCGTCCCGGCCCGAGGCGCTTTCAGGCACCTCTCTGTACGGCTTCCGGGTCATCGTCACGGCGCGGCCGCGGCAATGCGCGCCACCCGTGTAAAGCCCTTCGCGCGCGCGTCTCTCTCGAGCTCGTCGGCCTCCGCGCTCACCGCGGCGCCGCGGCCGGACGTGAGAGCGATCTCCAGCGCGGCCAGCCGCGCGTCGAACGCGAACGTCTCGAGCCCGTTCGCCCGGGCGCGGCGGGCGGCGTCGAGGAGAGTCTGCCGCGCCGCCTCGTTCTGCCCCCGCGCCGCCTGGACGGCGGCCCCGGCGAGGACGAGGTCGCGGCGGACGCCGTCGTGCTGGCTGTTTTTCGAAGTCAGCCGCGCCTGCTCGAGCGTCGCGGCCGCCTCGTCCTTCTTTCCGAGCCGCGCGGCCGCCCGTGCCGCGACGGAGAGCGCCGACGCCTCGTCGTCGGACAGGCTCTGCTTTCGGAATGCGTCCGCCGCCGCCCGCGCCCGGGCCAGCGCGGCGGCCACGTCCCCTTCCTCGTACGACAGGCGCGCGAGGTCGACCGAGCTCTGTCCGGCCGCGGCCTTCTCGCCGAGCTCCGTCCGTATCTTCAGCGCCTCCTCGTAGCGCGCGCGCGCGTCCGGCAGCCGGTCCTCCTCGACGGCGATGCGTCCCAGTCCGGAGACGACATAGGCGAGCTCGTGCCGGTCCTGCGCGGCGCGGCAGATCTCGGCGGCGGTGTCGAACATCGTCGTTGCGCCCGCGAGGTCTCCGGACTCGAGCCGGATGCCGGCGAGCCCGACGAGCGGGTAGACCGACTTGCTGCGCTGCCCCGACTCCCGGAAGATCCGCTCCGACTCCTCGAAGCTCTTCGCGGCCGACGCGACGTCTCCCTGGTTCGCCTTCATCTCCGCGATGTTGTTGAGCGCGATGGCGAGCCCGCCCTGGTCGCCCGTGTCGCGGTAGATGGGGACGGCGCGCTCGAAGCTCGCGCGCGCGCCCTCGAGATCTCCGCGGGAGATGAGCGCGGCGCCGATGTTGTTGAGCGTCGTCGCCTCGCCGGCGCGGTCGCCGATCTCCCGGTAGATGGCGAGCGCCTGGTCGGACATGCGGCGCGCCGCCGCGAGGTCGCCCTGGTCGCCGACGATGCTCGCGATGTTGTCGAGGGCCCCCGCCTCCGCCCGGCGGGCGCCGGTCCGCCGCGCCACCTCGAGCACCCCCTCGTAGGACTTGCGCGCGGCGGCGAGGTCTCCCAGGTCGGCCTGCGAGTTGCCGAGGTGGTTGAGCGCGGCGGCGACGCCGTGCTGATCGCCGGCGCTCTCGAACAGGCGGCGCGCCTCCTGGGCCGGCTCCATCGCCTTCTTCGCGTCTCCGAGGTTGCGGCGCGCGCCGGCCTGGAGGAGCAGTGCGTTGGCGACGCCCAGCCGCGCTCCCTGTCCCGACGCGATCGCCGCGGCGCGCATCGCCGCTTTCTCCGTGCGCGGAAAGTCCGACAGCGCGCGCGCCGTGTCGGCCTCCGCGAGCTCGATTCGGGCGTCGTCGCGCGGCGACGACTTCCGAACGGCGGCCAGCGTCTCGAGGGCCTCGTTCGGCCGGCCGGAGCGCGTCTGCGCGCCGGCGAGCAGCAGCCCGTACTCGACGTCGTCCGGGAAGAACGTGTAGAGCGAGCGGTAGATGTCGATGGCGCGGTCCCACTCGTTGTGCAGCGCGCGGTAGCGCCCCTCGATGAGCAGGCGCGTCTCGCGCGAAAGCTTGCCCGCCCGCTCGTACGCCAGCTTCGCCTCGGCGAGCGCCTTCGCGTCGTAACCGAGCGAAAACCACGCGCCCGCGAGCGCGGAGTGGGCCAGCGCGTGCCCGGGATCCGCCGCGACGGCGCGCTCGAGGAGCTCCCGCGCGGCGTTGTCCTCGAAGACGCGCAGCTTCGCCAGGCCCTCCGCGTAGAGCCGCGCGCTGTCGGCGTTTGCGGGTAGCACCGCCTTCACCGCCGCGGCTTCCTTCACGGATACCGCGGGCAGATCCAGCTTCTCGCGCAGGCGGGCGCCCGCGCGCGCGACGAGCGCGTCGAGCTCCGCGCCGGTTCCCTTCTCGGAGACCGAGGCGATCGTCTCGCCCTCAGACGTGTCCTGCAGACGGAGGTCGAGCCGGACGGGGGAGCCGGGCTCCTCGCCGAGAACGAGGTAGGAGCCCAGCAGCACGACGTCGGCGCCGATGTTCTGCTTGACCCGGCCGAGCGTGTCCTTCGCCAGGGTGTCCGCATCGGGGAGAGACAGGTCGACTCTCATCCGCGCGACGCTCTCGCTCGGCACGGCGCGCAGCTTCTCGCCGGCGGCCAGCTCCGTCGTCAGCATCTCGGAGAGCGCGACCGACATCCACGCGTCGGCGGGCCGGCCGGCGAGGTTGCGGAACCCGAGCACCGCGATCGCGCGGCGGGGGGTGCGGACGGCGGCCGGGGCCGTCGTCCGCGCGGGGTACCGGGCGCGAAGACGGGGGAAAATCAGCCCGGCCGCCGCGGCGACGATCACGGCGGCCGTGGCGATCAGGAGCCGGCGGCGGCGCCGCCGGGCGGAGCGGGGGCTCGCCGGGACCTCCTCGCCGCGCAGCGCGCCCGCGACGTCGAGCGCGGACGGAAACCGGTCGGCGGGATCACGCTCGAGGCACCGCAGGATGGCGCGGTCCCACGAGGCCGGCAGGTCCGGCGCCGATCCCCGCGGCGAGGGCGGCGCCTCCTGGAGCTTCTTGAGCGCGACGGACAGCGGCGTGTCGCCGTCGAACGGCTTCGCGCCGGTGACCATCTCGTAGAGGACGATGCCGAGGGCGTAGATGTCGGCCGCTCGCGTCAGGGTGCGGCCCTCGATCTGCTCGGGCGCCATGTAGTCCGGCGTCCCGAGCACGGTCTCCGTCTCCGTCAGCGACGTCCCGCGGGGCGCCTCCGCGCGGCGAGCGAGACCGAAATCCGTGACGACGACCCGGACGCCGCCGGGCCGCCGCTCGTCCGGCGCGAGCATGACGTTGCCGCTCTTGAAGTCGCGGTGGATCACGCCGGCGTCGTGCGCGGCCGCGAGAGCCGCGGCCATCTGCTCGACCAGCGGCAGCGCCTCCGCCGGCTTCATCTTTCCGGCGCGCTCGAGGCGCTGGGACAGCGTCTCGCCGGAGAGCAGCTCCATCGTGAGAAACGCGAGATTCTCGTGGTGGAAGACGTCGTAGATCCGGCACACGTTCGGGTGTGTCACGGTGCGCGCGAGGTGGACCTCCCGCAGGAACCGGTCCATCGTCCGCGAATCGCCGGCGACCTCCGGGCGGATCGTCTTCAACGCGACCCGCTCGTGGAGGATCTGGTCCTCGGCCTCGTAGACCTCGCCCATGCCGCCGCGCGCGATGAAGCGCACGATGCGGAATCGTCCCGAGAGGACCTGGTCGACCGCGACGCGCGGGCCGCGCGCGGCGCCGCCGCCCGACACGATCGTCGGTTGATCCCCGGGACCGGGCTCGGTCAAGGCGTCGAGCCGCCCGAGCGCCCGGAATAGCTCCCTGTGGGGCGTCGTCGGGGGCGCGGGGTTCCTTCGGTCATGAGTCTGCGAAGCGTACAAGAAGCCGGGCCGCATGGCATGTGCACGGGATCGCTTCGCTTACACTCTCGCGCCGATGGCCCGTTCCCGCCGCCCCGGCTGGCTCTCGTCGACCGCTCTCATCTTCTATGCGCTCGTCCTGGGCGTGCTCTGCGGCCACCTGCTCCCGGCGGAGACGCACCCGGCGGCCTACGAGACGTTCCGCTTCATGTCGAAGGCGTTCATCAACCTCATCAAGATGCTGATCGTCCCGCTGATCTTCTCGACCATCGTCGTCGGGATCGGCAAGACGGGGGACATCAAGGCGGTCGGACGAATGGGGGTCAAGGCGATCGTCTACTTCGAGATCGCCACGACCGCCGCACTCGCGCTCGGCCTCGCGATCGCGCACGTCGTGCAGCCCGGGCGCGGGCTGACCCTGCCGCACTCCGGCGAGGCGGTCGCCGCGCCGAAGTCCCTCGTCGAGACGCTGCTCCACCTCTTCCCCTCCAACGTCGTCGACGCGATGGCGAAGCAGGACATCCTGCAGGTCGTCATCTTCGCGACGCTCGTCGGCATCGCGGCGGCGCACATCGGTCCCAAGGCGGAGCTGTTCCTGAAGTTCTTCGACGGGACGGTCGCGGTCATGTTCAAGCTCACCGACTACGTCATGTCGCTGACTCCGCTCGGCGTCTTCGGCGCGATGGCCGGATCCGTGTCGCACCACGGTCTGACCGTCCTCGGCTCGTACGCCAAGCTCGTCGGCTCGCTCTACGGCGCGCTCGTCCTGTTCGCGCTGCTCGTCCTGGTCCCGGCTCTCCTCCTGGTCCGAGCCAACCTTCCCCTCTTCTTCCGGAAGATCCGCGAGCCGTTCCTGCTCGCGTTCTCGACCGCGTCGTCCGAGGCCGCGCTGCCGCGCGCGCTGGAGAAGATGGTCGAGTTCGGCGTGCCCGAGTCGGTCGCGGGGTTCGTGATCCCGGCGGGTTACTCGTTCAACCTCGACGGCTCGACGCTCTACATCTCCCTCGCCGCGCTGACGATCGCGCAGGCCGCGCACGTCGAGCTGTCGCTCTCGACCGAGATCCTCATGATGCTGACCTTCCTGATGACGTCGAAGGGCGTCGCGGGCGTGCCGCGCGCCTCGCTCGTCATCATCGCGGCCGGTTGCGCGTCCTTCGGGCTGCCGGGCGAGGCCGGCGTCGCGATGATCCTCGCGGTGGACGAGCTCATGGACATGGCGCGGACGTCGATCAACGTCATGGGCAACTGCGTCGCGTCCGTCGTGGTCGCGCGGTGGGAGGGCGTGCTCGGCCCGCCGTTGAGGGTCGAGGACGAGGACTCGCCGGGCACCGACATCGCCCGCCAGGCCGCGCCGTAGCGGAGGGCTTGGTGTCGCGCTGACCCTCCGTCCATTTGTCGGAGGGTCTTCCGGTGCACCGTCAGAGCGCCCGGACGTACTCCTCGGGCTGCTGCTTCCAGACCACCACGCCGCAGAAGCGCTCGCCCTCCGGGCAGACCGGGCGGACCTGCGCGTGGTGGCGCAGCGTGCAGGGCGGCAGGAGCCACGGCCCGATCCGCGGGTTCACCTCGCGGATCTGGAGCGCCTCGTCGAGGGACGCGCGCCAGATCTCCTCCTGCGCGTTGTAGCAGAGGCGCATCGCGAACTTGTGGTGGAGGTTGAGCAGGTCTCCCGACTCCGTGAAGCGGATCGCGACCGCGTTGGGGAGGAGGTACGCGGCGAACTCGTCGGAGACTCCGCGCGACCGCAGCTCGCCGATCGCGCGCCAGGTCTCCTCCATGGACGACCGGTACAGCTCGGCCGCCTCCGGCACGTCGGCGACGAGCATCGGGATCACGTAGTCCGGCTCGTCGGAGAGGTAGGCGGGGAGAGCCGGGCGCGACGCCGGCGTCATCCGGTGTCGCTGATCCTGGCTGTCCGCGGTGTGGGAGATCTTCTTCTTGAACGTGTAGGACGCATGGAACAGCGCGCGCGAGAGCTTGTCGTGCGTCGTCAGCGTCAGCGTCTCGCCGAGGATCCGGTTGCGGGACGGGTCGAGAACCATCCGGATCGCGTCGTCGTCGGAGAGCTGCGCGCGCGTCACCCCGAGGACCTCGCGGACCGACGACGCGACGACCTCCTCGTTGCGCGGCTTCCAGTCGACGAGGCGCGACACGCGACCGCCGAGCTCGGCGTCGAACTCCTCGCGGAACGCGCGCGACGTCGCGGGCGTCCGCGGCAGCGAGCGGAACGCGGCGTACTCCGGAGTCTCCTCGAGCGGCAGGGGATCCTGGAGCACCGCCCCGTAGAGCGGGTCGTGGCGCAGGACCTCGGCGACCATCGCGCCCACGACCTCGCGCTGTTCGGTCGGAGCGTCCAGCGACTCGCAGAGCCGCCAGTAGCGAAAGAGCGTCACGCCCGAGACGGTGTGGTACAGGTAGGAGAAGGTCGCGACCGGGAGCACGTAGCGGGCGATCTCCTGCGCCCGCTTCTTGATGCTCCCGGCGAAACGCTCCCGTCCGTCGCCGCGCGTCCGGCCCGGGAAGAGGCCGAAGTAGCGCTCGCCGGCGAGCGGCGTCAGGAGCTCGGTCAGCCTCGCGTACGCCTCCTGCTGCCGGCGCGCGGTGCGCTCGTAGATCTCGCGCTCGGCCGGTCCCATCGGCGGGACGGCATAGTTGCCCTTCTTGACCTCCACGTAGCGCTGCGAGACCTGCTCGGAGTTGTAGAAGGGATGAGAGTGGAGGAACGTCCAGAGAAAGTGCCGCGAGACGTTCTCGAGCGAGAACTGGAAGTGGGCGTGCTGGAACGTCGTGTGGTGGCCGGCCTCGTAGATCGAGCGCGCGATCGCGTCGCGCCGGTCCGGCCGGGCGGAGGCCTGGTCCTCGGTGACGATTCCCTTCGCGGAATAGCACGTGCGCGCGGTCGCGACCACGTTCTCGAACGGCCGGTCGAAGGCGTGGACGAGGCGCACGACCGGCGGCGCCGAGCTGAAAGAGAAGGTTCCGCCGGCGGGAGTGGGAAGACTCGACATGGTGTCGGGTCGATTATCTCAGGTGACGGGCGTGGCGACGGCTACGGCGTCCCATCCGCCTCACTCGCCGGGCGCTAACCCCAGCGCGGCTGTGCATCCGGGTCGATCTCGAGGGCTGTCTTCGCGACGAGCTCGTGCGTCAGGGCAGGGTTGGCGGGATGGAAGAGGCCCGCGCGGGCGTCGCGGAAGAGCCGCTCGAGCTCGTTCTTCTTGAACATGCCAAACCCGCCGGAGAGCTGCATCGCCGTGTCGACCAGCTGCCAGACGCCTGCGGCCGTGCGGTGCTTCGTCGTCATGATCTTCGCCGGCCACTGTCCTCCGTGATCGACTCTGGCCGTCCAGTCGGCGGCCGTTTTCTCGATCAGCGGCTCGAGCACTTCCAGCTCCATCGCCATCTCGGCGATGCCGTGCTGGGCCTCGGGGTGGTGCGACATGCCGCCGGGGATGCCGGCCGCCGTGCGGCGGCGGAGAGCGTAGACCGACAGGTCGAGAACCCGCCGGCCGAGCCCGTAGTAGACGTTCGCGAAGCCGACGAGAGCCCAGGCGAAGATCGAGAGCACGAAGAGGTCGAGGCCGGCCGCTCCGGGTGGCACGATTCGAGCCACACGGGCGTCGGGCACGAACGCGCCGTCGAGGATCGTGTCGTCGCTGCGGGTCGCGCGCATCCCCAGGACGTCCCACGTCGGCTCGATGGTGTAGCCCTTCTCGCTGCGGGAGAGGAACCCGTGCACGATCCGCGGGTGCTTCGGATCGCTCGTGTCCAGGCCGTGAATCCCCAGATAGGTCCACACCGGCGACAGGCTGCCGAACGATTTCCTGCCGATGAACCGCCAGCCGCCGTCGACGCGCTCCGTCTTCGTGTTGGAGAGGAGGACCGGGAGGTCGTTGCCGGCCTCGGCGTGGCCGGCCGCGAAGACCTCGCCCTTGCCGGCCGCCTCGAGAATCCAGTCGCAGCTCGAATCGCCGGCGCCGTGAAGCGTGCTCGCGACGCCGACCCAGTACGTGTGCATGTTCGTGCCCAGGGCCGTCGCCGGCGCCCAGTAGGCGAGCCGCCGCGTCTCGCGCATGACTTCGGAGAAGGACAGGCCCCTGCCCCCGAACTCGCGAGGAACGGCCATCGTGAGGTACCCCGCCGCGCGGAGCTCGTCGAAGTCCTCGGTGAAGAAGCGGTTCTCGCGATCGTATGCGGGAGCCCGCTCGTGAAACCGGCGGAGAAGATCTTCCGAAAGGATCGGCGTCCGGGTATCGCTGGTCGCGCTCATCACGGAACCTCCTGACGGCGGAGCGTGAAATCTAAGCCCGCGCACCGCCGAATTCAAGGCGCAGCAGGGCCCCCGGGGCGCGGACGGAGCCTCGGCGAGGCTCGACCCCGGCCTCCACAGCGGCTCGCGCGCCCCGTCGCACGAGGCATAGAATTCCGTCCTTCCGGAGGAACATTCGATGAGCCGTACGCCGATCGCCGCCTCTTCCCGGCCGATCCTCGTCCTCGCTTCGCTCGCCGTCGCTCTCCTCGTCTCACCTGCCGCCTCCGCCGCGACGTTCACGGTCGTGAACACGAACGACTCGGGAGCCGGATCGCTGCGCCAGGCGATCACCGACGCCAACGCCGGCGGCGCGGGACCTCACACCATTGCGTTCAACGTCCCGGGCTCGGGCGTCCACGCGATCGCGCTCGCGAGCACTCTGCCCACCGCGTCGGTGACCACGGGCGGACTGACCGTCGACGGGACGACCCAGCCGGGCTACGCGGGCTCGCCGCTGATCGCCATCACCTGCGCGAACACCGGTTTGCTCGCGCTGCAGTTCTCCGGCACCATCGCGACGATCAAGGGGCTTTCCATCGGCAACTGCGCGAGCGGGATCAATGCCGCCTCCGGCGGCCCGATCACCGTTCAGTTCTGCCACATCGGCGTGGACGCCGCGGGAACGACGGCGGTCCCGAACTCGATGGGGATCTCGGTCGCGGGCGTGACGGTGGCCATTGGCGGGCCGAGCTTCGCGGGCAAGAATCTCATCTCGGGCAACACGACCTACGGGATCTTCCTCGGATCCTTCACGGGCGGGACGATCCAGGGCAACTACATCGGAACGGACGTCACGGGGACGGGCGCGGTGCCCAACGGGACCGGCGTCATCCTCCAGGGCGGCGGCGGATCGGGAGTTCTCGTCGGCGGGCCGGGCGGGGAGAACCTGATCTCCGGCAACACGAACAACGGCGTCGACGTCGAGGGCGCGGTCGACGTCACGATCCAGGCGAACCTCATCGGCACCGACGTGAACGGGACCGCGCCGGTCCCGAACGGCGGCGCGGGCATCAACGGCGGCGGGCCCGGGCTGGTCATCGGAGGGACCGCGATCAGCGAGGGCAACCTGGTCTCGGGCAACTCGATCGGCATCAACGCCTTCGCGGACGGAATGAAGATCCAGGGCAACGCCGTCGGAGTCGACGATTCGCACGTCCTTCCGCTGCCGAACAACGGCCCCGGAATCAACCTCCAGTCGTCGGGCACCGCTCAGAACATCATCGGCACCGCGACTCCGGGCGGCCCGGGCGCGAACCTGATCGCCTACAACCTCGGGCGAGGCATCGCCGTCCAGAACGGCACGCGCAACACGATGCGCGGGAACTCGATCCACGACAACGCGGCCCTCGGGATCTCGCTCGGCGGCTCCGACCTCCCGCTCGCGGACGATCCCGGCGACGCGAACGGGTACACGATCAACGGCGGACAGAACTTCCCGATCCTCGCTTCCGCCACGCAGGTCGGGAGCGACCTCCACGTCACGGGCACCCTCAACTCGCACCCGTCGACGACGTTCGACATCGACTTCTACTCGAATCCGGCGTGCGGCCGGTTCCCGTTCGACTTCGTCGAGGGAGAGACCTGGATCGGCTCGACGCAGGTCACGACGAACGGCGCGAACATCGCGACGATCGACGTGACCCTGCCGGGCGTGACGATCGACCCCGGGGCGCGCATCTCGGCGACGGCGACGGACCCGCAGGGCAACACCTCGGAGCTCTCGCAGCGGCTGGTCGTCAACACCGTGCCCCGCTTCGGCGATCCGATCGGCGGCCAGCAGCTCTCCGCCAGCGGGATGCTCTTCGAGGACGGCGCGGCGGTGACCGTCGGCGGAGCGGCCGGGACGAACGTCATCGTGCTGGGGAACACGTCGCTCCAGTTCAACGCCCCGGCGCTTCCCGCCGGGACCATCAACGACGTGACGGTCACGAACCCGTCGGGGCTCGCCGGCACGATGCCGCGCGGCTACGTCTCGATGTTCGCGGACGTGCCGGGCTCGAACGGCTTCAATTCCTTCATCGCGAGCCTCGTCGCGAACGGCCTGACGGCGGGCTGCGGCGGGGCCGACTACTGCCCGGCGAGCCCGGTCACGCGCCAGCAGATGGCCGTCTTTCTCCTGAAGGGAAAGTTCGGTCTCTGCTTCACGCCGCCGCCGTGCACCGGGGAAGTCTTCGACGACGTGCCCTGCACGGGCTCGCCGTTCGACCCGTGGATCGAGGTGCTCGCCACCCTCCAGGTCACGGGCGGCTGCGGCGGAGGAAACTACTGCCCGACGAATCCCGTCCTGCGGCAACAGATGGCGGCCTTCCTCCTCAAGGCGGACTTCGACTCGACCTATGTCCCGCCCCCGTGCGACAACCCGTTCTTCGACGACGTGCCGTGCTCGAACCCCTTCGCGCCGTTCATCTACGACCTCGCGTCCCGCGGCATCACGGGAGGGTGCAGCAACAACCTTTACTGTCCGGTCGACCCCGTCCTGAGGCAGCAGATGGCGGTCTTTCTCGTGAAGACGTTCCTGCTGCCGCTCTGAACGGCGGCATGGCCGGCCGCGGTCCGGGTCGAATAGAATCGTGAGCTCGATGAAGCTTCCGATCTACCTCGACTACCACGCGACCACGCCCGTGGACCCGCGGGTCCTCGAGGCGATGACGCCCTTCTTCACGCAGTCGTTCGGCAACCCGGCGTCGCGCGGGCACGTGTTCGGCTGGGAGGCCGAGGCCGCCGTGGACGCGGCGCGGGCGCAGGTCGCGTCGGCGATGGGAGCGGGCGAGCGCGAGATCGTCTTCACGTCCGGCGCCACCGAGTCCGACAACCTCGCGATCCTCGGCGTCGCGCGCGTGCACCGGCGCGGCCACGTCGTGACGTCCGCGACCGAGCACTCCGCCGTGCTCGACTCCTGCCGGCAGCTCGAGCGCGAGGGCTTCTCCGTGACGTACCTGACGCCGGAGCCAACGGGTGAGATTCTCCCCGAGAGCGTCCGCGAGGCGCTGACGAGCGAGACGGTTCTCGTGTCCCTCATGCTCGCCAACAACGAGATCGGGACGATCCAGCGGATCGCGGAGATCGGCGCGGTCTGCCGCGAGCGGGGCATCGTCTTCCACACGGACGCCGTGCAGGGCTTCGGCAAGATTCCCTTCGACGTCGAGGCGATGAACGTCGACCTGGCGTCGGTGTCGGCGCACAAGATCTACGGGCCGAAGGGCGTCGGCGCGCTGTACGTCCGGTCGCGCCAGCCGCGCGTGCGGGTCGAGCCGGTGAACTTCGGCGGAGGACACGAGCGCGGCATGCGCTCGGGAACGCTGAACGTGCCGGGAATCGTGGGGCTCGGCCGCGCCGCGGAGCTCTCCGTCTCCGAGATGCCCGCGGAGGCGCCCCGGATGCGCCGGCTGCGCGCCCGCCTCCACGACGCGATCGTGTCCCGCGTCGACGACGTCGCGTTGAACGGCGCGCCGCTGCCCGCGATCGCCTCGGACGGGGCACTGGCCGAGGGCGTCGTCGAGCGCCGGCTTCCCGCGAACCTGAACCTCTCCTTCGGCGGCGTCGAGGGAGAGGCGCTGCTCGTCTCCATGAAGGACGTCGCGGTCTCCTCCGGATCCGCGTGCACGTCCGCGTCCCTCGAGCCCTCGCACGTGCTGCGGGCGATCGGCGTGCCGGACGAGCTGGCGCACGCGTCGATCCGGTTCGGCCTCGGCCGGTGGACGACGGAGGAGGAGATCGACTACGCGGCCGGCGTCGCCGTGAAGGCGGTGGAGCGGCTGCGCGCGGGCTCGCCCCTCACGCGGACGGCCCAAAGCTAACAGGGACCTCTTTTCGGCCGGCGGCGCCAGCGCCCCGGCCCATCGGCGGCGCGGCCGCCATATGGATTTTGCCCGTGCTCAGGGATCTGGCTCGAGACGTCTCCCGATACGCGGACCTCCTCGAGGGCGTCCGGAAGGGAGAGGACCGCCTCGTCGTCTCGGGGGGCGTCGGCGCGCTGCCGGCGATCCTGCTGGCCGCGCTCGCCGAGGATCTCGGAAGGCCGATCGCCGTGGTCGTCGCGGGCGAGCGCGAGGCCGAGGCCCTGGCCGGAGACCTCGCCGCGGCGGGCGGCCCCCGCGTCTTCCACGCACCGGCGCCGACTCTGACGCCCTACCAGCGCATCCCGCCGTCGCTCAAGGCGCGACGCGACGAGTTCGCGCTCCTGACCGCGCTCGCCGGAGGCGGTCCCCTCGCCGCCGTTCTTCCCGCGCGCGCTCTCTTCACCCGTCTGCCCGACGCGGCCGGCTTCTCCGGCCTCTTCGTCTCGTTCTCGGTCGGAGACGAGATCTCGCTGCCTCGTACGATCGAGCGTCTCGTTCGGCTGGGCTACCGCCGGTCCGACCTCGTCATCGAGACAGGAGATCTCGCGGTGCGCGGCGGACTCTTCGACGTGTTCCCTCCCGACCGCGACCTCGCGGTGCGTGTCGAGCTGGACGGCGACACGGTCGCCTCGCTCCGGCTCTTCGATCCCGATTCGCAGCGGTCGACCGAGAGGCTCGACCGGGTGCTCCTGCCGCCTTTCGCCGCGTCGGAGGAGTCGGAGTCCGCGCGCCGGCTCATGCTCGAGCGGATCGGCCGGTTGCCGTCGGAGGCGGAGCGCGTCGTCTTCGCGCCGGCGGTCTCGCCCATGCCCGCGGGATGGCTCGACCACGCGCGCGGCGCCGTCGTCGTGATCCTCGAGCCGTCCGCGGTCGAAGAGGAGATCGCCGGGTTCGAGGAGCGCCTCGCCGCGGACCGCGATCCGGACCGCGACGCGTTCCTCCCCGAGGAGCTCATGCATCCCGCGGATGCGATCCGCTCGCGGATCGAGGCCGCGAGCATCCGCTTCGACCGTCTCGGCGCGGTCGAGGAGGGGAGGGTCATCCGTCTTCCGGCGGAGGCGATCGCCGGCCACGCGGGCCGGGCGAAGGAAGCCGCCGAGGACCTGAAGGCGGCGCTGGCCTCGGGCGAGGAGGTGTTCGTCGCCGTGCCGCCGCGGGGCGGCGCCGAGAAGCTGAAGCGCCTCGCGATCGAGTACGAGTTCCACGTCTCCTCCGAGAGGGCTGCCGGAGGAGGCGGCGCCGTCGTGTGCGTGCCCGCGGAGATCTCGGCCGGGTTCCGGCTGCGCGAGCCCCGCCTGGCCGTGTACGCGGAGGAGGAGATCTTCGGCGAGGAGCGCCGCTCGGCGGCGGCGCGGCGCAAGCCGTCCGAGGCGTTCCTCTCGGACCTTCGAGACCTGAAGCTCGGCGACGCGGTCGTCCACTCCGACTACGGCATCGGCCTCTTCAAGGGACTGAAGCGCGTGCCCGTCGAAGGCGAAGAGCGCGAGTTCATGGAGATCGAGTACGCGGAGCAGAAGAGCCTGCTCCTTCCGGTCGAGCGCTTCGACCTGGTGCAGAAGTACTCCGGAGTCGAGGGTGTCGAGCCGGTCCTCGATCGCCTGGGCGGAGCCGGGTGGGCCAAGCGGAAGGCCTCGGTGCGCAAGGCGATGCGCGACATGACCGACCAGCTCCTGAAGCTCTACGCGCGGCGCAGCCTCGCGTCCGGGTTCTCCTTCTCGCGAGACTCCCCGTGGCAGAAGGAGTTCGAGGACGCGTTCGAGTACGTCGAGACGCCGGACCAGGCCCAGGCGATCGCCGACGTCAAGCGCGACATGCAGTCCGAGAAGCCGATGGACCGCCTTCTGTGCGGCGACGTCGGCTACGGGAAGACCGAGGTCGCGATGCGCGCCGCCTTCAAGGCCGTCCTCGACGGCAAACAGGTCGCGGTGCTGGCGCCGACGACGATCCTCGCGGACCAGCACTTCCGCACGTTCACGCGCCGGTTCGCCGCGTTTCCCGTCACGATCGACCTGCTGTCGCGTTTCCGCTCGCGCACCGAGCAGAAGGCGATCGTGCAGAAGGCCGCCGACGGCTCGATCGACATCCTGATCGCGACGCACCGCATGCTCGCGAAGGACCTGGCATTCCGGGACCTCGGTTTGCTCATCGTCGACGAGGAGCAGCGCTTCGGAGTCGCGCAGAAGGAGCGCCTCAAGGAGTGGAAGGCCTCGATCGACGTGCTGTCCATGTCGGCCACGCCGATCCCCCGCTCGCTGCACCTCTCGCTGTCCGGTCTCCGCGACCTGTCCATCATCGAGACGCCGCCCCGGGACCGACTCGCGATCGAGACGCAGGTCGTCCCTTCGCGCGACGAGGTGATCCGCGAGGCGATCGAGGCGGAGCTCGCGCGCGGCGGGCAGGTCTTCTTCGTCCACAACCGGATCGAGTCGATCGGCGGCGTCAAGAAGAGGCTCGAGGAGCTGCTTCCCGGAGTGCGCATCACCGTCGCGCACGGCCAGATGCCGGAGGGCGAGCTCGAGAAGGCGATGAGACGCTTCTTCTCGCGCGAGGCCGACGTCCTCCTCGCGACGGCGATCGTCGAGAACGGTCTCGACATCCCTTCGGCGAACACGATCCTGATCGACCGCGCCGACACGTTCGGGCTCGCCCAGCTCTACCAGCTGCGCGGCCGAGTCGGCCGCAGCGACAA
>Ga0207683_10001745_pt1 | contig 19275 bp, 20 predicted proteins | sample KBSM73metaG_FD_184333 | JGI IMG/M metagenome (GOLD analysis project Ga0207683, IMG submission 184333) | Miscanthus rhizosphere microbial communities from Kellogg Biological Station, Michigan, USA - KBS M7-3 metaG (SPAdes) (version 2) | ecosystem: Host-associated > Plants > Roots > Rhizosphere >... | reverse complement strand
CTCGGCCGGAGCCTGACGACCTGGCGCACTTTCCGCGTTTCCGGAATTTGAGCTGATCCCGGCGTTTTTGCGGGCACGGCCTGGTTTTTTCGCGACGCCTTGAAAAGCGGCGCGATGCTCATTGATCGGACGAACGATGAATTTCGAATCATTGCAATTGGCGCCGGAGCTGCTGCGCGCGCTGGCCGACTGCGGCTATACCGAGCCGACGCCCATCCAGGCGCAGACCATCCCGCCGCTGTTGCAGGGGCGAGACGTCGTCGGATCGGCGCAGACCGGCACCGGCAAGACCGCGGCATTCGTGCTCCCCGCCTTGCAGCGCTTTGTCGACTCCGGCGGGGCCGCCCCGGGCAAGCGTCCGTTCGGCCACGGCCCGCGCGTTCTGGTGCTGGCACCCACGCGCGAACTGGCGCAGCAAGTCGCCGAGCAGGCGCTGCGCTATGGATCGCACTTGCGCGTCAAGACGGTGTGTATCTACGGCGGGGCCCCGTATCCGGTGCAGAACAAGCAGCTCGCGCGCGGGGTCGACATCCTGGTGGCGACGCCGGGCCGGCTGATCGATCACATGGAACGCGGCCGCATCGACTTGTCGCAGATCGACATGCTGGTGCTGGACGAGGCGGACAGAATGCTCGACATGGGTTTCATCGAGGACGTCGAGCGCATTGCCGCGCGCACGCCGGCAAAGCGCCAGACGGTGCTGTTCTCGGCGACGCTCGACGGCGCGATCGGACGTCTGGCCGGCAAGTTGTTGCGCGATCCGGTGCGCATCGAAGTCGCCGCGGGCAAGGCTGCCCCGATCGCGATCGAGCAGCGCGTGCATTTTACCGACGATCATGCGCACAAGCACCGGATCCTCGATCATCTTTTGACCGACATCACGATGACGCAGAGCATCGTGTTCATCGCGACCAAGCGCGACGCCGAAACGCTGGCGATCCGGCTGCGCGGCGAGGGCCATGCCGCCGCCGCGCTGCATGGCGACATGCGCCAGCGCGAACGCACCTACACGCTGCAGGAAATGCGCCGCGGCCGCGTGCGAACGCTGGTCGCGACCGACGTCGCCGCACGCGGGCTCGACGTCGCGGGCATCAGTCATGTGATCAATTTCGACATGCCGCGGCAGCCCGACGATTATGTTCACCGCATCGGGCGCACCGGGCGTGCCGGCGCGACCGGCATCGCGATCTCGCTTGCCTCCTTCGCCGACCGCGGGACCCTGCGTCAGATCGAGCGCCACACCGGCGCCGCGATCGCCGCGCACGTGATTCCGGGACTCGAGCCGCGGAACCGCAACCGCGGCATGCACGATGCGGCGCCTTCCCGCGCCAGACCGCGCAGCAACGGCACGCCACGCACGTACGCGCGCGACTCGCGCGGCCAGGGAACGCAGCCCCGTTCGGGCTGGCAGGGTAAAGCGGCGGGACGCGGCCGCTAGCTCGCCCGACTGACGCCGCGACTCCGCTACAGCGGTGCTTCCAGGCCGCCGAAGCGCTGGTAGAAGTACGGCGCCGCCGCCGGCAGCGGTCCGCTGCCGGTTTGCAGCGTTGCCGCCAGATGCTGCTCGGCGCAGCGATGCGTCAGGCGGTAGAAGTCCCGGCACAGCGCATAGGCATCGCGCGCGCGCCATCGCGCCGGCAGCATGGCCGGCGGCAGCTGCGGATCGTGCAGCGTCACCCGCCGATATTCGTGGATCAGCAAGGTGCGCACGACAAAGCACTGGCCAGGATCGGGGATCGGATCGTCGCGGAAAATCTCGACGACCCGGCGAAAGCGGCCGATGAAACGCCGGTAACCGGCATCGAGGCTCGCCAGGTCCCAGTACTGCCGTAGCAGCGACTCGAGTGGCACCGCGCTCGGCGCCGCTTCTCTCCCGCGAAGCAGCACGACGTCCAGCGAGCGGTCCAGCGCGCCGACGATTTCGGCCGGGGCCGTCTGGCCCGGGCGGGCCGGCCGCGCATAGACGCCGGCGGCGATGGCGCCGAATCCTTCCCAAGCCAGCTCGCGGCGGAACCTTTCGCGCTGGACCCCGCTGCCTGGCGACCGGGAGACGATCAGGTCCCAGTGGCCGTCCCAGGCGTCCGACGGGGCGGCATAGATCCGCCGATAGGCGCTTTCGAAGCGGCGCCGTCCCTGCGCCGTCAGCCGGTAGAGACTGCGCCGCCCGGCCTGGCGGCTGGCAAGCCATCCGTCCCTGGCGAGCCGATAGACGCTGGTACGCACCAGCCGCTCGTTGAGTCCGAGCGGCTCCAGAAGGCGAATCAGCCCCGACAGCCAGACCGCGCCGCCGTGCGGAGCCAGCGCGTCGCCCCAGACGGTGACGACCAGCGACTTGGCCCGTGGCGGCGCCGTGTCAAGCTCGCGCCGGATCCAGCGCGCGACCGACACATGCGAACGGTTTTTCATCGCCGCCAGTTGCCGACGCTATGCGATACAGAAATTGCCATTATCATTGCAAAAGTGTATCGTTTTAATTCGCCGGCGGCCAGTGCCGGATCCGACGCGGCGAGGAGGACAGGCGATGTACGCGCAGATGGTCGACACCGGTGCCAAGAAGCTTCGCTCGGTCGAGGAGATGACGCCGGAGGAACGCGCGTTCCAGGCGAGAGTCGACGCCGACATCAAGATCGAGCCCAAGGACTGGATGCCCGAGGCCTACCGCAAGACGCTGATCAGGCAGATCTCGCAGCATGCGCACTCGGAGATCGTCGGCATGCTGCCTGAAGGCAACTGGATCACGCGCGCGCCGACGTTGCAGCGCAAGGCGATCCTGATGGCCAAGGTCCAGGACGAAGCGGGCCACGGACTGTATCTCTACTGCGCGGCCGAGACCCTCGGCGTGTCGCGCGACCAGATGGTGGCCGACCTGCATTCCGGCAAGGCCAAGTATTCGAGCATCTTCAACTATCCGACGCTGACCTGGGCGGACATCGGCGCGATCGGCTGGCTCGTGGACGGCGCGGCGATCATGAACCAGATTCCGCTTTGCCGCTGCTCGTTCGGCCCGTATTCGCGGGCCATGATCCGCGTCTGCAAGGAAGAGAGCTTTCACCAGCGGCAAGGCTTCGACATTATGATCAAGCTCTGCCGGGGGTCGCCCGAGCAGAAGGCGATGGCCCAGGACGCGCTCGATCGCTGGTGGTGGCCGTCACTGATGATGTTCGGCCCGCCCGATGCGAGCTCGGTGCACAGCGCGCAGTCGGCGCAATGGAAGATCAAGATCCTGTCGAACGACGAGCTGCGCCAACGCTTCATCGACCAGACGGTGCCGCAGGCGGATTTTCTCGGTATTCGCATGCCCGATCCTGATCTCAAATGGAACGCCGAACGCGGCCACTACGATTTCGGCGCGATCGACTGGAACGAGCTGTACGAGGTCGTCAAGGGCAACGGGCCGTGCAACCGCGAGCGACTGCGGGCCCGGGTCGAAGCGTGGGAGCGCGGCGCGTGGGTGCGCGAGGCGGCGCTCGCCCATGCCGAAAAGCGCGCGGCGCGCGCAGCGAAGGCGGCGTGATGGAATCTACATCGAAAGGGGTTGCCGGAATGAATGAATGGCCGTTGTGGGAAGTATTCATTCGCAGCCAGCACGGGCTCGCGCACAAGCACGTCGGCAGCCTGCACGCGCCCGACGCCGAAATGGCGATCAAGAACGCGCGCGACGTCTACACGCGGCGCAACGAAGGCGTCAGCATCTGGGCGGTGAGATCCTCGGACATCGTCGCCAGCTCGCCCGGCGACAAGGAACCGATGTTCGAGCCGGCGTCGAGCAAGGTGTATCGCCATCCGACGTTCTTTCCGATGCCCGACGAAGTCAAGCACATCTGAACATGAACGACCAGCGGACGCTGTTCGATTACCTGTTGCGGCTCGCCGACAGCGATTTGATCCTGGCGCAGCGCCTTGGCGAATGGGTCGGCCACGGGCCGGTGCTGGAGGAAGACATCGCGACGACCAACGTGGGCCTCGATCTGCTCGGCCAGTCGCGCCTCTGGTTCGCCTACGCGGGCGAAGTCGAAGCGCGTTTCAACGACGGAGCCGGACGAAGTGAAGACCAGCTCGCGTTCCTGCGCGACGCGGCTGAATTCCGCAACCTGATGCTTGTCGAGCAACCGAACGGCGACTATGCGGTGACGATGGCGCGTCAGTTCTATTTCGACGTGTGGCACGGGCTACTGCTGCGCGCGCTGACGCAATCGACCGACGCGCGCATTGCCGAAATCGCCGCCAAGGGGGTCAAGGAAGTCCACTACCACGTCGAGCGCAGCGCCGACTGGGTGATCCGCCTGGGCGACGGCACCGAACAGAGCCATCGCAGGATGCAGGCGGCGGTCGACGACCTGTGGACGTACACCGGCGAGATGTTCGAAGTCGACGCGATCGAGCTTGCGCTGATCGATGCCGGCATCGCCTGCGACGCGCGCACGCTGGCCGAGCCGTGGCGCGAACGCGTTGGAGCGATCTTCGCCGAGGCCACGCTCGCCATGCCCGCAGGCACCTGGATGCAGGGCAGCGGCGGCCGCGGCGGAAAGCAGGGTGTGCATACCGAGCACATCGGCCCGATGCTCGCGCAGATGCAATGGCTGCAGCGTGCTTACCCGGGGGCGCAATGGTGAACGCGATTCGCGTCGCGACCGAAGCCCGCCCGACGACGGACGCTGTCTGGGCGGCGCTCGCGGCGATTCCCGATCCCGAGATTCCGGTGATCTCGCTGGTCGAGCTTGGCGTCGTGCGCGACGTCGCCTGGCGCGACGACCAGCTGGTCGTCACCTTGACGCCGACCTATTCGGGCTGCCCGGCGACCGAGGTGATCGCCGCCGATGTTGCCGCGGCCTTGGTCGACGCCGGCATCCTCGGCGCGCGGATCGAGACGCGTCTTTCCCCGCCTTGGACGACCGACTGGATCGCCCCCGCGGCGAAGAGGCGGCTGGCCGAGTACGGCATCGCGCCGCCGGGGGTTCGCGCCGCCGTGCAGGCGATAGGCATCGGCGGCTTGCGTCGCCGCGAGCCGCCGGTGCCGTGCCCGCGCTGCGGGTCGACCCGGACCCGCGAGCTGTCGCGTTTCGGCTCGACGCCATGCAAGGCGCAGCATCGCTGCGAAGACTGTCTCGAGCCTTTCGACTACTTCAAGCCGCATTGATTCGGCTCGATCGAGCGTAGGCAATCCGGGTTCCGCATTGAGCAAATTCCATCCGCTGACGATCGCCTCGGTGGCGCGCGAGACGCGTGACGCGATCGCGCTGACGTTCGACGTGCCTGCCGCGCTGCGCGACGCGTTCCGCTTCGAGCCCGGCCAGCATCTGACCTTGCGCACGACCATAGGCGCCGACGACGTGCGGCGCTCGTATTCGATCTGCTCGGCGGTGCAGGACGGCACGCTGCGGGTGGCGGTGAAAAAGGCGCCCGGCGGCGTGTTCTCGACCTGGGCCAACGAGCACATCGCGCCCGGGCAGACGATCGAGGTCATGCCCCCGCTCGGCCACTTCAACGTCCCGCTGGCCGCCGCCAATCGCAAGCACTACCTGGGGTTCGCCGCCGGCAGCGGCATCACGCCGCTGCTGTCGATCATCAAGACGACCTTGCTGACCGAGCCGCACAGCCGGTTCACGCTGTTCTACGGCAATCGCTCGTCGAGCGCGGTCATGTTCCGCGAGGAACTTGCCGACCTCAAGGATCGCTTCCTCGAGCGCTTCAGCCTGATCTATGTCATGAGCCGCGAGCCGCAGGACATCGACATCCTGAACGGCCGGATCGATCGAAAAAAGGCCGACGCGCTGATCGAGCACTGGGTCGACCTCGCCGGCATCGACACAGCATTCGTCTGCGGACCCGACGGCATGATGCAGGCGGTATCCGAGTCGCTGCAGGCGCACGGCATGCCCAAGTCGCGAATCAAGATCGAGCTGTTCGCGGCCAGCATTCCGAAGCATGAGCGCAAAGCCCAGCCTGAGCCCGAGCCCGGCCACGCCGAGTGCGAGGTAACGGTCGTCATCGACGGATCGGTGCGACAATATACGCTCGAGAAAACCAAGGAGAACATCCTCGACGCAGCGTTGCAGCGCGGTATCGAGCTGCCATACTCGTGCAAGGGCGGCGTCTGCTCGACCTGCCGCGCCAAGCTGATCGAGGGCGAGGTCGACATGGATGTCAATTTCGCGCTCGAGGACTACGAAGTCGCGCGCGGGTTCATCCTGTGCTGCCAGAGCTACCCGGTGACCGACAAGGTCGTCGTCGACTTCGATCAGGGCGCATGAGCTTGCGGCCAGCGCCCTAGCTACGCGACCGTTGCCATCGTTGAACCAGAGTCAGGAGAGCACGACGTGTCCCATCCGTTATTCGAGCGCCACCGCGCGTTGCTGGACCAGGCGCTGAAGGCGATCGCCGAGCGCGGCTACTGGTCGGCGTTTCCCGAGTCGCCGAGCCCGAAGGTATACGGCGAGGGTTCCGCCGATGCCGGCAAGGCGGCGTTCGACGCGCTGGCCGACAAGCCGTTTCCGATCGATCTGCCCGCAACCGTCGGCACCGTGGGCGGCGAACGCTCGCCGTATGGGATCGCGCTCGGCGTTACCTATCCGCGCGTTGACCTCGACCAGCTCTTTGCGGCGATCGCCGTCGCGGAAAAATCGTGGCGCAAGGCCGGTCCCGAAGCCTGGGTCGGCGTCTGCCTCGAGATCCTCTCGCGCATCAACAAGCGCAGCTTCGAGATCGCCCACGCCATCATGCATACGACCGGACAGGCGTTCGTGATGTCGTTCCAGGCCGGCGGCCCGCATGCGCAGGACCGCGGGCTCGAGGCTGTCGCCTACGCGTGGGACGAGATGCGGCGCATTCCGGCCAGCGCCTACTGGGAAAAGCCGCAGGGCAAGAACGAGCCGCTGAAAATGGAAAAGCGGTATGCGATCGTCCCGCGCGGCATCGGATTGGTGATCGGATGCAACACGTTTCCTACGTGGAACGGCTACCCGGGCATGTTCGCGAGCCTCGCGACCGGCAACGCGGTCATCGTCAAGCCGCATCCGAACGCTATCCTGCCCCTCGCGATCACCGTCGCGATCGCACGCGGAGTGCTGGCGGAGGCGGGCTTCGATCCGAACGTCGTGACCCTGGTCGCGCACCGGCCCGATGACGACACCGCGCAAGCGCTTGCGCTGCGCCCCGAGATCAAGCTGATCGATTTCACCGGCAGCAGCGCGCACGGAACCTGGCTCGAGCGCAACGCCCACCAGGCGCAGGTGTACGCCGAAAAGGCGGGCGTCAACCAGATCATCATCGACTCGGCCGACGATTTTGCCGGCGCGGCGCGTAACATTGCGTTTTCGCTGGCGCTGTACACCGGCCAGATGTGCACGGCGCCGCAGAATATCTACGTCCCCCGCGACGGCATCGAGACCGGCGACGGGCACCTGTCGTTCGACCACGTCGCGCAAGGCCTGGGCGCCGCGGTGCAGAAGCTGGTCGGAGATCCCGCGCGCGCGGTGGAGATTCTGGGCGCGGTAGTCAACGACGGGGTCGCCGAGCGGATCCATGCCGCGCGCTCGTTGGGCGCGGTCGTGCACGACAGCCAGGTGCTGGTCCATCCGCAGTTCCCCGAGGCCCGCATCGCGACGCCGCTGCTGGTCAAGCTCGACGCCACGGATGGCGCCACGTATCTGAAGGAATGGTTCGGCCCGATCGCGTTCGTCATCGCCACGGACGACACCGCGCAGAGTCTCGGCATCGCGCGCCGCGCGGTCGTCGATCACGGCGCGCTGACCTTGTCGCTCTACTCGAATCGGCCGGACGTGATCGAGAACACGATCGCGCTGGCCGAAGACGCCGGGGTCGCCTTGTCGATCAACCTGACGGGTGGCGTATTCGTCAATCAGTCGGCGGCATTTTCCGACTACCACGGCACCGGCGCCAATCCGGCCGCCAATGCCGCGCTGACCGACTCGGCGTTCGTCGCCGGCCGGTTCCGGGTCGTGCAGCACCGGAGGCACGTGGCGGCGGCGCCGCAATGAGTTACGGCAACATACTGTTCGAGGTCGCCGGGGGCGTCGCGCGCCTGACGCTCAACCGGCCCGATCGGCTCAACAGCTTCAACGACGCGATGCACGCCGAGGTGCGCGACGCGATTCAGCGCGTGCGCGCCGACCCGTCGGTGCGCGTGCTGCTGCTGACCGGCGCCGGCCGCGGGTTTTGCGCAGGGCAGGACCTCGGCGATCGCGCCGTCGCGCCGGGCGCCGAGCCGGTCGATCTGGGCGCATCGATCGAGCGCAATTACAAGCCGCTGGTGCTGGCGCTGCGCACGCTGCCGCTGCCGGTGGTGTGCGCGGTCAATGGTGTCGCCGCCGGCGCGGGAGCCAATATCGCGCTAGCCTGCGACATCGTCGTCGCCGCGAAATCGGCGAGTTTCGTGCAGGCATTCAGCAAGATCGGCCTGATTCCCGACTCAGGCGGAACCTACCTGTTGCCGCGACTGGTCGGAACCGCGCGCGCGATGGGGCTCTCCGTGTTCGGCGACAAGCTTCCGGCCGAGCAGGCGGCGAGCTGGGGACTGATCTGGCGCTGCGTCGACGACGCAGAGTTGCCGGCTACCGTCGACGCGATATTGAAGCAATTGGCGAGCGCGCCAACGCGCGGCCTCGCCGCGACCAAGCAGGCGATCTACGCCGCGCCGGGCAACACGCTCGAAGCGCAGCTCGATTTCGAGCGCGAGCTGCAGCGCGAACTGGGCACAAGCGCCGACTATCGCGAAGGCGTGGCTGCTTTCGCGGCGAAGCGTCCGCCGCAGTTCGTCGGGAAATAGCCGGCGGCTGACGTCGATGGGCGAGCATCATCCTGCCACGAGTCCCGACGAGGCGCAGGCGCTGGCCGAGCGGGTGGCGTCGGCGATGTACGAGCGCGACCGGGCTTCGCAGGCGCTGGGCATGCGCATCCTGCGCGTCGGCGCCGGTCGCGCCGAGCTTTCGATGCGCGTGCGCCCCGATATGCTCAACGGGCACCGCACCTGCCACGGCGGGTTCATTTTTTCGCTGGCTGATAGCGCATTCGCGTTTGCCTGCAACAGCTACAACCTGACGACAGTCGCTTCCGGATGCACGATCGAGTTCGTCGCACCTGCGCGCGAGAACGACGTGCTCACCGCGGTCGCGCAGGAGCGCAGCGTCAGCGGTCGGACCGGCGTCTACGATATCGAGGTGAGCAACCAGGACGGCGCCGCGATCGCTTTTTTCCGCGGCAAGTCGTACCGGATCAAGGGCCACGTGCTCGACGGCGCCGACAGGGCCGCCCAGCCGGCGCAGGAGTAGATCGATGGCCGTCAGGAAGCCCGCGCCCGGCGATCTCGACCCGATCGAGACCGCCAGTCGCGACGAGTTGCACTCATTGCAGTTGCAGCGCCTGCAATGGTCGCTCGCGCACGCCTACGACCACGTCCCGCATTACCGCAAGGCGTTCGACGGTGCAGGCGTGCACCCGCGCGATTGCCGGTCCCTCGCCGACCTTGCGCGCTTTCCGTTTACCGTCAAAACCGATCTGCGCGACAATTATCCGTTCGGGATGTTCGCGGTGCCGCGCGAAGAAGTGGTCCGCATCCATGCGTCTTCGGGCACGACCGGCAAGCCGACGGTCGTCGGCTACACGCGCGCCGACATCGAAACCTGGGCGAACGTGATGGCCCGCTCGATTCGCGCCGCCGGCGGGCGCGCGGGCGACATCGTGCACGTGGCCTACGGATATGGACTCTTTACCGGCGGTCTCGGTGCGCATTACGGCGCCGAGCGGCTGGGAGCGACGGTGATTCCGATGTCCGGCGGCCAGACGGAAAAGCAGGTCCAGCTGATCCAGGACTTCAAGCCCGGCATCATCATGGTGACGCCGTCCTACATGCTGGCGATCGCAGAGGAAATGGAGCGGCAGGGTATCGATCCGCGGCAGACGTCGCTCAAGATCGGCATTTTCGGGGCCGAGCCGTGGACGGCGACGATGCGGCAATCGATCGAAGCGAAGCTCGGCATCGACGCGCTCGACATCTACGGCCTGTCCGAAGTCATCGGTCCCGGCGTCGCGCAGGAGTGCATCGAAACCAAGGACGGCCTGACGATCTGGGAGGACCACTTCTATCCGGAAGTCATCGATCCGGAGACCGGTCGCGCAGTGCCGGACGGCGAAAAAGGCGAGCTGGTGATCACCTCGTTGACCAAGGAGGCGCTGCCGATCATCCGCTATCGCACGCGCGATCTGACGCGCCTGCTGCCGCCCAGCGCGCGTTCGATGCGGCGCATGGAAAAAATCACCGGGCGCTCCGACGACATGCTGATCATCCGCGGCGTCAACGTATTTCCGACGCAGGTCGAGGAGCTGATACTCAAGCAGGAGGCTCTGGCGCCGCATTACCAGCTGGAGATCACGCGACCCAAAGTGCTGGACGAGCTCACTGTACTGGTCGAGCGCGCGCCGGGTGCCGGCGGCTCCGACGGCGACGCCGCAGGCGCCAGGCTCTCGCATCTGATCAAGAGCCTGATCGGCGTCAGCGCCGAGGTGCGGGTTGTGCAAAGCGGCGGCATCGAGCGCTCGCTTGGCAAGGCAAAGCGCATCGTCGACAAGAGGCCGAAGCTTTGAACCTCAGCGCCAGGCAGCCGCGCCAGCTCAAGGACCGACGCTGAAGATCTGCATCGTCGGCGCCGGGGCCATCGGTGGATTCATGGGCACGCGGCTGGCGCGCGCCGGTGCCAACGTCGCAGTGCTCGCCCGTGGCACGACGGCCGCCGCGCTGCGCGCGCGCGGCTGGCGGCTGCAAACCCAGCAAGGATTGATCAGCGCACTGGCGAACGTTGCCGAGACTCCATCGGCGCTCGGCCCGCAGGATCTGGTCATCGTGGCGGTCAAGGGTCCGTCGCTGGCCAGCGTGGCGGCGAGCGTCGGCCCGCTGCTCGGCCCCGATACGGCGGTGCTCACGGCGATGAACGGTGTGCCCTGGTGGTTCTTTCACGGTTTCGGTACGGCGTATCGCGACTTGCAGCTGCACTCGGTCGATCCCGGCGGCCGCATCGACGCGGCGCTGCCGGCGCGACGGATCGTCGGCTGCGTCGTTCATGCATCGTGCTCGACGCCGGAGCCCGGCCTGGTGCAGCACCACGGCGGCCAACGGCTGATCGTCGGCGAGCCGGGTGGCGATCCGGCGCCGCGCACCCAGGCGATCGCGGCGCAGCTGACCGCTGCCGGATTCGACGTCGAAGTCTCGTCCTGCATCCAGCGCGACATCTGGTACAAGCTGTGGGGCAATATGACGATGAATCCGATTTCCGCATTGACCGGCGCGACGATGGACCGCATCCTCGACGATGAGCTGGTAAAGAGGTTCTGTCTTGCTGCGATGAGTGAGGCCGCGGCGATCGGCGCTAGAATCGGCTGTCCGATCGAACAAAGCGGCGAAGACCGGATCGCCGTAACGCGTCGGCTGGGCGCGGTCAAGACGTCGATGCTGCAGGACGTCGAGGCGCACCGGCAGGTCGAGATCGACGTGTTATTGAGCGCCGTGCGCGAAATCGGCGAGCGGGTCGAGGTCTCCACGCCGGCGATCGATGCGCTGCTGGGACTGGCGCGGCTGCAGGCGAGAGTGCAGGGGCTGTACCCGTCGTAGCGCCGCGTTGTGCGGCCCGCGGCAATCCCTCCTACAATGGCTCATCGCCGCCGCGGCGGCTCCCGCTTGATGCACAGGACATCGCAATGAACGACAAGAAATTCGCTTCGCAAGCCGACCTGGAAGCCAAGAAGGTCAGCTTCGACAAGCTTTCCGATCACGCCTATGCGTACACCGCCGAGGGCGATCCGAACACCGGCATCGTCATAGGCGACGACGCGATCATGGTTATCGATACGCAGGCGACGCCGGTTATGGCGCAGGACGTCATCCGCCACATCCGAACGGTCAGCGACAAGCCGATCCGCTATGTCGTGCTTTCGCACTACCACGCGGTGCGCGTGCTCGGCGCGTCGGGCTACGGGGCGCAGCACGTGATCGCCAGCCGCGACACCTACGATCTGATCGTCGAGCGCGGCGAAGCCGACATGAAAAGCGAGATCGAGCGTTTTCCGCGGCTGTTCCAGGCGGTCGAATCGGTGCCCGGGCTGACCTGGCCGAGCTTAGTGTTCGAAAAGCGGATGACGCTCTGGATCGGCAAGCTGCAGGTCGAGCTGATGCAGATCGGACGCGGACACACGAAGGGCGACACCGTCGTCTGGCTGCCGGAGGAGCGCATCCTCTTCTCAGGCGACCTGGTCGAATACCAGACGACCCCGTACACAGGCGACGCCTACCTCGCCGACTGGCCGGCCACGCTCGATGCGATCGCCGCGCTGAAGCCGGCGAAGCTCGTGCCCGGCCGCGGTGCCGCATTGCAGAACGAAACCCAGGTCGCGGCCGGTCTCGACGGCACGCGGGCGTTCATCACCGAGATGTTCGGCGCGGTCAAGGCGGGTGCGGCTTCCGGCAAGGACTTGCGCACCGTGTACAAGGAAACCTACGCGGCGCTCAAGCCCAGGTTCGGCGACTGGGTGATATTCGATCATTGCCTGCCGTTCGACGTGACGCGTGCTTACGATGAGGCGACCAAATACCGCGATCCGCGCATCTGGACGGCGCAGCGCGACAAGGAAATGTGGCAGTCGCTCGAAGGTTAGGCACTGACCGCCATCCCGTTGAACACCTATACCCATCCGGTCTACGCCTATGTCCGGCCCGCCGAGCTGGGCGGAACGACGCGACACTGGCCGGTGATCGTCGCCGGCGCCGGCCCGGTGGGCCTGACCGCTGCGATCGATCTCGCGCTGCGCGGCATCGATGTGTTGCTGGTCGACGAGGACGACACGGTCAGCGTCGGTTCCCGCGCGATTTGCTGGTCGAAGCGCACGCTTGAGATTCTCGATCGCCTGGGCTGCGCCGAACGACTGGTGCAAAAGGGCGTCGGCTGGAGCGTCGGCCGGGTTTTCTTTCGCGACGAGCAAGTCTACGAATTCAACCTGCTGCCCGGCGAGGGTCATCGCCGGCCGGCGTTCATCAACCTGCAGCAGTACTGGGTCGAGCAGTTCCTGGTCGAGCGCCTGAGCGATCTGGCGCAGGCCGAGGTCCGCTGGCGAAGCAAAGTCGTCGGCGTCGAAGAGAAAGCCGACCGCGTCGCGCTTCGGATAGGTTCGCCCGATGGCGAGTACACGGTGCATGCCGACTGGCTGATCGCTGCCGACGGCGCGAAGAGCCCGATTCGCAGCCTGCTCGGGGTCGAATGCGAAGGACAGGTTTTCCACGATCGGTTCCTGATTGCGGACCTTGCAATGCGCTCCGGCTTTCCCGCCGAGCGCCGTTTCTGGTTCGACCCACCGTTTCATCGCAACCAGTCGGCGCTGCTGCATCGCCAGGCCGACGATGTCTGGCGCGTCGACTTCCAGCTCGGCTGGGACGCCGACCCGGAGGAAGAAAAAAAACCGGAGCGCATCGTTCCCCGGATCCGTGCGATGCTCGGAGACGACGCGCGGTTCGAAATCGAATGGGCGAGCGTCTATACGTTCCAGTGCCGGCGCTTGCGTTCGTTCCGGCACGGCCGCGTGCTGTTCGCCGGCGACGCAGCGCACCTGGTGTCACCGTTCGGCGCGCGGGGCGCGAACTCCGGCATCCAGGACGTCGATAATCTGGCGTGGAAGCTCGATCTGGTGCTCGCCGGACAGGCGCCAGAGCGTTTGCTCGACAGCTATGACGCCGAGCGTGGTTACGCAGCCGACGAGAACATCCGGCACTCCACGCGCAGCACCGATTTCATTACACCGAAAAGCGGGGTCAGCCGCACATTTCGCGACGCGGTGCTGGGCCTCGCCAAGCGCCACCCATTCGCGCGAGCTCTGGTCAACAGCGGCCGGCTCTCGCTGCCAGCGACCCTCTCCGGATCGTCGCTCAATACGCCGGACAGCGCGGGCGCCTTCGGCGGCGGGCCGGTTCCGGGAGCCGTTGCGATCGACGCGCCGGTCGCTGGTCCGCGCGGCGGCTGGTTGCTCGGTTATCTCGATGCCGGCTTCGCCCTGCTGTGCTTCGGAAGCGCTGTGCCCGCCGATGCGGTGCGTTCCCTCGCCCGGGACGGCATCGCGTGCACGGTCGTACAGGTCGGCGGGGCGCCGGCGAGTGGCGCCTGCCTGATCGAGGACGGTGAAGGCCTCGCTGCCAAACGCTATGACGCGAGGCCGGGCACCTGCTATCTGTTGCGTCCCGACCAGCATGTATGCGCGCGCTGGCGCGCGTTCGATCTCGGCGCCGTGCGCGCCGCGATCCTGCGTGCCTCTGCCCAGTCCGTTCAAGCAGCGAAGGCGGCGGCGTGACGGCGCTCAACACCGAAGCCAATCTTTTGGCGCCCGACGACTTCTATCAGGAGCTGATCGATGCGCACCGCGATCTTACCGAGGCGCAAAGCGCGCTGCTCAACGCGCGCTTGATCCTGTTGCTGGCCAACCACGTCGGCGACCTCGCGGTGCTGCGCGAGGCGCTCGCCGCAGCACGCGAGGACCCGGGCACGGTAAAATGAGCTTCGGCGGCACGATCCGCGGCGGCGAGACCCCATGACGACCAAGACGACCGAGCGCCGACGCGGCGCAAGCGGCGCCGCGCGGGCCGCGGAAAGCCCGATCGCGGATGAGGCGTTGAGCTACCAATCCGGATTCGGCAACGAGTTCGCGACCGAAGCGCTGCCCGGCGCATTGCCCGAAGGCCAGAATTCGCCGCAACGCGCACCGTACGGTCTGTACGCCGAGCAACTGTCGGGTACGGCGTTCACCGCGCCGCGTGCCGTCAATCGTCGCGCCTGGTTGTACCGGATCCGGCCGGCCGCCGTGCATGAGCCTTTTCGCCGGATCGACAACGGTCGCATCGAAAGCCGCTTCGACCAATTGCCGACGCCGCCCGATCAGCTGCGCTGGGACCCGCTGCCGATGCCGTCCGCGGCGGCGCCGACCGACTTCATCGATGGCCTGGTGACGATGGCCGGCAACGGAAGTCCCGCCGCGCAGAACGGATGCGGCATCCACCTGTACGCGGCGAATCGTTCGATGCGCGACCGTTTTTTCTACGATGCCGACGGCGAGCTCCTGATCGTTCCGCAGCAGGGCAGGCTGCGCTTCGACACCGAGCTCGGGCGCATCGCGGCGGCGCCGCAGGAGATCGTCGTGATTCCGCGCGGCCTGCGCTTCCGGGTCGAGCTCCTCGACGCCGAGGCGCGCGGCTATGTCTGCGAGAACTTCGGCGCGCCGTTCAAGCTGCCGGACCTGGGGCCGATCGGCTCCAACGGACTCGCCAATCCGCGTGACTTCCTCGCGCCCGCGGCATCGTACGAGGACCGCAGCGGAAGCTTCGAGCTGATCGCCAAGTTCATGGGCAATCTCTGGACGGCCCCGATCGACCATTCGCCGCTGGACGTCGTCGCCTGGCACGGCAACTACGCGCCGTACAAATACGACCTGCGTCGCTTCAACACGCTCGGATCGACGAGCTTCGATCATCCGGATCCGTCGATCTTCCTGGTGCTGCAGTCGCCGAGTGACACAGCCGGTGTCGATATGATCGACTTTGTCATCTTCCCGCCGCGCTGGCTGGTGATGGAGCATACGTTCCGCCCGCCGTGGTTCCACCGCAACGTCGCCAGCGAGTTCATGGGCCTGATCGAAGGCGTCTACGACGCCAAGGCCGAAGGATTCCTGCCGGGCGGCGCGAGCCTGCACAATTGCATGAGCGGTCACGGGCCGGACGCCGAAACCTTCGCACGCGCGTCCGCAGCCGATGTCTCGAGGCCACAGCGCGTATCCGACACGATGGCGTTCATGTTCGAGACGCGCGCGGTCATCCACCCGACGCGATTCGCGCTGGAATCGGCGCAGCGCCAACCCGAGTATTACCGCTGCTGGGCGACGCTGGCCAGCCATTTCGATCCGGACAAACCCTGAAAGCCCCGATGAGCGACTCCTACGAAAACATCGTTGTCGAAACGCGCGATCGCGTCGGCGTCATCCGACTCAACCGGCCGCAGCGGATGAACGCCCTCAACGAAGCGCTGGCCAGCGAGCTCGGCCGTGCGCTCGCTGCGTTCGACAGCGACGCCGCCATAGGCGCGATCGTCATCACCGGCAACGAAAAGGCCTTTGCCGCGGGCGCCGACATCGGCGCAATGGCCGAGTGGGATTACCAGAAGGTCTACGCCGACAACTACATCATGAGCTGGGAGTCGATGCGCGGCACGCGCAAGCCGGTAATCGCCGCGGTGGCCGGCTATGCGCTTGGCGGAGGATGCGAGCTGGCGATGATGTGCGATCTGATCATTGCCGCCGATACGGCGAAATTCGGCCAGCCGGAGATAACCATAGGAACGATGCCCGGCATGGGCGGCACGCAGCGCTTGCCGCGCGCGGTCGGAAAGGCCAAGGCGATGGACTGGTGCCTGACCGGTCGCATGATCGATGCGCAGGAAGCCGAGCGCTCGGGGCTGGTCGCGCGGGTCGTGCCTGCCGACAAGCTGCTCGACGAAGCGCTGGCGGTGGCGGCCAAGATCGCCGGCTATTCGCTGCCTGTCGTGCTGAAGATCAAGGAAGCGATCAATCGCGCGTACGAGTCATCGCTGTCCGAGGGACTCATGTCCGAGCGCCGCGAGTTTCACGCGACCTTCGCACTCGACGATCAGAAGGAAGGCATGCGCGCGTTCGTCGAAAAGCGCAAGCCCGACTTCAAGCACCGCTAGGCTGGGCTCACGTTCTTCCCGGACGCCGCGGGGACGCCGGCGTTGATCAAAGCAGCGGGCTCAGCAGCCGCGCCAGATTTTCTGCCACCTTCATAGCGCCGGGTCGCTTCGACCAGCTGGCGGGGTCAAGCATCTGTCCGTCGCGCAGATAGCGCGCCTGCTCGCGAGCCAGGCTGGCGCACACGGCGGCGTCGTAGAGCAGGACGACGATCTCGGCGTTGAGCGCGAACGAGCGCACGTCGAGATTCGACGATCCGATCCAGGCGATCCGGTCGTCGATGGTGACGTGCTTGGCGTGCAGGAACCGCGTGCCATAGCGGCAGATACGGACACCCGAGTCCAGAAGCTCGTCGTAGTAGGAGCGCTGCGCCAGGTGCACGAGGATTTGATCCATCTGCAGCGGCACGACCAGGGTGACGTCGATGCCGCGCAAAACGGCGGTCTGCAGCGCTTGCAGCAACGCTTCGTCTGGAACGAGATAAGGCATCGTGATGACGACGCGGCTTGCCGCCGCGTGGATCAGCGAGACGATCAGGCGCTGGTTGTTCTCACGTGGGTAGCCGGGGCCGCTCGGCAGCGCTTGCACGGTCACATCGCCGGTGATCCTCGGCTCCGGAAAGTAGCGCAGATCGCCCAGACCCTCGGAGGTTTCGGCGTACCAATCCTCGACAAAAACCGCCTGCAGCTCGAGTGCGATCGGCCCGCTCAGGCGCACGTTCAGCTCCTCGAACGTGAGGCCGCGCTTGAATGTCGCGTCGACCAGGTTCTGCGATCCAACATACGCGACGCGCCCGTCGATCACCGCGATCTTGCGGTGGTTGCGCAGATCGATGCGGCCAGTGCGGCGGCGGAAGAAGCCGACACCCATTGTCTCCTCCGCCAGGATTCCCGCCGCCAGCAGCCGCGGCAGCATGCGTCCGAAATCCGGACGCGACCCCAGCGAATCGGCGAGCAGGCGGCAGACGACGCCACGGTCGACGGCCCGTCCCAGCGCATCGACGACGCGCGCCGTCGTGGCGTCGTCGGCAACGATGTAGAACAGCAGGTGGACGTGGTCATGCGCCATATCGATGTCGGCGATCAGCCGGTCGATCGTCCCGTCGTAGTCGGCGAGGATTTCCGCGGTATTGCCGCCCAGTATCGGAAGCCGACCGAGGTTTTCGGCCAACGTCACGGCATGATCGAGCGTCGGTCCCAGCTGCGGATGGAAGATGTTCGGGTCGCGGCCGAGCCGTTCGTAGACCGGCTTGGAAAGCTCCAAGAACTCGACGTGACGCTGGAGGCGCCAGGCGGGCGGCGTCGGCCGGCCAATGAGCAAATACAGCGCAATGCCGATCGCCGGCTCGAAAAAGATCAGCAGCAACCAGCCCTTGGCTGCTTCCGGCGAGCGCCGGAATGGCACGACGACGATCATCGCGATACGCACCGCCCATTCGGCGGCAAAAAAAACATTGACCCAGAAGGTCTGGTCGGTGAGAAGCGCGGGCATTGTCGTCATCGCGTCGCGACTCGCGACGCGCTCGATCGGCGCGCGTTCGTCAAGTGCAGCAGGATTTGGCGCCCGCGACGGCGCGCGGCGCGCAGCCGCAGCCGCTCCGCGCTGTGTCGACGGGCGTAGCGTCCGGGTCACCGACGACAGGGACGCCGCTCAGTGTATGAAAGGTCTCCCACGCGATGCCGGCAGGGTCCGTCACCCAGTATTTGTCGGACCGCACATAGCAGCAGTCGGCGTTCTTTTCGGCAACCAGATGCCGATCGGCCGCCAGAAGTTGGGCCTCCATGGCGTCGAGCTCAGTCGAGCTTTCAACCTGGAAACCGAGATGATTGACGCCACTGCTGCCGGCGCGCGTCGAAATGGCAAAGTTGATGCGCGGATCGTCCAGCATCCATTTGGCGTAATCGTCCTTGCGCAGCGTGGGCTCGGCAGCGAACAACGCGGAATAGAACCGGATGCTCGCTTCGAGATCCGGTACCGAGACGTGGACATGAAATCGTTTCATGCGGCTCTCCTCTTGGGTCGTACCGTGGGCTTGGGGATGGTGGACGCCGTGGGCTCGGCCGCGGGTTGCGGCGAGCAATCGGAGTTGCAGGCGGTCGGGGGGTCGTCGTCCAAGGCGGAGCGGCAACAGTTCTCGCTCAGATAGGCGACCAGATTGCGCATCGCGGCGAAGTCAGTCGCGTAACGAATGAACCGGCCCTGTTGCCGCGCCGACACCAGCCGCGCGGTCGCCAGCTCCTTGATGTGGAACGACAGGGTTGCGGCCGGCAAGCCGAGCTGGCGGCCGATCTCCCCCGCGGGAAGGCCCAGTGGTCCGTGCTCGACCAGCAAGCGGAAGACACGAAGGCGGGTTTCCTGGGACAACGCACCCAAAGCCCGCAAGGCGGCCGATGTTTCCATATTTCCAGAATATTAGAAATATAGTCCTACGTCAATAGCTTCTCTCCTGTTTTCTGACTTTGCCGCCAGCGCCAGAGCAACCAGGGTATGCCGGCCAGCGAAACGACGGTCCACAGGACGACCGCCAAGGCGCTG
>Ga0207683_10001742_pt1 | contig 19342 bp, 15 predicted proteins | sample KBSM73metaG_FD_184333 | JGI IMG/M metagenome (GOLD analysis project Ga0207683, IMG submission 184333) | Miscanthus rhizosphere microbial communities from Kellogg Biological Station, Michigan, USA - KBS M7-3 metaG (SPAdes) (version 2) | ecosystem: Host-associated > Plants > Roots > Rhizosphere >... | reverse complement strand
GCCAGCGGACCGGCAACGTTCACGAGCGCTTTGAGCTTCCACGAGTACACGTCCTGCCCGTCGCGAGTGATGTGCCAGCCGCAGGAAAATACGAGGCGCGCGCCCGGCGGCGCGTGGTCGAGCACTGCCTGGGCCGTGCCCGTCGCGTACCCGTGCACGCCGCGCGGGACCAGCACGACGAGCACCCCGTCGCACCCTGCGACCGCCCGCTTGATGACCTCGGCGTCGTTCGTCGCTCCCGGAAGGATGGTGATGCGTCTTTGGAACCCGTCGAGCTTTCCTACGCTTTCCTCCCGGCACACGCCGACCACGTCGTAGCCCCGATCCAGCGCATGCTGCACCATGTACTGCCCGAGCTTCCCGGACGCCCCGACGATGCAAACCCTCATCGTGTGCCTCCCGGAACGGCCTGGACATCAGGTGCGTCTTGCACGATCTCTTTCATCGGATTCTCCTGTTCACGGCCGTTGGTGCGGTCGCTGCGCCCAGGTTGTCCGGCGACAGGCGATACGACGCATGGCCGAACCACTCAGCGATGGCTCCGGCAAAACCAACCTCCAGACCCGACTAACCTGCCTCGACTATGCGCTCGTCAGGCCGGGCGGGTCTCCGGGTCATCGAGGTGTGGCTTGACGGGGAGCTGCCCGTCGAGCAGCAGGCCGACGAGCTGCTCGGCGAGTCGATCAGTAACGGGTTCACCGCTGACAAAGACTCGATAGAAGACCGCGCCGGCATACACGTCCAGGAGCACATCGATGTCGACATCCGGGGGGAGTTCACCGCGGGCAGCTGCACGGCGGAGGACCTCGACGACGGCAGATCGTCGTGGCCGGATGAGCTGGTCGCGGAACTGTTCTGCCAGCTGCGGATCGGACATCACATCGGCCGCGAGCGCGGGGATGACGGCGCCTGTGGGGGTGCGCGCGAAGGCGTGCACGACGCGCCGAACGGCGATGAGCAGGTCGTGGCGCAGGTCGCCGGTATCAGTCTGGGTCGGCATCGGTAGCGCGAGGCTGACGGCTTCGATGACCAGTGCTGCCTTGGACGGCCACCACCGGTAGACGGTTGTCTTTCCGACTCTGGCGCGGGCCGCGACGCCTTCGATGGTGAGCGCGCCGTACCCGGCCTCGGCGAGCAGGTCGGTGGTCGCGGTCAGGATGGCGGCGTGCGCCCGTGCGCTGCGCCGGCTCGCCGGCCCAATGACCGCGGACCGGACGGGTGCACCTTCGGTCATGGCTGCGGTCACTCCTCATAGAACTCCTATACGAAACGATACGTTACGTCTTGACTCTTTCCAAACCGGCGGCGTAGCTTCGATTTGCGCGACCCGTCCGACTGCGCCGACCCTTCCATTCAGTGCTGGCATTCAGATCAGCGAGGCCGACGCTCCGGCCGATATGGCAGGAGTCATCCGATGCCCGGTCCCTCCCTGAGTGCCTCCGTGACCGTTCGCCCGTTCTGCGGGCGGTGAGCGGCATGTTGGGCGCAATCGGGCGTTTCGTGTACCGGCGCCGGCGGCTGGTGCTGCTCGGGTGGGGGATCTTGTTCGTGGTCGGCATCGCCGTCGGCGGCACCGTGTTCGGTCATCTCAAGGACTCCAACGGGGCCGGTTCCTCGGAGTCGGTGCAGGGGGCGCAGCTCCTCGACGACGCCAGCAGCACGAGCGTAAGCCTGATCGCCGTGGTGGACGGCAAGCCGGTCGATGACCCGGCCACCCGCGCGGCGGTCGTGCAGGCGAGTCAGTCGGTGGCCGCGCTGCCGCACGTGGTCGATGTTGTCAATGCTTATGACGCCAGCGATCCTCGGCTGCGCGCCACCGACGGCAGCGCCAGCCTGATCGTCATCACGCTGGACGAGACCACCAATATGGCGACGATCAAGGACGACGTCGCCCAGGTACGTAAGACGCTGGATGACGCCGTCCCGGGCGCGACCGTGAAGGTCGGCGGCCAGTTGGCCGCGATGAGCGACCAGAACGACGCGACCCAGAAGGACCTGGTCAGAGGCGAACTGATCGCACTGCCGATTCTGCTGCTGGCGCTGTTCCTGGTGTTCCGCGGCTGGCGTTCGGCGCTGATGCCGGTGATGAGCGCGCTGGTCACGGTGGCCGGCGCGCTGTTGATCCTGCTGGCCGTCACCAAGATCATCGACGTGGGCGGGTACGCCATCGACGTGGTCGCGTTGTTCGGGATCGCGCTCGCGGTGGACTACAGCCTGCTGATCGTCAGCCGGTTCCGGGAGGAACGCGCCGCCGACCCTGGCGGCGACCTCGCCACGGCCGTGTCCCGCACGATCGGAACCGCCGGGCGCACGATCAGCTTCTCGGCGATGATCGTCATCGCGTCGCTGGCCGGACTGTTCGCCTTCGGCGACCCGACGTTCACCTCGCTGGCGATCGGCGGCATCGCCACCGTGCTGGTCGCGCTCGCCGCCGGACTGACGCTGGTGCCCGCGCTGCTGGGTATGTGGGGGCGCAAGATCACACCCGCCGCGCCCGCCAGCGACGAGGGGTTTTTCGGCCGGCTGGCCCGCCGGGTGCAACGCCACCCGATCATCGTCGCGGTAGCCACTACGGCCATCCTGCTGGCGGCCGCCCTGCCGTTCCTGAGCGCGCACTACTCCAACGGCGACCCGCGCACCCTGCCCACCTCCTTCGAGAGCCGGGCCGTGAACGACCTGCTGGCCGCGAACTTCCCCGGCACCCAGGCCAACCCGATCCAGGTCGTCGCCCGGGTCCCAGCCACCGACCCGCGGGTCACCACCTACGCCGAACAAATCAGGCAGCTGCCCGGGGTCGCCTCCGTCACGATTCAGCAGGGCCTGACCGGGAACGTCTCCGCGATCGACGTCACCCCCACCGGCGCCTCGCAGGACGCCACCGCGCAGCGGCTGGTCCACGACCTACGCGCCAACCCGCCGCCATATCAGACCTACGTCACCGGAACGGCCGCGTTCCTCATCGACTTCGAGCAGCAGATCACCGAGCGGCTGCCCTACGCGCTGCTCCTGATCGCGTTGGCCACCTTCATGCTGCTGTTCTTGATGACCGGCTCGGTGCTGGTCCCGATCAAGGCGCTGATCATGAACCTGCTGTCCCTGGGAGCGACGTTCGGCGCGCTGGTGTGGATCTTCCAGGACGGACACCTGTCCGGGCTGCTCGGCTTCACCGCGTTCGGCGCGATCGAGGTGTGGGTGCCGGTCGTCGTGTTCGTGTTCGCGTTCGGCCTATCGATGGACTACGAGGTGTTCCTGCTGTCGCGGATCAAGGAATGCCACGACGAGGGCTGCGACTCCGACACCGCCGTCGCCCACGGGCTGCAACGCTCCGGACGGATCATCACCTCCGCCGCCGCGCTGGTCATGATCGTGTTCCTCGGCTTCGCCGCCGGCAGCAGCCTCGGCATCAAGGAAATGGGGCTCGCCCTGGCGATCGCGGTCGCCGTGGACGCCACCCTGGTCCGCTGCCTGCTCGTACCCGCCACCATGACCCTGCTCGGCAAGGCCAACTGGTGGGCACCCGCACCGCTACGCCGCATCTACGAGCGGTTCGGGCTGCGTGAGGCACCAGCCGCCGAGCAACCCGGCATCCCGGCTGCGCCGGAGCACGCACCCGTCCCCTAGCACCCGCCCGCGAATCCTCCGCCCCCTGAACCGGCGGCGGACGACGACCCTGCTGTGATGGGATCGCGGCCAGCGCCGGCTGATCCGCCGCTGGATGCGGCGAAGCCGGGAGCCGAGATGCCGGAAGCTAGGCGGATCGTCGTTGCGACCGGAACGTTTCAGGTCGCGTTCGTCCCAGCGATCGCGGAGGCTCTCGACGGCCGACGTCCGCGAGGTTCACGGTGCGGACTATCGAGGTCCGATCAGACCTGACGTTCAGCCTGCGGGGTCGGTGGGTTTGCGATGCATGGTGTAGTGGAGCACGAGAAATGGCAGGCCGAAGACGGAGAAGGCGTGCGCGGCGTGCAGTTGGTCATTGTCGATGTAGACGTCGAGTTGCTCGGCGAAGCCGTGGACGGCCAGTGCGGTGAGGTCTCTGGTGGCGGGGTCGATGTAGGTCAGGTAGTGGCCGGGGTGGTCGAGGTCGCTTCGGCTGGTCAGTACTAGGCCCCCGCCGGCCCGAGCGCGCGGCAGCAGGGTGGCGGTGAAGCTGGCCTGCGGCAACGGGAACCCGACGCTGACGTACCCACGATCGTCGTGGCGATAGGTGGTGTAGATGCCGACGTAGATCGGCTCGTCGGTGTCCGCGAAGGATCGGATCCAACCGCGCACCGCCACGATGTCCTCGCCGGGCGCGCTGATCGTGTCGATTCGGCTGCGGATCCCGCGCTGGGTGGCGCGCTGGTTCATCGGCACGTTGGCCTGCCCCAGTCTCCGCGCGACCAGCGTCCGATACAGCAGGTATCCGGGCCGTACCCACAGCCGCCACTGTGGCACGATGTCCAGCCGGAAGCGGGTGGTGTGCTCGTAGAACTCGCGAACCCGCTGGTCGACCGCCGCCGGGTCGAAGTCCGGACCGGCCAACTCGTCCAGCGACGCGAGGATGCCGACGTCGGGCGCGTCGGCGACGTAACTGCCACCGAGCGTCACGGCCAGGTCCCGGACATAGCCAGTGCCGACATAGGAGGAACGGGCTTCCCGCGGCACCACGAACGGCAGATCCTCCGCCCGGACCCGCTCCGCCAGCAGGCTCACCTGCGCGTCGCGGAACAGCAGCGCCGACGTCACCCGGTAGGCGACCATCGTCGTACTGGCGACGATCGAGGCCGCCACCGGAGGCTCCCGCAGCGCGAATGCCCGCCCGACCGCCGCACCGAACACGGGCCCGAGGAGGACCTTCTGCGGACGGATCCCGAGCAGGCCGGCGAGCGTCCCGGTCGCCGCGCCCACCGCGACCGGTCCGACCCGGCTCACCCGTTCAGCCGCCCATCCGAGTGGGGCGACCAGCGCGGCGCTGCTGGCGATCCGCTGCCACAAGGGCACAATCTCCCCAGGCCGCTGCACAGCGCGGGCTGCCGCCTCCGACACCGCCAACCCGGCCGACCCGACGATCGCACCGATCCCGGCCGCCCGCGGCCCCCGGTGCCCGGCCAGGGCAGCACCAGCCCCGCCGCCGATCACCGCGGCGAATACGACCGATCCCTTCCGCTCCGCCGACCGAGACCGATCCTGTCCCATCCCGGAAACCTACCGGTCTGCGCCGCCCAGCGGGCACCGGCAACGCCGACGATGAACCGCCATGCACACGGCCGTACCGGCACGCCAGTTCTGCGGCTGCCAGCCAGCCGAGCCGGATAGGTGAGCGTTTGCGTTCCGACTTCTGGAGTGAATGGCGCGCCATACGAGCGGCCGCGGCCGAACGGTGGCCATCCGTCGCCCGCCTATCGCCGGAAAGCCCTGTGCGGTTGGCGGCGAACGCCGAGGTTGTATTTCTCGTCAGGAACAAGAGGTGTTCAGGGAGCGTCCTACCCCAGCAGTTCGCAAAAGACAGGAGGTGGAGCTTTGTTGGTGGCGCCGGACGCTAGAGGCGGAACGTGGTGCCGACGCTGTTCTGGATGAATGCGCCGGGTAGCCGGCGAGCGATCGCGTGGGTTGCCTTCCATCCGGTGCAATGAGCGGGCACGACGACGTCCGGCGCCAACCGACCGAGGCCGTCGAGCGTGGCGTCGATGATCGGCTCGAACAGCGGGCCGTTGAGGTGGAAGCCGCCGATGATCGCACGGACCCGGTCCACGCCGGTCAGTCGCTGGGCGTAGCGGCAGATGTTGATGACGCCCGCGTGCCCGCAGCCGGTCAGCACGACCAGTCCGCGACCGGCAACGTTCGCGATCAGCGCCTGGTCGTCGAGGATGAGCGGGTCGGGTTGCCAGCCGTCGCCGCGCCGAGCCTGGTGGATCGCGAAGCCACGTTCGAAGTCGGTGGTGCGGTCAACCTCACCGGTGATCAGCACCGAGCGGTCGAACAGGAACGACGGCTGCCGCTGCTCGATGATGTCGAACCCGGCGTCTTGCAACGCGCCGCGGCTGGTGGTCGGAAGCAAAATCGGCTCGCGACCGGGAATGGCCAGACGGCGCTGCGTCCAGAACTCGGGATGGATGACCACCGGCACGTTGCCGCGGCCGAGCCGGTGCACCAGACCCGACAGTCCGGTCGTGTGGTCGAAGTGGCCGTGACTGCAGACAATTACCTCGATGTCGTCGACGTCCCTGCCGAGGCGCCGCAGGTTCTCGACGCAGCCGTCCGGCGTGAGGCCGGTGTCGAACAGCACCCGTCGGACCGTCTCGCCCTTGCGGATCTCGGCGAGGACGGAGAAGCCGTGTTGCGCCAGGGGCGCGTCGACGACCTTTCCCTCGATCAGGGTCGGCGCGTCCAGTGTTGGCGCACCGGCGGCGCTGCCCGGCCCGAGCCGTCGGGCCGGACCCTCATCGGTGAGCAGGACGTCGATGGTGTTGTCGCATACGGTCAGCACCGATATCTCGTCGACCGGTTCGAGAGTCAAGACCTCACCGGACCAATCCGCGTCGGCCGGGATCGCGTCGACTGCGGGCGAATATGCGCCCCCACGAACATCACACATCAGCTACTCCTTCACGACGGATCGGGCCCCCCCTCTCCCAGTCATCCTCGAGCATCATGTCGCCCGGCGTCTGCGCATCGCGGAAAACAGCGGCGGTAGGAAGCCCAGCGTCAGCGTCGACCACGTCCGGTGAATGAGTTTGGGGGCTTGGATGCCGCCGGTGGCGCGACGTCGTCACCCGAACAGGCAGGCCCATCACCCCGCAGGCGAGCACGAGCGCTGGGTTGCGGATAGCCATCGCGGCGAGTGCGTAGACGGCAACGGAGGCGGGACGGCGTGGCTCGCCTCGACTGCGGCGACAGCGACCACGTCCGCGGCCGCGGCCGCGGGTGAGCCGAGCACGACGCAACCAAGGCCGAGGCACACGCCAACCGCCCACACGTCCGTCCGGATCCGCAACCGATGAGTCCGATTTATTCCGCGAGTCTGGGGTCGTCTGCTCTACCTCGCCGGTTAGAAGCGGCAAGGAGATGCGGCTTGTTGCGGGGAGAGTCCCAGTGAGTTCCAGTCCACCGTCCATCCACTGGTTCCGGTGCGCCCTGACTGGCCTCAGGCCACGGTGATGACGACCTTGCCGCGTGCGTGCCCCCGCTCCAGGTGGCGCAGGCCCTCGGCGGTGTCGGCCAGCGGGTAGGTCCGGTCGAGGACCGGTGTGAGTTTCCCGGCCTCGATGAGCCCGGTGAGGGTGAGCAGGTGCTCCCGCTTCTGTTCGTGCGGGACCAGTCGCAGCCGCTCCCGCACCACAGCGTTGACCACGACCGCCCGAACAATGGAGCCCACCGCCCCGACCACCCGGCCGGGTGAGCCGCCGCCGTTGAGCACGAGGGTCCCCGTCGGGGTCAACGCCCGGCGCAGCCGGCGCAGCGGCCGGTTGCAGACGTTGTCCAGGATCACGTCGTAACGCGCGCGCCCGTCGGTGAAGTCCTCCCTCGTGTAGTCGACGACATGCGCGGCGCCGATCGAGCGCACCAACTCGACGTTGCCGGTGCTGCACACCCCGGTGACCTGCGCGCCCAACGCCGCCGCGATCTGCACGGCATACGTGCCGACCCCGCCGGCGGCCCCGTTCACGAGCACCCGATGCCCGGCCCGCACCGCACCCACATCCCGGATCCCCCGCAACGCGGTCGCCCCCGCCATCGGGATCGCCGCCGCCTGCTCGAAGGTCAGGCTCACCGGCTTGGGCACCACCTTGTCCGCCTCCGCCCGCGCGTACTCGGCGAACGCGCCCGGGCAGAAGCCGAGCACCTCGTCGCCGGGCCGCAGCCCACGCACGTTCGCGCCGACCGCCTCCACCCGCCCGGCCGCGTCGACCCCGGCCACCCGGGCCTTCGGCCTGGTCAGCCCCACACCTCCCATCAGCCGCGCGACCAGAGGATCACCGCGCACAATGTGCCAGTCGTACGGATTGAGCGCGGCGGCGTGCACCCGAACCAGCACGTCGCCGGCCCCGACCTCCGGCAGGTCGGTATCCACCAGCCGCAGCACATCCGGCGGGCCGAACCGCTCCTGCACGATCGCCTTCATCCGCTCTCCTCCCCTCGTCGCCACATGCCGTGATGATCGACGCTAACCGGCGGGTCGAGCAGCGCACTCCGGGCGGGCAAGCCTAGGGGCGTGCCGTCGGGAAGGCGATCTCGCCGGCGGCCTGGCTCACCCCACCGCCCGGCGTGATCGGCACGATCATCCCTCAGCCGCGGCGGTCGGGTGGAACTGGCCGACGCCGTTGAGGTCGGAACCGCGTTGAGCCCGACTACGGATCATGGGGCGGTTCCCGCACCCGCACCGAAGTCTCCTGGACCGAAGTATGGAGCACAGGGTGTCGCTTTGAAGATCACGTTCCATCTTGATCCACTAGTTGATCTCCGCCGGTCCGCAAAAGTCCGCAAGGATTCCGCAAACAGTCCTTACGAGCCGGGATCAGCCATCGCGAGCCAACGCCGCCCTTCAAGCCAACAAAACTGGGGCCTCTGCAAGCACTTCTCCATGATCACCAAGAACTGCCGACAACCCCCAGGATCGGACTTCCAAACTGAAGGTGCGGGTTCGATTCCCGTCGCCCGCTCCATGCTCGAGCCCAGGGATTCACGGAGGCTCCCGGCCCTTCGGCCGAAATCGGGAGCTTGATCGTGTTGCAGCTGGTCGAACATGCACAATGCTGTGCGGGACTGGCAACCCGCTGTGCGTCGCGGCGGGGGTAGCGGCGGCACAGTTACCGTTGTGGTGAGCGACCCGCGCATTGAGGCGTTCGAGGCGCTGCGACCGCAGCCCTGTCGAGTACGTCTGGAGGGCTGCTCATGCATCCGTCCGAGCGACGCCTTCATCTGACGTTTCTGCACGGTCAGCCCGGCGCCGGATCTGACTGGTCGGCGCTGATCGATCGACTGCCTGATTCGTGGGATGTGCTCGCGGGTGACCGACCGGGCTACGGCTCAAACAGGGCTGGTCCGGGCGACTTCTCGGCCAACGCGCAGTTCGTGCTGAGGGAGTTAGACGCCGCTGAAGTGGCGGAGACTGTCCTGGTCGGTCACTCCTACGGCGGTGGCGTGGCCTTGACAGTTGCCGCAATGGCGCCGGAGCGAGTGCGGGCGCTGGTGCTCGTATCAAGTGTCGGACCGGGCTGTCTAAACGGCTGGGACACACTTCTTGCCGCGCCGGTCGTGGGAACCGTCTGTTCGGTATGCGCGTGGTGGCTCACTCCATGGGCGGCCCGGGCGCGACTGGCCCGCATCGTCCGCCGGCGCGGCCGCGCGCTCGAACCGGACGAGCATGTGTCCTGGGACGTTTGGGGCAACGCACGGCACTCCGCTGGAGCGATGTGGCGCACCTTCCTGGTTGAGCAGCGCGCGTTAGTCGCGAACCTCGACGCCCTCGTGGGTGTCATCCCATCCGTGCGGGCGCCCACGCTTGTGATCGCCGATCCGAAGGACGCCATGGTGCCGGTGGTGACGGCGCAGGAGTTCCACAAACTACTGCCCGTCTCGGAGCTTCAGTTGATCAACGGCGGCGGCCACCAGCTCATCCGTCGCAATCCGTTCGCCGTTAGCCAATCGATCATCGGCTTCCTGGACCATCTCGCCGAGCAAGATCGCTTATCCGCAGGCCATCTCGCAATCGCCTAGTCCGGATCGAAGACCAGGCGATGTCGACCCACCTAGCGTGCGCGGGACCACAAGGAATCATGATCCGACGCTGAACTCGGCGCACATCGTGCTCGGACGCGCGCCACACGGGCGTCGGCCCACCCGTGGGGCGGCGCCGTTGTGCGCGGCGGCAGTGTTGGTGGGTTGGCTGAGGCTCTGGTCTAGTTCGATGACCCGTATGCGGCGCTGGTCAAGGTGACCGGCGCAGGCTGCGGTGGGTGAGTAGCTCAGACGGGGCGGACGTTTTCCGCCTGCGGGCCTTTCTGACCCTGCGTGGTGTCGAACTCGACGCGCTGGTTGTCTTGCAGGCTCTTGTAGCCGTCGCCGCTGACCGCCGAGAAGTGAACGAAGACGTCCCGGCCGCCGTCGTCGGGTGTGATGAAGCCGAATCCCTTCTCGCTGTTGAACCACTTCACAGTGCCCTGTGCCATTGCTGTTCTCCTTCGCGGAGCCGTATCCGCTGCGCACACTTTGTGCGCCACGGTGGTCTTGCGAGTGACGGCCCTCGACGCTGCTCAAAGGCGACAGACGCAACTGCAACAATCCTGCGTCGCGCGCGTGGCCGAAGAAGGAACTGCTGACAACCGTCGTCAACCGTAGCAGAGCCCGATCCGATTACCCGTCCGTGCTCGGGTGGCGCTCCGATCAGAGAACGGCCCGGAGGGCTAGAGCCGACCCGGATCGGTGGCATTAGCGAATTGCGCGTTGAACAGTGCTTCATCGTTCGGCCTATGGAACCCGATTTGGGCCCGGTCAATGTGGCGCAGAGTCAGTAACTTGTTCAGATCCGCGAGATTGGCACCAGGCGGCAGCGTCAACCCGGTCCCGATGTGCCACACGCCGTCGGCGGTTGGCCAAGCCATGTACTGACTCATGCCATGACGGTACGCCGAAACACCGCACACCTCCTGACGGCTACGAGGCCCTCGCTTCCGAAACAGGTACAGGTCGATCGACAGGGCGTCCGCGCTTGACGGGTGGCCGCCTCGCGGTCGCTATTGGCTGTTGTTCTGCACAATCTCGATCTGGTTGATGCCGAGGACCGGGCCGACGCCGGCCAGCCCGCTGATCCGTCGCAGCGCCGCGCTGGGATTGACGAGCCGGAGCCAGCCGCCGGCCGCACGGCGGCGGCGGGCGGCGGTGATCAGGACGGACAGCCCGGCGCAGTCGCAAAAGCGAATCCCGGCGCAGTCCAGGCTGAGGTCCTTGTGCTGAGAGTGCTCGAGGCGCCGCAGGGCATCGGCCAGCTTTGGGGCGGAGGCGACGTCGAGTCCCCCAGCCACAGTCATGACATTGTCGTGCATGTCGCGGCGCATCGTCACGGAGAACTCTGCTCCGCCCCGGGCGCCGACGGCAGGAGCATCGGATACGTAGGCGGTGGTAGTGGATATCTCAGGTCTGGCAGGAGAGTCGGGCTGCGTTGCCGACCCGGCCACCGGCCGTTCGGCGAGGACGCCGCGGCGGGGTCCAGACCAGCGCACTCGCCAAATCCACGACCACCGTACCCGCATCAGCAGCTCAAACCCGGCCAACAACGGCCCGTTCCGGCTGCCACCACACATCGACGGGTCAAGCGCTTACCGCGCCGAGGGCGACCGTTCAGTCACGCTCGAGTCGGCGCCGGCACCAGGACGCCGGGGAGTCGATACGGGGCCGCAGACGCTGCGCGGTCAATCCGCGTCGCGGCCACGAATCCAGTGGCCCGCGCGCCGACGCGGCACCTCGGCCACCGTATCGACGACGGCGTCGGTGACCGTGTGAGTCGCGGACCGCGTGGCCTGCAGCAGCCGGTCCGGGGAGACGGCCGCCCGGAGCGTCTCCCCGCCCGTGAGCAAATGGCGCTGGGCCTGCCGCAGGCGCTCTCGCTCGTCGAGATCGAGTTCCCGCAACGCCCGATCGGTAGCGGTGAGCAGCGCACCCGTCAGCTGCCACTGCTCCGGATCGGCTTGCGGGTCGACGAGCTGAAGTTCGGTGAGACGGGCCCGCGCCTCGCCAGCGGAGTCAAGCGCCGCGGCGAGTTCCTCCGAGTGGGGCTGACCGTCGTCGTCGGCCTCGGCCCTGACCAGAGCGCCAAAGTCGCGGATGGCCTTCGCGACGTCTCGCAACAGGGTGCCGAACGCAGCTCGCACGTCACTGTCGTTTAGCATGCCCCCACCCTGCGGGTTCGTCTGGACGTCGGCGAGCAGGCGGTAGAGCGCGCGGAGTGCGAGGGCCGTGTGTTCGAGCGCATGCAGCCCGCTGCGGAGGCCTGGTGCGGTGGTGATGGTGTCAATCGCGCGCGGATTGAGCCGGCGACTGGCGTCCAGTTCGTCGAGCATTGCCTCCAGCTGCGGCACCTGTTGGGTCAGGTATCGCGCCTCATCGAGCCAGCTCTTGATCTGCTCACGCGTTGCCGGTCGGTACATGCTCTCGGCGACCTGATCGAGCAGCCCGGCGACGTCGTTAGCGTATTCCTCGACTGCCGCGCCGGCCGACCGCGACTGTATGGCCGGCGGGAAGATGACGTTGACCGCGAGGCCGACAGCAGCACCGACGATGGTCGCGCTGATCCGGTCCGTCGCGGCCGTTTCTGACCCGCCGACCGCGAGAACGAGCATCGCGCTGATCGGCACCTCGAGCTGGTGAGCGCCAAGGCGCAAGAACTGCCCAATCAGAAGCGACACCGCGATGATCAGCGCCAGACTCCACCAGCTGAAGCCGACGAACGCCGAGAACCCCACCGCGACCACAACGCCGGCGACGACGCTGAGGATGCGGCGGAGCGAATCAGCGATCGTTCCCACCAGGGTCACCTGGACGACGAGGAGAGCCGTCAGCGGCGCCAGCACCGGACGCGGGTCATCCAGGACGAGCAGCGCGGCAAGGTAGGCCGCGACTGCCGCACCGGTCAACCGGAGTGTGCGTGTGGTGACCGCCCCGCGACGCGCCCAAAACCGGGCAATCGTTCTGTCGACGACCTCGACCCGAGCTAGCCTCACCGAGCCATCATTACTGCCGGACCGGAAAGATCGGAAACACTCATTCGGTAAGAGTCGGTCTAGGTAGTTGCCCTCAGCGCATCGCCGATTACCGCGACCGCGGCGTAGGAGGCGACCGGCAACCCAATGATCTCATCGGCGTCGTGGAAAGCGGTCACGAGATCTCGGCGCCGACGGCCTCTCGTGCCGGAGCGTGCGTTGATGGAGACTGCCCAGGTGATGAGCGAGTGTGGCAGTGACGCGCCCGGAATACCGGCGCTGCCGCCAATATGGTTGAAACGTCGTCCCGGTCCGCGATGAACCCAAGGCCAAGGCAGCCCGGCGGGTGAGTGGCCGAACGTTCGGACTCGCTGGTCACCGTCAGGCGAGTTAGTCCTCGCAGGGGGTTTCGCGATGAAGGTGGCCATGCTGGCGCCGATCGCTTGGCGCACTCCGCCGCGGCATTACGGTCCTTGGGAGCTCGTCACCAGCCTGCTGACCGAGGGCCTGGTAGCGCGCGGCGTTGAGGTGACGCTGTTCGCGACCCTGGACTCGCAGACGAATGCGGTTCTGCGCGGCGTCAGCCCTCGTGGCTACGCGGAGGACGCTTCCATGGACGGGCGCGTATGGGAGGCACTGCACGTCGCGACCGCGTTGAGCGCCTCGACGGACTTCGATCTGCTGCACAATCAGATGGACTGGTTGCCGCTGGCGTTGTCCGATCTCTGCCACGCGCCGATGCTGACGACAGTCCATGGCTTTTCCGGCGCCGGCATCCTGCCCGCGTACGTCCGGGCCAACTCGTCGTATGTGGCCATCTCCGAGGCCGATCGCTCCCCCGAGTTGGAGTATCTGGCCACGATTTATCACGGCATTGATTTCACCGTCCTGCCGTTCCAGTCCACTGCCGGTGACGGGCTGGTGAGCTTCGGGCGAATCCACCCGGACAAGGGGACAGCTGAGGCGATCGCTATCGCCAGCGCGAGCGGGCGAAGGCTGGTCATTTGCGGCATTGTTCAGGACGATCGCTACTTCGCCGAGCAAGTGGAACCGCACATCGACGGCGATCGAGTCACTTATTTGGGCCCGGTCGGCTCGGCTGATCGGGCCGAGGTGTTGGGATCCGCCGCCGCCTTGCTGCACCCGATCTCCTTCGCCGAGCCGTTCGGGCTCTCCGTTGTAGAGGCGATGGCCTGCGGCACACCGGTCGTTGCATTCAGACGCGGGTCCATGTCCGAGGTTGTTGACGACGGGGTCACCGGATTTCTCGTGTCGGATGTCACCCAGGCCGTCACGGCCGTGGACCGGGCTGCGGCGCTTGACCGCGCCGCGGTGCGCGCCCGCGCACTGGCCCGGTTCGGCGTCGACCGCATGGTCGAGGAATACCTCAGCGTCTATACCCGGCTGCTGACGAACTAATCGTTACGGATCCTCGGGGATCATCGCGTCGAGCAGTTCGTCGATAACTGCCCACGCCACACCGATCCGGCTATCGCTGATGCCATACGGCAACCAGAGCCGGCGGTCATGGACAATGCCGCCGCAGGAGTAGACGACGTTGGGAACGTAACCGTCGCGCTCGTCTAAGCCGGCCTCCAGCAGCGGTTCAGCAAGCCGACACGCAATCCGGGTCGGGTCGTTCAGGTCGAGCAGGATCGCGCCGACGGCATATGTTCGCATCGGGCCGACCCCATGAGTGAGCACCAGCCAGCCCCGGTCGGTCTCGATCGGCGACCCGCAGTTGCCGATCTGCACCACTTCCCAGGACGCCTTCGGCCGCTGCACGAGGGTCGGCCGCCCCCAGATTCGACCGTCGTATGACGACGCCACGCTGGTGTTCTCACCGTCGGATCGGCACAAACCCCAGTGCCGGCCATTGATCCTGCGCGGGAACAGGGCCATTCCCTTGTTGCGAGCCGCCGGACCGGCCAGGCGATGGGCACGGAACGTCCGCAGATCCGGGCTGATCAACAATCGCGGCGCGATCTGCTGACCGTCGTACGCGGTGTAGGTAGCGCGATAGTCGATTCGCCCGTCGTCGTCGAACCGGACGAATCGCGCATCCTCGATGCCGTTCCGCTCCTCAACCGTGGCCGGAAGTATCGCCTGCTGGCTCAACGCAACGTCAGCCGGGAAGCTCACCTCGTAGGCCGAAGCCATAACCCGACGCAGCACTTCGATGCTGGCCATGCCGCTGGGCCGGGTGAGCAGCTCGGGATGCGCGTCGGTGAGTATTTGTTGCACCTCCGATGCGGTGAACACATCGGGCAGGCCGGCTAGGACGTTGTGGGTGAGGTCGTCGACTTGCCCCTCATCAGCCAGCACGGCCCGCAGATGATCTCGCGCCCATCGAGCCGGCGCGCTGACTCCGGCGACGACCGGGCTTTCGCGAGGCTCGAAAGTCCACCTCGCCCCGGGCCCTATCACGGCCGTAGCGAAGCCCAAGGACGAGACATGCCCCTCGCCGATGGCCCGCAGGCTGACGGCGAGACGGGCCTCGCCGGCGCGCAGGCCGTTCTGATCCGGATGTAGCACCGCGCTCGGATTACACAGCGCGGCAGCTTCGACGGCATATTCGGCGGTAAAGCTGGCGCCCATCACTTGCGTGCGCGCTCGTGACATAGCAGGGGTGTCTGGCAGGTGCGAGCCGATGATGGCGGCGTGCTCGTCAAGCTGATCGGCGTAATTGTGGTGTCGATCGGCGAATGCCTCGAGTAGCCCGGTGGCGAGGTTTTCGATGTGATCCTCGGGGAGCGCCAGCACGCGCGCAACGACGTGGCTGGTCCGTGACCGGGTGTACGGCGACTCCTCGCCCGGCAGGTACAGCCGGGCGATCACCCGCTTGGGGTCGGCGCGCAGATCGGCGGCGACGAGCCGGTGGGCGATCACCCGAGCAGCCCGAGTCGTCGGGCTTGTTGCGCGGTCGACAGTGCGGCCAGGGTGGACTCGGCGCCCTGATTGAGGTTGCGGCCCTCCCGGTGCAGCCCGTCGAAGCCACCTCCGGTCTGCGGATCGAACATTGGAATGCAGGTGTCGTTGTCGCCGAGGAACCACGCCCAGGCCATTCGTACCCCGCTTCGCCACCGGTCGTCAGCGGTCATCGCGAACGCGCGGGCGCACGCGTCGGCGAGCGTGGCGACCTCGATCGGTTGCTGGTCGAACGCCGGGGTCTCGTCGAAGCGGCCGCGGCCGCCGACTGGGGTGACTGAGAGATGCCCGTCGCGGGTCTCTGTGCGCAGCAGGAAGTCCAGCAGACGCAGGCCGCGTGACGCGATTGCCGGATCCGGTAACGCTTGACCGGCGATGAGCAGCGCTTCGGCTATCGAGGCATTGCTGTAGCTCAGCCGAGCCTCGGGCCAGGGCCAGGCGGGATCGGGACGGTCCACGCCGATGGCCGCGACCGCGTCGTTCAACAAACGGCGTGCGGCAAACTCAGCGGGCCGATCGAGCAGAATCTCTCCCGCGCCGAGCGCCGCGAAGGCAAGGGTACGGACATGCGGTGAGCGCTGTTGCGCCGCCATCCGGAAACCCGATAGGGCCGCCGCCCGCGACGCAGGATCGGCGGAGGAGGACGCCGACAAGCTACCCAGCCCCCAGATCGCCCGTCCCCACCAGTCACCCAAGCCCGGCGCATCCAGCCAGCTTCCGTCACGGCCCATCCGGTTGTGGCTTCGGCCGGCCGTATCGAGGGCCGATCGGGTGAACCCCAGGTATCGGCGGACCAGCCCAGCCAGGTCCGATCCAGGGTTAGGTTCGCGAGCGACCACCACCAGTGCGCGGGCGACGTCGTCGACGCAGTAGCCGTGGTTCTGCCGCGGTTCGTCATACCGCGCATGCTCGAACACCCCGCGGTCATCAGTCAGTCGGATCAGGTGGTCGTAGACGGGTGCCGCTGTCGTTCCGGACGCCGTCACACCGCCACTCGCACTCTGATCAACCGGTCGGCGAGCTGACGGTAACGGTCGGCAACGGCTGGCCACAGTTCTGCGAGCATCGCGACCGAACCATCGGGCCCGGCGGCCGGGGCGGTCCGGCGCGTCAGGACAGTTCGGAGGGCGTTGGCTATCGCGGTCGGGTCCTGGTGCGGCACGAGGATTCCTCGCCCGTCTTTGAGCATTTCGACCGCATGCGGGAATCGAGTGGCAATGACCGGACGCCCGGCGGCGACTGCCTCGACGAGCACTCCCGAGGTGACCTGGTCGGTCGAGTCATAGGGGAGCAAGACAACATCGGCCGACGCCACCAGGTCGGCGAGAGCCTCGCGATGCCGATAGTGCCCGTCGAAGGTAACGGTCGCTGCCAAGCCGAGCTCCATCACTCGCTCTTGCAGTCGGCTCCGATAGGCCTCTCCCTCGCGGCGCAATACTTTCGGGTGCGTCTGGCCAGCAACCAGGTAACGCGGCGTCCGACCGGGCCCGGCGAGCTGAGACATCGCCTCGATGCCCCACTCAATTCCCTTGCCAGGTCCAAGAAGACCCCAGCTGAGGACCAAGGGGCGTCCGCCCCGGAACGCGGGCACATGGCTTACCCGACCGACCGGCGCACCGTGCGGAATGACGGTCACCTTCGACACATCGAGGGTGTATCCGTCAACCAGCCGGTCCCGTGCAGTAGAAGTCATGGTCACGACCGAGTCGGCGAAGCCCGCAACCCGTTCCAGCACGGTGCGCTGGTGGGCCGTCGGGCGGCTCAGCACCGTGTGCAGCACGACCACGGTTGGGACGGTCAGCGCGTCGAGCAGCGTCAGCACCTCGTCGCCGTCCGGGCCTCCATACACGCCGTACTCGTGCTGAACGATCGCCACGTCGCAGTCGTTGAGGATCGAGGCCGCTCGGTAGACGCTAAGGACATCACCAGCGACCAAATCCGCCGCGATCTCCTGGCTGCCGGGCTGCTCGCCCCCTTCGATCACGCGAACCACCGGACCGCATTCGCCGGCGGGCACTAATTCGGCGCGCAGCGCCGAGGTGAAGGTGGCCAGGCCGCACAACGTCGGTGGATATGTGCTTAGGAAGCCGTAACGAGTCGTCAAAATATGCCTTTCAGTCGGTCACAATCGATCCTCAACGCCGCGCAGCCCGATGAGCGAGCCTGTCCGCCGGACAGGCCGAACGTGTGAAGTCCGAGTCCACGAACAAATTCGGCGAAATACCGGACCCGCCGAGCGGGTGCATCCTGGATCGCCGGAGACGAAGCCGGCGGAGGCCAGCAGCCAACGTCTCGGTGGTTTCAGGATACCGCACGCGGCCGGCAAGCGCCTCGAAACGCCACAAAACGTCCTGCCGTCGACCCGGCCAGGCAGTAACGCTCGAATGCTTATCCCCGAAACGATGGTCGGGCGAGGGGCTGCGCCACATCGTCACCGCCGCAACCGCTCCACCGGGACCGCGGACCTACCCTCGTTCCGAAGGAGTCCGCTCGCGCCGTACGACAGGGCTTCGCGGGGCGGTCGGTCGAAGCGCCCGCGGGCTCCGGTCGATCGCTGAACAACGCGCCGAGCATCGCCCATCGCCGGGCATCAGCTCATCCGACGCAAATAAGCTCAGCAAATACCTCAGCGCTCATTGCAATTGAAAGGACTCACAAAACAAAAACCGGATGCGGCGAGGCGGAACATGTCGGATAGACCAGCGATGTAATCAGCGTGGGCATGCGTTGCCACTACGAGCGGGACAGAACTGGACATATTCACGCCGATTCGGTCGAGATAATCGAGAATCGGATGGCGCTTTGTGCGGGTTGAACGCACGAGTCTACGACCACCCAGGCGTCCGAGCCGCCTAATCAAACCAGTACCGAGTCACCAACCAAATAGAGAAACTCTATTTCTGGCTCACCTGGTGGATCGCTGAAAAGCGTCTGAGAGCTTTCGGGCGAGTTCGCTTGCAGAACTTCGAACAGTCTCTCGATACTGGACGAAGAGTCGAGGAGTTCGTCATGACAGACATGCCTGATCTCCCTGAGCGCACCGATGACAACACGGCGGAGGACGCAGGGCGCGACCTGACGGGCAAGATGTCTCACCTCCACCGGGGATGACCAGGCGGCGGCGAACCAGCAAAACGAGCCGCCCGGCTGGGCTCGCCGATCCGCGCCAAGAACTCGACCTCTTCCAGCCGTACTGTTCAGGGACTATGCATGTCCGGGGACGCGATCCGACGCCGTGCTGGCCTCGCTTGAACCGATGCACGGCCGGATTGCCGGACCACCGTTACGAGGTAAACAGCGCCTATCGAGAACGTTTCCGCCTGGTCGCGCTGCCACATTCGGCTTGGTCAGCAGTGTGCGTTCAAACACGGGGCTGCTGCTTCCGATCCGTTTGTCCGGCGGGGAGTTCCTGGCCATCATGTGCGGACGACCTGGCTGCGGCCTGCGCAGCAATCCGTGACCAGATCGTGGCCGGCCGACCGATCGGACCCGGGCGATCTTGCTTGCGGCTGGCGAGGGGGACCTGCGGTTGATGTCCGATGACTCGGTGTTGGGAAGCGTTGGCCGCTTGATTGTCGCTACCCGGGGTGTTGCGGGGGCCGGTGAGGTGATTCTGAAGGTACGCGGTGGCAGCGAGGCCTACCTGGCCTGGTCGGCGGACCCGTTGCCCAAGGGCGCCCACGTTTTGGTGATACACCTGAAGGGACCAAGGACGGTCGACGTGGTGCCTTGGGAGG
>Ga0207683_10001737_pt1 | contig 19401 bp, 17 predicted proteins | sample KBSM73metaG_FD_184333 | JGI IMG/M metagenome (GOLD analysis project Ga0207683, IMG submission 184333) | Miscanthus rhizosphere microbial communities from Kellogg Biological Station, Michigan, USA - KBS M7-3 metaG (SPAdes) (version 2) | ecosystem: Host-associated > Plants > Roots > Rhizosphere >... | reverse complement strand
CGGCTTCTTCGCTGCGCTGCCGCCGCCCGTGCAGGCGCGTCTCGCGCTTCGTGTCGGCAAGGTTCCGCTCGACTTCCGCGCGGTGTTCCAATGCCCCCTGCGACTCGAAGATTGCCACGCGATGAAAGCGCCGGCGCTCCTGCTCGAAGGCAGGCGCAGTCCCGCCGTCACCCGGCATATCGTGACGCTGCTCGGGAAAGCGCTACCCGACGTGAAGCTCGACACGCTCGATGGCGATCACATGGCACCGGCGTACGCGAACGACGCATTCAATTTGCGCGTCGAGAGGTTCCTGATCGCGCACGAGAACGAGGGTCGTGGCGGCCGACCGCACCGCGTCGACGCGATCGCGGCCTAGCCTTCTCGTCAGTTCCCTTAAGGCGTGGGCGACGAGCGGGGCAGGCCCGTTGCGCGGCATTGTGCGGCCCGAGGCTTTGCCTCACGATGGCGGTTTCGCAAAAAACGGAATCGCCATGCCCAGCATGACTTATCGCCGCCTTGGCAGGAGCGGTCTCGAAGTGTCCGTGCTCTGCCTCGGAACCATGATGTTCGGCGATCGCACCGATGCGGCCACCGCGAACGAGATCGTTGCGCACGCCAAGGACTCCGGCGTCAACTTCATCGACACCGCCGACGCATACACCAAGGGCGCGGCGGAAACGATCACCGGCGCCGCGATCGCGTCCGCGCGCGACCACTGGATTCTCGCCACCAAGGTGGCCAACATCATGACGGCGAGTCCGCAAGACGGCGGGCTGTCGCGGCGGTGGATCTTCCAGGCGTGCGACGGAAGCCTGAAGCGTCTCGGGACGGACTGGATCGACATTTACTACCTGCACAAGGACGATCCGGAGACTCCGCTTGCCGAGACCGTGATGGCGATGGGCGATCTCATTCGCGCGGGCAAGGTCCGCTATTTCGGCGTCTCGAATTTCCGCGGCTGGCGCATCGCCGAGGTGATCCGCTGGTGCGAGCGCTTGAACGTGGCGCCGCCGGTGGTCTGCCAGCCCTACTACAACTTGCTGAACCGCATGCCGGAAGTCGAGATCCTGCCGGCGTGCGACCACTACGGCATCGGCGTCGCGCCGTATTCGCCGATCGCGCGCGGCCTGCTCACCGGCAAGTACGCGCCGGGTACGACGCCCGCCGATTCCCGCGTGGCGCGAAACGACCGGCGCATGATGGAAACGGAGTTCCGCGAGGAATCGATCGCGATCGCGCAAAAGCTGAAGGCGCACGCGGACGCCACCCATCGCACGCTCGCGCAATTCGCACTCGCATGGCTCTGGGCCAACCGCATCGTGAGCTCGGTCATCGCGGGTCCGCGCACGCTCGCGCAATGGCAGGACTATGTCGGCGCACTCGGCACGTCATGGTCCGCGGAAGACGAAGCGCTGGTCGACACACTCGTGGTGCCGGGGCATCCGTCGACGCCGGGCTACAACGATCCCCAGTATCCTTTTTACGGTCGCCGGCCAGCCTGAGACGGACGCCCCTACTTCGCTTCGAGCGCCTTGATCACCTCGTCGGTGATGTCGACGCTCCGCCGCACGAACAGGCCGTCCTGCAGGATCAGGTCGTAGTTCTGGTCCTTGGCGAGCTTGGTCAGGACGCTGTCTAAGCGCTCCTTGATCCGGTTCATCTCGTCGAACTGGCGCACCTTGAGATCTTCGGTCAACTGCCGGCGCAGCCGCTCGAGCTCGCGGCCGCGTGTCTCGAGATCGCGCTGGCGCGCAGTGCGATCCGCCTCGGAAAGGGTGTTGGCGTCGCGCTCGAACTTGCTCGCGAGATCGCGGAGGTCGCGTTCCATCTTGAGAACCGCCTGCTCGCGCGACGCGAACTCCTGCTCGAGTTTTTTCGCGGCTTCCTTCGACGGCGCCGATTCGCGCAGGATGCGGTCGGTGTTGATGACACCGATCTTGTAGTCCTCCGCATGCACGATCGCAACGGGCGCGCCCGCGAGAACGCACACCGCCAGGATGGCGAAAAGCGCATGCGCGGACCGGTGGAAAATGTCCATTCGTTGGGAGTCGTTATTCGTTCGCGATGCCATGGGGCACATGTCCCGCGGGGACGTGCTCGGAGGCGGATTCGACGTGACGCGTCTGGTCGTCGAAATAGAAATCCGGCTCGAACTTGCGCAGGAACGGGCCTTTGGCGAGGCCGCCCAGGAACATCGCTTCGTCGACGTTGATGTTCCAGTTTATCAGGGTGCGGATGGCGCGCTCGTGCGCCGGCGCACTGCGTGCCGTGACGAGCGCCGTACGAAGCTTCATCGGCACGCCCGCGGCGGCATCGACCCGCTGCAGGCGATGCAGCGCCTCGAGCAGGGGCTTGAAGGGTCCGGGCGGCAGCGGGCGCGTCGCGTGCCTCGCTTCGTGCGTCTGGAACGCGTCGAGCCCGTGCTGATGGAATACGCGCTCGGCCTCGTCGGCGAACAGCACGGCATCGCCGTCGAAGGCTATCCTTACCTCGTCGGGGTGGGAGTCGACGCGAGCGGTCTGGGTGTAGACGAGCGCGGCCGGAAAGCCCGCGATCAGCGCGGCGCGCACGTCCTCGTCGTTCGCCGACAGGAACAGGTTGGCCTTGAGCGGCTCGAGATAACTGAACGGCGAACGGCCGCGCGTGAACACGCCCCGCTCGATGCCGAGCTTCGCGCCTTGCACCGAACGAAACACCCGCAGACCCGACACCGGATCGTTGCGGGAGAGAATCACCACGTCGACGCGGTTCACGCCGTCGGCGTTGAAGGCCTCGAGCTTCTTGATCAGGTGGTAGGCAACGCCGGGCTTGGCCGGCTGCTCGAGCCGCTCCAGCTGCAGGCGCATGTACGCGCGATCGTCGCGCGTCTCGAATACGCGATTCTCCTCCTCGAAGTCGAACAGCGCGCGCGAGCTGATGGCGACGACGAGCTGTTCGGAGGGCGGTTGTGACATGGTGGACGGGAGTGTGGCACGGTGCGCATCGAACGCGGGTTTTCACTTCCGGCAGCGGCCACGCGCGGCACGACGCGCGCGTGCCTCGATCCGCAGCATATCGCGCGCCGACCGGGCCGAACAGACGCGCGATGCCGGGTTGCCGAGGCAATTCCAGCCCGCACGCGCGCCAGGCTCGCTGCCCTCAGTGCGTCCCGCGCGTACGTACGACCGCTGCCAGCGCGGCCGCGCTGGTCGGCAACTTGGCGAGCGCACCGAGCGCAATCGGCACCGCCGGCATGCGGGGCCGAAAATAACCGACGTCCGCGGGCGACCGGCCGCTCGCCTCCGCGACCAGTTCGGTCACCGTCAGCGCGCACATGCGGCCCTGGCACGGTCCCATTCCACAACGGAGAAACGCCTTGGCCTGGTTGGGCCCGGGACAACCGTGCGCGGCCGCCTCGATAATGGCTTCCGCCGTGACTTCCTCGCAGCGACACGCGACTGTGGCGCCGGGCGGACGCCGGAAGGCATCGGCAGGTCGATAGAGCGCATCGAGAAAGCCGCGACCGCGCAACGCGCGCGCAAGCGCGCGGCGATGCGGCGCCGCCTCGCGATCGCGCGTCCTGCCGTCGATGCGTCCGAGCGCGTTGGCCACCGCGAGGGCCGTGAGGCGTCCGCTGGCCTCGGCGGCAAGTGCGCCCGCGATCCCCGCGCCATCGCCAGCAACGAACAGGAGCGGCACGGTGGTGCCTCCCCACGCGTCCACGATCGGCTCGAAGGCCGCGTGCGCGTCGTTCCAGCGCATCGCGCATCCTGCGGCCCCGGCCAGATTGGTGTCGGGGACGACGCCCTGATGCAGCAATAGCGTGTCGACCGGAAGCACGCGCTCGACGCCGTCGGCGACGTAGCGCACGCGCTCCGCGCGCGCATCGCCTTCCACCGCGACCGACGTCGCATATTCGACCACGTTCGTTCGCCGCCGGACGTAACGCGTGAGCTCGACGCCTTCGCGGAAATACGGCGACGTCACGAAGGCGGGCGCGTACGACAGCACGCGGCCCAGGCGGCGGCGCGGCGTGGTCTCGATCAGCGCGTCGATCGCGACGCCCGCTGCGAGGAGCTGCGCGGCAACGCGCCAGATGAGCGGTCCGCACCCAGCCAGCACGACATGGCCGCGGGGGACCAGGCCCGCGGTCTTGAGCAGGACCTGCGCCGCGCCGGCGTTCATCACCCCCGGCAGCGTCCAGCCCGGAATCGGAAAGGGCCGTTCGTGTGCGCCCGTGGCAAGGATCAAGGCTCGCGCCGGCGCAAGCTCTGCCGACTGCCCGGACGCGAGGGCCACGTCGATATGCGCGTCAGGTCGTGGAAAGATCCCCCACACCGAGGTGCGCGCCAGGTGCGTCGTGCCCGAAGCCGTGAATGCTGCGGCCAGCATCGCCCCGCGCGCGTAGTCGGCGCCGAGCCGCTCGCGACGATCGGGCGGACAGTCGGTGATGCCGCAGTAGATTCGCCCGCCCACGCTCGCGTGCTCGTCGACCAGCGTCGTCGCGAGCCCGCGGCGCGCGCACAGCGTCGCGGCGGCCATTCCCGCGGGACCTGCGCCGACCACCACGACGTCGATGGTGCTCATCGCGACCCCTTTGTTGGCCCCGGACGATGCACCGTGACGATCTGCATGCCCGGGGCCACCGGGACGACACAGCTTCGCTCGCCGGCGCGGCCGTCGATCGCGACCACGCAGTCGAAGCAGATGCCCATCATGCAAAAGGCAGCGCGCGGAGCGCCGCTGACCGGCGTGGTGCGAAAGGCCGTGACGCCCGCCGCCAGCAAGGCCGCTGCTACGGTGTCGCCCCTGCGCGCCTCGAACGGCGCGCCGTCGATCGTGACGGCAACGGCGGCGCCGTGAGCCTCAGGCAGCCGCGCGAACATCGAACCGATCGGCGGAATAGGGGCGGCATTCGTCGGCGACGCGGCCCGCCGCAATGGCGGGAGCGAGCACATGGGCGTGCACGGCGGCCAGTGTCACGCCGCTGTGGCATGTCGCCACGAAAGCGCCGGGATGCGCGCGTGACGCATCGTAGATCGGAAAGCTGTCCGGCGACATCACGCGAAGCGCGGCCCAAGCGCGCACGACGCGGGCGCCCGCAAGCTGCGGCAGCGCAGCGACCGCGCGCGCAGCCATCGCCGCCATGATTGCAGGATCGAGCCACCGGTCGCTGCCGCCCGCCTGCTGCGAATCACCGATCAGGACGGTTCCGTCGTCGGTCTGGCGCAGCGTCTCGATCGGCAGCGACAGGAATTTCGGCACCCGTTCCAGCACGAGGATCTGGCCCTTGTTCGGCGTGACCGGCGCGGCCAGCCCGACCATGGGCGCAAGCCGCGCATTGCCGAGACCTGCCGCAAGCACGACGCGACTTGCCGTGACGATCCCTTGACGCGTGCGCAGACGAAAGGCCGTCCCGCGCGGTTCGAGCGATTCGACGGCGCTGTCCGGCCGGTAGCGGCAACCGGCACGGCCGACTGCCTGATGCAGCGCCCGAAAGAGCGCGAGCGGATTGCAGTCGCCATCGCACGGCGCATAGGTGCCGCCCGCCACATCGGGTCCGAGTCCGGCAACGCGTCGCGCGACGCCCGCGTGATCGAGCACATCGAGGTCGTAGCGCTCGAATCCGGGCTGCGCGAAGAGCCGATCGAAGAGCGCCACGCGCCGGTCGAGCTCGTCCCGGCTCATGCAGAGATGGAGTCCGCCCGGCTGCCGGAGCGCAACGTCGATGCCGGTCTCCTGCGCGAGATCCGCAGCGAGCCTCGGCCACTCGCGCGCCGATCGCTGTGTCCAGCTCGCATAGCCCGGCATGCCCATGCCCTTGCCCTGGACCCAGACGAGGCCAAAATTGCCCCGCGACGCACGGCGTGCGCGATCGTCCTCGTCCAGCACCGCAAGCCGGCTGCCCAGCCCTCGCAGGCCGAAAGCGAGCGCCATCCCGACCAGGCCGCCTCCGACGATCGCCAGCTCGCAGTGGCGCGCGTTCATGGCGGCAGTGACGTAGTCGCACGGGCGAAGCGCAGGATCGCCGGAATCTGCGCGTCGAAATCCTGGAACGCGTGATCGCCGCCGCCTTGCACGTACTGGAAGGCCCCGCCGTAGAATCCCAGCGCCTCGCGGTAATCCAGCACCTCGTCGCCGGTCTGGACGAGCAGCCAATAGCGCGCCGGCCGCGTGATGCGCGACACCCGCAGCGCCCGAAGCTCGGCGAAGTGCGCCTCGCCCACCTCGAAGGTCGCGCCGGTGTGGAGATTGGACTGCGTCCCGGCATGCGCTTGCAGATCGTCGAAGGGACGCACCGCCGGATTGATCAGGATCGCGCGCGCTTCGTAGCGCTCGGCGAGATACGTCGCGTAATAGCCGCCGAGCGAGCTGCCGATGAACGTGACGGCGGGCGGCGCGCCATAGCCCTCGACCCAGGCAGCGACGCTCGCCATCGCGCTGGCGGGACGATGCGGCAGATCCGGGACGTGCAGGAGCGGCCGCGTGCCTTCGTCCAGCGCCGCGACGGCGGCACAGAGCCGGGTCGCCTTCACGCTTCGCGACGACGAGCGAAAGCCGTGGAGATAGACGATGGCGTTCACGCGCGCAGGCGGTCGAGCAACTTTTCGTGAATGCCGCCGAAGCCGCCGTTGCTCATGATCAGCACGTGATCGCCGGAGGTGGCGCGGCTGGCGATCGCGTCGACCAGCGTGTCGAGATTGGCGTGCACTTCCGCACGACCGTCGAGCGGTGCCAGCACCGCCTTGGCGTCCCAGCCGAGGTTGCCGGCGTAGCAATAGACATGATCGGCGGCGCCGAGACTTCCGGGCAGCGCGGCCTTCATCGTGCCCAGCATCATCGTGTTGGAGCGAGGCTCGAGCACCGCGAGAATGCGCGCTCGGCCCACCGTGCGTCGGAGGCCCTCGAGCGTGGCGGCGATGGCGGTCGGGTGATGGGCGAAATCGTCGTAGACCGCGACGTCGCGCACGCTGCCGCGAAGCTCGAGGCGACGGCGCACGCCACGAAACGCGGCGAGGGCTTCGAGGCTCTGCGCGGCAGGCACGCCGACATGACGTGCCGCCGCCATCGCCGCGAGCGCATTCAATTGGTTGTGTCTTCCGCGCTCGCCGAATGCGAGCCTCCCCTGGCTCACGCCGCCCAGGCGGACGGTGCCGTCGTCGGCGATCGTCCAGTCGCCTTCGGCGCCTTCGGATGCGAAGCGCTCCACCTCGCTCCAGCATCCACGCGTCAGCACGCGCGCGAGATTGGCGTCGCCGCCATTGACCACGACGCGCCCATCCCCGGGGACGGTGCGCACGAGGTGATGGAACTGCGTCTCGATGGCGGCCAGGTCGGGAAAGATGTCGGCGTGATCGAACTCGAGATTGTTGAGCACCGCCGTGCGCGGGCGGTAGTGGACGAATTTCGAGCGCTTGTCGAAGAATGCCGTGTCGTACTCGTCGGCCTCGATCACGAAGAACGACGAATCCGTCGTCCGCGCGGAGCGTCCGAAGTCCACCGGTACGCCTCCGATGAGGAAAGACGGATCGAGCCCTGCATGGTCGAGGATCCAAGCGAGCATCGAGGACGTCGTGGTCTTGCCGTGCGTCCCTGCGACGGCGAGCACCCAGCGCTCGGCGAGCACGTTCTCGTACAGCCACTGCGGCCCCGACACGTACGGCCGGCCGGCGTTGAGCACGGCTTCCATGAGCGGATTGCCACGCGACACCACGTTGCCGACGACAAACACGTCGGCGTCCGCGGCGACCCCCGTCAGCTGCTCGGCACCGTAGCCTTCGGTCAGGCCAATGCCGAGTGCCTCGAGCTGGGTCGACATCGGCGGATAAACGTTGGCGTCGCACCCGGTCACGCGGTGGCCGCGGGCCTGCGCGATCGCCGCGATTCCGCCCATGAAGGTGCCGCAGATGCCGAGGATATGCAAATGCATGTCAGTGATCCGTCATCGCCCGTGCGTCGAGCGCGCGAACATACGCCGATTCGAGGGCGCGCGCGTAAGTCCCGGGGTCGGTCAACGCGGACGGCCTGAGCGCGGTGCGGACCGCCCCACGCTGCCGGTCCAGGAACGGCGTGTCGGTCGCGAGACGCGTCGCCAGCGCGACGTAGTCCGCGTCCGACTCCGAAACGAGCTCGCGCAACCCTGCGTGCACGAGCAGGCTCGCCGTCATGCGCTCCGCGTGACGCACGCCGATCCGCGTAACGACGGGGAGTCCCGCCCCCAGCGCCGCAGCGGTCGTGTCCCCGCCGGTGTAAGGCAGCGTGTCGAGCGCGAAATCCGCAAGCGCGTAGCGCTGGTGCATGCGGTTGGGGTCCGCGGCGAGAAAGCGACATCGCGACGGCGCAATGCCGAAGCCTTCGAGGCGACGCGCGAGCGCCCCACGATCGTCGTCGCGCGGCGGCGAGAACAGCAGCAGCAGGCGGGGCGCTGCCGCGAGCACCGCTTGCCACAGGTCGAGGCAACGCGGCGACAGCTTGTGCACGCCGACGAACGTCGCAGCCACGATGGCGTCCGGCGGAATCGCAAGCGTCTCACGCAAAACGTTCGCCGCGGGCGCCACAAAGGCGCGAAGCGGCAGCACGCAGACATCCAGAGGCAGCCGCCGCTCGAGCTGGAAGGCGCCTGCGTCCGGGAGATCGGCGACGTCGTCGGTGACCTTGTAATCGACGCAGGCGAGGCCGAGCGCGCCGTGATAGCCGAGGTGCGTCGCGATGACCGGCGCCGGACGGCGTGCGACGATCCCCGGCCGCGCGAACGCGCTGTGGCCCATGAGATCGACCAGCATATCGAGCCGATCGGCAGCGATGGTCCGCGCGGCCGCGGCATCATCCTGCGCGGTGAGCGCCGTGAAGCCCTCGGTCACGCTACGAAGCTCGGCCGTCAGCGCATCCTCGTTCTGGCGCGGCGCAAGCGAATAGAGCCGGACATCGAACCGCGCACGATCGTGACGCGCGAGCACGGGTGCCATGAGCTCGCCCATCACATGGCGCCGGAAATCCGCCGACAGATACCCGATGCGAATCCGCGAGCCCAAATCGCGACGGCCAGGCGCCGGCGCGAGGGGCGCGTCATCGCCCGCCGCTGCGAGCTCGGCGCGCACGATCCGGTCGTAGTGACGATAGAGCGCGAGCAAGGCTTCGCGCGTGACGTCGAAGTACTGCACGTGCGCGAGCACCTCGGCCAGCAACTCGGATTCGCCGGAGGTCCAGGCGTGTTCCAGTACCGCTCTGAGCGCACGCGCCTCCCGGTCCCTGATTGCCAGGCGCCGCGCCGATGCCAGGCCTGCGACCAGCATACGGGCGGTGCGCGCTCCGTGCGGCTCGAAGGCGAGAAAGTCGGCGAGCGCCTCCTCGTCACGCCGCAGCAGCAGAAGGTTGCCGCGGAGCGTCCACCAGATGGTTTCGTTGGCCGGCGCGAGCACCCGCGCATGGAACAAGTGCGGCACCGCCTCGCGCCAGCGCTGCAGGCGGTTCAGCATGAGCGCGAGATTGACGCGCGCACCGAGATGCGACGGATCGCGCGCAACGGCGCCCTCGAACGCGGCGCATGCACCGCCGATGTCGCCGGCGCCGAAAAGGACGTGTCCTCGCGCGTGCCTGGGCTCGGCCCAGTCGTCGCGCAGCCTGGCCGCCTCGACGAAGGCCTCCTCGGCACTCTCCCTGTCGCCGGCGAGCGCGGCCAGCGCGCCCAGGTTGTGCCACAGCTCGGCGCGCCCGGGTGCCACGCGAACCGCTTCGCGATACGCAGCGATCGCACCGCCGCGGTCACCCGCGGCCGCGCGCGCATTGGCGTGGGCGATGAGCATCGCGAGGGTGGGCGTCGCCGCGCTCATGCCGGCGCCGCAGACGCGACGACGGGCGCACCGTGCCGGCGCCAGCCCCAGGCAAACCATCCGAGGGCAAGCGCATTCAGCGCAAGCACGAGCCCGAAAGCCAGCTTGAGTCCCGCGCCCGTATTCCAGCCGAGCGCTTCGCGCGCCGATTCCGCGATCACGCCGATGCCCCACTGCGTCGCGAAGCTGCCGCCGAACATGAGCACGTTGAGCGAGGTGTTCGCCCGCGCCGTGAATTCACTCCTGAAGCCGACATTCAGGACGGTAAAGCCCAGCACATTGACCACCGCGCCCAGGCCGCACAGCGACCACCACAGATAGCTGCCGGGGATCTCGGCCACGATCGCCGCCAATGCCGCCGTGTATAGCGTGAAGCCGCCGGCGAAGAGATGCCGCGGGGTCACGCCCCGCCGCGACAGGCGCGCCGAGAAAAGACCGAGCGATGCATAGCCGCCGATCATCACGACACCGAGAACGAGCAGGCGATCGGCGGCAGCGGAGCGCGTGAGCCCATCCACGTCGAGCATCCACGGCACCGCCCACAAGCCCTGGATCGCCATGAAGGAGCCCATGCCGAACGCCGCGAGCGGTGCGATCCACCAGAAGCGCGGATGACGGAACACGTGCCGCACGCCCGCCCATTGCGCGGCGAAACCCGATGGATGCGCTCGCGGCGGCATGTCGGGCACCACCCAGGCGATGGTGACCCCGACGGCGAGCGTCGCGGCTCCGAGGATGAAGAAGATCGTGCGCCACGAGACGAAGTGCAGCGCGGCCTCGAGCGGGGCCGTCGCGGCCAGGGCGCCGATGCCGCCCGCCACCATGATCCATCCGGCAATCGATGGCTGCCGCTCGGGCGGGTACCACATCGCGATCGCCTTGAGCGGCGCCATCAGGCACACGCAGACGCCCATGCCGATCGCCGCCCGCGCGACGATCAGACCGGGCAGCGATTCGGCAAGCCCGAACGCGATCGCGCCGAGCCCGGCGATGCAGAGCAGCACGGGCTCGACCCGCCGCGGTCCGTAGCGATCGAGCAGCATCCCGGCGGGCACCTGCATGGCGCCGAACGCCAGCAGATACGCGCCAGTGAGGAGTCCGAGCGATGCGGGATTGAGCGCGAGGTCGCGCGTCAGGTCCGGCGAGATGACGGCGTTCACCGTCCGGAAGAGATACGAGAGGAAGTAGCCCGTCGCGAATGCCGCGTAGACCAGTCCGAACGTCATCGGTGTGACGACAACTTCAGGACCGGAAGATGAAGTACACCGCGCCCATCAGGCACAGCCCTGCCCACAGGTAGTCGAGCTTGAGCGACTGTCCCATGTAGAGCACCGCGAACGGAACGAACACGGCGAGCGTGATCACTTCCTGCATGATCTTGAGCTGGCCGAGCGACAGCACGGTGAATCCGATGCGGTTCGCCGGGACCTGCAGCAGGTACTCCGCGAGCGCGATCATCCACGAGACGAGCGCGGCGATCCACCAGGGCCGGTCGGCCAGGTTCTTGAGATGACCGTACCACGCGAGCGTCATGAAGAGGTTCGAGCAGGTCAGGAGCAGCGCGCTTACGAGAGCGGGATGCGACATCAGCGAAGCGGCGTTCATCGGTGCGAGGACGGTCGTGGGGCCGCCATTATCTCCGATCGGCAGATGGCTGCTTCGCGATGGCCGTCCGCGCGCAACACAGGCGCAGCGGCGGCTCCGGAATGGATTCCCCGTTCGCAGGAATGACAAGCGAAAAAACGTCGTCCCCGCGAGCGCGGGCACCCTGTGTCGTTGCCACGGTCGATTCCCACGTCGCCGCATGAACCCATGCCGTTTCCTCACCTGCAGACCATCAATCCTCCGCAAGCGGCAGCGTGACCGTCACCACGACACCCGCCGGTGCCACCCGATTGGCCGCGATCGCATTGCCGCCGTGGAACTGTGCGACCAGGCGGACGATGTAGAGGCCAAGCCCGAGGTGCGGCGCGCCGGCGCCGCCGCGATCGCGCACCGACACCATCGAGTCGAACAGGCGGTCTTCCATGCCCGCGGGCAGCAGCGGGCCTTCGTTGGCGACGCTGAGGACAGCGGTGGCGTCATCGCGCGCGAGCCGGATCTCGACCGCGCCACCGGTCGAAAACTCCATCGCATTGGCAAAAAGCTTGTCCAGCATCTGCGCGAAAAGCTCGGGCGCGCCTGCCAGCGGCACGGGCGCCTCGGGCAGCGCGAGCGCGATCGCGACCTGCGGGAACGCCAGTCGATAGCCGTCGACGCATCCTGCCACCACGGCCGCAGCGTCGAACCGCTCGCGCTCGGCGTCCTTCAGCGCCTGCTCGAGGCGCGTTGCCTCGGTCATTCGCGCGAGGATCGCGGTCAGGCGGTCGAGTCCGCCCTGCGCGCGCTCGATGTACACCCGCGCGTCGTCGGATAGCGGCGCCGCCTTCAGGTTCTCGAGCGAGCTTCGCACAACCGCCACGGGCGTGCGCAGCTCGTGCGACAGCCTGCTCGCCATCTTCTCCTGGTAGCTCGCGTAGTCGACAAGGCGCGCGAGCACGCTCGCGAAGCTGCGCGATAGATCCCCGATCTCGTCGCCCGCATCCGAGCTCGCGAGCTGCGCCCGGACGCGCCCTTGCGCATCGATCGCGCGCTCGGCGTCGTCGCGCAGCCGCCGGATGCGCGCCGAAAGCCGCGACGCGAAGAGCGTCAGCGCCACCGATCCCAAAAGCAGCGCCGCGAGCACGATGTTGAAGAGTCGCTCGAAGGCACGATTGCGTTCCGCCAGCACGCGGTTGCCCGTCTCTTCGACAATCACCGCGCCGCGGACTTGGTCGCCCAGCCACACCGGGTGCGCCGCCGACACGATGACCGCGCGCCCGTCGCCCGTCTTGCGCCGATCGGTGGTGAGGATTCCCGACAGCGCACCCTCGACGTCGCGTCCGCGCGGCGAGCCTTCGGTGACCGCATCGTCGGCGAAATCTTCCGTCGGCTGCTCCAGCATCAGGCGGTAGAGCGGATGCGTCGCTGCCTGCACGAATCCCTGCCAGCCGGCCGCGCGGTCGCTTGCCGCTTCCGGACGCTTGAGCGACCCGGCGCGCGCGAGCACCACACCGGAGCGGTCGATCACCCAGATGCGCGCGGTCGTCCGCGACAGTCCCTGCACGATCTGCGCGATCTCCGGCGAGGCGGGCGGCGGCAGGTGTCCGTCGCCGGACGATTCGTCGACGCGATCGCGCGCAAACGATGCAATCGGATCGGCCGGCGTGGCGAAGAGCCGTGGCCGGTCGTGAAGGGCAGTGGCGACGGCCTGCGCGGTGCCGGCCAGCGCCTGCTGCTGCGCATCGCGCAGGAAGCGTTCGAGCTCGCGCACGTACTCGTAGCCCAGCCACGGCAGTGCGAGGAACACGGTCAGCACCAGCAGGAGTTGCGCGCGGATGCCGAGGGCGATTCGCATGTCGCGCTACTCCGCGCCCCAGCGGTAGCCGACGCCGTAGACGGTCGCAATGCAGTCGAACGCCGGATCGATTGCCTGGAACTTGCGCCGGATCCGCTTCACGTGCGACGTGATCGTGCTGTCGTCGACGACGATGCGGGCATCGCGCATCAGGCTGTCGCGGTCCTTCACGTGACCGGGAAACCGCGCCAATGCATGCACCATCCAGAACTCGGTCAGCGTGAGCTCGATGCGCGTGCCGTTCCACCGGACGGCGTACCGCTTGGTGTCGAGCTCGAGCGGTCCGCGCCGGATCACGTCCTCCGTCGACGGCGGCGCGTTGACGAGGTCGCTGCGGCGAAACAGCGCCGAGATCCGCGCCGCGAGGTGCGGCAGGCTGGTGTCCTTGGTGAGGTAATCGTCGGCGCCGAGCCGCAGACCCGCCACGATGTCGAAGTCGGAATCGCGGGCGGACAGGAAGATGATCGGCACGGTCGCGGACAGCGCGCGGAGCTCGCGGCACAGCGCGAAGCCCCCGTCGACGTCGTCGGCCAGTCCGATGTCGATCAGCGCGAGATCGGGCAGGCGCGTGCGGAACGCCCGGAGCGCGTCCTCGCGCGCCGCGTACGTGGCCACGTCGTAGCCCTGCCGCGACAGCGCGTCCGCCACGTTGGCGCGTAGCGCGGGCTCATCCTCGACGAGGGCAATGCGGCGACTCAAGCGGTGGCCGTGGGCGCGCGGGTCGCGCGCAAGTCCTTGGGTGTGTGCCGACTATACCCAAACGTGGGCAATCCCACTCCGCGCGCCGCCTCGTTGCCATCGGTTTGCCATTTTTGATCGGCAGTCCGCCCCTTTTTCGCCGCGGCGCCGCCCCGTTCGGCGCGCGAAATGCAGAACGGGACAAATGATCAAGCGGGCGCGCCGCCACGGCGGCCCGAATATCGGAGAAAGCAAATGGCAGGCGGACAACGAATCATCGGCGGCGGCGATTTCCGGCCGGAATGGCGGCAACTCGGCCGGCTGCTGCTGGAAAGCGTCGCGACCGGGGCATTCATCAGCGTCGTGCTCGGCCTCGCCGTGTTCATCGTCGCGACGCAAGCACAGGCGCAGCCGGCACAAAGCGGCGAACTCCGCCAGGGCATGCTCTATCTCAAGGACGGGGACACGCGCGTTTCCGCGCCGCTCGTCTTCACCGACGTGCATATCGACGTGGCGGGCATGGTCGCCCGCGTGCGTGTCCTGCAGCATTTCGTGAATCCGACCGGCGAGTGGCGCGAAGGCGTCTACGTATTTCCGCTGCCCGAGAAAGCGGCTGTCGATCATCTCGACATGCAGATCGGCGATCGCGTGATCGAAGGACAGATCAAGGAGCGCACGGACGCAAAGCACGCCTACGAGACCGCGAAAGCCGAGGGCCGCAAGACGTCGCTGGTCGAGCAGGAGCGGCCGAACATGTTCACGACGAGCGTCGCGCACATCGGACCTGCCGAGGACATCGCGATCGCGATCGAATATCAGGAGACGCTGCGCTACGATGCGGGCGGCTTCGCGCTCCGCTTTCCGCTCGCGATCACGCCGCGCTATATCCCGGGTGCGACCGATCTCGGCGGGGACAGCGATGTCGCGGCGCTGCGGACGGCGGCAGTCATATCGAGCGCATCGGTGCCCGACGCCGATCGGATCACGCCGCCGGTAACGCCTCCCGGCGCCGGCAGCATCAATCCCGTCGCCATCACCGTGGAATTGAATCCCGGCTTTCCGCTGGCGCGACTCGCAAGTCCCTATCACGCCGTGCGTATCGAGGAGTCGCCGGGCCATCGCTATCGCGTCACGCTTGCCGACGGCGCGGTACCGGCGGCACGCGATTTCGAGCTCGCATGGACACCCGACCTGGGCAGCGCGCCTGGCGCCTCGATCCTTACCGAGGAGCGCGAGGGGCGCCGCTACGCGCTTCTCATGCTGCTGCCGCCTTCCGCAGACAACGGATCGCCGCGCGCGGCGCGCGAGATCACCTACATCGTCGACACATCAGGATCGATGGAAGGCGTGTCGATGGAGCAGGCGAAGGAAGCGCTGCTGCTGGGGCTCGACCGGCTCGCCCCCGGCGATCGCTTCAACATCATCGAGTTCAATTCGGTGACCCGCACGCTCTATCGCGCGCCCGTTCCGCTGGATCCGGCAACCCTTGCCAACGCCCGCGCGTTCGTGAAGGCGCTTCGCGCCCGCGGCGGAACGGAAATGCTGCCTGCGCTCACCGCGGCGCTGTCCACCGAGCGCGAGGGCGCGCTCATGCGGCAGATCGTGTTCCTGACCGACGGCGCCGTCGGCAACGAGAGCGAGCTCCTGCACCTTATCGAGTCGCGTCTTGGCGATCGGCGGCTCTTCACGATCGGCATCGGTCCGGCGCCGAACACCTTTTTCCTCCGCAAGGCGGCCGAAGCCGGTCGCGGCACGTTCACGTTCATTGGCGACGTGCGCGAAGTGAAGGAAAGGATGAGCGCACTGTTCAGGAAGATCGAAAGCCCGGTCCTCACCGACATGGGAATCGCGTGGCCAGGCCCCGCGTCGACCTATCCCGGAAAGCTCCCCGATCTTTATTCGGGCGAGCCCGTGGTGCTCACCGCCGAGCTCGGTCCCACGACGGCCGGCCATGACGTCGTGCTGTCGGGCATCCGGAACGGGCAGGCGTGGCAGATGCGCCTGCCGCTCGATTTCGGCGCGGGTGCCAGCGGAATCGGTGTCCTCTGGGCGCGCGACAAGATCGAGGCGCTGATGGACGCGAAGCGCAACGGCGCCGACGGCGATGAGATACGCCGCGAGGTCACCGGCGTCGCCCTCGCCCATCACCTCGTGAGCGCGTACACGAGCCTCGTTGCTGTCGACGTGACGCCGACGGCACCCGCCGGAACAACATTGGCGAAAAGCGCCCTGCCCACCAACCTGCCCGAGGGTCTCGTCTTCGGCGCGATCTTCGGCGGGGTGCCGCAGACTGCCACGCCCGCACCGTTCCTCACACTGGCCGGTGGCCTGGCGCTTTCGCTCGCCGCCGCGCTGGGCATGCTGAGCCGCGGTCTTCGGCGGCGTGCAGCAGCGGACGATCGATCGCTGATCGGTGCGATCGAGCGCGCCGTGCGCGCCGCGCGGCGGGTTTGCTGAACTCGGCCGCACGAGCATCGACATGCACGCCGCCGAGCGGGGAGGACCTTTCGACCGGATCGCCGCCGTCTGGCGCGAGCGGCACGCCGCAGCGCGGCCGCGGCGGGTCGAGTCTTCCCCTCTCGGCGGCCTGCGTGTGCTGCGCCGCGGAGTTGCGCTTGCGGCTGCGCTCCTGGCGCTTGCGGGTACGGCGAGCCTCGGCGGCAGCGCGTTCATCTACGGCAAGGCCGCCGCGGGTCAATGGCTGCTCCAGCGCGCGTGGGCAGCGACGCTCGCAACTCATGCACCGATGCCTCCGTGGCCGTGGGCCGATACGCATCCGATCGCCCGGCTCGTCGTCCCGGCGCAGAAGGTCGATCTGCTCGTCCTGGCCGGCGCGAGCGGCCGCACGCTGGCGTGGGGACCCGGTCATCTGGACGGTTCGGCAGAGCCCGGCGACGACGGCAACAGCGTGCTGTCGGCGCATCGCGACACGCATTTCCGTTTTCTCGAGCACACAAGGTTGGGCGATACCATCGTCGTCGAGCGTGGGGACGGCTCCGCACGAACCTTCCGCGTGCGCTCGGCGCGCGTGGTCGACGTTCGCGCGCTCGCGATTTCGCGCGACGCGGACCTGCCGACCCTCACGCTGGTGACGTGCTACCCGTTCGACGCCGTCGTGCCCGGCGGACCGCTGCGCTACGTGGTGACGGCGGTCGCGGCCGAAGACCGCAACCGCGACGGGCTCATGTGAACCGAAGCTCCAGTCCCTGCAGGCCGAGTGCGCCGTAATCCGACCGCCACGTCTCGCCCGCGCGCACCGGCCAGGCGTCGGTGATCGTGCCCGTCGTCACGAGCTCGCCCGCGGCGAGTGGCGGAAACTGCGGCTGCGTCGCGAGCACCTGCGCGAGATGGGCGAGCGCCAGCGCGGGACTGTCGAGCACGTGCCCGCCCTGTCCGCGGTCGATTGCTTCATTGCCGCGAAAGAGCGTCAGCTCGAAGGTCGGCAATGCCGCGGCAAGCGCGTCGCGTCCGGCGTCGTCGAGCGGTGTCGGCGCGCCGACTACCAGCGCGCCGTGGAGGCCGAACGCCGCGGTGCAGTCGGCGGCCGTGAATTTCCAGTCGGGGAAATGGCTTTGCACGATCTCGAAGCCCGGCGCGATCCATTCGACCGCCGCGAGCACGTCCCGCGCACCGTGCTCGCCGTCCACCGGTCCGGAGAGCCCGAACACGACTTCAGGCTCGATCCGCGGCTGCACCAGGCCGGCGAGCGACAGGGAGGCGCGGTTCGACCCGGACCGGTGCACCGTATGCGTCCAGACATGCGCCCACATCGAGCGGAAAACGCCGTAGCGCGCCCAGATCGTGCGGTTGGTGAACCCGATCTTGCGACCTGCGGCACGCCAGCCTTGCGCCCGTCGTTTCGCTTCGATTCGCGCCAGTACGTCATATGCCCTCGCGACGTCGAAGTCCGGACGCGACGCCGTGATCGGCGGCAGCGTCGTCGCAGTGTCCTGCGCCGCGATCAGCCGGTCCGCGATCGCATCGAGATCGGCGTCGCTCACGCCGGAAGTGACGGCGGAGGCGAGCGTCATCGCACGTAGCCGAGGGCACGCAGGAACGAAGACCCGGCGGCCCACGCGAGCGTCGCGACCACCATGCCCACGACGGCCGCGACCAACGCTCCCGGAACGCCGGCGAGTTCGATCGCATGCGTGACGGCGTAACCGGCCCCGCCGCCAAGCGCACCGCAAAGGACGATGCCGGCGATATTGAGGACGATGGGACCGAGAATGGAATTCGCCATGGATCGTGGGCGCCGGCCTGGACCGGCGCCTGCAGTATATGATGCAGAAATCCGCCGTTCGTTCGTGCAATCCCATAAGCCCCTGGTGAACGCCCCTCCGGCCGCCGCCGCGCGACCCGCGGTCCGGGCTCTCGTCGCGTCGCAGATCCGCGAAGTCGCCAACGCGGCGATGGACGATCCCAACGTCCTTGCGTTCTGGTTCGGCGAACCCGACGAAGTGACCCCGGCTTTCATCCGCGACGAGGCGGCCGCGGCCCTGGCGCGCGGCGAGACGTTCTACACGCACAACTTCGGCATCCCCGAATTGCGCGAAGCGATCGCGGCGTACGTCTCCCACTGGCATCGGCCGACCGCGGTGACTTCGATTGCCGCCACGGCATCGGGCATGTCGGCGCTGATGCTCGCGGTGCAATCGCTGGTGGCGCCGGGCGATCGCGTCGTCGTGGTCACGCCGCTGTGGCCGAACCTGGTCGAGATTCCGAAGATCCTGTCGGGAGACGTCGCCATCGTGCCTCTCGCGTTCGGCACCCGCGGGTGGACGCTCGATGTCGATCGCCTGCTGGCGGCGCTCACACCGCGCACGCGCGTGCTGATGCTCAACTCGCCCAACAATCCCACCGGCTGGACGATCTCGCGCGCGGCGCAAGTCGCGATCCTCGCGCACTGCCGGCGCCACGGCATCTGGATCGTGGCCGACGACGTCTACGAGCGGCTGTACTACGAAGGCGACGCCGCGTGCGCGCCGTCGTTTCTGGCCATCGCCCATCCCGACGAGCGCGTGGTGTCCACCAACAGCTTTTCGAAGTCGTGGTGCATGACCGGCTGGCGGCTAGGCTGGATCGTCGCTCCGCCTGCGCTCATGCCCGACTTGGGCAAGCTGATCGAATACAACACGTCGTGCTCGCCGGTGTTCGTCCAGCGCGCGGGCGTCGCCGCCATCACGCAGGGCGAGCCCGCGGTTGGGCGAACGCGTTCGCGCTTTCGCGCGGCGCGCGACTACCTGGTCGATGCACTGGCGGCGCTTCCCGGCATCGAGATCGCGCCGCCGCCGGGCGCGATGTACGCGTTCTTTCGCGTCGACGGCCTGACCGACAGTCTCGGCTTCTGCAAGGATCTGGTGCGCGACGCGGGGCTGGGACTTGCGCCCGGCAGCGCATTCGGGCCGGAAGGCGAAGGGTTCGTCCGCTGGTGCTTCGCGTCCGACCTCGGCCGGCTCCAGGACGGCGTCGATCGCCTGGCGCGGTTTCTCCGCG
>Ga0207683_10001736_pt1 | contig 19404 bp, 20 predicted proteins | sample KBSM73metaG_FD_184333 | JGI IMG/M metagenome (GOLD analysis project Ga0207683, IMG submission 184333) | Miscanthus rhizosphere microbial communities from Kellogg Biological Station, Michigan, USA - KBS M7-3 metaG (SPAdes) (version 2) | ecosystem: Host-associated > Plants > Roots > Rhizosphere >... | reverse complement strand
TTGCCGGCTACATTTTTGACTTCGTTAGGTCGCTCGATCTACACGTGAGCATCGGCGGCTTCCAGCCGACTCCGCACCAACAGCTCTTCTGCGTCAGTCTCGCCCTAGAAATTCTGCTCTTCCCGACAATCTACTTCTTGCGGCGGAATGCGGAGCGCGGCGGGACCGCGGTTGCAGCGCAGCCCGTGACTTCCGGTTTATGGCCGGGCATTGCACAAACCGTCCGACAAAGCGCCGTCGAAACCATCTCCCTTTTCCGTCGCCTTGTTGGGCAAAACGGGTTCTACCGTCTGCTCGCGTTCTTTCTGCTGATTGGGTTCTTGAAAGCGCTTTTCTTGCAGATGGATTACGTCTTTCCGAAATTCGGAGACCGCGTCCTCGGTTTGCACGCACCGGTGGGCAAGCTGGCTGGCATCAACGCGATCATCATCATTTTCCTTGCGCCCGTCGTCGGGGCTCTCACTCAGCGAATCGCGTCGTATCGCATGGTCATTATTGGCAGCATTATTTGCGCGGCCGCCGTTTTCATCATGGCGCTTCCCACCGACTGGTTCGTGCCGGCGGCGAATGGTTCGTTCGGTCACGCGCTCGGTCACGGTTACCTGCGATTGACCGGTCCGATTCACCCGTATTACGTGATGTCGGCCATTTATCTGACGATTTTTTCAATCGGCGAAGCCTTCTATTCGCCGCGCGTTTACGAATATGCCGCGGCTATCGCACCGCCAGGCCAGGAAGCATCTTATGCCTCGCTCGCCTATTTACCTTTTCTGGTCGGAAAGCTTCTCGTCGGCACCGGCGGCTGGCTCTTGGCTGCGTTTTGTCCTGAACAGGGGCCAAAAAATCCCACCGCCATGTGGTTGATCTTTGCCCTGGCGGCGTCAGTCGCGCCGCTTGGCCTCATCATTTTCCGCCGTTACATCCGCGTCCCCGAAGCCGGCCGGGAATAAGCGGGCGCCTGGATCATCTTATGTTCGATGAACGAAATTCCGCTTTATCGACAGACGACTGATGCCGACAGACGGTTGAGCCTCTGGGTTGGTGCAGCCGTTCTCCTCCTGATCGCGGCTACGTCTCTTTACATGGGCCGAGCCGAAGATAATAAATTAACGGTTGGAAATTCTGCTGTCTCGGCCGAATCGCGCCAGTCGGCAGACTCCGAGCTTAAAAAGAATATCAACACAAAATCCATGTCCGACACCGAACTTCGAAAACGGCTTACGCCCGAGCAATATCATGTCACCCGTGAAAACGGCACCGAACCACCTTTCCGCAATGAATTTTGGAACAACCATCAACCGGGCATTTACGTTGATTTGATCAGCGGTGAAGCTCTCTTTGCCTCAACCGACAAATTCGATAGCGGCACGGGTTGGCCAAGTTTTACAAAGCCGATCGACACCACAAACGTTGTCGAAAAGACGGACCAGACACTCTTCATGGAGCGGACCGAGGTTCGCTCGAAGAAAGGCGACGCTCATCTCGGGCACGTTTTTGACGACGGCCCGCAACCAACGGGCATGCGTTATTGCATGAATTCGGCTGCGCTGCGTTTCGTGCCCGTGGAGAAGATGGAAGAGGAAGGCTACGGCCAATATCTTCGCCTTTTCGAAGAGAAGAAGTAGCAGCGGCTTCGCGGATTTAGTTGCAGCGGTTGCGACCGCAACGATGAAAATTCCTTTTTCTCTTGGGACCGTCGGCCATTTTGGCCTGGCAGTGCGCAATCCACAGAAGAGCGCAAAGTGGTTTGGACGCACTCTAGGACTGAAGAAAGAGTTCGAATTCGAGAATGGGATCGCAGTTGGCAACGCCAATGTCACAATCGCACTGTTCAAGGGCGACCCGTCGCCGAAAACGATCGACCACATGTCGTTTCATCTGCCCGACTTGAAAACCCTGCAAAAAGCGCTCCGGCATCTGAAGAGAACCGGCGCGGAAATCGAGGATCCCGGCGACGAAATCGGCCCGGAAGCGCCGGGCTCCCCTCACCTGGGGCTCTGGTTTCATGATCCAGACGGTTATCGGTGGGAGTTATCCGTCCAAGGAAAAGATGATTAACGTGGGCCTCAGCGTTTGAATTGCCGGAAGCTGCAATAGTTATCTATCCGAGACACCTCGATTTTCGAAGCAACGACCTGTTGCTTGTGCCCGCGAGGCCTCAATTAATCCTACCCGAGCCAGGGCTAGATGTGACTGCTGGCCCAAATCTCAGTCGGACAGACAAACGCTGGCGTGTCTTCCGGTTGGCGGCCCTTGCGCAGGATGAGCGGATTCGGGGTAGCAATTTCGCTTGAGTTCAACGCCACAAAAGCATCCCAGATTTTCACGGAGCTCAGTGAAACAGCCACTAAAGGCAGCGCTAACAGCCAAAAAGCGGCAGTAGCCACGACGAGCAGGGGCTCGACCAGGATCATGTGCAGCAACCCGGGTTGTTGGATAGCGTTAGAGGGAGAACTCTGTTCGAAATTTGCGGGATTCATAACCACCATAATACACAGCACATCCTATGCCGACCCCGTCTGAACTGTTTTTGACCACTCCTAATGCGTCCAGCTGCGAAACTCAGAAATGAGGCTGGCGCTACCCATGGCGCTGCGTTCGACCCAGGGTCACCGCAAACTTCACGGCTTATCCGGTTCTCGGCGAGGTTGTTACCTCGCTCAACCCGAGGGCGCGTTTTTGGGTATGGCAATTGCTATTAAATATATCCGTTGCAGATAAACTTCACTCGCAATCGAATCCGCAGAAAGTTCCACAATGACAACCCTTCCACATCCCCTCTTGTCACACGCCCAAAACCCGTTCGGGATTGCTTACATCCATGCGGCCCTGCTCGAGTCCAGTCGCGTTACCATGGTCAGTCTTTTTTGGCTCGCCGCTTTACCATTCGCAGCGGCTTTCTCCGTCGCGGCCACGGTTTACGACCGGCTCATGTTTCTCCGGTCAACGGCGTTTCGGTTGCCTTGTCTGCGAAATCATTTCGCGATCCAGCCATTAATTCTTAAGCGTAAGGGTGTCGAAACGACGACCGTTGGAAGATTCCATAGTAGCGAATTCGGCCGGGAATAGCAGACTCAACGCAACTTAGATCCGGCGCCCACCAGTTCCCTCCAAACGCTTTTCCGCAAGACGGAGGGGTTGACTGAATGATTTGTTCTCGACAAGTAAATTGGGGGCTCCATTATGGAGAACCCCTGACGGTGTCAAACGGTCTCCGATAACATCGCGGACCAAGCAGCGCACGACCTATGGCAAACAAGGAGGAAAAAGAAGACTCGCAAGCCAGGAAGAAGAAAGAACCGACGATTCAAGTGCATGACCTTGAGGCGAAGAAGGAAATTAAAGGCGGCACCCAGAACGGCGGCAACCGTGAGAAACGGCCTCCGGCGAAAACTGGCGAAGTGGACTTCATGAATTGGGAGTAGCGACGACATCGGCGGTCGCGAGGCGGCCCCGCGATGGAGTCCAGTTCGTTGCAACAGCGGACTGCTAGCAGGAAATACTGAACTTGGCGCATCTCGGCGAACAGCCGAGTATTGGAAATGCGCTTTGATGTTGCAGTTGTCGGCCTTGGAGGAATGGGCAGCGCGATTGCCGCCCATTGTGCGCGGCGGGGAGCTTCGGTGATTGGCCTGGAGCAATTCGAAAGCACTCACGATTTGGGGTCGTCGAGCGGCAAGAGCCGAATGATCCGCAAGGCCTACTTCGAAGATGCGGCCTATGTGCCCCTTCTCCTTCGCGCCTACGACTTATGGCGCGAGCTGGAGCGCAAAACAGACACGGAGCTTCTGCGCATAACTGGTCTCCTCATGGTTGGCGAGGAGGAAACCGAGATCATCGCGGGCGCCTGCCGCGCGGCCCGACAACACAGCCTTCAATTGGAATCTCTTTCTGCGCGGCAAATCACGGCGCGGTATCCGACTCTTAAGGTCCTCGAGAGGGAAGTAGGTGTGTTTGAATCGGACGGCGGTGTTCTCGACCCGGAAGCATGCGTCCAGGCGCACCTACGCGTGGCGAGCGCCGCCGGTGCCGAGATGCATTTCGGTGTCGCCATGAAAGGTTGGGAAAAGACGAATACCGGCTTTCAACTTGAACTAGGCGACGGCACAAAAGTGGAAAGCCGTACCCTCGTGTTTTCGTTAGGCGCGTGGTTTAAGGAAGCGTTTGAGAAAGTCGGAATCAGGATGCAGGTGCAACGGAACGTGCAGGCCTGGTTCCAGCCCACAACCAACGAATACGGCGCCGACCGGTTTCCGCCATTTCTGCTCAACCGGCGTGGACTACCGGCGCCACTTTACGGGTTTCCCGATTTTGGCGACGGGGTCAAAGCCGCGTTTCATTCTCATGGAGACTTGACCGACGCCGCGCTCCTTGTTCGTAAAATTGACGAGGAGCGCGATATTGCACCGATCGTTAGGGCGATGGCTGACTGGATGCCCGGTGCGGCTGGTGCCTTCCGCGCCGCCAAACCGTGTCCCTACTCTTTGACGCCAGACCGGAATTTCGTCGTTGATCGCCATCCTGAACATCCCAATCTCGTCTTGTGCGGCGGTTTCTCGGGCCACGGCTTCAAGTTCGCTCCGGTCATCGGCGAAATCTGTGCCGACTTGGCTCTTGAGAATGAGTCGCGACACCAGATCGACTTCCTCTCTCTCCGGCGATTCGCGACTGGCGCTGATCAAAAGTAGAGGATAGCGATGACGACCAGAGCGCAATTCGCCTCGGAACAATCAGGCGCTGGAGAATTTCACCGGCAGGAGGACGCATTTCGCGATTGGATTTCGGCGGATGGTTCCACGAATTATCCGGTGGCGGCCGGCCGTTACCATCTTTACGTTTCGCTCGCCTGCCCGTGGGCCAGCCGCACCGTTATCGTTAGGCGATTGCAGGGGTTGGAAAAAGTCGTTGGCATGTCTGTTGTCGACCCCGTGCGCGATGAGCGCGGCTGGGCTTTTCGCGACGGTCCTGGCTATACGCAAGATCCGGTCAACGGATTCCAATTTCTTGCCCAAGCGTATCACGCGACCGATCCCAACTTTGACGGCCGCGTTACTGTCCCCGTTCTGTGGGACAAGGAAACGCGCCGCATCGTCAATAATTCCGAAGACGACATCTGCCGGATGTTTTCCCACGCTTTTCGCGAACTCGGTAGCCACGATGCGAAACTTTTTCCCGAAGAGATCGCAGAGGAACAAGCGGAGCTTTCGAGATTCATATACGACAAGGTGAACAACGGCGTTTACCGCGCCGGTTTCGCTACTCGTCAGGGAGCTTACGAACGCGCCTGCCGCACGTTATTCGAGGCGCTCGACGAACTGGATTCCCGCCTAACGACCAGGCGTTATCTGTTTGGCCACCATATTGTGGAGTCCGACTGGCGACTGTTTTGCACCCTGATCCGATTTGACGTCGTCTACTATATCCACTTCAAATGCAGCACGCGGCGTATTCTCGATTATCCCTGCCTGCAAGGTTACATGACCGATCTTTACCAACAGCCTGGCATCGCCGAAACGGTCAACTTCGAACACATCAAGAATCATTATTATTTGACGCACGACGCGATTAATCCCACGCGCATCGTGCCGATCGGTCCCGTCCTCGATCTCAACCAGCCTCACGGGCGGGAGCGGCTGTCGCGTGAGGCGTAGCGGGCACCCCCCAAATTAATAATCGAACTCTGGCGGTGCGGGATTGACGCTTCCGATGCCGGCCGCTAAACCCGGCGTATGACCAACATCCACGTCAATCGCGGCGAGACGAAGCTCGGTATTTTTACAGAAGAAGAAATCCGGGAGGGGCTGGTCAGCGGGCGCTTTCTGCCGAGCGATCTTTTCTGGCGCGATGGAATGACGACATGGCTGCCGCTTGCGCAGTTTCCTTCTGCCGGCAGCACGGACGCCGCAACTCCCGGCGTTGCCATCATCTCGCAAAGTGGCCTTCCGTGGGAGCGGCGACAGGAAATGGGCTTTTTTCCGGCGTTCTTTGAAACGCTAAAGCTCGTCTTGCTCAATCCGACCGCCGCCTTTGCTAGCATGAAACCCGAGGGCGGAATGACTGATCCGCTCCTCTACGGCGTGATCGGCGGCAGCGTAGGCTGGCTGTTCTACTTTGTCTTTAGCCTCCTGCTGGGAGGGCTTGGCACGCTGGGCAACCACAACGCGCTCGGCGGCCTCGTGGGTCTCGGGTTTGGCGGGATCTTCGCGCTGATTCTTTTCCCAATTGCTCTCACCATCGGACTTTTCATCGGCGCCGGGCTGATCCATTTATCCCTGACGCTGGTCGGCGGAGCGAAACGCAGCTACGAAACCACCCTGCGAGTTCTTTGCTACTCTGTCGGATCGACCTATCCGCTCATGATTGTCCCAGTGTGCGGCGGCGCCATTGCCGGAATCTGGTGCTTGGTCGTCGAATGTGTTGGCCTCGCCAAGGCCCATGAAACCAGCACCGGCAAAGCGGTGTTGGCGGTGCTTCTGCCAGTTATCGTCTGCTGCGGCGCGGGCCTCGTGTTTGGAATCATGTTTGGCACCCTCGGCGCGTTGATGGGTCACCATTAACGGCTCGATCGATGCAATATTGCCGCCATCGACTCCCACCTGAGGAGATCGATCATGAGCTGCTCTGGCTTCTGATCTCGGTAAGCACGTTCCTCGCGCTCTCACTGTGGTTGTCAGCGGGATTGGCGACCCCCCGATGCGCCTTTCGCGCTATCACTGGACTCCCCTGCCTGACATGTGGCGCCACTCGCTCGGCCTGGCAATTTCTCCATGGCCATTTCCTGACTTCCCTGCGTTTCAATCCGCTCGCATTCCTTGCCTATTGTGGGATCGCAATTTTCGACCTTTATGCGATAGCGGTCCTAATCGCGCGCACCCCGCGTTTGCGCCTGAGCAATTTCACTCGCTTTGAAAAACTCGTCGTTCGCATCCTTGTCATCGCCCTTCTTTCCGGCAACTGGCTCTACCTCGTGGTAGCCAGACCTTTCTAAATATTGCGGCCTCGTTTGGAAACATTGTCTCGGCTTGAAACCAATGTCAGTAGCTCTCGACGGGTGAGCGTTTGCCGTCCTCTGGGCTGCGCTCCGCCGCGCGTTCCTGGCCCAGCACCGCGACCCGGAGATCCCATATCTCCGCGTTTAACTCGGCAAAGGCAGTTTCAGAAAAGTCGTTAGGCGCACTCAATCCGGCTTTGCAACGGGCTATGTTGCCAAGGGCTCGCTCGACCTGATCGTTGGGAAGCTTCGCGATGTAACCTAACGCTTCCTCGATCGCAGGAACGCGATGACATATCATCGCGAGATCATTCCCGGCACCGATGGCGCGGCGGATGGTCTCTTCGAACCCGTACTCATTTAGAATCGCGCCCATGTCCAAGTCGTCTGTCATGGTCAGGCCGGCGAAGCCGAGCTCGCCCTGCAGAAGCTCGGTCACAATGCGAGACGAAAGCGAGGCGGCGGTTTTCTCAACGTTGAAACACGGATACCAGCCATGACAAATCATCATGCTATCGACCCGGTTCGCGAATTGGCGAAAAACGGCGAGCTCGTTCGCGTCCAGCTCGGTCCGGCTGCGTTGAATCAGTGGTAGATCGTGGTGGGCATCCACCGTCGCTGCGGAGTAGCCGGGAAAATGTTTACCACAACTTGCGATCCCCTCTCTGCGCAAGGCGTCATTGAAAGCGCCGGCCAGCCTAACGACCTCTGTGACGTCGCGGCCATAGCAACGCCCACGAAGCGAGTTGTCGGCCTGGTCGTCGAAAGAAATATCGAGCACGGGACAGAGATCGAGATTGAAACCAAACAAGCGGAGAATTCGTCCGGTTAATACGCCGTGTCGCCTAACGAGTTCGATATCGCCTTTGTCGCGCAGCTGTTGCGCGCTGGGCGGCTCACTCCCTATGAGCCGGAGCCGCGAGACACGCCCGCCTTCCTGATCGATTGTGATGATCGGTTCGACCACGCTCAGATCGCGCAAGTCGTCGATTAGCTTTCGCAACTGCGGCGCGCTTTCGATATTCCGGCCGAAAAGTATAAATCCGCCCGGTTGCACTTTGCGAAAAAGAGCCGCGGTCGCCGGGTCGATCTCTTTACCTGGCACGCCAGTCAAGATCAGTTGACCGAGGGAAGCGCTCTCCATACCGTCGAATGGTAGAATTGATGCCAGAAACGCGAAACAAAAAATGAACCCCTGCAGATTAGCATTGAATGGTCGCCTAACGAACAGGACTTCGGTTAAATGCGCGCACAATATTTGGTCAGTTGATTCTGTTTGAAAAAGGTCGGCATCTACGGAGGCACATTCGATCCGATTCACCACGGACACCTCATCCTTGCCCGCGAAGCGCGAGAGAGCTTCGATCTCGCCGAGATAATTTTCGTTTTAGCGGCCCAGTCTCCGCATAAAACCAGCCTTCGCTCGGCCAGCGCGGCGGTGCGCTGGGAAATGCTCGTCGCCGCGACCGCGCACGAAGAGGGCTTTACAACATCTCGCCTTGAAATCGACCGCCCACCGCCCTCGTATTCGATCGATACCGTGGAACAGTTGCGTGCGGAAAGAGGCGAAACGGACTTTTGCTTTCTTATCGGCGAAGACAACCTGCCCCACCTGCCAAGCTGGCATCGTTTCGAGGAATTGAATCGCTTGGTCCAATTCGTCATCTTGGACAGATCCGGCCAGACGGCGCAAACCACCTATCCCGTGGTGCGGAGGAGAATCGATATTTCAGCGACTTCGATCAGAAATCGGGTTGCCAGCGGACAATCGATTCGCTATCTCGTGCCGGAGGCGGTCGAGCAAATCATCCGCCGCGAATATCTTTATCAAGGAGCGAACCGATCACACCTGAAGAGTTAGCGAAAACTGCCGCCACGCTGGCCTCCGACAAGAAAGCGGAAGACATCGTGGTGCTGGACCTGCGCGAAATTTCAACGTTCACCGACTTTTTCGTAATTTGCTCGGGAACGTCAGAACCACATCTGAAAGCGATTGCCGGCGAGATCGAGACCCGGCTACGTGAGGATCACAAGACCCGGCCGGCCGCAGTCGACGGCTTTCCGGCGAGTCAATGGATTGTGCTCGATTACATGCAAGTGATCGTGCACGTATTTCATCGCGAAAAACGCGACTTCTACAGCTTGGAAGACCTGTGGAGCGATGCGCCGCGCGTTGAGATTCCCGGTCTCGAATAACCACGCACTTTGCCCCTTCGGTCGCGAGCCGACCGAAGGATTACACACACACCCGCTCGCAGGGGCTAGGGCTTCGCCGGTGAGGCGGACGGCGCCATCGAAGCCGCCGGCTTGGGTGCACTTGCGGCACCCGGCTCGCCAGGCTTACGACTCGAGTCGTAGGTGGCAGGCTTACCCGGGGTTGGGCTGGCTCCAGCCGGGGTGATCCCGAGCAACTCAACATCAAAAATTAGCATGGCATTCGGTCCGATATCAGAGCCGGCGCCCCGTTCAGCGTAAGCGAGATCCGACGGAACAAAGAATTGGTATTTGGAACCGACCTTCATTAGCTGCAGTCCCTCTGTCCAGCCCTTGATTACCCGATTAACTGGGAAAGAAGCCGGCTCGCCACGCTTGTAAGAACTGTCGAACTCGGTGCCGTCAATCGTCGTTCCACGATAGTTGACTTTGACCGTGTCCGTCTCTTTCGGACTGGCGCCGCTGCCTTCCTTCATGACCTTATATTGCAAGCCGCTGGCAGTCGTTTTTACGCCTTCTTTCGACTTGTTTTCGGCCAGAAACTTGGTGCCCTCTTCCTTGTTCTTTTCACCAGCGGCTTTCTTCGCCGCCTGTTGCTTCTCCATCATTTCCTTCTGGAAAGTCGCCATCGTCGCCTTGACCTCTTCGTCGGTCATGAGCGCTTTCTTACCGCTCAAACCGTCTTGAATCCCGGTGTTCAGCATCTGCTCATTGACGTCAATGAGCTGGCGTTTCAGGGTGCCACCGATGTCCAGGCCAATGCTGTAGCTGACCTTGTCTTTCTGATCTTTCAATGACGCATCGGCAGCCCATGCTAAAGGAGAGACGAATACGAAGGTGGCGACGATGAGAAGGGAAGTTTTCATAATGAATATTTGCAATGATTTTGAATTCGGTCAGCGCCGGGGTGGGCTTGCCGAGCTGAATTCATCAACGGTGATGGCACCCGCGTCAAGCGCCCGAAATTCTTGCCACTTCGCCGGCCCCATCAGGATGAGCTCGCTCTACGCGGCACTCCTCGCAGCCCTCACCTCTCTGGCACCCTGCATTTTTGCGACCGTTTCATTGTCCCACCAGGACGCCATGCGCATTGGCAAAAAGATCTGGCAAAACGAATGCGGAGGCACCATTGCTGGCCTGACTTCCTGGAATGCCGGGGAGAATTTTGCCTCGCTGGGGATCGGGCACTTCATCTGGTATCCGGCCGGGGCGCGTGGCCCTTTCGAAGAAAGCTTTCCAAACTTCGTCCGCTACGCACAAAGACGGGGAGCCAAGCTGCCCGAGTTGCTTTTGGGGTCCCCTTTTCCGCCTTGTCCGTGGGACTCGCGCGCTGAATTTCTTAAGGCTGAATCGACTGTAAAGGTGAAGCAGCTGCGCATTTTTCTCGCTGACACAATCGACCTCCAAGCCGATTTCCTGGTGGAACGCTTGCGCGAGGCACTGCCGAAAATTCTCGCCGCCGCGCCGTCAGCAGAACGTGGGAAAATCGAAGAGCAGTTCAATCGGGTAGCCGGCAGCGCCCAAGGCTGTTATGCGCTGATCGATTATGTGAACTTCAAAGGAGAAGGCGTCCTCGAAACAGAGCGCTATCGCGGGCGCGGCTGGGGATTGATGCAGGCACTGGCAGGAATGTCTGGCCATCGGGATGGCACGGCGGTTAACGAATTTGCCGACGCAGCCGGGGCGGTTTTGCGCGAGCGGGTGGAAAACTCGCCACCGGAACGGCATGAGCGTCGATGGCTCGCGGGTTGGCTCAACCGAGTTGCAACCTATCGCGATTCGCCTTGAGGTCAGGCGACAGCACGATTGGCGCGCCAGCGAAGGATCACAAAGACCAGAAGTGTCATTCCTAGCAAAATGAGCCAGAGCGATTGAGTTCGCAGCGAACCATTCGCAGACGTCAGCGCGACAAGGGGTGATTCCCATAAGGCGGTCCCGGAGGGGCCCAAGGCAGTAACTCGCACCAGGTGCCGCTGCTTGGGCTCGATTCCTTTAATTTGGGCAACAACTTCTTTTCCGAGCGCCACCGTTTCTACGGGCGCAATTTCTCGCCAACTCGTCTGCAACGCACCTGCGCTATCGAGAGAAACAAGACGTTCGTCAAAGCGATATTTGGTGACCGGGCCTTTTGGTTGGGGCCAACGCAATTCCCAACGCGAAGAGTCCAGCCGCTTTGCCTTAACCGCGACGGACGTCGCATTCGAGATTCGCGGGGTCGCCGACGGCGGCGAGGCATCCACACGGGGCGCAGTCGGCTTAGGTGGAGTCTGGTTGTTGCTGATGACCGCGTTCGAAGCCGCCGCTGGCGGGACTGTTGAAGAGATTTCTGACGAAAGGCCCTTCGTGTTCGAGGTCGAGGGAGCAATCACGGTCGCGACTGCATCGACATGTATTCGCACCCGAAACCCGACGCCTACGAAAGCGATGTCTTCATGCAACGCAGCCGACCACTCGGGCAGGACGGCGATTGAAACTGTTTTCCTTTCGTGCGGGGCGAGCGTGATTTCTGAAACTGGCTGAATTTTAGAACTGGCCTCTGGTTTTAGCGTCAAAACCCGCTCGGTTTGGTTTGTCAGCGCGATAGACCCTTCCCTCGGGCCATCCTCCCTATTCGGCGCCGCGATGTCGAGATGGTCCGGTTCCGCCTGCACCGGTGAAGTCGCCGCGCCAGTCAGTTGCACAACCGTCTCAGTCCCATCGGCGCTGGTCAGGGTAATCTGCCCAAAAAATTGTCGTCCCTCGTCCGGCTCAAAGCGCACTGGAATACTCTCAGTCCGGCCGGACCGGACGCTATAAGCTGCAGCCCCAAGCCGCCATGGGGCAGAGGCACTTAACCGGCCTTCAAGGATTCCGCCACCTTCGTTCGAGATGGCCAAGGGTCGGCTTTCGCTTTCACCTGCCTGAATCTCGTCAAATTCGACCTTCGCCGGCACCCCCAGTCTCGCCGGAAGGTTTTCCACGACAATCTGCACTTCGGCGGGCGAGGAAATCCGTCCGTCATTTGTCTTTACCACGTAACGAAAGCGATCGCTGTCGACGGATTCCGCGCCGTCATTTTCATAGGCGATCTCCGCGAGATTTTCGCCAACGAGATGAACTTGGGAAAGCTTCCCATGCTCCGGTCCTTGCACGATCCGAAACCTCAAGGAACCACCACCGCCGTAATGCCCCCGCAGCAAGATGGTCGTCTGTTTGCCACGCAAAACCCGCGTGTTTTGGGCGTCTGCGAGCGGTGCCGCCTGTGCTGGAAGCGTGATGTCGGCCCGCAAAGCCGTGGCAACAAACAAGAAAGCTGTTTGAGCCAGAATCCTGCTCTTCCAATGCCGATGAATTGGTTTGCCAGCGTTTTGCATATCACCGGGGTGGCAAATCAATCCGCGGCATGCAACAATGGCGAGCAATTTCCACATTGCCACCCGCCGGGCAATTATTCATTTTGCATCTATCGTGTGTTCGAATTTGCTAAACCTTCTTGATTTGTGATCGCCCGGTTTTCCAAACTTTCCCCGTTTTGGCTGTTGGCCGTGCTGCCGCTGATCGATTTGTCGGCGCAGATTCCGCGATCGACTGTCCGCCCTTCCAATCCGCGGCTGCCCCCCAACATGCGTATGCGTCCTCCCGTCGCGACCAACCCGGCGCGCCCGATGAAACCGGCGAGCGAATTGATCTACCGACAGGATCCGATGAACGTCACGGCCCGTCTCCTCGACAAGGCCACGCCCGATAACACGCATGTCAGAGTTTCGCTCTCGAAACAGCGCGCCTATCTCCTGCTCGGGGACGAGGTTGTCATCGATACTCCTATTTCATCAGGCAAGAAGTCGCGCATCACACCAAGCGGCAGCTTCCACGTCCAGGAGAAAGACAAGGATCACCGTTCCAACATCTACGGGAATTTCGTCGACTCCTCGGGGCGAGTTGTGCGAGCCGGTGTGAGTAGCAAAATAGATTCGGCACCGAGCGGAACCCATTTCGTTGGCGCACCCATGACCTGGTTCATGCGCTTGACTGACGAAGGTGTCGGAATGCACGTCGGCATTCTTCCAGGGTATCCGGCTTCCCACGGGTGCATCCGAATGCCGCCTCAGGCCGCCGAGATGTTTTACAATCGCGTCAGGATTGGCACATCGGTGGTGGTTGGCGACTAAGTCCGAGAACCGGGCTCGCTGCGAAATCAATCGTCGCCTAACGAGCCCTCGATCCCGGACAGCCGCTCCCGCAAAAGATTGAGAGCGGTTTGCGTCACGAGCTGTTTGAAAGTCTCGCGATCGGTCGGGAAAAAAAGATGTCGCACTTTGGTTGCGCCGGCGCCGGCTAGCGCGAGGACAGCGGTTCCGACGGGTTTGGCCTCGGTCCCGCCGCCTGGCCCAGCAATGCCGGTCGTCGCCAAAGCAAAGCTCGTCTTGGACCGCGCAAGCGCACCTTCCGCCATAGACCGGGCCACCGGCTTACTGACCGCGCCATGTTCGACGATCAGATCGGCTGGAACCCCGAGTGAGGAAATCTTGGCTTCGTTCGAGTAGGTTACGTATCCCGCCAGAAAAACACTGGAAGCGCCCGGAACATTCGTTAGGCGATGCGCCAGATATCCGCCCGTGCAGGACTCCGCCACCGCCAAGGTTGCACCCTTTTCCGCCAGCTGGCTCACAACAACTGTCTCGAGATTTTCGCTTGAAGTCGAAAAGATCGAAGCCGCCAGTTTTCTGCGCACAATCGCGTCGGCTTCCTCCAGCACTGCCGGCGATCCGATCACCCGCAGATCTACCTCACCCATGCGCGCGCAGTAACCCAGCTCCAAGCCAGGCAACGCAAGGAGGTGCACGCCGACCGCTTCTTCGACGTAGGACTCTCCCATTCCGACAACTCTGTAACTGCGGCAGGCGAACTCTCCAGTTTGCCTAACGATCCTTCGGAGAATCGGCAAAACAAATTCGACGAACATCGGCTGCAGCTCGCGCGGTGGACCGGGGAGGAGAAACAAATGCGGGGTGGGATTTCCTCCGTTATCCGACGGCGCCAGATAGAGTCCCGAGGCCGTCCCGTTCTCATTCGGCAAAACCTCCGCACCGCGGGGAACCTGCGCCTGACGGAGGATCCGATCCGTTAGGCGAATTCCTCGCCGGTGCAATCTCTCAGTGATAGCCGCCGCCAGGATCGGGTCGTGGATCAATTCCAACCCGAGTAACTCAGCCGTAATTTCGCGAGTGATATCGTCGGTCGTAGGCCCCAGTCCGCCGGTAACAAAGATCAAATCCGCTTGGGGCAAGTTTTCCAGCAAAGCATCGCGGATAGCCGGTCCGTCGGGGACGGAAAGCTGTCGCTCCACGCGTAAAGACAATGGGAAAAGCTCGTGCGCGATAAACGCCAAGTGCGTGTTCAGGACATCGCCGAGAAGAAGCTCCGTCCCGGTGTTAATGACGACAACTCGCACCGGAGACTATACGTGCAGGCGATCCCCTCGCGCCACTGCCAAGAAGACCATTCTTGCCTAACGATCAGGCAGCGTCTTTATCCTGCTTCTTGCGGATGAGCGGAACTTTCTTCCCCTCCACGACGGCGCGATTGATTGTGACTTCCGCAATATCCTCGCGGCTGGGAACGTCGTACATGATGTCGAGCATGATGCGCTCCAGCATCGAGCGCAAAGCACGCGCACCCGTCCCCTTCGTCACCGCCTGGGCGGCGAGAGCACGCAAAGCATCCTTCGTGACGGTCAGGCGAACCCCTTCCATCGCGAAAAGCTTCGTGTACTGCTTGATCATCGCGTTTTTGGTGTCCGTCAGAATCATGACCATCTCTTCCTCAGTTAACGCATCGAGCGCACTAAGAACGGGAAGGCGACCGATGAATTCGGGGATCATTCCGAAGCCGAGCAAATCCTCGGGCTCCACTTGGCGGACCGCCTCGCGCCGCATAATGGCCTCGTCTTCCAGAGTCGGGCTGCTAAAGCCCATGGTTTTGTTGCCAATGCGTTTCTGGACGATTTTTTCCAATCCGACGAAGGCTCCGCCGCAGATGAACAGGATCTTCTCAGTGTTGACCTGGATGTACTCCTGATGCGGATGCTTACGGCCTCCTTGCGGCGGCACGTTGCAGGTACTCCCCTCGAGAATCTTCAGAAGGGCCTGCTGCACGCCTTCACCAGAAACATCGCGCGTGATACTGACGTTGTCGGTTTTACGGCCAATCTTGTCGATCTCGTCGATGTAAACGATACCGATTTCCGCCCGCTTCACGTCGTAGTCGGCGTTTTGCAGGAGACGAAGTATGATATTCTCCACGTCCTCGCCGACATAGCCGGCTTCCGTCAGCGTCGTTGCATCGGCGATGCAAAACGGCACATCGAGGATTTTCGCAAGCGTTTTAGCGAGAAGTGTCTTGCCTGACCCGGTCGGGCCAATCAGGAGAATATTGCTTTTCTCGATCTCAACATCAGCGAACGGATCGGGCTGAAACGCGGCCGAGGTGTCCGATGGCGGAGCGCTTTGCAGGACGCGTTTGAAGTGATTATGGACCGCGACCGAAAGCGTCTTTTTCGCTATGTCCTGGCCGACAACATATTGATCGAGTGAACGCCGGATCTCAACCGGCTTTGGGACCCGAATCGTCGATGATTGACGTCGCGCGTCCTCGTTTAATTCCTTGTCCAGGATGCTCTTGCAAACATTAATGCAACTGTCGCAAATATAAACGCCAGGCCCGGCAATGAGCTTCCGGACTTCTGCATGACTCTTCCCGCAGAAGGAGCACATCGTGAGGTTTGAAGCGCGGGCCATGGTCGTCCCCGGTAGAGCAGTTCCTATTCCTCTAATTTCTGCGGCAAAGCCGCCTCCGCGACCGCAGTTGAGCGATCGCTCAGCGCCTTGTTAGAGCCGTCGCCGTCAAGTAATTTGGCTTCTTTGCGAGACTTGATCACCTCGTCAACCAGACCGTAAGCCTTGGCCTCGGTGGCACTCATGTAGTAATCGCGATCTGAGTCCAGTCTAACCTGATCCTCTGGTTTGCCGGTGTGCTGAGACAGAATGCGAATCAGCCGCTTCTTGAGCTTAAACATGTATTCCACGGTTCGCTCGACATCACTCGCCTGACCCTGAGCGCCACCTGAAACCTGGTGGATCATAATGTCAGAGTTCGGCAGCGCGAACCGCTTGCCTTTCGTCCCCGCGCTCAACAAAACCGCACCCATGCTTGCCGCCATCCCGAGGCAGTAGGTCGTCACGTCGCAGGTGAGAAACTGCATCGTGTCATAGATCGCCAACCCGGCCGTCACCGAGCCGCCCGGGGAGTTGATGTAGACATTGATGTCCTTCTTGCCGTCTTCCATTTGCAGAAAGAGGAGCTGGGCGATAACAAGGTTCGCTATGTGGTCGTCGATCGGCGTCCCTATGAAGACGATGCGGTCTTTCAGTAACCGAGAGTAGATATCGTAGCTCCGCTCGCCCCGGCCGGTCTGTTCTACGACCATCGGTACGAGGACGGATTGAGAAAAATTGGAATTGCGATTTGTCGTCATTTTGCTTCCTGGGCTCCCTCGGGAACTGCCGTCGCGGGTGCGCCTTCGATGGTAGCATTCGACCCGAGGAAATCAATTGTCTTGGACAGCAGGACTTGCTCCACAAGGCCATTCATTCCGTCGTGTTTTTCAATTTCCTCCCGCAATTTTGCAGGCGTGACGTTTTGATGCATGGCCTGATGCCGAATACGCTCGTCCAAGTCGGCGCGCGTCACTTGGATCTTTTCCACCTCCGCGATGCGGTGGAGAATGAAGTTTGTCTTCAGGCGATGGGCGGCCAACCCGCCCGCCATCCGGATCAACTCTTCCTCCTTTTCCTTCATCATTTCGTCTGGGACGCCGCGTTCCCGGTTACGTTGAACAAGCTCCGCGAGAGTGCTGCGCGTTTCCCTCTTCAACAAGGTCGGCGGGATCTCGAAGTCTATTCGCTCGCCGAGAAATCGAACTACCTGCTCTTCGCGCGCCCGCTCCAGCTCGTGGCCTTTTTCGTGTTCAATCTGGTGTTCGAGGGCGTGCCGCAGATCGGTCAGCGTCTTTTCGGGCATCCACTTGGCCGCGAAAGCATCGTCGAGCGGAGGAAGAACGCGCTCTTTGATTTCCAGCAAGGTCACTTCGTACTGCGCTTTCTTGCCGGCCAATTCCTTGACCGGGAAATCGGCCGGAAATTCCACCTCTATCGTGCGCGTCTCGTTAGGCTTTTGCCCAACCATCTGATCCACAAACCCAGGCAAAAAGTTATCCGCCGCGAGTCGCAGCCAGAACTTCTTACCGCCCTGAATATTCTTGCTCGCTCCCGGCACGATTTCGGCAATCGCTTTGCCCTCGATCGTCCCTTCGAAATTAATAACCACAAAATCCTCCAGGGCCGCTCCACGTTCGGGAACATCAACAAAGTCGGCGGACTGCTCGCGCAATCGCTCGACCGCGGCGTCTATCTCGGCGTCGGTCACTTTCGTATCCGGCAGCCGCAGCGGGATGCCTTTATAATCGGGGAGCTCGAATTCAGGCGCGGTTACGACCGTTGCACGAAAACGCATCGAGCGATCTTCCCCAAACTCGACCTCTTCCAGGCTCGTTAGAGAAACCACTCGCAGCTGCTTCTCGGCAATTGCCTCGTGATAACTTTTCGAGACGAGTTTCTTCGTCAGTTCATCCTGGATGTCCTTGCGAAATTTTGCCTCGATAACCCTACGTGGTGCCTTGCCAGGTCGATACCCTGGGATCCGCGCTTGTGAGGCAAAACTGCTCGCGATCGTATCCCACTCTTTTGAAACCTGGTCCGGCGTGAGCTCGATCTTAAGGGTAGCGACGCAGTGGGGCTGATTTTCAACTTCGACCTTCATGAACGACGCACGGTAAAGGGGCGCGTCCTCCTTCGCAAACTTGGCCGATCGGTGTCTTAAGCCTCGCGGCGACCGCGGATGTAAACGGAGTCGATCTGCGGGAGACCGAACCAGTAGGCGATCTCGCGGTAATCGGCACAGTCAAAGACGCAGAAGTTGGCCGTTTTCCCAACCTCGAGCGAGCCGAGCTGGTCGCCTCGGCCAAGGGAATATGCCGCGTTGATTGTTGAAGCGGTCACGCTTTCTGCCGGCGTCATCTTCATGTGGGTGACGGCCAGCGAAAGAACCATCGGAATCGAAGGAGTTGGCGACGAGCCGGGGTTGAAATCGGTCGCCAAAACAATGGCCAAACCAGCATGGATCATCGCGCGAGCGTTTGGATACCGGGTTAGGCCCAACGCATAAACAGAACCGGGCAACAGCACCGGTTGCACCTTCGCGTCCGCAAGCGCCGTGATCCCCGCGATATCGGTTTGCTCCAGATGATCCGCCGTTGCTGCCCGGAGCCGCGCAGCCAGCAGCGCTCCGCCCGAATTCGTTAGCTGATCGACATGCATCCGCAGCCTCAGACCGAGTTCCTGTGCCGCGCTCAGAATCTTTTCTGAATCGGACAAATCGAAGTAGCCTCGCTCGCAAAAGATGTCGCAGTTTTCGGCTAGCTGTTCCTTCGCTACGCAGGGCAGCATTTCGTTGACGACAAGCGCGACGTATTGCTCAGGACGATTTCGAAATTCTTCCGGAATGGCATGAGCACCAAGGAATGTCGGAACAAACTCAATCGGCGTTGTCTCATTTAGACGTCGGATGACCCGCAGAATTTTCAGTTCTTCCTCCAGTGACAACCCGTAGCCGGACTTCGCCTCCATTGTGGTCGTCCCACAACGTAGAAAATTCTTCGCCCGCGCTTGCGATTGCGCGAGCAAATCGTCTTCGCTCGCGGCCCGGGTCCGGCGAACCGTGGAACGAATGCCGCCGCCGCTCGCGGCAATTTCTTCGTAGGTAGCGCCGCGGGCACGCATCTCAAATTCATCGACCCGGTTCCCGCCAAAGACGGGATGGGCGTGCGCGTCGACAAAACCTGGAAGAACCGCGCGACCCTGCGCGTTCACGACCTCGGCGTCGTTAGGCAAACGTTGTTCAATTTCCTCCGAACGGCCAACGACAGCAATCACGCCGTCCTGGATCAACATTCCACCCCTTTCGATGATCGCGAGATCCCCGAGTTCCTTACCAATCCGCGGTCGTTTTGGACCAGCAAGGGTGATCAACTGCGAAGTGTTTAGAACGGCAAGTGATCTCAAGAGGTGCGCTTCACAACTTGCCTTCGACGATTTGTCGTGCTG
>Ga0207683_10001732_pt1 | contig 19433 bp, 17 predicted proteins | sample KBSM73metaG_FD_184333 | JGI IMG/M metagenome (GOLD analysis project Ga0207683, IMG submission 184333) | Miscanthus rhizosphere microbial communities from Kellogg Biological Station, Michigan, USA - KBS M7-3 metaG (SPAdes) (version 2) | ecosystem: Host-associated > Plants > Roots > Rhizosphere >... | reverse complement strand
GAGCACGCGGACCATACCTCGATCATAGGACGGCGCGCGTTCCCTCAGTGCGCGGCCGCTTCCGGTGCCTGCACGCGTACCTCGAGGCCACCTTGCCGCAGCGCCGCTTCCACCCGGTAGATCTCGGCCTGCGAGGCGCGGTCGCCGCCCCGCGGCGGGCCGATATCCAGCCGCCGGCAGGCCGCCGCCAGCGCGTCCAGGTAGGCGCCGCGTACGGCCTGCACCCGGTGGTGCTTGGCGGTCAGACCGGACCGGGTTTCGGTGTCCTCGAGCTCCGCGCGCAGCCGGCGCAGGTCGGCCTCGAGACGCTCGATCGGTTCGGGGGGCAGGGCCTGGAAACGAGCCCGGTAACGGGCCTCGGCGAGCCACCGGGCCCCCCGCCACGCGCCGATCAGCGCGAATCCCACCGCCGTGGGCATTGCGAACAGGAGGACGTAGGCGAAAACCGGATTCACCTAACTAGTGTCGGCTCGGCGGCAGGCGAAATCAAGCGCGCGAGCACGCGAGCGTAGGCTGGCGCCGGTCGCACGGCGACCGGCGACCGGCGATGAGGAGAGCAGATGACCGAGAACGCGGACGGGCGCCGCTGGTGGCACGGTGCCGTCATCTACCAGCTGTACGTACGGTCCTGGCGGGACAGCAACGACGACGGGTACGGCGACCTGCGCGGCATCATCGAGCGGCTCGATTACTTGTCCTGGCTCGGGGTGGACGCCGTCTGGCTGTCGCCCACCATGCCGTCTCCGGACGACGACTGGGGGTATGACGTCAGCGACTACACCGGCGTCCACCCCGACCTGGGCACGCTGGCCGACCTGGACGAGCTGATCGACCAGGCCGACCAGCGGGGCATGCGGGTGCTGCTCGACCTGGTGCCGAACCACACCAGCTCGGCGCATCCCTGGTTCACCGACGCCGCGTCGGGGCGCGAGGCCGAGCACCGCCGCTACTACGTGTGGGCGGATCCCCGGCCGGATGGCGGCCGCCCGAACAACTGGCTCGACTTCACCGGCCGGCCTGCCTGGCAGTGGCATGACAGCGGCCAGTACTACCTGCACAACTTCCTGCCGGGGCAGCCGGACCTGAACTGGTGGGAGCCCGCGGTCCACCAGGAGTTCGCCCGCATCCTGGAGTTCTGGTTCGAGCGGGGCGTGGCCGGATTCCGCATCGACGTGGCGAACGGCCTGTACAAGGACGCCGAGCTGCGCGACAACCCGCCGCTGGACAGCGACAATCCGCTGGAAGGCGTGTTCGGCATGCGGTTTGTCTACAACAGCAACCGCCCGGAGACGCACGGCGTCTACCGCGACTGGCGGAAGATCGCCGAGAGCTACTCCCCCGAGCGGCTGCTGCTCGGCGAGACGTGGGTCCCCGACGCGCAGCGGCTGGCCGCCTACTACGGGGACAACGACGAGCTGCAGCTCGGGTTCAACTTCCCGTTCGCCCTCGCCGACCTCGACCCGGCCCGGCTGGCCGCGATCGTCGAGCAGACGCTGGCCGCGCTGCCATCCGGCGCGGGCCCGGTGTGGATGGGCTCCAACCACGACCTGGGCCGGTTCCCCAGCCGCTGGTGCGGCGGCGACGAGCGCAAGATCAGGCTCGCCCTGCTGGTGCTGGCCACCCTGCCCGGCACCACCGTGCTCTACTACGGCGACGAGATCGGCATGACCGACGTCGACGTGCCGCCCGCGCTGCGCCGTGACCACGCGACGCTGGACCTGGAAGGGGGCGCCGACCGTGACCGAGCCAGGACGCCGATGCCGTGGGACGGCTCGGCGGGCAGCGGTTTCACCGGTCCCGGCGTGACGCCGTGGCTGCCCATGGCCGATCCCCCCGGCACCACCGTGGCCGACCAGCGTGACAAGCCGGAGTCCACGTTGTCGCTCTGCCGGCGGCTGCTGGCGCTGCGGCGGACCGAGCTCGGCCGCGGCCTGGCGGACTTCGAGAACCTGGCCGTGACCGAGGGCGTCTGGACGTACCGGACCGGTCCCCTGGTGGTGGCGGCGAACTTCACCGATCGGCCCGCGGACATGCCCGCCGAGGCCGGCGAAGTCCTGCTGACCACCTCCGCCGAACAGGCCCCGCCGTCACCCGGCGTCCTGGGCCCTTGGGAAGGCGTGGTGACCAGGCGGTCTGGCTCGGCCGCCGGGCACGATCAGCTCTAGCTTGGGAAAGTAGGTCCGGTACCGGCTCGCGTCCCTGGTGAGGCCATCCCAGACATGACCAAGCCGGCCCGGGTCACGTGGACCCGGGCCGGCTTGGTTTTATGCCAGACCTTGCGCTGGACCCGCAGGGTCAGCCGAAGCGCGCGAGCGCGGGGACGAACTTCGCCGCGTCGATCGTGCCCCAGCCGCTGGCCAGGTCGTAGCCGGTCCCGGCGTCGAAGCCGGTGACGCCGCCGAAGGAGTTGTTGCCGGAGGTGACGTCCACGATCCCGGTGCCGTGACTGCCGTGCTGGCTGAGCGCGCCGAGGAGGTAGAGCCCCGGGTTGATCAGGCCGAGCCGGTGGTGAGCCACCTGGTCGGCGAGCGCGACGATGCCGGAGAAGATCGGCGACGCCTCGCTGGTGCCGCCGAAGATGTGCCACGGGGAGGCGGGGTTGACGAAGGAGTAGTAAACCCACGCGCCGCCGTCGACCGCGGAGCTCATCGAGATGTCCGGCGTACCGCGCTGCTTGCCGACTTCCTTGGCCACGCCGACCTGGAAGAGCGGGCGCTTGAAGACAGCGGACACGCCGCCGCCGCCGGCCCCGAAACCGTCATTCCACACGACGTCGGGCGACAGCCGGTTGCCGCTGTTGTCCAGCTTGAGCTGGGTGCCGCCGATCGAGGTGACCAGCGGGTCCGACGACGGCCAGGAGTTCACCCGGAACGGGAACAGGGTGCTGGCATCGGATTCGAAATCCGTCGCGCCAGCGTCGCCCGACGAGGCGAGCACGGTGACGCCGTGGGCCAGCGCGTCCTTGAACGCGTACCGCAGGTTCAGCAGGCTGGAGAAGTTGCCGCTGTCGAAGCCGGGGAAGGTGTTCTCGGTCGCGCCGAAGCTCTGCGTGATCACGTCGCCGATGCCGCGGTCGATCAGCGACTTCTCGGCGTTCATCATCTCCGGCAAGCCGGACGTGCCCTCGACCTCGGCGACCGGGGTTTCGGCCAGGACGATCTTCGCGCCGGGCGCGATGGAGTGGGCGTACTCCACGTCGAGGGTGGTCTCCTCGGCCCAGCCGACCATGGTCGAGTCGGTGGGGTCGAACGCCGGGACGTTGCCGAACTTCATTACCTGCAGGTCGGGGTCGGGGAATCCCCACTGCTGGTCGAAGACGTGCAGATCGTTCGCGATGGTCGGGGAGCCGAACGAGTCCACGATCACGATGGTCCGGCCGGCCCCGGTGATGCCACCCTTGTACAGGGGGTTCAGGTTGTAGGCGACCCGGTACTGCAGCGGTGAGTAGCACGCGATGCCCAGCTGGGCCTGGCACTGCGTGGTGGGGATGGGCGCGGTCAGCGTCTTGTTCAAGACCGGGTGGCCGATGGCGGGCACGACCCGGGCGGAGGTCAGGTGGGCGGCGGCGGGAGCCGCCGCGGTCACGGCCGGGGCCGCCAGCGACAGCCCGGCGAGCCCGCCGACGGCGGCCACGGGGACAACGGCCCGGGCGGTTACCCGCGCGAGCGCGGACGGGCGGCGCGACGCCGCGCGGCCTTCGGGTGCGGCGCGGCGCGCCGTCCTTCGGGAGAACACAGTCAATTCCGCTCCTTTGACGATGGCAGGCACCCGGACAGGGGTGAGCACGGGCGCATGGCCTGTGCGCGAGGTCACCGGCCTGGTGATAAGGCCGTCACGCACCGAACCGTTATCCCACACAACGACACAGAAGTCGATAGTTATCCGGTTATTTGGCCATTGCGTCAGGTCAGCACGCGTGCCGAAATGTCGCATTTATTTCGCACCTTTCATTACCCCAGCGGCGGCCATTGCCGCCGGGGTGTCACAACCCGGCACGCTGCCCGGTCTCAGCTGATGAGACCGAGAGAATAGGGGACGACGTGCGGACCATCCTGGTGGCTGGCGGCGGCTATGCCGGTTTCTACACGGCGTGGCGGCTGGAAAAGAAACTTCGCCGTGATGAGGCGCGGATCGTGGTCGTCGATCCCCGGCCGTACATGACATATCAGCCGTTCCTGCCCGAGGTGGTGGCCGGATCCGTCGAGGCCCGGCACGCCGCGGTATCCCTGCGGCGGCACCTGCGCCGGGCCAGGCTGGTGGCCGGGACCGTGACCGCGATCGACCACGCGCACCGGATGGTCACGGTTCACCCGGCCGAGGGACCTGATTTCGCGCTCGGCTATGACATCATCGTCGTCACCGCCGGTGCGGTGACCCGCAGGCTGGCCATACCCGGCGTGGCCGAGCAGGCCATCGGCATGAAGCACGTCGAGGAAGCGGTGGCGATCCGGGACCGCCTGCTGACGGCTTTCGACCGGGCCTCGACGCTCGAGCCGGGTCCGCTGCGCCGGCGACTCCTCACCGTGACGTTCATCGGAGGTGGTTTCTCCGGCGTCGAGGGTTTCGGTGAGCTGTTGTCGCTGGCGACGTCGCTGGTGCGGTCCTACCCGGAGCTGAGCCCGGCGGACCTGAACTTCCACCTGATCGAGGCACGCGGCCGGATCCTTCCCGAGGTGTCCAGCCGGCCCGGTCAGTGGGTGGTGCGCTCACTGGAGAAGCGCGGCGCACACGTCCACCTCAATACCGAGCTCGTCTCCGCGCGCCACGGTCACGTGGTCCTGTCGACCGGTGAGGAGTTCGACTCCGGGCTGATCGTGTGGACCGCGGGCAACGCCGCGAACCCGATGGTCCGCAGCCACACCGACCTGCCCGTCGACGAGGGCGGGCTGCTGATTGTCCGCGCCGATCTGCGGGTCGGCACCGACGCCGTGCCGGTGCCGGACGCCTGGGCGGCCGGTGACAACGCCGCGGTTCCCGATCTTGCCGCGGACCGGCCCGGGACCGCGACGGTGATGAACGCTCAGCACGCGGTGCGACAGGGAAAGCTGCTGGCGGACAACATCGCCGCCACCCTGCGCGGGCGAGAGCCGAAGGCGTACGTGCACCACAGCCTGGGAACGGTCGCCACACTGGGTCTCGGGCGGGGGATCTTCCAGTACCACCGCCTGGTGATCAAGGGATTCCCGGCCTGGCTAATGCACCGCGGATACCACGTGCTGGCGGTTCCCACCTGGGAGCGGAAGATCAGGGTGCTGGCGATCTGGCTGACCGCCGCGCTGTTCGGCCGCGACATCGTCTCGCTGGCTTCGGTGCAGCACCCACGCGAGGCGTTCATCACCGACGGCGAGCTAGCCTCTCCGCCGCGCGCCCCCGAGCCGACCTGGAAGACTGCCTCGAAGACTGCCTCCACCCGAGCGAGTGCTCATAGTGTTGACATTTGCTCAGAATGAGTTATGACAGTCCTTGGCCGCCCGGTCAATACAGGAGAGCCTATGGCTACCGCTGCATCCGCCGTTCCCGGTGGCTCCGTGGACCTGGCGCTGGAGGGCTGCACGGTCGTAGTGACCGGGGCGGGCAGCGGGATCGGCGCCGCTACCGCGCGCCTGCTCGGGGCGGCGGGCGTATCGGTGGTGCTGGTCGGCAGGCGGGAAGCCCCGCTCCGGCAGAACGCCGACGCGGTCGAGCAGGCCGGCGGCCGGGCCGTCCCGGTACCAGCCGACCTGGCCGATCGCACCAGTCCGGCCCGCATCATCGCCGCGGCGCTGGCCGCGTTCGGCCGGATCGACGGCCTCGTCAACAACGCGGCTATGTGCCAGCACCGGCCGCTACCCGAGTGGGAGGCCGACGAATTCGACGAGCAGGTCGCAACGAATATCCGGGCGCCCTACTTCCTCATCCAGGCCGCGCTGCCGGCCCTGCGCGAGTCCGCGATCAAGTCGGTGGTCAACATCAGCTCGTCCTCGGGCACGTTGCGGATATCCGGCCAGTCCGTGTACGGCATGACCAAGTGCGCCCTGGACTACCTGACCCAGTCGCTAGCCGGGGAACTGGCCCCCGCCGGCATCAGGGTCAACTGCATCGCGCCCGGCCCGACCGATACGCCGATCCACGCCACCTGGGCCGACGATCTCGATGAGGCCTACCGGTGGCTGAAGAGCCAGGTGCCGCTCGCCCGGATCGGCGATCCGACCGAGGTCGCGCGCTGGATCGCCCTGCTGCTGAGCCCGGTGTCATCGTTCATGACCGGGGCGGTGATCCCGCTAGACGGGGGCCAGGTGATCCCGCATGCCTGAGGGCACGGGACGCTGGAGCTCGGAGGAACTCATGCTCCGCGCGGCCTGGTACTACTACAAGGACGAACTGACTCAGGACGAGATCGCCCGGCGGCTGTCGATGTCCCGGGCGTCGGTGGGACGACTGCTCGACCGGGCCCGGAGGGTCGGCCTGGTATCGATCAACCTGAACACCGAGCACCTCGACGCCTTCGAGCTCAGCGGGGAGCTGCGCAGGGCGTTCGGCCTGGCCGAGGCGCTGGTCGTGCCGGACCACGAGAAGGAGCCGTTCGATCACCACGCCATGAACGCCCGCGTCGGCCTCGGCGGAGCCCAGTTCATGAGCACCCACCTGCGGCCCGGTGCGAACCTCGGCGTGGGCTGGGGCGAGACCGTCTCGAAGGTGATCGCGGCCACGAGCTTCGGCGCGGTCGGGCCGGTGCACATGGTCACGCTGACCGGCGGGGTGGAGGGCTACCTGCAGACCATCTTGTCCTCCAAGGGCGAGATAGCCGGCGAGTCGGCCCACCTCACGTCGGCCACCGTAATCCCGAGCCCGATCATGGCGTCCACCGCTGACCTGGCGGCAGCTCTGCGGGCGGAGCCCACCATCCAGCAGGTGCTGAAGCAGGCCTGCGGCGTGGAATACGCACTGGTCGGCGTCGGCACCCCGACGGCCGACGCGACCATCGTCCACACGGGCTACCTGAACGCCGAGGACACCCGTGGGCTGCGTGAGCGAGGCGTGGTCGGCGACATACTCGGCCAGTTCTTCGACGCCAGCGGCGACGTCGTGGACCTGCCGATTCACGACCGGCGGATAGGGATCGAGCTCGCCGACCTGAGGCGCATCCCCAAGGTCGTGGGCGTAGCCGGCGGTAAACACAAGGCCGAGGCGATCCTGGGCGCGCTGCACGGCGGGTTCCTCGATGTCCTGGTCACCAACGAGCTGACCGCCATCCGGCTGCTCGAACTGCGGTGACCAGAGTGGCCCGGGAATCCGTGGCTGCTCCTTGCGGCATCGCGGTACGTGTTCGATACTCAAGCTGAGCGAATGACCGTCATCTGAGCAAGTGCTCCGGGAGGTCCCTGCGCATGGTCGCGGGAACTCGTTGATCTCGTCCTGGCATCTCGCGGCCAGCCTGCCCAACCCGTCACCAGCTGAGGAGAATTCACATGGCCACCAGCGACGCACGGCAGATCGTCCCGCCACCCACGCCCATGAAGATCACCCAGATCGCCGTCGTGGTCCGCGACATGGAAGCCGCGCTGAAGTCCTACACCGAGACCATGGGCTGGGGGCCGTGGAGCGTCTTCGACTACAAGCCTCCGCTGCTGCACGACACGCGGGTGCACGGCGAACCGGTCGAGTACCGGATGATCGGCGCGGAGACCTCAGTCGACGGATTGGGCTTCGAGCTGATCCAGCCGGTAAGCGGCCCGAGCATCTACCAGGAGTTCCTGGACTCCCACGGCGAGGGAGTCCAGCATATTGCCTGCATGAAGCACTCATACGACGATAGCTCGCTGGTGCGGGAGCACTGGCATGCCAACGGCGCCGAGGTCCTGATGAGCGGGCGGATCGGCGAGTCGATCGAGTTCTACTACCTGGACACCGCCCCGATGCTCAAGTTCGTGCTCGAATCAGGCAGCGGTCACGCCATTGACCTCAAGCCGACCCGCATGTACCCGTGACCATCCCGTGCGGAGGGAAGACAATAAGGTGAGCCAGGCCACGATCAAGCCAACCCCGCCCGCGCCGGTCACGCTGGCCGAGTTCGACGAGATCTTCGAGGCGGTCAAGAACTGGGGCCGCTGGGGACCCGACGACGAACTCGGCACGCTGAACTACATCACGGCCGACACCGTGCGGGCCGCGGCCGCCACGGTCCGGTCGGGGCGGCGCGCCACGATGGCGATCGCGATGAACACCGCGGCCGGGCCGGATAACCCGAGCCCGGTGACCCATCACGTCGTCCAGGGCCATGACATCGACATCGGCTCCAGCGGGGTGACCTTTGCCACGGATTACGTAGGGCTGGCCTTCCACGGCGACTGCCACACGCACATGGACGCGCTCTGCCACATCGCCTACCAGGGCCTGGTCTATAACGGCCGGCCCGCCCAGCAGGTGATGACCTCCAAGGGCGCCACCGCGCTCGACGTAACGGCCTACCGCGAGGGGCTCGTCGGCCGGGGCGTGCTGCTGGACGTGCCACGTTTCCGCGGAACCAGGTGGCTGGAGCCGGGTGAGGCCGTGACCCGGGCCGAGCTCGAGGCGGTCGAGCAGGCCCAAGGGGTCCGGCTCGGTGAGGGGGACATCCTCGTCTTCCGTACCGGGCATCACCGGCGCCGGCTCGAACTGGGCGCGTGGAGCAACGACTACCCGCCGGCCGGCCAGGGCAAGGCCGGCCTGCACGTGGACACCATCCCATGGATGCACGAGCGGCGGATCGCCGCGTTCCTGCCAGACGGCGACGGGGAGACGGTGCCGAGCAACGTCGAGGGCGTCCTCTACCCGATCCACCCGCTGCAGGTCACCGCGATGGGCATGCTCGCCGCCGACAGCCTGCAGCTCGAGGACCTGGCCACGGCCTGCGCAGAGGAGGGGCGCTTCGAGTTCATGGTGGTCGGGCTGCCGCTCCGGCTGCCCGGCGGCACCGGGTCGCCGTGGAACCCGATCGCCATCTTCTGACAAGCTCCGCCGGACCCGAGCGGCGGGGATGACGTGAAACCAGGGAGGCAGCGAGCCATGGAGCGGCGGTTCGAGGACACGGTGGCGCTGGTCACCGGCGCGACCACGGGCATTGGTCAGGCGACCGCGGTACGCCTGGCCGCGGAGGGCGCGGTCGTGGCCGTGAACCACCTGCCCGGGCAGGACGCGGAGGGGACGCTCCGGCCGATCGCCGAGGCCGGCGGCCAGGGCTTCCCGGTGGTCACTGACATGCGCGATCCGGAGCAGGTCACCGCGATGGTGCACGATGTGGCCGAGCGCGCCGGGCGGCTCGACTACGTGGTATCGAACGCGGCGATCAACCCGTTCATGGCGTGGGACGAGACGACCGTCGAGGACTTCAACAACCTGTTTGAGACGAACGTACGGGGCACCTGGATGGTCTGCACCGAAGGCGCCAAACAGATGATCCGGGAGGGGCACGGCGGCGCGATCTGCTGCGTGAGCTCGATCTCGGCCCACGTGGGCGCCCCGGGCCAGACGGCGTACTGCGGGACCAAGGGCGCCATCAGCATGCTGGCCAAGGCCCTCGGCTGCGACCTGGGAGCGCACGGCATCCGGGTGAACGCGGTCGAGCCGGGCTGGGTGATAACGCCGATGAGTGCGCCCTTGACGGAGGATCCCGCCGCGCTGAAGTACTACAACGATCGCGTCGCGCTGCACCGGGGCGCCCAGCCCGCCGAACTCGCGGCCACGATCGCCTATCTGCTCTCCCCCGATGCTAGCTACGTGACCGCCGCGACGCTGCTCGTGGACGGCGGCTTCATCGTGAATGCCGAGCTGTAATGACCCTGCTACTCAGGGCACGCTGAGGAGGAATGCCATGCCGGACCCGGCGCTGATCTTGCGCGAGGCCTACGACACCGTCAGGCGCGACTACGGAAGGGCCATCGGCCAGCAGCGTGATGAGCTGATCACCCCCGCACTGGTGCTCGATATCGACGCGGCGCAGCGCAACATCGATCACATGGCGAGCGAGCTGAAGCAGATGGGCGCGGCCACCATCCGGCCGCACTACAAGACGCACAAGAGCCCGGACCTGGCCCGCCGCCAGCTGCAGGCCGGGGCCGGCGGCCTGTCCATGGCCACGGTGTGGGAGGCCGCGATCCTCGCCGCCGCGGGGATGGACGACCTGTTCGTGGTCAACACGGTGGCCCATCCGGCCAAGCTCCGGGTCCTGGCCGAGCTGGCCCGGGATCATCGGGTGCTCGTCGCCGTGGACGAGGCCGAGAACGCCGCGTCCGCGTCCGCGGCCGCCGTCACGGCGGGGTCGACGCTGGGGATCATGGTCGAGGTGGACACCGGCATGGACCGCTGCGGGACCGATAACGCAGCGGACTGCCTGGCGGTGGCCCGGCAGGTGATAGACCTGCCCGGGCTGCGCTTCGAGGGCATCACCGGCTACGAAGGGCACTGCTCCATGACGCCGGACCATGATCTGCGGCACGAGCGCCAGCGCGCGGCGATGAAGTTCTTCACCGACGTCGCCGGGCAACTGGAAGCGAACGGGATACCCTGCCCGATCCGGTCGGCCGGCGGGATTGCCACCTGGAACTGGACCGCGGCCTACCCGGGCTTGACGGAGATCCAGGCCGGCACGTACGTGGTCATGGACAACTTCCACGGCCGGATGGTGCCCGGCTTCGAGCACTCGCTCACCATCGCGGCGACGGTCATCAGCCGGCAGAGCGGCAAGGTCATCGTGGACGCCGGCAACAAGTCGGTCGCCGACCCCGCGGACGTGACGATGGTGGGCCACGACCACCCGGTGCTCCGGTTCGATGAGGAGCACGGCATCTTCGACGCCGCGGGCGGATCCCCGCTGCGGGTCGGTGACCCGGTACGGCTCGTACCTGGGTACTCGCCGAGCACAGTGAACTGGTACGACGCTTACCACGTGGTCCAGGACGACATCGTCGTGGACATCTGGCCGGTCATCCCGCGCGGTCCCGGCCATCACGGGATCGCAAATCCGGGCTGAGCGGCCCAAACCCTTGCCAAGCTCCGCCAGCTAGGTCGATACTCCAGTGAACGGATGATCTATCCGTGAGCGGATGCTCCATGGGACGAAGGATCCTGTTGCCGGTGGGCGACGGGAAGGAGACTCGCGATGGCAGTTGAGGCTGGCAAGCCGAGCACGGGCAGCGTAAAGACCGAGCTGCGGGAGAATGCGGTCGGCCTCCCCGGAATGCTGATGCAGGGAATCGCCACGATCGGGCCGTCGTTCGCGATCCTCGCGTCCTTCGTCTTCATCGTGAGCTTCGCCGGGCTGGTGACGCCGTGGGCGTACCTGTTCGGCGGGATCCTTCTCGGCCTGCAGGCCTTGTCGGCGGCGCAGCTGGCCAAGGTGTTCCCGTCGGCGGGCGGCTGGTACACCTGGATCGCCCGGGCCTTCCATCCGCGCGCGGGGTTCTTCGCCGGGGTGCTGTTCTCGATCTGGCTGCCGCCGGTGGCCACGCTGACCATGGCGTTCCTGGCCAAGACGGTGCTCGAGCCGTCGATCAAGGCGGAGTACGGGGTGGACGTCCCGTGGTGGATCTGGGTCGTGGCCGGCGTGGCCCTGGTGATCTTCTTCGCCTACCAGGGGATCTCCATCTCGGAGAAGGCGCTGATCATCACCGGGCTGATCGAGATCGTGATCATGGTGGCGCTGGCGTTCACCGGGCTCGCGTCGCCGGGTCCCGGCGGGTTCAGCTTCGGGCCGCTCAACCCCGGTAACTTCGGCCTGGCGGGCAACTTGTTCCTCGGCGTGGTGTTCTCGATCTTCGCCTTCAGCGGGTGGGAGTCCACCGGGCCGCTGGCCGAGGAGAGCAAGAACCCGAAGCGCAACGTGCCCATCGGGCTGGTCGGCTCCGTCGTCGTGCTGACGGTGTACTTCGTGTTCGTGACCTGGGGTTACCTTGTCGGCATCGGCGTGAGCAAGGTCGGCAGCATTCCCACCGCCTCCGCCTTCCCGGTCGCCACGCTGGCCCAGCGCGTCTGGGGCGGCGCCTGGGTGCTCCTGCTCTTCGCGCTGCTGAACTCGGCCATCGCCCTGTCCATCGCGTGCTTCAACGGCGGCACGCGGACCTGGTACGCGATGGGCCGGTCCGGAGTGCTGCCGAAGATGGTCGGAAAGGTGAACCCGACCAGGAAGACGCCGGTCAACGCGATCAGCCTGCAGGTGGGCGTGCAGGTCCTCGCGTTCGTGTGCGTGCTGATCTGGGGCGCCGAGGACGTGTTCTTCTCCTGGGCCAACGCCATCACGATCGGCCTGGTTCTCATGTACGTGCTGTGCAACATCGGAGTGGTCAGGTACTACCTCACCGAGGGCCGCGCCCAGTTCAACCCGCTCCTGCACATCGTGGTCCCGGTGGTTGCCTCGGCCGCGGGCGTCGTGGTCGTGTGGAAGTCCTACTTCTCCCCGTTCACCAGCACCGGACCCGTGTTCTGGGGTCTGATGACGTTCATCGTGGTGCTCGTGCTCACCGTGGTGATCCTGATCTACCTCCGCGTCACCGGCCGGGAGGACTGGATGCGCCGGGCGCAGCTGGTGTTCGAGCAGTCGGGCGGGGGACACTAGGAACCGCAGGCACGGGCTCCGTAAAGGACCAGGTCAGGCCTACAGGCCGAGGCCGCGGCCGATGATCTCTTTCATGATCTCGGTGGTGCCGCCGAATATCGATTGCACGCGGCTGTCGGTCCAGGCCCGGCCCACGGCGTACTCGCGCATGTAGCCGTAGCCGCCGTGCAGCTGGACGCAGCGGTCGGTGACCCGGTTGCACAGCTCGGTGTCCCACCACTTGACCATGGCGGCCTCGTCGTTGCTCAGCTGCCCGGCGCAGTGCTCGGTGATGGCGCGGTCGGTGAACTCGCGCGCGACCGCGATCTCGGTCGCCATCTCGGCCAGGGTGAACCTGTTGTGCTGGAACTTGCCCACCGGCTGGCCGAACGCGCTGCGCTGCTTGCTGTAGGCCAGCGTGTCGGCGAGGGCCTGCTCGGCGATGGCCAGCGCGGTGACGCCGATGGTGACCCGTTCCCGCGGCAGGTTCTGCATCAGCGCGACGAACCCGCCGCCCTCCTCCCCCAGCAGGTTCGCGGCCGGCACCTCGACGTCGGTGAAGAACAGCTCGGAGGTGTCCTGCGCGTGCATGCCGAGCTTGTCCAGGTTCCGGCCGCGGGTGAAGCCGGGCATGCCCCGCTCCACCATGAGCAGGCTGATGCCCCGGTGCCCGGCGTCCGGGTCGGTACGCGCCACCACGACCACGATGTCGGCCAGCTGGCCGTTGGAGATGAAGGTCTTCTGGCCGTTCAGCACGTAGCGGTCCCCGTGGCGGACCGCGGTCGTGCGGATGCCCTGCAGGTCGCTGCCTGCGCCGGGTTCGGTCATCGCGATCGCCGCGATCAGCTCGCCCGAGCAGTAACCGGGGAACCAGCGGTCCCGCTGCTCTGGCGAGCACAGCCGGTCCAGGTACGGCCCGATCATGTCGTTGTGCAGCTGGAACATCGGGCCGCTGGCGCCGGCGCGGGCCAGTTCCTCGTTCAGGATCACGTAGAACCGGTAGTCGGGCTGGCCGCCTCCGCCGTACTTCTCGTCCAGGTGGATGCCGAGCAGGCCGGCCCGGCCCGCGGCCAGCCACACGTCGCGGGACACGATCCCGTCCCGCTCCCATTGCTCGTGGTACGGCGTGATCTCCTTCGCGATGAAGGCCCGCACCATGTCACGGAACGCGTCCTGCTCCTCGGTGAAAATCTGTCGCCGCATGCTGAGGACCTCCCCCCGCATGCTAACCCGGCGCCAGCGGTGCCCTACGCGGCAGAGGGCTCACGCAAATAAGCGGCCCACTGGGGGTCGCCGTCGTGATGTGCGCCCACCAGTCTCCAGTGGGCGCCGCGTGGTACCACTGGCGGCACCGCCAGCGTCCAGCCGAGTTCCTCGAGCAGCCGATCGGCCTTGCGGTGGTTGCAGATGGTGCAGGACGCGACGCAGTTCTCCCAGGCGTGCTGCCCGCCGCGGCTGCGCGGGACCACGTGGTCGATGGTCTCGGCCTTGCGGCCGCAGTAGGCGCACTTGTAGTTGTCCCGGCGCATCAGCGCGGCGCGGGTCAGCGGCACCCGGTTGCGGTACGGAACGCGGACGTAACGGCTCAGCCGGATCACCGACGGCGTCGCCAGGGACACCGTGGCCGCATGGAGTATCGCGCCCGCCGCGTCGTCGTGGACGATCTCGGCTTTGCCGCAGAGCACGAGGCACACGGCTCTGCGCAGGCCCACGGTCGTCAGCGGTTCATACGTCACGTTGAGCAACAGCACTCGTCGCACCGCACCTCCCGCTGGCGCCGACCGTCTATCTGAACCTCATGCTCCCAGTGTGTCGCCTGGTACGCGCATCCGCCACCACATAAGAGTACAAGTTGCCGGAGACCGTAGAGTGCGAGGGTGAGCGAGCGGGAGCACAGCATGAACGAGTTCGGCTATCCGGAAGCCAGCCGGCTCGACCTGACCGAGGACATCTTGGGACATCGCGTCAGCGACCCCTACCGATGGCTGGAGGACGACACGAGCGCCGAACGGGCCGGGTGGCTCGCGGCGCAAGCGGACCTGTTCGCCTCCTACCGGGAAGAACTGCCGGGCCGGGAGCGGCTGGCCGCACGGGTGCGCGAGTTGCTGGGCACGGGCTATGTCGGCACGCCGGTCTGGCGGGGCGAGCGGTGCTTTTACTCCAGGCGCGACCCCGGCGCCGAGCACGGCGTGCTCTGCACCCGGCTGAGTGAGGACCCGGAGCAGGTGCTCGTCGACCCGATGGCCATCGACTCGTCCGGGCTGACGACGCTGGACGCCTGGCAGCCGGACAAGGAGGGGCGCCTGCTGGCCTACCAGCTGTCCGAAGGCGGCGACGAGGAGTCGCTGCTGCGGGTGATCGACGTCACCACGGGTTCGCTGGTCGACGGGCCGATCGACCGCTGCCGCTACTCGAACGTGGCCTGGCTGCCGGGCGGTAAGGCCTTCTACTACACCCGCAGGCTGCCGCCGGAGGCCGTGCCGGACGGGGAGAGCCAGTACCACCGGCGGGTCTACCTGCACCAGGTCGGCGCGGCGACCGACGACGATGTGCTCGTGTTCGGTGAGGGCCGGGACAAGACCGACTACTACGGCGTCTCGGTCAGCCGGGACGGGCGGTGGCTGGTCATCTCGGCGTCGCGGGGTACCGCGCCGCGCAACGACCTGTGGATCGCCGACCTGTCCGAATCCGATCCCGCAACGCCCGAGCTGCGAGTGATCCAGGAGGGAATCGACGCGCAGACCGGCGTCCGGGTCGGCCGGGACGGGCGGCTCTACGTGTTCACCGACCTCGGCGCGCCGCGGGGCCGGATCGCGGTGACGGACCCCGCGCAGCCCGCTCCCGCTAACTGGCGCGACCTGATCGGCGAGGATCCCGAGGCTGTGCTGAGCGGATACGCCATCCTGGACGGGGCCGAGCTGGACCGGCCGGTCCTGCTGGCCGAGTGGACCAGGCATGCGGTCAGCGAGATCACCGTGCACGACCTGGCCACGGGCGAGCGGGCGGGCCAGGTCCCGCTGCCTGGCCTCGGCACCGTGGGCGGGGTCAGCGAGCGGCCCGAGGGCGGGCACGAGGCATGGTTCGTCTACACCGACTACACGACGTCCTCGGTGGTGCTGCGGTTCGACGCGCGGGATGCCTCCGTGATCACGTGGGCCGCCGCGCCGGGCAGCGTCGAGGTCCCCGACGTGACGGCGCGGCAGGTGACGTACCGGTCCAAGGACGGGACCACGGTGCGGATGCTTATCATCAGCTCCGGCTCCGGCGAGGCGCCCGCGAGCCCGCGGCCGACGATCCTGTACGGGTACGGCGGCTTCGACATCAGCCTCACCCCGGCCTACTCGCCGAACATCCTGGCCTGGGTGTCGGCAGGCGGCGTCTACGCGGTCGCCGGCCTGCGTGGCGGCAACGAGGAGGGCGAGGAATGGCACCGGGCCGGGATGCTCGACCGCAAGCAGAACGTGTTCGACGACTTTCACGCCGCGGCCGAGGCGCTGATCCGGGACGGGTGGACCACCGCGGAGCAGCTGGCCATCTCCGGCGGGTCCAACGGCGGCCTGCTGGTCGGCGCGGCGCTGACCCAGCGGCCCGACCTGTACGCTGCCGTGGTCTGCTCCGCGCCGCTGCTGGACATGGTGCGGTACGAACGGTTCGGGCTGGGGCAGACCTGGAACGTGGAATACGGCACCGCGTCGGACGCCGAGCAGCTCGGCTGGCTGCTGGCCTACTCGCCGTACCACCACGTGACGGAGGGAACGCGTTACCCGGCTGTGCTGTTCACCGTGTTCACCAACGACACCAGGGTGGATCCGGTGCACGCGTACAAGATGTGCGCCGCGCTGCAGGACGCCACCTCGTCCGGCCCGGAACGACCGGTTCTGCTGCGGGCCGAGGCCCAGGTGGGACACGGGGCCAGGGCGGTGAGCCGGACGGCGGAGCTGTCCGGCGACACGCTGTCGTTCGCCGCGCGGTACACCGGGCTCACGGTGTAAAGGCTCCGTCCTTAAACAGGGCCCCGGGAGTCTGGCCGGTCTCGCGGCGGAATGCGGCTACGAACGCGCTCGGGGTGTCGTAGCCGACACGGCCGGCCACCCGGCTGACCGGCTCCCCCGCGGCGATCATGGACAGCGCGGCCTGCAGTCGCAGCAGGGTGCGCCAGCGGCCGAACGGCACGCCCGCCTCGGCGGCGAACGCGCGGGCCAGCGTCCGCTCGCTGGCGCCCACCTCACGGCCCCATTCGCGGAGCGTGCGCCGGTCCGCCGGGTTGGCCCGCAACGCCTCGGCGACGCGCCGGGCGGTGACCGCATCCGGCAGCCTGACCTGGATCGTGGTCACCGCCACCGGCGTGAGCAGGCCGGCGAGCAGCGCCTCGGCGTGCCAGCGGCGGCTGGCGTCCAGGTCCGGCTCGCCGAGGTACCCGATGAGCTCAGCCATCAGCGGGCTGGCCGCGACCGGGGTGGGCCGACCGGTCTCGGCCCAGCTGACCGGGAACAGCCCGGGCCTGATGTACAGCGAGCGCATGGTGGCTCGGCCGCCGTCGGAGGCGGTCTCGTGCGGCAGCCCGGCCGGAATCCAGAGCGCCCTGGTCGTCGGCAGCACCCAGGCTGCCTCGGCGGTCCGGACGCTGAGCACCCCGCTCGTCGCCCAGGCCAGCTGGTGGTCCTCGTGGGTGTGCCAGTCGAAGCGGGTGCCCGGGGGCATGGGGAAGTCCGCCACGAAGACGGCGGTGCCCGGATCCTCGCGACCGTCCGGAGCTTGTCCGGCTCGCGACACAACATGGCAGCTTACGCGCTATCTCCCGGCGGCCCCGCGGCCTAGCGTCGGTCTCATGAACGAGAACCACGCCAAGCTGATGCCGAGCCCGGAGTGGGCCGCGCACATCCAGGACGAGGTACTGCCGCAGGCGACCGCGGGCGTCGAGCTCGGCACCGACCTGCTCGAACTGGGGCCGGGCCCGGGCGCGGCCACCGAGTGGCTGCGGCACCGGGTCGCCCGGCTGGTCGCGGTCGAACAGGAGGAGGAGGCGGCCGCCCGGCTGATCGCCCGGTTCGCCGGAACCAACGTCGAGGTGGTAAGCGGCGACGCGGCCGCACTCGGCTACCCGGATGCGACCTTCGACACCGTCGCCACCTGCACGATGCTGCACCACGTGCCCACCCGCGCGCTGCAGGACAAGGTGCTGGCCGAGGCGTTCCGGGTCCTGCGTCCCGGCGGCACCTTCCTCGGGTCGGACAGCCTGCCCAGCGACGACCTGCACCAGTTCCACGAGGGTGACACCTATAACCCGGTCGAGCCAGCCGCGTTCCTCACCCGGCTGCAGACGACCGGCTTCGCCGCGATCACCCTGCACGTCTCGTACAACCTGGTCTTCACCGCCCGCAAGGCTGAAGACAGCCCCTGACGGCGAAGCCGCCGGTAGCCTCGCGTGGAGTGGCACCCGTCGAAGGGAGTTCTGTGTTCCACGCCACCGGCTTTCGCGTAGCCGACCTGCCGGACACGCTGACCGGAAACTGCGGCAACAGCCCGGGCATAGCCTGCCGGCTCGCCTGGGACGTCACGCACAGCCCGACCGCGACTCAGGTGGTCAAGGTCTACCTGGCCGGTCCGGTCAGCCAGGCCGGCCGGATCGCGTTCGTGCTGGTGCTGGCGCTGCTGGTTCGGTTCATCTTCCACCGGCTGATCAACAAGGTGACGGAGCGGGCCGCCACGGCCACCCTCGCGGTGACCCCGAACGGCCGGGCGAACAAGGCGGCCGCGACCATTCAGATGGCCGGCACGGAGCGCCGCGAGCAGCGCGCCCGGGCCCTCGGCTCGATCCTGCGCAGCGCGATCTCGGTCATCGTGTTCGGCATCGCGGCGCTCACCATCTTGTCCATCCTCGGCTTCAACGTGGCCCCGCTGCTGGCCAGCACGGCGGTGCTCGGCGTGGCCCTCGGGTTCGGCGCGCAGAACCTGGTCCGGGACTACCTGGCGGGCCTGCTCATGCTGGTCGAGGACCACTACGGGGTCGGTGACACGATCAACGCCGGGGTCGCCACCGGCACGGTCGAGGCGATGTCGCTGCTCACCACCACGCTGCGGGATGTCAACGGGGTGGTGTGGCACATCAGGAACGGCACCATCGACAGCGTGGGCAACGAGTCGCAGGGCTGGTCCCGTGCCGTCATCGACTACCCGGTCCCCTACGAGGAGGACCTGGCCAAGATCCGGGCGCTGATGGAGCAGGCCGCCGAAAGCCTGTACCGCGAGCGCGGCTGGAAGAAGCTGATACTGGAGAAACCCGAGGTGTGGGGGGCCCAGGGCTTGTCCGGCCGGGAAGTGACGATGCGGCTGGTGGCCAAGACCGCCCCGATGCGGCAGCTGGAGGTGGCCCGCGAGCTGCGCGCGCGGGTGAAATCCACGCTGGACGCGGCCGGCGTCCAGCCGGCCGGCCCGGACACCATCGTGATTTCCGCGCCGCCCGCGATCGCGCCCGCGGCGGACATACAGGAAAGCAACTCATGATCGTGAACAGTTCCGGGCACATAGCACCGCTTTCTGTACATGATCATGGTCAGAGGGCTGCGGGGCGGGAGTGGGTGGTGGGCGGCCGGGACGCCGTAAGCTTTCTGGCATGAGCCAGGCGGTCAGCTTTTACGAGGCGGTGGGCGGGGAGGAGTTCTTCACCCGCCTGGTCCACCGGTTCTACCAGGGCGTGGCGGAAGACCCCGTGCTGCGTCCGGTCTACCCGGCCAAGGACCTCGGCCCGGCCGAGGAGCACCTGCGGCTGTTCCTCATGCAGTACTGGGGCGGGCCGCGCACCTACGACGAGCTGCGCGGGCATCCCCGGCTCCGGATGCGGCACGCCCGGTTCACTATCGGCGAGGCCGAGCGGGACGCCTGGCTG